>Ga0114918_10001254_pt1 | contig 22645 bp, 22 predicted proteins | sample LantaG_FD_87015 | JGI IMG/M metagenome (GOLD analysis project Ga0114918, IMG submission 87015) | Deep subsurface microbial communities from Baltic Sea to uncover new lineages of life (NeLLi) - Landsort_02402 metaG | ecosystem: Environmental > Aquatic > Marine > Oceanic > Sediment | place... | reverse complement strand
CCCTGCTCTCTCGCCCTCTCTCTCTCTCTCCCTCCCTCTCTCTCTGTCTCTCCACCCCATCCCCTCCCCCTCCTACGTCATCGTAGTCATTCCTTCGTCTCAAGTTTGTCTCATTGCAAAATAGAGTCAAAATAAATAAAGAATCAAAAGCCCAAGAGACTCAGTCTTCCTCCCTCACTTTTGTCCTCCTCTTCCTGTCGCCGCGCCCCCCCTTTGCGTTCTCTCGGAGGGCCTCCCGCACGGTCTCTCGGCCCCTGTCGGCCGCGGCCCTGCGGGGGCGCTTCGTGGGAGGAGGGGGCTCCTGCTGATCCTCCTCCTCCTCGGCGGCGGCGGAAGGCTGCTGCTGCTCGGCTTCGGGTTCTTCTTCTTCTTCTTCGGCGGCGGCGGCGGAGGCGGGCTCTTTCTCCTCTGTGGCGGCAGTCGCCGTTGCCGCCGCAACAGCAACAGCAGCAGCCTCCTTCCGCTCCCTCGCCTCCTCCGCCGCCAGGGCCTCCGCGGCGTCGACGGCGTCGGGGACCTCGGGCTCCACCGCGGGGACTTCTTTTCCTGCTTCTGCGTCCGGGAGGATCTCCAAATCCGAGGAAGAGGAGGGCGAAGCAGCGGCCTTTATCTTCTCTTTGTCTTCCTCTTCCGCCGCAACAGGCACCGCGCCGCGAAGAACAAACCTTGCTTCCTCCTCCTCCTCTTTCTCTCCCTCCTTCTTCTCGCCTCCCTCCTCTTCTCTCTTCTTCTTCTTCTCCACGATGAGCAAGTGCAGGTCGATGGCCTGCGCCTGGTCCTTCACCGCCACCACCGTGCCCGCGCCGAAGCCCCCGCCGGGGAGGGAGCCCAGCGCCAGCGGCAGCAGGCGCGAGTACTGCTCAAGCTCGTCGGCGTCGAGGTCGCACTCCCCGTTCGAAGGGCTCGGGTCCTCCCAGTAGAAGCCTCCTCCGCCGCCGCCGCAGATCAGCGTGGGGGCGATCAGGGCGAGGCGTCCCTTGAGAGCGTTGTCGACGAGCTCGGCGAGGGTGAACGTCGCCGGGTCGCACTCGAGCTCGAGGCGGGCCGAGCCGCAGACCGCGCAGCCGGCCGCGGGCGCCGGCGGCGGCCCCGCGACGAGCAGGCGGCCGCCGCCGCTTCCGCCGCCGGTGCTGCTCCCGACGGCCCTGATCCAGGTCACCTTGCAGGCAGAGACGGCGCCGGACACCAGCTTCAGGGCCTCGGCCACGATCAGACCGGCGACGACCGCGTTGGTGGTCGCCAGAGCGTGGACTATGTTTCCCGCCATCCCCTTGGCGTCGAAGACCGTGATTGGCGGAGGGGGAGCGATGGGGCCGATTGATCCGATCGCTCCGCCACTTCCACTTCCAGCGCCAGCGCCTCCACCTCCACCTCCACTTCCGACGCGGTAGGCGGCCGCGCGCAGGGCCGCCCCGGCGCAGACCAGCTCGCAGCCCAAGCGATCATCCTTGTCGAAGCAGGCAGCGCCGACCTCCGAGGGCCGGAGCGCGTGGAAGGCCGCCAGGGCTCCGACGAACAGCCTGGCCCAGCTGGCTACGGGCCAGCGGGCGTGGTCGTTGGCGAGCCCCAGAGCCCTGGCGGCGCTGAAGGAGGTCGAGAGGTTGGAAGAAGAAGAAGAAGGAGAAGAAGTGGAAGTGGAAGTGGAAGTCGCTGCTGCTGCTTTGTCGACGACAGCCCTTTCGATCTCTTCGACCTCGGCCGCGAGCAGAGTCGGGTCTCCTTCTGCTGCTCCTTCTTCCTCTGCCAGACCCAGCAGCAACGCCCCCAGAGGCAGCGGCGCGGGCCTAGGCCTCGACTCCCACAGCTCGTCCAGCGCCGCGGCCTCCCGCACGTCGCTGTCGAACAGGCGTGAGTAGACGCGGGCTGCGTAGGAAGAGGCGGACTCCCCCTCGGCGCGCAGCAGCGAGGGCAAGCTCTTGTCTTCGCCTCCGCCTTCACCTTCTTTCTTCTCTACGTCGCCGTCGCCCTCTCCTCCTCCCCTTCCTCCCTTCTCCAGGTCAGAGACCGCGTCGGGGGGGCCCAGCAGCCTCGCGAACATCAGCTCTTTCGCCCAGACCACGCAGTGGATCGGCTTCTCGGGAGTGGAGCGGATAGTGCAGACGGGGAAGGACTTGGGCGTCGGCTTGGTCGAGCACTCGTAGCACTCTGTCGAAATCGAAATATCTTTTCCTTCGTTTTCCTCTTCTTTTTGCTCCTTGTCTTTCTCCGCCTCTTTCGCCTCCCTCTGCTGCCGCAGCGTCAGCCCGTCCCTCAGGTTTTTGAAGTGGACAGTCACCTGCCCCAGGTGGCCGGCGGTGCCCGACTCGACGAGCGGGACGCCCGCGGCGAGCGCGAGGCGGTTGACGTGGCGCCTCGCCGCGACGTTGTCGAGGCCGTTGAGGATGAGATCAAAGCCCTTGAAAAATGGAACACCGTACTCGGAGGAGCGGACGTCGCCGCGGTGCGGGGTGACCTGGGCCCTGGGGATGACGATAGAGGCGCCTTTAACCTCTGCTCCGTTGTTGCCGTTGCCGTCGTCGTCGTCGCCGTTGCTTCCTCCTCCTTTGATTTCAACGTCTTTGGGCGCCAGGGCCTGCGCCGCGGCGGCGGCCACGCTCGCCTTGGGCTGCCCGACGTGCCTGGCGCGGAACAGGAACTGGCGGTTGAGGTTGGAGACGTCGATGGTGTCGAGGTCGATCTAGCAAAGAAGAAACAGAGGAGGTTGAAAAAGAGGCTGAGAGATCGATGGGTCTCGACTGGATCAATCGATTGAATGACTTTCTCTGTCTCTCGCTTTCCACCTCGCGTTTCCCACCGCTTCTTCTTCCTCCTCTCAGGCTCGAGAGCAAGACATCAAAGACAAGAAGCCCTTCCTCTCGAAGTACAAAAAACATTCCACTCTTTTTCTCACCACATCAATCTTCCTGAAGCCCGAGAGCACCAGCGTCTTGAGCAGCTCGCAGCCGATGCCCCCGGCGCCGACGCAGAGTACCCTCGTGGCCGCGACGCGCGCGGCGAGCTCGGTCGAGCTGCAGGTGCCGGAGCCGCCGACGCCTCCCTCGAGCGCCGAGCGCCAGAGGGGGTGGGACTGGGGAGGAGGTGGGACCATTTTGCGAGATCGATGCTTTCTTTTCTGTCTTTCTTTTCGGTCGATCGAAAGAGTTATTTCTTTTTTATCTTTTTTTTCTTTTTTCTTTCACTCACCTCTCTCACCACTTTTCTCCTCTTCGTTTCGCTCCCTTTCTCTTCGCATCCAGGGCCCTGCGAGACAACCCGCCGCCACCCAGGGCACCGCCTCTCCTGTTTCTCTCCATCGCCGGACAGAAACGGAGAGAGAAAGGCCTGGAGAACGAGAGAAGGCGCTGAAAAGAAATCAATCGCTCGTTGAAGAAAAAGTCCTCGTCGTCGTCGTCGCCGTCGCCGCTCGTCGCTCGTCGCTCGTCGTCTCCTTTTCTTTCCAAAATCTCGCTCTTCGAGCCTCTCCTCTCCTTCCCCTTCCCGCAGCCGCACGCCCGGACCCGGCGCGAGCGCCTCACCATGGCCAAGAAGAAGGCCGAGAACAGCAAGTCGACCGTGGCCAAGGCCGCCAAGGAGGAGCGCGCCAGCGCGAAAGAGCGGGCGAGCGCCAAGGCAGAGGAGGACGCCTACTGGGAGGCCGCTGGCGACGGCGCCAAGAGCAAGAGCGCGGCCAAGAAGGAGCAGCAGGTGAGAGAGCGATTTGTTTTTTGTCCAATGCGGAGGTGATTCCGGAGTTTGTCGTTTGACACCGCTGGTGGGACCAGAAGGGTGAGCGGAAGGGGTGGCGAGATTCGCAAAGAGATGACGGATGGACAACAGAAGAGCCGTCGATATCGACGAAGGGAAAAAGAAAATCGGAAAAATCGGAAAATCGAAAGAAAGAAATCTCTCACCCCTCCTCATCTCCACCTCCACCTCTTCATCAGGCCCAAGAGCGCGCCGACGCCGCCGCCAAGAAGGCCGAGCTCAAGCGCATCGCCGAGCAGGAGGACGCCGAGGCTGCCGCCAAGCTGACGGCGAAGGCCAAAGCGGCGAAGGCGGCGGCGGGACCGGCGGCCCGGGTGCTCCGAGGCGCGGGCTCCTCTGCGGCACTCGCCGCGCTGTCCGGCACCTCGACCCCGCCACCGCCCGGAGCAGCAGCTTCGGCAAACGGCGGCGACCCTCCCGGAAAGGTCACCCACCACCAGCTCAGGCAGGAGGCCGAGGCCGAGGCGAAGGAGCGGGAGGCAGCGAGGCAGCGCAAGCTTCAAAAGGCCAAGAGGGAGGTCGCGGCCGAGGACTACGAAGCGGCGCTCGACAACCACGGCGGGTCCCATCTGAACCGCTCCGTGGGAGCCGACGACGTCGACGCTCGCTCCCTGGAGGCAGCGGTTTCTGCCATGTCCGTGAGCGGTCCAGGCGAAGGAGAAGCCGACGACAGGTACCCGGAGCGGAGGGCGAGGGCGGCGTTCGCTGCCTACCAGGAGCGAGAGCTCGCGAGGTTGAAGAGCGACCGCCCTGGCCTGAAGCTGTCGCAGTACAAGGAGTTGGTGTGGAGGAGCTGGCAGAAGGCGCCCGAGAACCCGATCTTTATGAGTGGGCGGAGTTGAGTTGAGAGGGGGGCATTGGGGGTTGAGAGGGAGAGGGAGAGAGAAGAGGGGAGTCGGGGGGTGGTGGGGGTGGTGTCTGAAACAGAAAGAAGAAGAAAAAACTCTGAAAACATTTTCTCTCTTTTTTTTCCGATTCTTTTTCTCGATCTGCTTTCTCGAACTACTGGTTTTGACAATGATGAAGGTTGTTGGTGCGCTTTCTTTGAAAAGCAGAAGAGAAGAAACGAAGAAACAACCAAGTGAAAAATGATCACGCGGCCTTGGCCTTCCCTTCCGACGACGAACCCTTCGCTCCTCCTCCTCCCTTCCCCGCCTTCACTCCCTTCACCTCCTCTGCCAGCTCCCGCAGCAGCTGCGCCGCCCTCGGGCTCAGGCTCTTCGGCACCCGCACGCCCACCCTGACGTACTGGTCCCCGCGGTGCTGGGACGCAGAACCCCTCGTCGAATGGGACAGCCTCGGCAGGCCGTACCCTTTCATCCGGAAGCGGTCCCCGGGCTGCGTCCCCGGCCGGAGCGCAAGCTCCCTCTCGCCCTCGAGCGGCGTCGGGACCCTGACGCTCCCGCCCAGCGCCGCGTCCCAAAATTCCACCTCGGCCTCGAACTCGACGTCCTCTGGCTTGCCCATCAGCGACCTCCTCGAGAACACGGGAGAGGGATCGACCTCGACCTCCACCAGTAAGTTGCCTCGAGTCGCGCCCTTTGGTGCGTTGGCCGGCAGGGGAGCGCCCTGGCCCGAGACGCGCAGCACCGCTCCAGTGTCTATCCCGGCTGGCACGTCGATCTCGACACTCCTGGAGTCTCCTCTATTACCTCCCAGCCCGGCAAGGTTGAGCGTGCGCCTCCCTCCGCGGGCCGCGGCGTCGAAGGGCAGGCGGATGGAGACGTGGATGTCCGGGGATCGCATCATCGCCGCCGCAAACGGGTTTTGACCCCCCGAACTAGAAGTCCAGGAAAAGCCCCCTCGGGTCCCCGCGCGGGCGCCTCCGCCTCCGCCGCCGCCGAGGCCGCCGAAGAAGGCCGCGAAGATGTCCTCGACGTCGGGCTGCTGCTGCTGGCTGCCGCCTCCTCCTCCGAATCCTCCGCCAAAGGGATTGCCTCCTCCTCCGAAGCCGCCGAAGCCTCCTCCTCCGAAGCCTCCAGCACCTCCACCTCCACCACCTCCACCACCGCTCCCAACGCCGCCCTCGAAGGCCTCCACGCCCACCTGGTCGTACAGCGCCCTCTTCTGCGGGTCGCGCAGGCAGTCGTACGCCTTGTTCACCTCCTGGAACTTTTTCGCGGCCTCGGCCTGGTTGTCTCCTGCGGCGTTGGCGTCGGGGTGGTGCTGCTTGGCCAGGCGGTAGAACGCCCGCTTGACCTCGGCCTCGGGGGCGCCACGTGGCACTCCCAATATGTCGTAGTAGTCCCGCGGCGGGGTCTTGGAGGAGTCGGATGCGGCTGAGAAGAAGAGAAGAAGAGAGGAAAGAGAAAGAGAGAGAGGTGAGAGACAAGAACAAGGGCAGCGACGTTTCTTCGTCAAAACCAAAAACAAATGACATCTCATCGTTCAATCTCTCCGCTTTTTCCTCACCTGAACTCGTGTGGATCCCACGGGAGCAGAAGAAGAGCGGTGCTCCGGTCCAGCTGCTGGTCGTCGCAGAAGTCCGATCCGAGCACGAAGCGGTGCCTCCGCGGGCGGAGAACGACTCGGATGAAGCGGCTAGCGTCGGCCGACGACCAATGCCGCCGACACCGCTGCTGTATGTTCGAGCGCTGGCTGCTGCTGCCGCGGTCACGCCTTCGCTGCTGCTGCTTCCAATCCCGCTGTTACTGCTGCCACGAGCGCTCCTCAGCAGCGCCGCGGTGAGCGAGCGGCGCATGGCGTTTGTTTGAGAGAGAAAGCGCGAGAAGAGAAGAAGAAAGAAGATTCTTAGAAAGAAAGAAAAAGAGTGAGTTTTTTTCTTCACTTCTGAAAATTTCGAAGGAAAAAACTTTTGATGGGGGTGCTTCGATCCCTTTTCCCCCGCAGATTTGAACAGAGTTTTTGTTACTATCGGGTCGATCAACAGCACCGCCGTGATCTCTTATAGCTCGTGAGCGTCGGAATCGGAGATCTCGAAAGGGAGAGAGGAAGAGAAGAAGGGTGCGAAAGAACGAGGTGAGAACTCGATCAATCAAATCACGATAATGCCTCCTCGCCCGCCTCGACCGGGACCCCCACCCCTCGACCTCAAGCATTTCCTGTTGAGGTCCGAGGCCCTGCACCTGTACCGCTCCTTTCTGAGGGTCGCGGCGAGGGCTCCGGGGGGTCCTAACGCTGCCGCGGGTGGTGGCAGTTCCCCTCGGGCGGAGCTCGTGGCGACGATTCGGGCCGAGTTCGAGAGGGCGAGGGCAAACGGCAGCAGTGGAAGCCAAGGAGGAGGAAGTGAGAAAGGAGGAAAGAAAGAGAAGGGCGCTTCTGCGACTTCGACGCAGGCGATCAAGCACGCGCTGGCCGACGGGAAGCTGCAGCTGAAGCGGCTGGAGGAGATGCTGGGGATGCAGCGGTGAAAAGGGGGCATGTAAAGTACAGAAAACGAAAAAGGGAAAAAAGTCGAGGTCGAGTTTTTTTTTCCATTGTTCCTTTGTCGTTTGAGGACAAGCATCGTCGTTCGTCATCGTCGGTGATTTCCTCTCTTCCATCCCCGCGCAATCTCTCCCTCTCTCTTTGCCTCTTTCCGTCTCCCTCCCCGCTCACAGCCTTTAGACAACCGAAACGCTCGTGTCGGACCGGGTTTCGTCGACAAAGAGAGAGAGCCAGAAAAAAGAAGCGGAGGAAGAACACGATGCCCCGAACGGCGCTCCTCTCGAGGAGGTCGCCCGAGCTCGACCTCGACCTCGACGACGAAGAGGAAGCAGCAGGCGACGACGGCAGAGGCCCGCTCGCCTCGCCTTTGCACGCCGCCTTCTGCTTCTCCACCCTGCTGCACCACTTTGACGGCTCCGGAAGCAGCATTGCTCCGATCCCGGACTTTGATCACGACGGGCACCACTGGTGAGTTGAGAGAAAGAGAAGAAGAAGAAGAAGAAGAAGTTTTTTTCATTTTTTTCGCAACTTTTTTTCTCGTCGTCGTCGCCGCCATCGTCGCTCCTTTTGCTCACCTCTCTCTTTCTCTCTCCCTCTCTCCCCCCTAAAGCCCGCTCTTCGTCACCTGGGACACCGTCTGCCGCTCCTCCGGCACCAAGTCCCTCCGCGGCTGCATCGGCTCGCTCTCGCCGCAGCCTCTGGCCTCGGGACTCAGGAGCTACGCGCTGACCTCTGCCCTCCGCGACAGGCGCTTCACTCCGGTCTCCCGCCCGGAAGTGCCGTCGCTGCACTGCTCGGTCAGCCTGCTCCGCGCCTTCGAGGAAGGGCTCGGGTGGAGGGACTGGGTGCCGGGGAGGCACGGGATTATCATCGAGTTCGAGGAGCCTGCCGTCGAGGAGGCGACGAAAGGAGGAGGAGGGGGGGCTGCTCTTCCCTCTTCTTCCTCGGAAGAGAAAGAGGGGGGCGACGGCGACGGCGGCGAGGAAGACAAAAAGAAGAAGAGCTCGCGCAGCCTCAGAAGCCGCCTCAGAGGCCATTCTTCCTCTTCTGCTTCCACTTCTTCCACTTCTGCTTCCACTTCTTCCCGCCGCTCCTCGCCCGCGAGCGTCCTCTCGGCCACCTACCTCCCGCACGTGGCCATCGAGCAGGGGTGGGGCCTCGAGGAGTGCATCCATTCTCTGGTCCGCAAGGCCGGGTTTTCGGGAAAAATCACCGAGGAGCTGAAGCGGGAGCTGAGACTGACGAGGTACGAGAGCTCGATGGCCGGGATGGGGTGGAAGGAGTACCAGAAGGAGAAGGAGAAGGTGGAGGGAGGTGGGAAGAAGTGAGAGAGAAGCGGTGGTGGTGGTGGTGGTGGAGGAGGAGGAAATAAACACACACACAAAAAAAAAAAGAAAACTTTTTTCAAATAATCTTTCACGCATATTTTTTCTTTCTTTTCTTTCTTTCTTTATTTTCTTCATTCAACGAGAGGAGAAAGCCTTCCCCCGCTGCCCTGGGTCTCTCTCTTTCACTACTGCTACTGCTGTACAACTTTCAATAATGTTACAATAAAAAAAAACGAAGTTTCGAAACCAAAATTCAATTCAATTCGACGGGAGAAGAAGCGGAAGAATTTTTCTCCCTCGCTCTCCTCGCCACCACCTCGCGTGGCGCCACCTTGAGCATCAGCGTCAGCGGCCCTCCGGTCAGCTGCTGCTGCGTCGTTCTGGTTTTTTCTCCTTTCTCCTTCCTCGGCTCCTCTCCTACCACCAGCGGCAGGGCCCCGCCGACGGCGCGGAAGCCCGACGAGAGATAAAGGGCTGAGGCGGCGGCGTTCGCGCCGCTGACATGGAGCGCGACGCTCCGGCAGCCCCAGCCCCAGGCTTCCTTTTCCGCCGCCTCCATCAGCGCCCTGCCGACGCCCAGCTGGCGCGCGTGCGGGGAGACGGCGAGGTTGGAGAGGTAGGCCACCGTGCCCGGAGGGGCGCGGAGGCCCTGAGGGGGAGATGACGACGGAGGAGGAGAGGAGGCAACGGAGGGCTCTTTCGTTGTCGAGTTTGGAGACACGAGGGAGACGAAGCTCGCGACGGCTGCGTTCCTCCTCGCGAGGGGGAGCCTCCGCAGCGGCAGGGAGCACCCCTGCGCGTCGAGGCAGACCGCCCCTAGGACTCCGGCTCGCGTGGCTCCCTTCTCCAGGGACTCGAAGCAGCCGTGGAGCTGCCTCGGGAGCAAAGAGAGAGGGAACGAGACTCTTTCTTCTTCTCCTTCCTCATTGCTGTTGTCGTCGCTCTCCTTCCGTCGTCGCTCCTCTTCTCCTCCCCGCACTTCCTGCACCGCGACCAGGCAGGTGAACCTCCCCCTCCCCTTCGCCTCGTTGCCCGCGCCCGCCTCCAGCCCCAGCACGCGGTCGAGCCTGAGGAGCGGGACCAGGAGCGAGGGCGTCGACGGGAAGAAGGCGGCGCAATGGACCTGCGAGAGGTGCCACCAGTCCTCCTCCGTGGCCTCTCGCACCGTAAAGTTCCGAGAAGAAGGAGGAGAAGGTTCGGACGCCGAGGGGGCGGTGGCGGCGGCGGTTGGAGGGCCGCGGCGGCGAGAGAGGTCGAGGAGGTCGAGCAAGGGAGGTCGGGGTCGAAGGAGACTAAGATTCGTCAACGAAGACGATGATAGCCGTCGGTGGCCGTCGATCTGCCTCTGTTCCCGCCCCGTCCATCCGCGCCTCCGCTCGCGCAGCGCGTCCACGACGGGCCTCGCCGACGCGGCTCTCGACGGCATGACCATAGCGGCGAGAGAGAAGTAGAGAGAGGGGAAGAAATGAGCTCTCTCACTTTTTCTTCTGAAGGAAAAAAAAGTGTCAGGCGACGAAGTCGATTCGACACACAAAAAAACGGGGAAAAAACTAAAACTAGCCGAAAAGTTGAATCGAATTCGAAATGACGCTCCCTCCGAGTCCACCGCCTCCTCCTGCTCCCCAACGGATCTCGATCTGGGACGAGGACGCCCTCTGCTCTGCCCTGGACGAAGCGAACGTGAAGCTGCTGCACGTCCAGGCCATCTACAGGTGCGTTCTTTTTTTAAAGGAAACCGAAATTCGAAATTGCGAAATTGAGAGCCGCCGAAACGTTTGAAAACATTTGAAAACAAACGCAAAAAGAAAAAAGAAACTCAACCCCGACCTCCACCCATCCGCAAACCTCCTCCTTCCAGCCACCTCTTCCGCGACCCGCACGCGCTCCCTCATGAGGCCCCGGGCTTATCGCAGGCGGCCGTCCACCTCCTGGCGTCCCGCTTCGCGAGGAGAACCTCGGCGCTCGCCCTCGACCCCCCCTTGACCTCGCGCGACGGCTCGACGACCAAGATGCTGCTGCGACTGGCCAGGGATGGCGCCGAGGTCGAGGCCGTCATCATGCGGTACGACACGAGCGTCGTCAGGAAAAGCGGCGGTGGGGGTAATGGTGGTGGCGACGATGAAGGCGACGACGGCGAAGAAGAAGAGGATGATGAGGACGAGGACAATCGAACAGCAGCAACAACAACAACGGCTCCTCCTCCTCCCCGCCGCCGCGAGTCCGGCGGCAGGCGCGCCACGCTCTGCGTCAGCAGCCAGGTCGGCTGCGCCATGGGCTGCACCTTCTGCGCGACGGGGACCATGGGCAAGCTGCGGAGCCTGAGCGCCGCGGAGATTCTCGAGCAGGCCGACTTCGCGCTCGAGGTGCTGTCGAGGAGTGATTCGAGCAGCTCAAACTCAAACCCTCTTTCTCCTCCCGATTCCTCCTCCGGCGCCCCTTGGCGCCTCCGCAACGTCGTGATGATGGGCATGGGCGAGCCCCTGGATGCCTACCCGTCGGTCGTCAAGGCCGTGAGAACCTTGACGAGCAACGCGCGGTTCGGGCTGCGAAGGTCGGCCGTCACCGTCTCGACTGTCGGCGTCGTCCCTCGGATCCGGTCCCTGGCCAAGGACCTCCCGGGCATCTCTCTGGCCCTGTCGCTGCACGCCCCCACGCAGGAGCTCAGGCAGCGCATCGTGCCCTCCGCCAGAGCGTGGCCCCTCGACAAGCTGCTGGCGGCGGTCGACGATTATCAACGAGAAAGCGGGCAGAGAGTCTTTATCGAATACGTCTTGCTGAAAAACGTCAACGACTCTGTGGAGTGCGGCCTGTTGTTGGGAGAGCTGCTCGCCGGGAGGGACGTCGTGGTGAACCTGATCCCGTGGAACCCCGTGGAGGCCGTCTTGGAGAAGAAGGAAGGAGGAGCAGGAGAGAATAGAGGAGAAGGAGAAGAGAAGAGCAACAGCAAAAGCAACAATCTGATTCCGCCGGAGACGTTTGCCGCCCCGGGCACCGCCGCCGTCGACGCGTTCGTCGAGGCGGTCCGCTCCTCGTCCGCCGCTTCCAGTAAAGGAGACGGGAAGCCCTTACCGGTGACCGTGCGGGCGGAGAAGGGGCAGGACATTGCGGGTGCGTGCGGCCAGCTGGTGGTGGCGAAGAAGAAGCTGGAGAGCGAGGGAGGAGGGGGAGGGAAGGAGGAGGAGAGCGGAGGGGAGGGCACCGGCTACTTCTCTTCTTCTTCCTCTCCTGCTGGCGCCTGCTGCTCCGACGCCCCGCCGGCGACCCCTGCGAGGGACATCGAGGAGCTCGCCGGCGGGAGGGGAGCAGGAAGAGTGAGGAGCAGCAGGGGAGCAGCAGTGAAGGCCGGGGAAGCAACAGCAGTGGCGGCAGCTCCTTCGTCATCGGGTATCAGCGGCGTCGCGGGCACTTTCGCCTCGTGGCTCGGCTTCCGGTAAATGAGAGGAAGATCGCGGCTCTTCCTCGCTCGCTCGCAAACAGTAAAATCTATTGAAGAAGTGGAAATTGGAATATAAAAGAAGAAGCTCTCATATTGAAAGACATTTGTTTTATCATTTTCGTTTTCTTTTGTTGTTGCACGAAGACTCGGGGTTTTTTTTCTCTCTCTTTTTTCTCGAACTCTCTTTCTCTTTTTAAACTCAAACACGAAAAGCACGCGGCCGGAAAAAGACCCCGTTGCCGCAAAAAAGATATAATAAGAAGACGCGAATCGAAAAGCAAAAAAGCGCAAAAGCAAAAATGAAAAAAACTCTCTCTCTCTCTTCTCTCTCTCTTCTCTTTCTCTTTAAGTCCCTCCAACCACCTCTTCACGCCGCAGGCTCCGCCACGCGCACGCACCCCGCCGCCGCGTCCACCCTGAAGCCCGCGTCAGCGAGCGCGGCGGCGGCCTCGGGCCCGCTCAGCAGGTCGGACAGCGAGTTGATGCCGTACTCGCGCGCGCGCTCCTCGACGGCGCGCATCGGGATCGAGACGCCACCATTGTTGTTGCTCCCCCTGCCTCCTCCGCGCCTCTGCTGCGTGCCGCCCCCCTGCGTGCCCTACTCGCCCAGCAGCGCGTCGAACCTCGCGTGCTCCCTCGCCAGACCCGAGAGAGCGGCCAGCAGCAGCTCCCTGTCCCCGCGGGCGTTGGAAAGGTACCGGTGGAACTTGGCACGCATCGCCTTTTGCGCCGCCAGCTTCTGCGTCGAGACGAACGACCCCAGCATCACTCGCAGCGCCGCGTCGACGTCGGCGTCGTCGACGTGATCGCGCAGGTGCATCGCGGCGTGCGCCTCGGACATGCGGATGATCGACTCGAGGTGCCGGACGGCGACGGGCATGCCAGAGGCCGCGGCGGATTCTTGGCGGAGGCGGGCGTACACGCGCGCGATCTTGTCGGCGTCGGCCTCCGAGAGCGTCGGGCGGCAGTGGCTCTTGGCGTAGGCCACGTACTTGCGGAGCTGCTGCTGCGTCAGGGGCTCCGGGGCACCGGGGGCGGTGTGCATGAGCGGGGGCTGCTGGGGCCTATCTCCGTCGGCGTTGGGAGGGGCGGAAGCGTTGTTGCCGTTGGCAGCTCCACCGGCGCCAGCGGCAGCGGTAGCAGCAGCAGCTCCTCCGTTGCTGCTGCTGCTGTCGGGGTGAGCCCTCGCGTGGCTCTCGACCACAAACCTCGCCAGCCTCGCGTCGGAGACGGGGTCGACCACGTCCCTGACCACGAACAGGATGTCGAAGCGAGACAAAATGGGTTCCGTCAGCTCGACATTCTCGGCGAAGGTGCGAGAGGCGTCGTAGCGGCCGCCGACCGGGTTGGCCGCCGCGATGACCGAGCAGCGCGCCTGGAGCTGGGTGACGATGCCGGCCTTGGAGATGGAGATGGACTGCTGGTCCATGGCCTGGGGGCGGGGGAGGGGGGGGTGTGTTTAGAAGAAGAGAAAGAGGAAAGAAAGAAAAAAGAAAAAAGTGAGTTTTTTTTTTCGACCTCTCGACCTCGAACACAAAAAAAAACGACTCTCTCTCGAAAAGAAAAGAAGAAGAAAAAACTCTTCTCTTCTCCTCACCTCGTGGATCGAAACCCGGTCCTGGTCGTTCATCTTGTCGAACTCGTCGATCAGGCACACTCCTCGGTCGGCCAGCACCAAGGCCCCGCCCTCCAGTGTCCACTCCCTCGTCACAGGGTCCCTCTGCACCGCCGCGGTCAAACCCACCGCCGACGCGCCCTTGCCCGTCGCAAACACCGCGCGCTGCGCCGCGCCCTCGACGTACTTGAGGAACTGCGACTTAGCCGTGCCCGGGTCGCCCAGCAGAAGCACGTTGATGTCCCCGCGCAGCCTGTGCGCGCCGCCCCTGGTCTTCTCCTGCCCTCCGAAGAGCGCCAGGGCCAGCCCGCGCTTGATGTCGGCGTGGCCGTAGATCGAGGGCGCGATCGACGCGGCGATGCGCTCACCGATGCGCGGGTCGCGAGAGAGCGCGTGCACCTCGGCGCGGTCCTCATCCGTCAGAGCCAGCGAATCGCCGGCGCCGCCGTCCCCGGCGGACCTCTTGGCGACGTGGTTGGCTTCCAACAAAGTCGCGAAGACGGGGAAGCCGTGGCGGGCGTTGAGCGAGACGTCGTAGGCATGCGTGTAGACCCCCGTGACGTCGACGAGCTCGCCCGGCTTGGCGGCATCGATAAGGTCGTGGCGGAGGATCACGTCCTTCTGCCTCGGCAGCCTCCCGGGGGGCACGGACCCGGGGGCCTCCTGCACCGTGACCTTCTGGTAGTTCTGGTACAGGGTTTCGGCGGAGTTGACAGTGAATGGCCCTTTCGACTGGCACTGCGGGCAGGAGCCCAGCCTGATCGTCGTCCCGTCATCCGACTGGGCGAAGGGGCCCAGCAGGTAGCGGCACTTGACGCAGTCGTACTTCACCAGCTGCAGCATCGGGAACACGCCCGTGCGCCGCGTGGCCACCCCGGACACGCGCACCAGCTTGTTGAGGTGGTACTGCCTCAGGTCGCGGATAGAGTCGTGGATCGGTAGGTCCGCCAGTCGCACGAAGACCTCTCGGCGGATGGCGGCAAACTCCGGGAACTGCTCGAGCGCGACGTCGAGCGCGGCGGCGTGCAGGATCGGGAGCAGCGCTCCCGGCGCGTCGGCGGCCCAGACCGCCACGGTAGGTAAAACGGTGCACAGGTGGCCGTAGGAGACGACCAGGGACTGCGCGTTGGAGGCGCACATCTCGCGGACGCGCGAGCGGTAGACCCTCTCGCCCGTCGCGGGGTCTGCGAAGCCGCGCAGGAAGGCCTTGAACTGGGCAGCGACGGCGCGGCGGACCGGCTCCTGGGCCAGGTACTCGCGCGGGGGGCCGCGGGCGTTGTCCAGGTCGACGCCGAGCTCCGGGAGGTCGGCCTGCTGCCGGGGGGCACCGGCGGCGGCGCCGCCGGGGGTCGGGGCTCCTCCGAAAGTGTCATTGTTGGTCGTGCCGCCCCCGGCGGTGAAGCCAGAGGGAGGGGCGTCGTCGTCGAGGTCGTCGATGCCTCCGCCGCGGCCGCCGGCGTTGGCCTGGGCGCGCTCGACGCGGCGGCGGCGGGAGGGCCTGCGGAGACCCTCGTCGTCGTCGTCGTCGTCCTCGTCGTCGAGGTCGTCTGTTGTTTTGGTGTTTTGAAAAAAGGTCGAAGTCGAAGGAGGTCGAGAGAGGTAAGCATCCTTCGTCGTCGAGATTTCATCGACCTCCTTTTTCATCACGAATCCATCTAATCCGCTGCTTCTCCTCTTTCCCTCTTCTTCTTCTCTCTCTTCCACGCCCAATTCTCCCGCTCCTCTCCTCACCTTGAAGCACCCCGGGCAGCCTCGCCCTCCTGCCGCCCACGCCGCCGGTTCTGCCCTCGCGCTGGTCGCGCCTGGCCATCGCGGCCTCGGCCCGCGCGCGCGCCTCGAAGCTCATCGGCTCGTCGGCCTCGGCGCGGTCGTCGAGGTCCTCCCCGTCGTAGGCGTCGAGGGCCGGCATGGGGCGGTAATCGCTGAGTAGTATTATATTTGGATTGGAATTGGGGAGGAGAGAGAGAGAGAGAGAGCGAAGGAGAAAGGCGGTGAGAAGAGCGATTGATTGAACGTCGATTGCTCTCTCTCTTTGACGTCGAATTCAAAGCGTGGCCATCAAAAGTGGAGAATCCGCTTCTGCTTCAAAGGCCACTCTCGCTCTGCTTTTTCGATCCAGATCTCTGGCGCGGCACGTCCAGGGCATCGAGGAGAGCATGCTGAGGTGCGGAGAAAGAATTGAAAGGTAGCACAGCCGTCGCGGCGAGAGGCGTCTCGACGCAAGGTCTTCCCGCCGATTCGGGGCAAGGACGTCAAAATCGTCGTTCGACGCTCTCTTCTCATCTTCTCTCAATCTCTCTCTCTCTCCTTCCCATCAAAACTCACCCTTCCATATTCTCCATCAGGTCCTCGCCCTCGGTATCTCCGGGGGACGTCGCTCTCTCTGCGGCGTCACCGTCGTTGTTGTTGGCGGCGTCATCGTCGTCATCGTTCTCGAGGTCGGAGAGGTTCCTCGAGTCGACGTCGGACGCGTCGTCCGGCGGCGGGACGGCAAACTCGTCGTCCTGGGGACGGCCGGCCTGTTTTTTTGATTGGGTTTTTGAAACGGGAGGTAGGGGGTGAGCGACGACGTGATGCTGCCATCGGGAGGAAAAAAGAGAGCAAAGGAAGAAGGAGAAGAGGGGAGAACGCGATCAATCAACATACCATCTTGCTCGAGTTCGATTGAAGGGAAAGCAAAGACGAAGAAGAAAAAAAAAGAAAAAAAGTGAAAGAGAGTTTTTCTTCTCTCTTTCTCTCTCTCCCTCTCTATCTCTCTCTCCACCGTTTCTCATTCATACAAAGGGGACGTTCTCAATTAGTTACAAGTGTGCGTGTCAGTTAGTATCAAGAGCTAGTTATCAAATTCTACGTGTATGTCTACCCTGGAGGCGTCGCCGGCGAAGAGGGAGCAGAGTCGTTTCCGTTTTCTTCGCTTTCTTCGTCTCGGTCTTCGTCTTCGCTCCTCCTCCTCAGCTCTTCCTCCCCACTTCCTCCGATCCTCAGGCTCATCAGCAGCGCGTCGTCGCCGTCGCGGTAGTACCTCTTGCGCACGCCGTCGACGCCGAAGCCGAAGGAGGCGTAGAGGGAGACCGCGGGCGCGTTCCGCGACGCGACCTCGAGCACGGCGCGGCCTCCAGAGGCAAAGGGCGACGAAGACGAAGCACTCGCGGCCGCGGGCGAGGAAGCGAGTGCGGCGGAGAGCAGGGCCTTGGCCGCGCCCCTCCGCCTCCTCGAAGGATGAACCGCTAATTCTAAAATCTGCGTCTCGTCGGCGACGTTCCAGACGATGGCGAGGCCGGAGATGGGAGAGGGAGAAGGAGCAAGAGAAGCGGAAGCGGAAGGTCTCGGGTCTTGTTCGTTCTCCTTGTTCTCTTCTTCTTCATCGTCATCAAAGGTCGAAGAGGAAGAAGGAAGAAAACGCCTCCTCCTTTCTTGCTCTTCTTCTCCTCCTTTCACCTCTGCCACCAGCAGCGTCGCCAGAGGGCTCTCGAGCTCGTGCTTCAGGGCCTCGGGACCCCACTCGTAGTGGCCGCAGGCGCGCTCGATGGCGACGAGCGCCGGGAGGTCCTGCCGCGTGGCGAGGCGGACGAGGTGCGAAGGGGAGAAGGGTCTTTCGTCGTCGGCGTCGGCGTCTGTCGCTGCTGCTCCTGCAGCTCGGCGGCGATGATGGCTCGTCGTCGTCGTCGTCGCGCTCCTGCTCCTTCCTCTTCCTTCTCTTTCCCGCCTCGGCCAGAACAGAGGCTGGCTGGGTTGGGCTCGCAGCACGACCGCGGTCCTGCTGCTTGTTGTCGTCGCGGTCACTGCCACGGCGTTGAGGAAGAACGGGACGCCGCCTCCGCCGGAGCCGGACGAGCGGCGCGAGGAGAGCGCCATCAAGGTCGAGCGAGCGATTTCGAAAAAAGAAAACCGACGATGGCGACGATGAAGATGCGAGCGAGCCTTTTTCTTTTCGGCACTCGCTTTCTCCCTCGTCAGCCTCTCTTTTGCCTTTTGCTCCTCCGTCGACAAGCAGGGATCAAGGAGCTCGAGAGCCTGGAGTGGACAGAAGAAGGAAAGACGGAGGGGAGAGAGTAGAGGAAGCTCTCGTCTTTGTGGGAGGGAGCAGGCGTTTCTTCTTTCTCGTCCGCCGAGGCTAATGATTTTTTCGTTGCGTTTTTTTTCTTTCTCTTTCTTTTTACAAACTCTCTCTCTCTCTCTCTTTCTACAACTCTCCACTCTTCTTTCACGCCTTCTCGGCCGCGTCGACGCTCGCGTTGCTCGCGCCAAAGAGGCCCAGAGACGCCGCGAGCGAAGAGGCGGCCTGCGTCGCGAAAGCGCCCAGGGAGGTCTTCATCGTCAGAGAAGACTTCTCAGCAGCGAGCGACGACGACAGAGACAAAGCAGAAGGGGTCGAGGTCGAAAACGGCACCTTTCCCGGAGAACCCCTCGCCGCGGCCGTGGGGCGCACCGCGGGGATCGTCGTCCCGACGCCGTTGGGAGAGAGAGCATCGTCAAGAGCGCTTGCTGCCGCAGGGCGCGGAGGAGAGGCGGAGGAAGAGGAAGCGGAGGCCTCGGCGGCGGCGGCGGCGTGCAACAGTCTGTTGAGCTCCGCGTGCGGCGACAGCCCGTCGCCGTCGCCGACGCCTCCCTCTCCTCCTTCGCCTCCTCCTCCCCCTCCCAAGGCAGCGGCCGCGGCGTCGCTGGCGCGCTTCTCGGCGCCGAAGTTCCGCGCGCGCGCGGGGCCCCCGGCTGCTGCGGCGGCGCGGGCGGCGGTGGCGCGGGCTGCCTGCGTGGCTTTGAACCTGATAACGCGCAGCGGCGGCAAGGCCACGGCCCCGAAGTCGTAGGTCGCGCCCACCTTCTTCGGTCCCGAAGAGCAAGACCCAGAGGAGGAAGAAGAAGCGGAATTCGAGCTGCTACTGCCGTTCCTGCTGCGCAGGAGCCTGTGCGCCAAAAACGCCAGCGCGCCGAGGTGCGCCGCGACGACGGCGAAGATGAAGAACCCTTCGCCCGCCGCGGCGGCGTCGTGGTCGTGCTGGTGCTGGGCGTGCGCTGCCGCGATGGCGGCCGCGGCGAGGGACTCGGCGGTGACGGCGGCGGCGGAAGAGGAAGAGGAAGCGGAAGAAGCTTCTAACGAAGAAGCCACTTGCTGCAAGAGGCGCCTCATCTTTTTTGGTTTTTTTTGTTTTTGTTTGTTTCTGTTTTTATTTGACTTCAGCCGGTGATGAGCAGGCGGGCGAGCACGTCGTCGGGCACGACCGTGGGCGCGGGGGCGAACGCAGCGAGCGGTGAAACGGGAGAAGAATGAGACGGAGAAGAAGAAGAAGGAAGCTGCTGCTGCTGCTGCTGCTGCTGTTCTTCTTCTTCTTCTTGCTGCTCTTTTCTTCCTCTTCCTGCTTTTCTCTCGGCCAGGGCCTCCGCGATTTCAGCCGCGATCAGGTGCTTGCAGGCGGGCTTCTCGCCCTTCCCGACCACGTCGAAGAAAAACGACTCGCACGAGCAGAAGAGCGGCGACAGCGTCGAGTGACGACTGTGATGCTCTGTGCTGCTGCTGCCACCTGCTCCTGCTCCGCTGCCTCCGCCGGCTGAGACAGAGGCGAGGCGGCGACCGCTGGGCTCCCCGACGAAGAGGGAGACGGCCCTGCGCTCCAGGAGCAGGAGGGCCTTGCTGAGGTCGCGGCCGTGGAGGGCCGAGAGGGCGACGAGGGCTTGGGAGGTGGCGGAGGCTGGTTGAGTTGGGGGTGGTGGAGGTTTTAAAAAAAAAAACAAGGTTGAGAGGAAAAGAGGTGGGAAAAAACGAAAAGTTCGAATCCCCTCTTTCAAAGCGAGTGGGAAACACCCTTGCGCTCCGATTTTGCTCTTTCCCTGTAACTCGGGACGTTTGAGATGACCTTGCTAACTCACGATCTTGGGCGTCGGGCGAGGAGAGCGACGCGAGGACGGCTTGGGAGAGACTGTTGATTATTATTTTCGATGTCGGTTTCGAACGAATGAGAGAGCGAGCGACGTCAGCGTCAATCACCGCCAAAGTTGACCGCGACGCGACGGTCGAAATTCGGCTCTGGAACCTGGGAACGGCTCCCGACACGAGTTACTCCACGAACGCACTCGGACACGGAGGGAAGGCCTGCGGACGAGGGGTGGAGCATGCAGATGAAAGAGGTGGAGGGACGCGAAGGGACGTCGGGGGGGACGGATTTCTTTTTTCCCTCTCTCTCTCTCGAGCTCCGCTTGTCTCTTCCGATGGATCGGAGCTTCGAAGGGAAAGAGTTGCTCGAGCGATCTGGTGGTGAAGCACAGACTCGGAAAGAAGGGCGGGGTGGGGAAGCGAAGGTGACAGAGGGAAGCGAGGAGAGAGGGATTAAAAAAAGTGACGGGTCGAGCAAAAAAAAAAAATCGACCTCCTCTTCTCTCTCTCACTTCGCTGCTTCTCTCTTTGCTTTTACTTCTTCCGCTGCGACTCTGCTTTTTTTCATTCCTACTCGCCTTCCATCTCTTTGTTTCATCTCTCCTTTTCCTCGCGATGAACTCCGGTCGCGACAAGGAGGTCAGAGAGAGAAAAAGAGAGAGAGAATGAGATCGAAGAGAGAAAAAAAGAGGATAAAAGTCTCAGAAAGAAAATCGTAACTGACGTCTTATCGACCTCTCTTCCTTCCATCAAAAAAAATCAATAGCAGCCCCCGCTCCTCCCTCCTGGAGTCGTCGGCCTCGACGACGACGACCTCGAGGACCTCCTGGAGGACTGGAGCGGAGGAGAAGCGGCGGTGGTGGCAGCAGCAGCAGCTCCCGTTGCTGATGCTGCTGCTGCTGCTGCTGCTCCACCTCCTTTGCCATTGCCTCTGCCGCTGCGCCCTTCTTTTCCTCCGCCGCCGCCGCCGCTCTTTGCCGTCGCCGCCGTCGCTGCCAGGCTCCCTGGCTCTCAGCAAGCCGACGACGCCGTCCACGTCGTTCCCCTGTCCCGCTGGGACGCGGACGACGGCTGGTTTGACCGCGGGGGGAACAGCTCCTCTTCAACTGCTCCGCCGCCGCTCCCCAAGCGCTTTGGCGCGTTTTTGGAGAAGGCAGCCCTCTTCGACGCGCGCTGCTTCTCGCTCTCGTCGGCCGAGGCCGCGGCCTTGGACCCGCAGCAGAGGCTGCTGCTCGAGTGCGGCGCCGAGGCCCTGGCCAGGGCTCCCGGGATGGAAGGTGAGTTGAAGAAAAAAAGAAGAAAAAAGCGGCGGTTTTTTTCTCGTTTGCTAAACCTGACCCTAAAATCTAACCCTCAACTTTTTTCCTCGACCTCTGTGTCAACTCGACTCATCATTTTTTTCCTCCCCCCTTTTCCCCCCCTCCGACGACAAACCCTCCACCAGACCCTTCCTCGGTCTCCGTCGCCGTGGGAATCAGCTACACAGAGTACTACCTCAACGCCTCCGACGCAGGGATGCTGTCGGCGCTGTCTGCGACCTCGGGCACGCTGTCAGCTGCCGCGGGCAGGATGTCATATGCGCTGGGTTTGAAAGGCGCGTGCGTCGCGGTCGACACGGCGTGCTCGGCGTCGCTGGTCGGGATGCACCTGACCGTGTCTTCGTTCCTGAGGGACGCCGCGGAGGGGATTGGAGGTGGAAGGAAGAAGAAGAACGGGGAGAAAAAAACGACTTCTTTTTCCTCTGCTTCTTCCTCCTTGTTCGCGCCGCGGCCTCGCCGGAGGCGTCAACCTCTCCCTCCGCTCCGAGACCCCCGCCGTGCTCTCCCGCGCGGGAATGCTCGCCGCCGACGCCCGCTGCAAGACCCTGGACGCCTCTGCGGACGGGTACGGCAGGGCGGAGGCGTGCGTGCTGCTGGTCGTCGACAAGTTTGAAGCGCTCTCCTCCTTCGAAAACGACGACGCTTCTTCGTCTTCTTCGTCTTCGTCTTCGTCTTCGTCTTCTTCGACTTCTTCTCCGCTGGCTCTGCTCGCGGGCTCCGCAGTCAACCAGGACGGGCGCTCGGCTGCCCTCACGGCCCCCTCGGGGCCGGCGCAGCAGGCGGTGCTGCGGGCGGCGCTCGCCGTCGCCTGCGGCGGCGAAGGAGGTGAAGAAGCAAACGACGGCGGCGTCGGCGGTGGCGGCAGCAGCAGCTCTTCTTCTTCCTCCTCTTTCTCGCCGTCATTGCCGCTCTCCTCGCCCTCCGAGGTCCGCTTGCTCGAGATGCACGGCACGGGCACCCCTCTGGGCGACCCCATCGAGGCCTCGGCGGCCTCCGCCGTGTTCTCCTCTCCTCCGAAGAGGAACAAGGGCGGTCCGACGACGGCGACGGCAAGGTTGCTCCCTCTGGCGCTGCAGGCCGCCAAGGCGAGGGTCGGGCACTCGGAGCCCGCGGCCGGGGCAGTCGGCGCCGCCGCGGCGCTGTCGTCGATGCTCGGCTGGAGGGTCGACGGCGGCGGGAGAGCAGGAGGAATCCTTTCATCTCCGCTGCCGCACCTGCGAAACCTCAACCCGCACGTCGCTGCGGTTTTGGTCGGAGGAGGAGGAGCTGGAGGAGCTGGAATGAAGCAGCAGCAGCGCCTGTTCGCCGGGCGAGCTGCCGGTCCCGCCGCAGGCATTCTCGTCCCCTCGTCCTCCTCCTCCTCCTCCCCCTCCTCCTCCTCCTCCTCCTCTCCGACCCCCCCTCGCAGGGGCGCCAGCGTCTCGGCGTTCGCCTACCAGGGCACCAACGCCCACGTCGTCTTCGCTGCCGCCTCTGGTGGCGGTGGCGGCGCGGAGGGAGGAACGATCTCTTCTTCTTCGTCGCCGCTGCCCTGGCGCCGCGCGCGCCACTGGCTCCGCCCTTCCCCCTCCCCGCTCGCCACCCGCTTCTCCGTCGTTTTCTCTGCCTCTTCGAACGTAGCGATCTTCGAGTCCGACCTCTCGAGGCCGCTCGTTGCCTCTTGGATCCCGGGGCACGCGGTCAGGGGCAGAGGGGCGATCGCGCCGGCCTCTGCTCTCTGCGAGGCGGCGCTCGCGGCGGGAGCGTCGCTCGCACTGTGGCCCGTCTCCTCCTCTTCTGCTTCTCCTTCCGAGGGCCTCTCTTCTTCGTCATCGTCATCGTCATCGTCATCGTCATCGCCATCTTCTTCTTCTTCTTCTTCTTCTTCTTCTTCTTCTTCTTCTTCTTCTTCTTCTTCTTCTTCTTCTTCTTCTTCTTCTTCTTCTTCTTCTTCTTCTTCTTCTTCTT
>Ga0114918_10001253_pt1 | contig 22653 bp, 26 predicted proteins | sample LantaG_FD_87015 | JGI IMG/M metagenome (GOLD analysis project Ga0114918, IMG submission 87015) | Deep subsurface microbial communities from Baltic Sea to uncover new lineages of life (NeLLi) - Landsort_02402 metaG | ecosystem: Environmental > Aquatic > Marine > Oceanic > Sediment | place... | reverse complement strand
GTTTGTGAGACTCGTTTAGTTTCTTTTCACCGTCTACTTATACGCTGATCCCTATGAGACTCTTTAACTTCCCCATGTGTTGTGAGACTTTCCTGCCTGTGGACTCCTCCAATCCTGCGGCAAGAGATCGAGCTTCAAGATCCAGGATGGAGTCGCCGAAATCGATGAGGAACTCCTCTGGCCCTATGACTTCTCCCATCAGAGATCTCTGTGGCATGTCTTGCTGCGCCAAGATCTCATCGATCTTCTGTTGATACTGAACCAATGTGCGTATGATTCGAGCAGCAACCAAGTCTGGAAGATGCTCGATGGCGGTCCTGCAGACACGGATAGCGTCATCCACCATCTGATCGACGAACACATTCTGCTCTATGCTTCCTCCGTAGTTTTTCTTCGCTCGATCGAGTACATACTGTTTCAGTTCCCCTTTCGTCATCTCAATCTCCTGTGCTATGTTGTGAGTATGAAGTCGATGTTTCAAAATCCAATCATTCAAGATTTCATCGCTGCTGATATTCAGCACGCTGGTGTCGACGCCAACATGACCAAACACGCTTTTCTAGGGAAGGCGTTGATGGTAGGTGGTTTAGCAGGATTGCTTTACGCCGGCGGAAAGGGACTCAGTAGTATGATCAAACACCGTCAGCAGGACATCCCTGGTTTGAAGTGGCGGCAGCAACGTCGACGGACTCTGCTGCATGGTCATCAAGGAGCTGGACGTCCACCAACCCCCACGGCTGATCCAACCCTTTCTCTACGGCGCGCCTGATCTTTCTGGGCAAGTCTAGGAGGCGTGGCTGTGGTTCCTCATACAGCTTCGACCACAATCTGAAAACAGATAACCCATCAACCACTTTGGTTTCGTACGTTGAGAACAGGACTCCTTTTGTATCCGGATGTCTGAGCTCACGAAAATGTACCAGGGCTTTGTAGCCAAGGCACCACATGGTCCTGATTTCGCGCGCGAGTTTGTATTCATACCTCAAGGCGAAATCGTTGCGTGTGTCGAATGGGTAGACAGCGATGGGTGTTTCCATAGTCTCTCCATCGATCACAGCCTCTAGATACCATGCGTCATCGTATAGAGCCCACTCCAGTTCAATGTTGCTGTTTTGTATTGTTTGACAGACGAAACGTCCGTACCCCTTAGGCTCATTCACGAAGCACTCAATGAGGATGATTGGTGTGCCAGTTTGCCTCAGTTTTCTGTATCCCCATGTGATCTCCAGCATGGGGGTCCCGTGGTTTTGGAGATAATCGATCACAGACATAAGACCCTCCACTCTTTGTTATGTGGGGTCTTATACGAGTCACACGGGCTGGAAAACGATAGCACGCTTGGTTTCGCGCTCGAGGACGTCCTTCATTTCCTGGTCAGATTTCTCTTCCTGATCGATCAAGTGCTCAGCAGTTCGTATGTAGTTCTTCAGAGCTCGATCTGCTCCTTTGAGCAATTCAACACCACCTTCTGACGTCAAGTCCCCACCAGCCATACCAGATCGGCAGAGGGCTATCGTTTTCAACGTATCCAGAAGTTGACGACGTCTACCCACAAAGGACATGAAGATGACTTGTAGGGTGCTGATCTTCGGCACGCCTAGGTGTGTGTCATAGAACACACAGGCCCTGGCCCATCCACCTGGCGTGCCTAGGATTTTTTTATCTCTTGCGCCATGAACTGTGCATCGTGGACTGTTCTGCGAACGCGTTGCTCGAACCATGTGACGTTCAGTAGGAAGAGATCCACAATGGCTGGATTCTTGAGGAGCAACCACTCCAGTCTCGCTTCAAACAGCTCGGAAACAGGTTTGAACTTGCGCATGAATATGGAAGGTGTCTCGGTCGGGATAGCGCGATCTCCAGGCGGTTTCCCATTGACTTCCAGGATCGTCATAGCCACGATGAGTAGAAGTCTGATCTTCTGCTTTGTAGGGAGCGTCATAGAGACGCCCACGATCTCATAGATCCAGCGGTCAATCAGTGTGACCCACTGAGAATCCAGTGTTCGCAAGCGGAGATGAACCTGACCTTGAAAGAGAGGGATGTTCTGTTCAGCATAATCGTCGAAGAGAAGTCGACCTACATCAATCGGTGGGAGCTGTGACTCAATCACTGCTCGCATCTTGGAGTTGTCGTCCATGAGTGGATCACGATCACTCAAACGAGCACTCGTCTCACTGAGCATTGCAGCGATACGTGTGGCAGCTAGAACTTCTTCCTCAGATGCTTTCTCTGTACTTGGAGGCGGGATCTCTTCCTTTTCAGGTTCTACAGCTTCCACTGGAGTGAGAGGGTCTACATCTTCTATCTCGCCACGTGCGATTTTAGCTTGTCGCTCTGCTGCCTCTTCTGAGAATCCTCCACTGAGCTTTTGGTTTGCTGGATATCCGGCTCCGATACCCCGTTGCAACCGATCAGCTATTCGTGAGTCTGCCATTACGTCTCCTATTGTTGGTCCCCCGATAGTACTGTATCCTGTACAGGACGTTCTATTATTGGGGTGAAAGATGGAAACTGCAAGAGACATTCTACGTTGTCTTCAATCGCACTTCTCGGAGAAGACAGCTGCACCTGTTCAGCTACGGTCGCTCATCCGGCACGCCAAGGATATGTACTCAGGTCCTCTCTCTTCGTCTGGGACGTTGCCTTCTACTTCAGAGCTCATTGGAATGAACTCTAATCCACTCATGGGTCTCCTATCCCGTGCTGGGAGGCCCACGCAAAGAGAGACTGAATCTCCTGAAGACTTGTCTGACTCGTTGATCTCCTCTCTTCGGCATCGCACCCCTTAACGCAGGCTAAAGAGAATGACTGGGTAGTCACTCTCTGAAGGAAGAACCAACCACCGATACGTCGAATGACGTCATCGATGTGGTGGTCGGTTCATTTGGTGGATTGCGCTTTGCACTTGTGCCTCTGCAGATTGCGGGCGGTTTTGTACTCTCTCCCGCATTGCGGGCACAAGTGCGTTGCTACTTTCCCGAGGCCTTCTTGTCGAGCTCGTCGACTTTGGCAGTCAACTGTGCGAGCACGGCCATCATGGCCTCTGTTGCCTTGTCGTTATCGGAACGGATCTCTTTGATCTTGTCCGCATGTGTGCGGACAGACTCCTCCAAGGGGCCGCCCTGTGTGGCGGCTATCGCCTTGTCCAGGCTCTTACTGATCTCGGCGATATTCATCGCCTCCTTCGAGCACAGATGCGGCATCGTCTTCATGATGACCTCGAACTCGCGCGTGCGAGCGTCGATGGCTTGGTTCAGGCCACCAATGACGTCCACGCTTTTCCGCGTTTGACGTCCATCCCACCATCCCCAGACGTTGAAGATGGTGTTCGCTCCGACGAACAGTCCGCCTCCAACTCCGATCGCTACTTTGGTCCCGGTTCCCAACCCGGGATTCTTCTGCTGATGCTGTTGTGTCATCTCCCCACTGGTAGTGGTGGGGAGGGCAGTTACGTTGCTGGTGTTCTGATTCACGTTTCTCTCCTTTGTCGTTGTATTTCTGCAATGATGGCGTCTTGCCGCCTATCGTTCGCCTTGATCTCGAGGGCGGTTTCCCGCGTCTCGTTGATGGAGCGCATGTTGGCGTTCACCAGCTCCATCATGCGATCCATCCGCGCCTCTTGGCGCGTTTGGTCGACCTCTACGCTGTCAATCCTGTCCGCCAGGCCCCAACGAGCAAACATGTTGATGACTCCCATCACCACACTTACTAATCCCAGAACGTATGCACCCCCAGCCAGTGCTGCGGTCTCGTCACCGCGCGCTCTCCTGGGGGGAGCATCGATGACGTACACACGTCCGTCGTTTCCGTTTTCCATATCTCTTCCTGTGTAAAAAGTTTCCATGTTAGAAAGAATCTAGTAGCGCTCCTTCGGTTACTTATACGGATTAGTCGCACAAAATCTCTTGACAATGACAAGTTTGGTAGATTACGGTTTGCGAGATGAAGATGTTGAGTATCTCAAAGGCGGCGGCCGAACTTCAAATCAGTCCTTCTACATTACGCAGGCTGGAGAAGTTTGGTCGTTTTACACCAGTTCGTACTCCTGGTGGTCATAGAAGATACTCAATGGAACAGATCGAGCAGTTGCGTAATCACATCGAATTGATGACTTGGCGCCAAGCACAACCGCTACGCGGAGTCACGCTAGGAGATTGACATTGAGTAGACAAGGAATCCCAGGAGTGCCGCCCCCGGGCGTGTCTCAAGAAGTGGATGCACGCACCGGTGAGTATCTACAAATCAGTCAGCGTGGGAGTTCATTTCGGCAAGCACGCGAGGCAGTAGAGATGGCAGTGGATCTACAGGAAGATCCGCGTCAAGCTCAACGTCGACCTCAACAGCAGAGACCACAACAGCGTCCTCAGCAGAGACCACAACAGCGTCGCCCCAAGCGCTCGCCGCATCCTCGTAAGCAGGCTCAGCGTCGACCAGAGCAGCAGAGACCCGATCAGCAGCGTCAGGATATGGGTCCAGTACAGAGACCACAGCGCAGAGCATCAGATCTGATGATATCGAGAGATTCTCCGGCTCATCGCCCTCGCGGCCCACAGGCTGGTAACACCGTGCAGCTTCCTGCTCGTAGGCGCTCCGGTATGCGTACCTCGTATGCGTATGTCACAGGTGCTGATGGACGTGAGTTCCAGTTCAAGAAGTTGAGCTCCGAGTCCAAGACCGCCGAGGCTACCAACTACGATCTGGGTATGATGAGCTTGATCGCTCTGGTTCAAGTCGCTCGTGGAATGGACCCCATCGAGGTACTGAAGGCCTTCAAGCTCCGCATCGCGGATGAGAATGGGCAGGTCTTCTTCGACTTCCGTAATGAGGAAGGCGTGGCTCCTCAGGTGGCTCCTTCCAACGTTGGGTTGAACGAGTACTATGAGGACGAAGGGTACCCCGAGGATAACAATGTGCCCGATGATGAGTACATCGGTGATGACGAGTACTACGACGATGGGTACGAGGACGAAGACGACGATTACTACGAAGGAGCCGGCGGCGTAGGTTACTAGGAGACAGAATGAGCACTCAGTTCAAAATGGACATGAGCGGATTCTCACTGAAAGGCGACTCTGTCGATGTGGACATCCCCTGGTCGGCGATAGCACTTCTAGGAATGGCTGTTGGCAAGGTGATGGAGTTCTTTGCATCTCGTCCGAAAGAGACTCCCCTAGAGCGTTGGACTCGCATAAACGCCGAGAAGGAAGGAGTTACCATCTACGATGCCTAGTCGTCCAAGCAGGAAAACTCCCAAGCGGAAACCAAAGCAGACTTTGCGTCGAAAGAATGTACGGGAGATGCGAAGGGGTAAAGCGGCTGTCTCTAAAGATGCGATCGCACAACATGGCAGATTGGTTGACCGCAGTACTGGGAATGTGGGACAGTTCGCGCTGAGTGATGGCGTCTTTGATCTCGATAATGCCCTCCTCGCAGCGCAAGAGCTCACGCCTGCAGAGAGCCAGTACTGGGAGATCCGCGCGATCTTTGCGCATCGACGTCAGGATAGTCCCGTGAGGGGTGCGTTGATTCGACCCATCCGCCAAGTTGGGTTGTTTCTATTTCGCCCCCGCGGGCTATCTCCTCAAATCACTGAGGATATCATTTCTCTGCCGATTCAAGAGGCAGACGACCATTTACGTCAAGCACGTGAGTATTCCGGCCGGCTCATCAAAGAGCGTAGTGTCATCTTTGTTGTGGATGATCCAGCAGAGCAATCCGGCGTGCAAACTGTGACCCGAAGCACGTTGATCAGATACCTGATGAATATGTGGCGTAAGCCACCTGTGAACTCCAACGGTAGCATCCAGTTGTGGTACGATCATATCGACATCCAGTTGACTCGAGATGATCTACTCCACGAGGTGTCACGAGACAGATTGTTTGGACATGTCAATCATATTATGGAGCTCATGCAACAAGGCTTCAAATTCGACCCATGGACTGGCGATCAGCCTAGCGAGGGGAAACTCCGCCGGGTCAACGATCGGGGGATTGGACCATGGGTCAGAGATCGAAGGTAAGTGCTGGATCTCTATCGGTAGAAGTTGTGTTCCATGTTCCTGCTGAGGCGACACGAGAACAACGTCTCACTGCTTGTGCTCCTATCATTGATCGTTTCAGTGATTGGATGTCCCACAACACGTTGACGCCGGCTCCATTGATACGTAGTGAACAAGAGATGATCCGTCAGTTTCTGGACTGGGTGTACGGCACAGGAGAACAGGAATGACGCAAGTTCAGAGACTAAGGACATCTCTCACAAGAACGCAGATGAAGACAGCCGCTAAGTTGAGGCTCCGGCTTTTGGTACGTGATGCGGTCGCTCAACATGACGTCGATGGTGGCACTATCCTCAACGCTGGCCGTATGGTGTATCTACTGGGACCAGAGATCGAAAAACTCGAGGACGAATATCTTTGTCTCGAGCTCTTTGTGGATTCTCCTAACCGCTATAACCCATCCTCGAACCTTCCTGACAACGTAATTCACATGCACAATCACGGACGTGGATTCCGTGTACTCCCCGTTCCTCCTGGACAAGAGATGGCCTGGCTCAAGGTTGCAGCTGAGAAAGCAGGCATCTCAATCTAAGCACTCAACGACTCCGCTTGAAGGATTGAGTCGTTCCAGCGATACTGTAAACGGTTCTCTACCGGAGCAGTCTTGCCATGATGGATAGCCAAGATATCAATGCAGTTCTCGGAGGCGGCCCAACTCAACAGTGGGGCATGGGAGGGGACCCCTCTTTTGGGCAGGAGTTTTCTGCGTCTGCCATGAGTGGAGTCGCCGAGATAGGTCTACCAGCTATGGGCTTTGGAGCAGCCGTAGGGGGTTGGTCTGCTGCCAGTAAGATGGGAATAGATCCGGTCTTCGGAGCTCCTCGAGCTGGTTGGAGGATGGGTGCAGGGTTAGCACGTACGATGGGTGCAGGAGCCATCGCGCGGACAGCTGTAGGAGGAGCTGGTCTAGGACTCGGGCTTGCTACAGGGATGCTCCCAGGAATGGCGCTGGACTTTGGTATACGCACTGTGGCTGGAAACTTGATAGAAGGTGCCCAGTCATATGGGGCCACAACTAGATTCATGGCACAGATTGGACAAGAAACATCTGGGTTTGGATCACAGTCAGTACTTAGTGGTGGCGCATCGTTTCAGGACGCGGGTGAGTGGGCGGTGCAGGGGGGTGCATCAGCCCTGTCGGCCATGGGTAAAGATACTGAGCTAGGTATGGAAGGCATCATGAGTTTGGGTGGGGAGATGGCCACCAGCGGGATGTTGGGTGACGTAAAAAGCCCGCAAGAATTCATGTCTGCTTTCAGGAAGAAGCTGAGCAAGGTAAAAGAAATGTCAAAGGTGTTGGACCTCTCTCTGGTAGAGGCAACACAAGTGATGCAGCAGCTTCAAGACGCTGGGTTATCTGATCAAGGGCAGTCGAGTTTAGGTATACGAGCCGGTACTATCTCTGGTCTGACCGGTCAATCATTAGATACAGTCATGCAGTCTGGAATGGAGGGAGTCCAACTAGGTGCCCAACTCGGTATTTCTGCTGACAGATCTTTTCAGATGGGTATCCAGAACCTAAGTGCTACTTCTGTGATGGCAGGTTTGGGAGCAGTTGATCCACGTACGCTAGCCAGATACGGTGGAGCGCAAGGCTTATCTCAGCAACTGACTCAAACCACCATGCAGATGGGGTATACTCGGGGAGGCCAGGACTTCATACGCCGTTTGGTGAACGAAGATGGGACAGGCTTCGACATGGAACGGTTGATGGGCGCTGTTGGAGGTGAGAGAAGAAGTAGTAGGCGTCGTGTAGATCCTTATGCAGCAGAGGAATTGCAGGAGGACTTTATTGCGAACGAGCGTTCTATTGTGTTGGGGCATTTAGGACGTTTACGCGCTGAAACGGACGATGATCAAAAGTATAATCGTCAACAGTTCAAGTTTCTGCAAAGTATGGGTATCGAGGATCCACGATTGCAGGAGTCTTATCTTCAGAACCTGCAGGCGGCTCCTATTACAGACCTACTGGAGACTGGTCAAAGGATACACAGCGATGAAGAGATGGCGGCTGAAATACGAGGTAGAGCAAAAAATGCCTTCAGTCGATTCTTTGATCAAATCGGAGATTGGATGAACGAGGCTGTTGAACAGCCTATCCAGAGATTCGGTCAGCGTATGGCTAGAGATTTTGAACGGATAGGAGAATCTCTAAGTGATACGGTTTTTGGTCGATCCGGTCCTGAGGGTGGGATTATTACCCCAGACGTTGCTGCTATTCAGAGTTATGCGCAGGACATTTGGCAAGGTGATTGGAATCGGACGTTTACTCGCCTTGATGCCGCTAGGATGCTTGAAGAGTCACCAGGAGGTGAAGCTGGCGGCGGTGGCGGCGTCTTTAGATCGGAGTCTAGAACTGGTATCGCTTCGTCGTTGGGTGTTTCTGATAGGTCATTGGTTGGGTGGGCAGCCGGTGCGGACCAGCGCGGCCAGATTGATTTACAAGATATGGGCGTGAGGTTGGCTAGGACTGAAGAGGAACGCCGGTCCATGGAGGGTGACGGTTGGTACAGTATGGGGCGGACTGAAGTCGGTGATGAGATGGTGGATATGATGGCCACTGGCAGAACTCAGTTTGCCTTACGTATGGCTAGATCTGGAATAGATGTAGACCCCTCAACTTTGCAAGTTCGTCAAGCTAATAGAGGGTATGAGCGCGTCTTTAATACGATGCTGGATATGCAGGGAGAGGAGTTTTTATCCGCTTTGTCCGAGAGCCCAGACCGTGTCGAACAGACGATCGGCGTATGGATGGGGCTAGATGAGGAGCAGATGGGAACGCCAGGTATGCAGGCGACACTCCGTCATCTAGCCCAAAGCGCTCGGCTGCCAGAAGGACTTCGACGCGAGCGAGAGTACCGGACGATAGAGGAGGGAGTAGCTGCGGTCACAGCTGAATATACAGTTGCGCAGTTGTCTGGAGGAGATGAAGCTCTTACTGGATTACTTCGCGGAGCTATGAGCACGGGGCGTGGGCGTCGAGGCATAGGACGTGTGGTAGCTGCCGAAGAAGCTCAACGTATGTTCGGAGGGACGAACGTATTTTTTAGACAGTCTTGGGGAACCGGTTCTGCAACTGATGAGGAGATACAGGATATAATGGACCGCCGTGCGGAAGCTCTAGGGGGGGAAGATGCACCAAGGGGAGATGGAGGAAGATACTTCCTAAATACGATGAGACGAGATATCCCGGAATCACGCGCTGTCGCAAGGGCCTGGGCGCTAGACGAAGTACCTACAATCTCTCTAGATAACCCACTGGCTTGGGGTGTGATAGGGGGTGGGGTGGATTCCGGAATACCTGGTGCAGGGATAGGTACTGGGCGCAGAGATGTCGATACGGATGCACTGGAGCGACAGAATTTCCGGCCGATAGATGTGGTCTTTCCCCGAGCACTAGTATCAGATGGTATTACTCCTAGGTACCCAGGTGGGCGCCCTATGGATAGAGGAAGTGAGGATCAAGCACATGCTCGTGTGCGTACACATCGATTTTACGTGCCAGCTGAAGATTCAGCGATAAATGGCGCGGAGGTTGTTACAGACCCAGCAGAGAGAGAGCGGCGCATTGTTTCATTCATTGAGCGTGGGCGTGAGATGGATCTGTCGAATGACGAGATGGCGTTTGGGCTACTCACCAACGGCGGTCTTGATCCCACTGATCCAACAGTGCTGGAAGCATTTGATAGTCTTGCAGGGAGGTCATCTTCAGAGGAGGCCACCGTTCGGCGTGTATTATCATCAAGTGATGATCCTGTTGCTCAAGAGCTTTTGTCCACCTTCAACTTCCAAACGAGTCGACGTGAAGCATCTCCGGAAGCTAGAGAGAGGAGGAGATCAAGAGCGATCAATGAGTTACGACGTGATCCAGACTTTGGAGCAGATATCAGCAGTGCTCTTGATTCCGCGTCAGAGGGACCAGTGACCGTAGGAGAGGTATCTGCTCTGAGGCGCGAGTTTGAAATCATGAGCGGCGTACTAGGTCCTGAAGGGACGCGAGAAGGTATCATACAACTATATACAGCGGAAACTACTGCTGCTCTAGACATGACTCCATCTCAAATAGAGCAGTTTGTAGGAAATATGGGCGACGATTTTGATATTACTCGTTTCCCTGCGTTGATGGATCGTATGACACATACACAAGTTGAGGCAGTACGTGCCAGACAGTTTGCAGACAGTGCTTACGCGTTGCGTGAAGAGGGAGCGCAGAGGCTTGTACGCAGTAACGAGTTTCTGACAGGAGGGCCTGATGGCGGGCAGGCAGCGTTTGAAGAACTTCGAGAGACTATGGAGGCGGAAGCTGAACGGAGGGGAGAGCGCCCTGGTACTGTTACTGATGCTGCAGTTTTGGATAGGTTGCTGAATGAAAATCCGGAGCGGGCGAATGGAGAGAATTCATATTTTCAAACTGGAGCAACAGGTGCACTGGAACTCTATCGTCGGTTTACTGGAGATGCTGATATTGGTGCTGTTGGACGTGAACAGACTGCGGATCAGCTAGTAGCTAGAGAAACTCGGGAGAGTATCGCAGCACTGAGTGACGACCTCTCTCCCGAGGAGCGAGAGCGGCGCATTGATGCGATTAACGCTTCCGCTCCAAGTCGTAGAGAAGATCTCATATCTAGGTGGGCAGACGTTTCATTTGAAGATGTGATGTATGGCAGTGCTGCTGCGATGGCGGCCGAAGGTGGAGGACTTACACAGCTAGATCAAGAGTTGTTGTCGCTTTTACCTGGGGCTGATCAAGTGATGAATCTACAGACGCAGATCCGCGACGGAGATTCTGATAGTATCTCGCGAGTTCTTACGAGTATGATAGGCGGCACAGGTAGACAACAAGCCTTTGCAGAAAGCATGAATGAAGAGAACTTCTCTGATGTGGTTGAACGTCTACAGACTGAAGGAACAGCTGGGGCGACGTTCCAGGATATCGTAGGAAAGGCCATCTCGTCTGGAGCTCTATCCAATCAATCGCTCGAGACATTCCAAGAACGTTCTATGGAACGAAAGCGCGATGAGGCACTCCTCAGTATGTCAGCCAATATAGAGGCTGTGACAGGTACCTCTGGGGGACAGAGTGGATTTCGCACGTTCACAGGTTCTGGAGATGTGCCGATTGAGTAATTGGAGAGAATCATGGCTGAATATGTAGTGCTCTCAGAAGAACGTCTCCCGTTTACACGAGGGACGTTTGTCCAAAGGGTCTATAGTAGATTGAGTCCTGATTTCATTGTACATAACTGGACCAGGTCTTATGTCAGGGCGTTGAAGGCTGGGAAACCGCCGATGCTGGCCTCGGTGAAAAGGTCTATGCGGCTACCGCTAGTCCGTAGAGTATATCCTTCGGAGGATTGAGATGGCGTATATTTTTCTAGACGTAGAACCGTTCGATCCATCTGTTGTGCGAGATAGTGTGAGTGATCTGCGTCAGGTACCAGTGCGCCGACCTTTCATGGGTTTGATCATCAATAAAGAGACACACGCCACATTGCAAGTTGTTGGTGGAGCACAAAATCTAAACAGTGCCAGCTGGTTCCAGTTGATTAATTCAAGTAGTGTACGAGGAGAGGCATCGGGGACATCTAACTTCATCATTACGACAGTGCGTCATGCTAGGAAGGAAGCAGTTCAACTAGTGCAGACGTTCTCGAAGACTTTCCTTTATCTCTTCGGGGACACTCCGCGCTATCTGAATGTGCAAGGAGTCCTCCTCAAATCGGAAAACTTCCCCTGGAAGACGGAATGGTTGCGTAACTACGATGAGCGTATGCGTGCAAGCCAGACGGTACAGGCTACAGCCAGCGTGTATCTGACTGTAGAGAACATTGTATACGAAGGTCAGATGTTGGGGTGTGATATAGTAGACCAGGCCGATTCTCCAAACATGTGTCCTGTGTCGTTTTTGATGTACTTGACGAACGTCATCTATGCGGATGTAGGACCTGCACACTTTCCTAATACCAGTTGGGATAGAGCACAACCAGTCAGCGAGGCAGCTACTCGTGTATCGCGGTCTGAGTATATTCATCTGCCACTATCTGAGCGTAGGCGTCTTGGTATCTCTGGTATGGACCCAGCCGAACAAAGTGAGTACTACATCGACAGCTTTGGCAATCTAGGTTCGACGTCTCTCGCTCGGCTCCGTAAGTGGGAGATTGCACAACATATGAGATGGCTGGACGATGGGAGATCATTTACGGAGTCTGCGGTAGCGTTGCAACGCTTGTTCGACAGTAGAGTCGGTGGATATTCTTCACGTGTAGATGAGTTCTCTGCAAGCGTAGATGAGCTTTAAGTAGGGGTATCATGGATTCTGGAAGAGTTCATCTACGTGCATTTATTGAAGGGGTCGAGGTCCCGATCATTAAATGCACGACGGAAGAGTCTATTTGGAGGCCGTCTTCGGCAATTCTCCAGCTGCCATATCATCGACTGGGGAAGAAGATCATAGAGCGGTCTGTAGTCCACGTCTTCTGCAGCGATCCTACGAAGGGCACTTTCATACGCAGTGAATCCGTAGAAGGCGGCAATGTTCTTGGAACATTTGAAGCTCTGGCAATCAACGAGAGTGGCTTCGCTGCGTCGGATCCACGTAGATACAGACTTATGTTCTGTGGGGAGACTAGAGGAGATGGTCGATTTCGTAATTCTGCATCTGCTCAGCTTAGTATCACCGCGATAGGGTTTTCTAACTACTTCGATCACATAAAGCAGTACCAGGCTACGCGCGGATCTGGATCGTTCTCAGATGAGGAGCGGCGTTTTGCAGGTGTTGAGGACGCTTTTACATCCAGTTCTGGAAGATATGCGACTCCAGATAGGATAGTAAACATCTTGCGCCAGACAGATGGCGATCTACAATCCGGCATACGAGACCTTTTGACGGAGTTCATCAGCAGGACTAACTGGTTCTGGAAAGATAGATTTACACTTCTGCGATTCCAAGACCTATTTCGGGCTATTGAGAATGATGATACAGCCGAAGAGCTGATGGATATGCGGGAATTCAAGAAGTTTGTGCGGAACACCATAGGTAGCGGTGGAGTACAGATGACTATCCGTGGGATCTTGATGGCTTTGAGTCAGTTCCTGTTCCATGATCTGGTTGAACATGCAGCACCTTCCTATTTCTCGTTTGTCTCCAGCGATGCGCTGAACTCTCTATCTTCTTCCGAGTATGATGAAACATCTCGAGTGGTTGCGAGAGAAGATCAAGTAGATAAGTTGACGTCTATTGTATACAAACCGGAACTGTGGTGGACATCTCCTCCAACTTGTAACATTCTTTTTCCGGAGCAGTATAGTGCAGAGTCTGGGTCTGTTGATAAGCTGCAGTCACCTACGCGCACCGTCCTCAAGATTCGACCGGGTGTGTCTGGTTCAAGAAGAACCATCGCCGATCGGTATTTTGCTCCTGATGTCGCCTCTTTGAACTCCTTAGTCAGTTCAGTACCAGAGAGTGAGCAGCACGTGGTGTTGTTGCCCCATGAGAGGTTTCGAGGGATCAACACGAACTTCGTATTTTTGAGTGAGATATCAAGACTGACTAGGAGAGACTCTGCGCAAAATTATCTGCGATCATATGCACAATTTCAGCACTGGAAAACCTCGTACGAGTCCAACCAGATTACTATAGACAGCTCTCGTTTATTGCCGCAAGTGTTGGTGGGGTATCCTGCAGTAGCGATAGACCCAGCGTCCGCGAAGAGTGATTGGGCAGCGGATCCGAATCTGGAAGAGAAGATCCGACTTCGTCGTCTCCTGTCTCTTCTGTATGCATGCTTGAGTCGTTGGGAACGGGAACTCAGTCGATTGAGAGCAGAACTGGCGTTAGCTCGTCAGCAATTCAACTATCTCGACTGGCTGTTGTGGGTAGGGACCAGTGCTAGTAATAGTTTGTACATCATGCCAGCGAGATCTACTCAGCATTGGTTATATGAAAACGGCAGGTCTGTGTCTAAATCGATACAGGGAATGCTACAAGAACACTATGAAGGTACGAGTTGGTGGAATCCACAGTATGACGCTGATGCGTTGCTGCGTTTTTTAGGGGAAGAGGGCAGGCGCATCATACCGGAGCCGCCAGATGCCACAATCTCCTTAGATCCGTCTCCCGCGAACAATGATCGCACCAATGGTTATGTCGGGTACATTTTACGTATGCGAGATAGGTTGAACGCACACATTTCACATCTGCTGGGGTTGATCGCAGCAGCAGAGGAAAAAATCACGCGATTAGGTGAAGGGATAGCTTGGGTTAATGCGCGTTTGCGTGAATTGGGGTGGGATGTAGGTCAGCATGAGCACATTTTATTTTATGTAGCTCAGAAGGTCATGGAGGTGCGAAATGATACAGAGAGTCCTGGAGCTCGCACCACTATCACCGGTACGTTTGCGAGAGCTCATGATGAAGACATTGATTTAGATGGGATCCGTGGTGATAGTTTTGAACAGGTCATCAAGACTGGTCCAGGAGGTTTCTTCTCAGATATGTACGCGCCCGACCAGATAGGGCAAGATATCTACTGGCCTCTGTATGGTGTGGATTCATTGGTATCTCTTGGAGCGCAACTTGGTGGGGAGGCGTCATCGGATGCTCCCCCTGCAGCAACCGCAGATATCGGTGCAGAAGAGCAACGTTGGCACGATCTAGTGTTAGAGATTTGCGGATCAAGAGAGGACGAGTCTGCTATCACAGGACTGACTGTTAAAGAAGCGTTGGGAGCCATTACTGATACGTATCGAGATATGATCTCTTCTGGCGAAGATCCATCCAAATTTGTGGATGCTGCTACAGCACGCCCCATTGCTACAATGTTCGATATGTTTGGGGCATCGACTCTAGACCAAACCGCGCAGGAAGAGTACGGTAATTACCGAGGCTCTGGCAAACCTGCTGGCGTAGGGTTCCATGAATTCACCTTTCTCCAAGGGAACAATGAGGCTGATAACGGTGAAACGTTTGACACCACAGGGCTAGAAGGTGGAGAATCGGACCAGCTCGATATTGCCACCGCACGTCGACGTAGAGTCATAGAGTACGTACAGGCGTTGGAGAATGAGATACAGTCGGGGAGTTAGATGACGACCGCAATAGCCATCCACCCAACAGCCTACGCCCAAGTGGGTTTCTCTGCCCCATCTGGCATTCTGAAGTTTGCTGCTGCCAGTCGTGCGTTAGTCCCTCTGGAGCGGAACATCTTCGACGTCTATGACTTTGAGAAGGATGCCGGATTTTGGGACACTGCATTCAAAGGTCTTAGAGCTGGACTTGGTGGCACAGCGCGTGCAGGAGTCACAGCCCTTGGTGGCGTAACTAGTGGGGTAGGGCATACGATAGGTGCCGCTGGTAGGCTGGCTGGCAAAACAGGGATCAAAGGTACGTCTGGTCTGGCTAAAACGTTAGGTGGGGTGGGGAAAGACTTTGTAGGAGCTGGACGAGCTGTTCAGTCATTTGCTCCAAGGGTTTCTGCCGGACGTGCAATGAATGTCGTGAGCGGCAAAGCGCGGGAAGGAGTAGGTAAGGTTCTAGGCAAAGCCATGAAGGGACCACAGCTCGACGCGTTCCGCGGTATGAAACCGACGGAGCTCGCGAGTCAACCATTTATGGCTCGTAAGATGCACGCGATCTCCGAACGGGGTAGATCGATGCAGAATCTGGCTGAGATCCAGAAACAGACTGGGAGGATGGGGACTTTAGGAGGGGAACCTACAAAAGGTACAATGAAAAACCTCCAGGGACGTATCGACAGCGCCAGCCAGTATTACGGTCCAGGAAAAGGAACACAGCTTGAAGCCAATCTCTCGAAAGCACACCAAACCAGAGGAGCGGTTGAATATGCCTCGGGACAAGCACCAACCGCGCAGAAGTTCGTAGGCGATCCATACGGCAGTAAATTACAACTGAATCGTACCCAGACGATTGCTCCACAGCCTGCACCATCGTCCGCTGCAGCTCCATCTTCAAACGCTCGAGTCGTACAACAAGCGCCAGCATCAAGACCAGTACGGAGGCCAGGAGGGGAGTTGAGGGAAAGGCCTCACCCGCGAGTGAATCAAGCCGATATGACTCCTGCGGAGTCAGGACAGTGGACACCAGAAGGCTGGACCTCAGGAAGTAGTAGCAAGAGTCCAACACAAGCTGCTAGAGCGTATGGTCCGCCTAGATCTGCGTCAGGGATTGCACCAGGAGCAGGTAATCCCACTGGGCATGTACGCGGTATACAGTCTACACCTCCGGCACCTACACAGTCTGGTGGATTTAGATCAAATCAGCCGTCTACAGGATCAGAGGGATTCGTACCAAAAAGTCCTACCTGGTCTGGACCTGCGGTACGTCCAGACCCAAGGGCTGTCCCTGAAGTCCGTCAACATCCAGGTCTTGTCAGTGATAAGCGTCATTTTGGGGATTTTGAACGGATTCCAACCGAGGGCAATACAGCTGCTATGAGAGCGTATGGCCCGTCTGGCCGTACACAGATGGCTGATTTCGGACCCATTGATGGCGGTCCCGCACCTTGGAGGGCTGAGGTTAAGGCGCAACGTGCTGCCGCTGCTCAAGCAGCTCCACCTGGCAGAGCAGCTAGAGGACGTGCACCGCAACAACCTGCACAACAACCTGCATCTCAGGTTGCATCAGCTCCTGCCAGTCCGCAGCCTGCACCTTCAGGAACACAAGCAGTACCCAGTGGCCAACGTCCGGCTACAGCTACGCAACCTTCAGGCCAGCAAGCGTCTGTACAGGCTGCACCACCGTCTGCACCAGCTCCAGCTAGAGAAGTACCAATGGGACAGAGGCCCGCTGGTTACGAACATCATCAAGCTGCCGAACCAATCCCGCAGCGGCGTGGAGATCAAACACAAGCTGTAGATCCTGCAGAGCAAGCAGCACTACTTAAAGCAGATCAGGAGGCGGCACAAGCAGCAGGGCAGTCAGGTGGAGTAGGGGAGTGGTTGGGTAAGCCTCTATACGAAGGTGCTCCACAGTGGGCTACAAGAGGCACAGCAGCAGCAGCTGGTGGAGCATATCTGCTAGCCAATAGAGGAAACAATGGCGGTGGAGGCGGCAGTAGAGTCGTCATCGCTTCAGCCAGTCCTAATACAGGAAGAGTCAACATGGAAAAGAGAGCTTTTAACCCACGATTGTTGGCAGCGCTTGGTGGTGCTGGATTGGGAGGAGCTGGACTAGGGGCCCTCTTGGCCGGTAAGATCCAGGCTAATCGCTATGAACCGTCCAGGATGCCGTTAGGTGGTGGGGCTGTGTATGGTCCCAACTATGCACTGGAAGATTTCGCTGACGAAGCGGGAGATGCTGATGGTCCAGATGCATTGCAAGAGGCACTTCGAGAACTACAGGAGAGTGGAGCCGTGTACGATCCATACGACGAAATGGTCTATAAAGGAGCCAGTGACAGGGGAGCCCAGCGAGCTCGCACCTTCATCGACGAACTGTCCAAGATAGCAGCTGCTACCTTGAATGTTCTTCGTGAAGAAGGTGTGGTGTCACCACAGGTGGCTGCGGAGTTCAACAAGAGAGCTGGTCTCGACGTCACCAAGTTGGCTGGTGTGTTTACCGCTTTCGGGGCTGCCTCTGCTATCGCTGATGCGCAGGACCCTACCTGACCTCCGCGGAAAATCCACCCGTCGGAGGACAGATGAAGGTGGCTGCGCCGGCCCCTATGGGTGCGGCAACTGGTATCTCGAAGTGGCTGTCGAACATCTTGACGCGTGCTCAGCGTGGATCTAGCCAGATCCCAGGAATCTGGCAACGTGCATCTGCTGCAGGTGTGCCAGCTGGGCAGCGCATGGGTAACATCGGCCAGTATATCAAAGGGCATTCAGAGGGTGAGGGTATCAAAGATCTCCTCACGCTGGGAGCTATTGGTGTACCTGCCGGGATAGGTGCTTACGACGTTGGGTCTTCGATACTTGATCGACTATGAGCTTAACTCGTGCAGAGCGTGATGTTGAGTTGTGGCGAGCGTGGAGGGCTGACCCCAGTCCATTAACCACTGAACCACTACTGGACTCGATCGAACCAATTATCGAGACGTCTGTACGTAGCGTCTTTGGTCGAGGCTTGACCGGTGGACGGATGCGCATACCTCGAGTTGTGGTCAAAGGGATGGCTAACAACATCGCTTTGAAGCAGCTCGAGACCAACTACCATCCGGATAAGTCGCAGATCAACACCTACTTGACCAACTACTTGAGTAGAAAACTAGCTCCAGAGTTGAACAAGTATCAGAACATCGTACGTATTCCACACGGCAAGGCCAAGGACATCAAGCCGATCCAGATGGCAGCCACTGAGTTGGAAGAGAGACTCCAACGTCATCCATCTGATTTGGAGATAGCTGATCACCTGAAGTTACCTGAGCATCACGTGCAGGCTGTACGTCATCAGGCTTCTCAGCGGGACTACATCGCTAGTAAAGCGGAGCTGGAGACCGGTCTATCACAAACTCCGTTTCAAAGGGCGTTACGTCAGACGTATATTGATCTTCCATCACAAGACCGAGCTCTCTTCGATCTTTGGGTGAAGCAGAACAAGAAACCTGATGAGTTGATGAACATGATGAGCATGAACAGGCGGCAGCTGGCCGCCTCGCAGACGCGCATACGTTCACAACTATCCGAGAACCTGACGTTTTTGTAATGGCATTGACGGCTGAACAGCGGGAACTTCTGGATGCACTCGAGGAAGCAGTGAACATATATGCAGACAAAGAGACGTTACGTCTGCGGAAACGCGCTGCTCTCCTTCGTAGGTTGAATACCAAAGTGGATGACTTCGTTTCCGCAGTGGTGTCTACACAGGCTCAGATGGTCATCACGGATATCGATTCCATGCTGGAGGGATGATGTCGCTCGTTGAAGTCACACTCCATGTACAAACGGATGATGCTGTTCCTGTAGACATTGCGGACGTCTATTTCACCCTCCTAGACGACAGCCAGACAGTGGTTTTGGAAGATGGACAGACGGACGTAGCTGGAGAAGCCGGTCCATTTGCTCTTACTTCTAGCACGAGCTACAAACTCCTTCTTCGCAAAGAGGGTGTGACTTTCACTGTACCTACAACCATCAATGTGGGAGCTGGGCCTAGTCCAGAAATACATGATATTGATGGCACAGAGGATGCGGTGGGCACACCGTCTGACCCAGCTGTGTGTAGGATCTATGGTACGATCGTGCGCTTGGACAACTTTCCATGGACAACATCTACAGTCCTGATCGATAATCTCTACAACACTTCGGTGATCGGCGATAAGTGTGTACTACACCCGCGGCTCGAAGTGATGACAAATACAGCTGGCGTGTGGTGGGTGGACCTGATTCGTGGGTCGGTAGTGAGAATCTCTTTCCAGTACTCAGGACTGTCCATTCGTGTGCAGATCCCAGATCTGGAGACGGTATCCATAAACACTCTCTATCAGACGGCTGAGACAGAGATCGACGAAGTTGTGAGAGGATAGAATGGCTGAAAGACGAACACGTACTCGACAGCGTATCCCAGAGGTGTCCACCAAAGACGCTACTGAGGACGTTCGCCTTTACTCTCACAGAGATATGTGGCTGGAAGCTGCTGGGAACCTCTCTATTGATTTGACGAACTCCCCTGGTCAGAATTGGACGTCTACTATCTCTGGATCCATGCAGCTGGATACGGCAGATGAAATAGAGATCTCAACGCTTGGTAGCTACCTCCTGCTGTACTCAAAGACATACACAGACATTGGCGCATCCAGCTACGTTAAGGTCGGTGCTGTAGAGCGCATTCAGCTGTTCTCATCCTCAGAGGATATCATTCTCTGTGCATGTGCTTCTCTGATCACGACACCAAACACTGCGGATGTCATCCTGGCTGCCGACAATGACATCCGCAAAATCGCTACAGGAGACATCCTCTCACTCACATCCGCAGGCGGGATCTGTCTCAGTAATGACAGTGCAGTGGCCTCCCCCTACTCTTTGTGGAATCCAGTCTCCCCCGGTGATATACAGATCCAAGCTGTATCAGCCAATGCTGTGGCGAACCGAGTTTATCTGAAAGCTACAAGAACTGTCGCGGCAACTGCAGCTGACATTCTCATAGAGAGTGACGAAGAGATCACCATCAACGCCACAGGCGTTCTGGATCTTGACGCTGGAACTGTCACATTGGATGTTGGTGCTGGGGGGATCACGGTAGTCTCTGGTGCCAAGATAGATCTGTCCACAAGTGCGGGTAACATCGAGCTGACTGCAGACGCTGATGTGAATATTCTAGGGACCCGGGTTTACGCCAGAGGTACTACCAACGTTCGATTGTCTACGTCTGCAGTCTCTCCGGGTGCAGGAATGGGCGATTATGTCTACGTCCAGGCTGATGACAAGATCGCACTCGTTGGAGGAGATGACATCCATTTGATGACGGCAGTGGCTACAGCTGGCATCAGACTATCAACTCTTGCTTCCGATTCCATGACGGACCCAGCAGCTATCCCAGCTGGGGGGATAGACCTGTTAGCACAGCAGGGTGTGACCGTCTCCTCCGCGTTGGCAGGTCTCGATCTCACAGCCTTCACAGCTCTGGAAGCCACTGCAGCTAGTATGGTTCTTCTCGCTACTGGTGGAAGTATTGCGATAGACGCTGAGGATGAAGCGTCTATGAGATCAGATGCGAAGTGGGTAGGTATTGCAGCTGGGAGAACGCCTGCTCCAAATAATGGTGATGTGGAGCTGATTGCCACAGAGTCTTTGCGCGCTCACGCAGACGACGATGTGATCATTCAAGCCAACTCACCGATCCATGCTGCCTCTGGAACTGGTGGCATTCTGCTAGATACCGAAGGGCAGGTGATTACCGACGAGACCACAGCACTCCCAGGCACTTATGCGAACCGTGTCACTGTCTGTTCTGAGGAAGGGTTGCACTCTCGTGTAGGGCAGGATGAAACAGGGGTTGATCCCAAACTCATCAAACTCGCTATTCCAATCATGGCGGCATCAACATTTGGAGCGGTTTCTATAGGTAGTGCGGCTAACGGATTTCTCACAGCTGGACCTACTGGTGTATCAGTTTGGGCATTAGACAGACTTCCGTTCGATATTGAACTAGTAATGGTGTATCTCCAATTGCGGGGGTCCGCTTCTGGGGTGTCATTCACGGCTGCATTGTATCAAAAACAGGTAGATACTGGAGGAGATCCAAATCCCTCTGTGGTAATATCAGCGAGCGGTTCATCCACGGTAAGCACAGCGTCTGCTACGTTTGCATTGAGGGCTGCTGGCACACTAGCATCTCTTGGGGCTACCTATCCTCCTTCGGATATTTATGTCGGGACTAGCACAAACTGGTTTTCTATGGCCTCACGGTTCTCCAGGTCTGCTGGTTCTGGCGATGTGAAGTGGAAGGAGCACGACTATATGCTCTTCATCTCAAATGATGACCCCTCTAACGACCTCTACATTCACGATGCGGTTGTGGTATATAAGGCCATGGCGTCGTACCCATAGGAGTGGTCATGCAGGAAGTCGTTCAAGATACAATCAGCGAGATCGTTATTCAGCTGCTGGATTTCTTTGGAGCTCCAAAGACTGGTGTGGTTAAGGGCGATGTGGATCCTTACTACCGGAAGGCGGGAGGAGCCAGCACACAACTTCCATCGGCGGATTTCGATTTCTCGGAGATCGACTCCACGAACATGCCTGGTCTCTATCTGTTCACGTTCAACGCTACCGCGGTAGCTAACAACGTGCTGGACACGTTGGGTCAGACAACCCTGGTGCTGAATGACGGGACGGGTGGTGTGTTTCTGAGCTGTCAGGAGATCATCATCGTTGCTGCAAACTACTCCTGGGAGTCATTGCAGCGGCTTCTCGGGCTCAATCTTGAGAACTCGAAGGTTACTCCACTCACCTGGAACACGGCTGGTTTCATGAAGACTGGAACCCTGGCTCTCTATAGCGACTCAGGGTTGACTCAGTTGATTGCGACGTACAACATCTCAGTGACATACAGTCCGACCAACGTGCTTCAACTACATACGGTGACTAAGGCGTGAGCATCTACTCAGACCATATTCGGATGGCCACCAATGGCATGCATGGAGATCTCTCCGGCAGTCTGTTGGTAACAGGTGGCTTGGTGCCTGAGATAGGGTCAGTATCTACATCTGGACTGATTGCACGCCCATACGATCGACATGCATTTGAAGATCCAAAAGGTGAGCCAAAGGTAACAGCTTCGAGTGTAGCTGTGATCGAAAAAGCCAGTCCTATTGTGAGTTCGAGAGCTGGGAAATTCATTGTGAGGAAGTAGACATGGCTGGGTACATTTATCGTGCGATCGCTGATACTGAGACCATGTTTTGGAAGATCCAGTACTTCTTACGATCTGCAGGTTTGGCATCTTGGGCGTGGGTAGATGGACGTTACAATAGCGTGGATGGTGTAGGAGAGGGGTCTTTTGCTGAAGAGACTGATCTCGTAGGCAATCTCGCGAATGGCGACTACGTCGTACTCCAGATTCCTGCTGTCTCAGGGGACAACGGGATCGTGCAAGTGAAGTTTATAAATACAGGGACCAAAAGCGTGGAGCTGT
>Ga0114918_10001252_pt1 | contig 22656 bp, 21 predicted proteins | sample LantaG_FD_87015 | JGI IMG/M metagenome (GOLD analysis project Ga0114918, IMG submission 87015) | Deep subsurface microbial communities from Baltic Sea to uncover new lineages of life (NeLLi) - Landsort_02402 metaG | ecosystem: Environmental > Aquatic > Marine > Oceanic > Sediment | place... | reverse complement strand
TTGTTCTCCTCTTCTGGAACTGCCGTGCAGATTTAAAATGTAAACACTGGAAAAACTATCAAGCAAATATTCACGCATCCGCCGATGGGTCAGCCCATCAAGGTAGGAGTTATTAGTGATAAACCCTAATATCCCGTAGCCGGTCTTCTCAATGCGCCACTGAGCAAAGCGAATGAACTTGATATAATCATCATCAAGGTTTAGTTTCTTTTCATTCAGGTCTTGCTTGTAGTCATCAATAAGTTTGTCAATCCACTCCCCTCGATTAAGGGAGCTTACGGAATATGGTGGATTACCCAACACCACCATTATTGGCTCATCTTTCTTAACCCTGGCGGCAGCGTTGGCTTCCTCGCTTATCCAGCGGGCAAAGAGCGTCTCGGAGTGCTTAATCGCCTTGTCCAACGTGTTGGTCAGGTAAATATGCAGGCGTTCGTCACTATGAAATTTGTAACCCGTTTCCTTTAGCAATAGCCCCAGCTTGAGATGGGCGACGGCGTAGGGAGCCATCAGCAGCTCAAATCCGAAGATGCGCTTCAGCAGCTTCCTCGCTACGTAATCGTTCCACATCCCTTCCTGCCCGGCAAAGGACTGGCGGATTTCATTGATGACCATGTAGAGAAAGGTGGCCGTACCGGTGGCCGGGTCGAGGATGAGGGTATTATCATCGGCCAGCCCTTGCGGTTTGTTGAAGCGTGTTTTTAGCAGATGGTCAATAGAGCGCACGATGTAAGAAACAACTGGCTCCGGCGTGTAGTAGACACCGCGCATTTCCCGCACCTTGGGGTCGTAATCTTTCAGGAAGGTCTCGTAAAAATGCACCACCGGGTCTTCCTTGCCGCTGTGTTTGCCGAAGTTCTTTAGGACGGCTTCCATGTCCGCCTGCGCCAGTACCTGCGCCAAGTCGTCCACCAGCCAGGCGATACGGTCGTCAAGTTCATAACCAGCGATATACTGGAATAACTTCCTGAGGAATGGATTGGTTTTAGGCAGGTTTTGAGCAGCGTCGAAGCGGGTAAATTCCTTATTATCAGGAGCGGCACACCGGGCGGCAAACAGCCCGTAGGCAATGGTCTGGGCATACATATCGCCGAAATACTCAGGTGATAGGTCAGGAATGAGGTTATCACGGAAAGCCGCCAACTGGTTGTGCAGGCTACCGCCTTCCGGTTCCTTGTCAAAAGCGTTAATGATGAGGTTGCGAATCATGTGCGCCAGGCGAGCCATGCGCTCGGCCAGTTCTTGCGGCGTACCTACGGCCTCAGCTTTACGGGATAGGAAGCCTGCTAAGAGCTCAGCAACAGGTTCAACGCCGACTTTGTCTCGCTTAATCTTACCTTCCTTTTTCGGCGTGCCCAAACGTGCTGAGAGTCGGTGCTCCCCATCAATATACCAGCGGAACTCCAGGTAATCGGTCAGAATTAGATTAGTAAGGGGGCCTCGATAGCGATTAAACTGTTCCGATTTTTCGGCTTCATCAAGGCTCTTGCCAACATCCTTGGCCTCAATGTAGCCAATTATGGTGACGCCTTTGCTAACCACGAAGTCAGGGGCACCGCATTCTATGCGGGTTGGCCCGTTGGTAGCGATAATTCCCTCAGCCAGCCATTCTATCAATGCTTTCAGCGCGGGGCGGTGAGTATGCTCAGTGGCATTACCGGCAGCCAGCGCCTTCTCAATGGTGTTTAGATATTGAGCAAACGGCTTCAGATTTGCTTGTTCCACAACGCGCTCCAGCCACGAGAACCTCGATTTATCAGCATTATACTACATAATACGGCGGTATACATAAAGAGGCACTTCGCTAGGTACGAACAATAAGCTAGCTCGGATAGGCGTGGCTGCACAAACCTGACAATCGTGCAGTCTGGCTGCGCTGCTAGGAGCCTCTTCTTTACAATAATAGACTCTCTGTAATCAAACTAAAGCCCTTCACAGGCTTTTGCATGTGGGATTCTCTTTGGTTCAAAGGGAAGTCCCTTCTCTTGATATGAGATGCCAAATTCCAGTCTGTCAATCGCTTCGGCCTGCTCCTTATTCTCAATCTTGATATACCTCATGGTTGTGTTAAAACTCTTATGACCAGCCAGGTCTTTTATGGTGAACGGTGCCACTCCCTTCTGATGCAGCCTGGTGCAGAAGGTATGCCTCAATATATGGGGGCCATGCTTACCCTTATTGATGCCGGCCAACTCCATGTATCTTCGCACTATACCATAAACATACCTACGGTTCAGATTGCCCCCATTGTTTCCCACAAAGAACCTGCCGTTTTGAGCCTGCGGGCGACTGGCTAGATAATTCATCAATGCCCCCGCTGTTTCTCCATTCAGGTGGAGGTGCTGTTCCTTATTGCCTTTCCTGGTTATCTTTATCTGGTTCCTAACAAGGTCAACATTGACCAGCTTCAGTTTTGTTAGCTCCGATACTCTTATCCCGCTGTGAAGGAAAAGGACAGCTATTGCCATGTCCCGTTCACGAACTCGTCGATTGACCTTTCGGGCTATTGTCTCTAAAAGGCGAATGCACTCCTCCTCAGTCAAGTATTCCGGCTCTTTCTCTGGTATCATGGGTCTCCTTATCAAGGCTGCCGGGTTAGCTTCTAATCCCTCATTCTCTACCAGGTAGTTGAAGAATGACTTAATTGCTGCCAGTTTTCGCGCCCTGGTGACACTGGAGTTACCCCTCCTGGTGGCTGCATAGTCCAAGTAGGCTCGAATGTCAGACTTGGTGACTTCTCCTACTTCAAATTTACCTTGCTGTTCCATGAAGGGAATCAACCCTCTTTCTATATCAAACCGGTATGCTTCGATAGTGCCCTGGGAATATCCCTTCTCAACTTCAAGATAGCGTAGAAATCTGTTTAACCCATTTCTCATGTCTCCCTCCTTTTTCCCTTTGGCACTAATGGTAACTAAACTTTTGTTTTGTCAATACCTTTGCCAAAAATATATTTTAAAATCGTCTAAAAAGCGCCTGCCACACGTCCACCCGGTCAAAAGGACAAAAGGAAAGCCCCCTCGTGGGGAAGGCACCTCTTTAGTTGCACCTAAAAGCGGCACCGACTTACCCACTCAGGGGCATCATATTGATGCCTTCGTCGTGTGCCTGGGCTTTTCGCCCTGCTTTTAGGTGCAGCACAATTATAGCGGGCGGAACCGCTATTTACAACATAGTTGTGAAGTCTTTATTGGTAACTAAACAAAAGTTTAGTGCTACCTTTATTAAACAAGGACGTGGTAGCTACGATGAATGAACAGCTTGTCAGAAAGCCTCGGAACATAAAGATATATCCCGATAGTCTCCTTAGAGCTCGGATAGAAGCGTTGCGTTCCGGTAAGACAATGGGGGAATGGCTGGAGGAGGCAATCGATGAGAAAATTGAGAGAGAACTAAATAAGGTTAAATAGAAAAAGACCTGTGGCAACAGGTCTTTTTGGGGGTAATTAGGTATGATGCTATTTAATTATTCTTATTATACAGCAAATACTGAATATAAGTCAACAAAGGGCTCAGGGACCCAAATCATGGTACCCTTAGCCCTTTAGTTTTTATGGTAACCAGAGCGAGCCAGCTCTGGTGAGAAACCCAGGGGTGGTGAGCGAGCCATCATTTTGGAGTAACCCAATATAGAGGAGCGAGCCAATACTCTGGAGAAACCCAGAAAAAATGAGCGAGCCAATGTAGTAGAGAAACCCATCTATGAAGAGCGAGCCATAAAGGAGGAGTAAACCAATATCAAGAAGCGAGCCAGGTTCAGTGAGTAACCCATTTACCAGGAGCGAGCCAATACCATAGAGAAACCCAGAGATGAGAAGCGAGCCAAAAAGGAGGAGTAAACCAATATCAAGAAGCGAGCCATAGGAAATGAGAAACCCAAAGAAGGGGAGCGAGCCATAATGTCCGAGAAAACCAAAGAAAAGGAGCGAGCCAAGAAGGAGAGAAACCCATATGAATGAGCGGGCCGTTATCAAAGAGAAACCCAAAATAGTGGAGCGGACCATGGAGCCAAAGCAAGCCAGAGGGAGCATCCTACCAGCCCTGGTAGACGCAAGTATAGCCATTGAGAAAATTAGGGTGTCTGCCGAAGTGCGTCAGACTCACCTTAGAAAGCGACTAAAGGCTGACCCGGAAACAGGGGAGCTGTGCCGCCGACTGACGGAGCTCGAGGACTATGTCAACGGCAGGATTGCCGAACTTATTGAAAACCACCCTGCCTACCCATGGTTCAGCCTAGTAAAGGGGGTTGGAAGGGAGAATATAGCCAAGGTTATTGGTCTTGTTGACATTAACAAGGCCCCCACCATTTCCAGCCTGTGGATGTTTGCCGGTCTTGCCCCTGAGGGGGGTAAGGCAATGAAAAGGGTAAAGGGGGAGAAGCTCAGGTATAACAGCCAGCTGCGGTCCATGGCTTGGAGATTGGCTAACTCGCTGAGGAGGGCTAAGGGCAATTTTTATGATTACTATATCAGAGAAAAGGACAACTATGCCGAGCGCTTCACAAGACAGGGTTACAATATACTAGCAACCCCCAGAGGAAGATGGGCCTGCCTAAACTGCGAAGCCAGCTGGGCTAAGAAAGGGGACGTTACCCCCTGTTGTGCCGACCCTGAAATAGGGAAGAAGACCAGGGAGGAGCCAACCGGAGTGCTCTGGCTGGGACACCTGGATGCCATGGCCCTACGCAAGATGACCAAGCTATTTTTGGCTTGCCTGTGGCTTGTCTGGCGTGAAGCTGAGTGTCTGCCCACGAGAGACCCCTACCCTATTGAAAGGCAGGGCCATACCTCGCTAATCTCACCCTGGGAAATGATAGACAGGGAACCCGAGATAAAGGGGAGTGAGAAAGCCTATAGCCTGGTAGGGGTAGATGACAAAAGGTAGAGATGGTAGGGGGGTGCTTTATTAAGGGTAATGTTAACAACAAGTATTATGAAAGGGGGTGGTAGCTGAAACATAAAGAGTTAAAGTACAGAAACAAGTGAAGCTTAATTTTAAAGGAGAATCATATGACAGAAAAAGTTAAAGATAAGGAATCCGGCGAAGTCTCTAGAAGGGATTTCCTGAAGGATGCCGGATTAGTGGTTGGTGGTGCTGCAGTTGGCTCTACAATACTTCTGGCTGCCTGCGGTGGTGAAGAGACCACAAAAACGGTAGAAACTACAAAAACAGTTACAACTACCGAAACAGTAGAAGTACCCATGACCTTCCCGGCATCTGAAGGCTATCTTGTAGTTGATACCAAGAAGTGTTGTGGCTGTCAGTCCTGCATGCTTGCCTGCTCTCTATTGCATGAGGGGAAAGAGAATGTTTCCTTAGCCAGAATACAGATGACTCGGACTATTTATGGGCGTTTCCCTGAGGACATAGAGATAGGTATATGCCGGCAGTGTGTTACACCCCTGTGCGTACAGGCTTGCCCAACAGATGCCTGCCACGTTGATACCGCCAATGGGAATGTAAGGGTTATAGATGAAACAAAATGTATTGGCTGTGGGCTGTGCATTGATGCCTGCCCATTTATTCCACACAGGACGGTATGGAACCATGAGAAGAATGTTGCCATGAAGTGCGACCTGTGTATCAACACGCCGTACTGGAATGAAACAGGTGGTCCCGGTGGTAAGCAGGCCTGTATAGAGGTTTGCCCGATGGAAGCAATAGCATTTGTGAGCGAAGTGCCATCACAACAGGGCAACGTGGGATACGACGTTAATCTAAGGGAGGTGGTATAAAGATGACTGGTGGATATACGGGTAAGATTCTAAGGCTGAATCTAACGAATGGAACAGTTAGCACTATAGACACTAGTGATTATGAAGAGTGGGGTGGTGGCAATGGGATAGGTGGGGCAATCTTCTGGGACTTGGCTGTAGCACCAGGCAACTGGGACATGCTGGATGGCTTTGACCCGAGGAATGTTGTCACGTTGATGACCTCTCCCCTCTCAGGAACTTTAGCCCCTGCTGTTGCCGGAAGAACAGAGGTACAGGGCATCAACGTGTACTCATATCCCATTTGCTGGTTCACCAGGAGTGGCTTTGGCGGCAGGTTTGCTGGAATGCTAAAGGCTGCTGGCTGGGATGGGATAGTTCTTGAAGGCAAAGCGTCTAGCCCGGTCTGGATTAACATAGTCAATGACCGGGTATCCCTTGAGGATGCTGAAGCTGATGGCTTGTGGGGACTGGATACCTGGGAAACCCAGGTACAAATCTGGGGACAGTTAATGGGTCAACGCAGACTCGGTGAATGGCTAGCGGTAGGAGATGCCTACTCTACCCAAATGCCGGCAGTAGTGGCCATTGGTCCTGCTGGTGAGAACCTGTGTAGAAATGCCTCTTTAGTCCATGATGCCGGCAATGCTGCCGGTCAGGGAGGTTTTGGCGGTATTTTCGGTTCCAAGAACCTGAAGGCAATCAGCGTTCGAGGAACAGGTAGCGTAGAAGTTGCCGACCAACAGGCCTTAATGGATGCCAGGCTATGGTATGATGGGGAGCGGCCAGATGGTCTTGCAGCTTATACCGGCTATGTTGGCAACCCAACATCTAGGCAATCTGCGTGCCAGTCTTGTCCTCTTGCATGCCGGAAAGTGACTCAGAATACCTTTTTTAATGAATCGCAGTGTTTCGAGTCGCACTGGTATCAATGTCCAAATATCTCCTTGGTGGACGATAACAAGGCGAGTGGCCTGTTGCAGAGGTATGGAGTTAATTGTTGTGACATACAGTTAAGGGCTCTGATACCTGGTTTAAAGGGGTCCAATGCTGCAGCTAATTACCTGCAGGATCTATATAAAATGGGCATTTTTGGCCCAGGTAAGCAGATTGATTCCAGCCCTCTGCCTATGGATAGCTTTGATACATTTACCTTTGTTGAGCCCTATCTGCGGGCAATATCTTATAGGCAAGGGATAGGAGATGATTTAGCTGAAGGGATTGTGAGAGCAGCTAAAAAATGGGGCCGGTTAGAACAAGACCTTGATAGTGGCATTTTAACCTTCCCGCAATGGGGGTACATGTGGCACCACACACTGCCCACCGTAGAATGGACTTATAGCTCCCTTTTAGGTGACAGGGATATAAATGAGCATATCTGCTTTATCTGGCATAGCGCAGCAATTAAAGATGCACTGCCAGCAGAGACGATTGTCAACATGCTAGCTGAGAAGACAATTCCCTACACTGGGGACCCGTTTATGTTTAACTATACTTGGCAGGGAAATGAGGCTTTTACGGAAGGTATTTACTCCGACCATTTTGCCAAGCGTGTGGCTTGGGACAGGCATTACAACAGGTTCTACAGGCAAGCACTGGGCTTTTGCGACTGGGGTCCCTGGCCTAAGATTATTAATACCAATGCAACTGCAGGTGATAACTGGGGAACCAGTCCGGAAGCAGAACCAAAGTTCTTCAATGCCATTACCGGGAAGAACATGACCTTTGCCGACGGCATGGAGATTGGGCGGAAGATATGGAATCGGGATAGGGCTATTTGGATATTGCAGGGTAGACACCGGGATATGGAAAAGCTTTCCGGATTCATGCTCAAACCCGGGGCTTCGGGTACAGGTAAAATGCTGCCTGTTCACCACCCAGATGGGACATGGACTATCGAGACTGAGAGCTTGTGGGATATGTACCTAGATTACGATGGTGTTGAACAATTGAAGACGCTTTTCTTTGAGCTTGAAGGCTGGGATACAAGTTCCGGATGGCCTACCAGGAGCACATTGGAAGGACTAGACTTAGGCTTTGTTGCCGATAAGCTTGCAAGCGCAGGCAAGCTAGGAACTTAAGAGACAATGGCTGAATTCTCAGAGCAATCAGAGGAGCTGGCTCCAAAGCCGGAGGAGTTAAAACCGGATGGGGGGCCAGCCCCCCATCCGGAAGAGGCTGAGGTAGCCAAGGAGGTAGCTCCGGAGCCAGAGAAGAAGTTAATAAAGTTGTCTGAGCCGTCCAAGGAGCTAGCCATTCGGCTTTTGGGTAAGGTTGGCCTAAAAGATAGAATTACAGGGGTTCAGATGACGCCGAGGGGTGAGGATGCAGAGGGGGCAGAGTGTCTTATTTTCAGCCTTGAAGAAGCAGTTGGCTTTCTGAAGATGTATGAGAAGAGCCTATCGGAAAGAAACGACGTAATATTCTTTCTCAACCCGAACTATTTAAAGGAGTGGGTTGGTGAGACATTGGGTGATCAGGAGTTGGCTCAAGCAATCGAAGAAAAGATTAGACAAGGTAGCAGGTATGGAGAGCGTGTATTGCCCATAAAAGGACTAATGGAGCAGAGATTAAGACAATGTAAAGAGATTGTTGGGGAAGAAACTGGGGCTTAAAGAGTAAAGAAGAAACAAATATTATGAAAGGGGGTGGTAGCTGAAACATAAAGAGTTAAAGTATAGAAACAAGTAAAGCTTAATTTAAAAGGAGTTATATATGACAGAAAAAGTTAAAGACAAAGAATCCGGTGAAGTCTCTAGAAGGGATTTGCTAGTCGGAGGTGGAGCTGCTGTTGTTGGGGCTGCCGCTGGAGTCTTGACTGGTGTGTTTACTCCGGGGCCAGCCGGGGCACAGGGCCCAGCGGGGCCAGCCGGGGCACAGGGCCCAGCAGGGTCACCAGGAGGACCACAAGGCCCGGCAGGGCCGGCAGGTCCAGCGGGAACAGCAGGTGCTCAGGGTCCAGCGGGAACAGCAGGCTCAGCGGGCCTGGGGATAAAACCGTGGGCGGCAGTTGCACCATCCAAGGGTGTTGTTGTAGTTGATAGAACAATCTGTGGTGGCTGCCAGACATGTGAGGCTATTTGTTCGATGTATCATGAGGGAGGGAAAAATAACCCGGAACTTTCAAGGATACTGGTGGTTAAGGATTGGACGGTACATGATGTAGAAGTTGAGTTTGAGCCAGCGGTGTGTATGCAGTGTGCTGACCCCCCATGTCTACAGAACTGCCCAATGGGGGCAATAAAAGTTGATGCCACCACCGGTGCCAGGGTTGTAGACCAATCGCTTTGTATCGGCTGCCATACCTGCGAAAGGTCATGCCCGTTCAGCCCACCAAGAGTAAGGTTTACTAGTACAAACAAGGCGTTCAAGTGCGACCTGTGCGGTGGAGACCCGCAATGCGTTAAGTCCTGTCCAACTGGTGCCCTGAAGTATATCAAAGATGACCAGGGAATAGACTGGACAGGTTATCCTACGATGGGAGGTAATTAAAATGGCAAACGGGTTTACTGGAAAGATACTAAGGATTAACCTGACTAACTCAACGACATCTGAAGTACCAACATCAAACTACCTGCCAAAATACATTGGCGGCAGGGGCATAGCCACCAGGATATACTGGGAGGAGATTGGGCCTGAAGTCAAGGCCTTCGACCCGGAGAACAAGCTTATCTTTATGACCGGGCCGCTACAGGGCACGGCGTCACCAGGCTCAGGCAGACTCTGCGTTGTAGGCAAGGCTCCGCAGACCTACCCCACTGAGTCCATTGCTGACTCAAATGCTGGCGGTTTTTTTGCTCCGCAGCTCAAGTTTGCCGGCTGGGATGGAATCATCGTTGAAGGAAAGGCGCCCAAACCAGTCTACATCTACATCAAAGATGAACAAGTGCTCATCTTGGACGCCCTACCTCTTTGGGGGTTAAACACCTATGCTGCTCAAGAGGAAATATGGCGGAAGCACGGCTGGGAGACAAAAATATTGCTCATAGGACAGGCCGGCGAGCATCTAAGCCGAATTGCCTCAATACAAACTGAATCTGGAAACGGTATGGGTCAGGGTGGCTTCGGTGGAGTAATGGGCTCCAAGAACCTCAAGGCTATAGCCGTAAGGGGGACAGGTTCTGTTGAGGTGGCCAGGCCCGATGAGCTATTGGCACTGAAGGAGCAATATAGAAAACTAGTAAGCGTGAGGGTAGGAGAGACGGTTCAGGGATTCCAGGGTAAGCAGATGGGGATGTCTGGGCGTGCTGGAGATCTTCTTTCTGATAGAGTTTTAAAAAATAGTGGGTTAGGAGACCTTGTGAAAAGCGGGCTGGTGAAGGCGGGATTTGCTGGTTGCGACCAATGTCCCATACATGACCGACTTACCCTAAAGTTTTTGGATAACTCTCTGCTGCCGTGGTGCGCCCAGTGCTTTGAGACGAGTGCTTACTATGATTCTGAACAAAAATATTACGGAGGCAAGCCCTATGGTAAAGTAAATTATATGCATACGCTGTTTACCCAACTATATGGGCTGAATTCGACTGAAGCCCAAGATCAGAGAGGCTCCCCGGTGGGGCGGTTTTGGTTTTGGGGGGCGATAGGAATTATTCAGGCACTTGCTGAAGATGGAGTCTTAACTAAAGAGAACACCGGCTGGCCTGTTGACAAAGTAGGAAGCCAGGAATTTTTGGAAGCTTGGCTAAGAGACACGGCATATGGGCAGGGGTTTGGAGCAATTATGACTCAAGGATGGTGTCGGGCTGCAGACTATATAGCAACGCACGCCGAATTTGGTCCCGACAGAGAGAAAGCTCTGACTTACACTCGTCAGGTCTATCCAATGGTGGGCAATTTTGGTGGATATCACAACCACCACAACGTATTAGCTTCCGTTCTGGAATACAGCACTGGCCTCTATTGGGTTGTGGCCAATAGGGACCCCATGACAAAGCACAAGGATATGGACTTCTATAGCGGCGCCAGAGCTCTGGGCCTTATGGGTGTTGCGATAGAAAGTGATCAATGGTTAGATCTGCTGAAACCGATAATGAAGAAGTGGATAGGGACGGATAAGCCTATTGAGCCCCCGGGCTACGAGGATGCCGAATTGGCGGCGCGTTGGTGGTGGCAGGCTAACTGGGAATGTGATTGCCTGCAGCTGTGTGACTGGTGGCAATGGTTCAGGTTCTGGACGCCATATACAGCGGATGGTATCTGTGATGTGGAGACTGGAAGTAAACTCCTGAGTGCTGTCACCGGTGAGGACATAACCCAAAATGAGCTGTGGGCTAAATGTGAGGTGCCCTGGATACTAGAGAGGGCTATCGCCTGCCGAGAGGGACGCAGAGCCACGGACGATGAGTACACTGATGAGTTTCTAGCCATACCAAAAGACCCCAAGGGCAGGAAATTTGACAAGGCAAAGATGAGGGCGCTTACCGATAAGTTCTATCCTTTGGTTGGCTGGAACAGCGATGGAGTACCCACAAGGGCCAGGCTAGAGGAGCTTGACCTGAAAGACGTTGCCGACGACCTACAAGCTAGAGGAGTCTTATAAATAGTCATCAGGCTCTTGAGTCTTAAGTGGGTAAAGGGCTCTCCCAGGACTCTACTTCCGGGAGAGCCCTCTTGTTGGGGGAGGGCTGGAGCATATCAAGTAGAGGAACAGGAATTATGGATATACTATTGGTAAATGCGCCAGAAAAGAAGAGAACTGGGCATGCTGGTCTAAATCCTCCTTTAGGGCTTGCCTACATAGCTTCCGTCCTGCTTAATAATGGGTATGATGTATCGGCGATTGATTTCAATGTCATTGGTTTTAATTCCCTTTTGTTTCAGGGAAAGCTGGAGGGGGAGAGGCCTCGCATTCTAGGGATTTCGGCACATACTGAGACTTACCTGAGCGGCCTAAAGATTGCCCAGATTGCCAAGCAAGTAAATCCAGGGATAACTGTGGTGATGGGAGGCACACATCCAACCGTGATGTATCAAGAGGCAGCCAGGGAGAAGGATATTGACGTGGTGGTAAGGGGTGAAGGTGAGTATACAATGCTTGAGCTGGCAAACTGCCTCATAAGAAATAAAGGGAGCCTTGCTGAAGTAAAGGGAATAGCATACCGGGAGGATGGGGTGGTCAAGATTACTCCGGAGCGGCCGTTCATAGAGGACCCTGATGAGCTTCCCTTCCCGGCTATAGAACTATTCCCCATCCTTCTATACAATTTCCCGGGCAGAGTTCTGCTGTCCCGAGGGGGATGCCCGTATAACTGCCGTTTCTGCGCCGTTAACAGTATCTGGAAAGGAGGCCGCAGGTCCAGAAGCCCAGAAAATGTTGTAGCGGAAATCCTCTACATCTTTGAGAACTTTCAACTCGAGGAAATCGCCTTTTCCGATGATACATTCACTCTGAATAGGGAGCATGTAATTAAACTGTGTAACCTATCAAAAAAGATAAGAGAGGTCTTTCCATGGCGCTGGACCTGTTCTACCAGGGTAGACCTGGTAGACAAAGAGCTTCTGAAGGAAATGCATGAGGCCGGTTGCTATAGCATCCTATTCGGTGTCGAAGCCGGGTCACAAAAGATATTAGATTCTATAGGTAAGAGGATAACACTGAAGCAAGTTAGGAATGCAGTAAATTCAGCCCTTGATGTAGGGATGGAAGTGGTGTGCAATTTTATGTTTCCTCATCCTGAAGATACTGAGGAGACAATTCTTGAGCAGCAGCGGTTCATGAAAGAACTGCGGAAGATGGGGGCTGAACTGTCTATGGCATTTACAACTCCTTTCCCCGGAACCTATTATTATGAGCATACTGATGAGCTTGGCATCAAGATTCTAGCAAATAGCTGGGATGAATATGACGGCCAGCATCTTGTAATGACCACCAAATATCTATCCGAAGAAAGACTAAATGTCTTTTCGAAGAGCTTGATCAAGATGTAGGAATGCACTTGGAGGCCAGCGCTTGGCATTGCGGTGGGAAGAACGCTCATGATAGCCGGCTTGAGAGTATGTAGCTCATCTTAGTCGACACATTAGCTTATTAAGTGCAGTCCGATAAACAAAAAAGGGGGTCGGGGATTCGAACCCCCGACCCCTTAATCATATACCGCTAGTAATATACTAGAAGTCAAAAAGTGCCGGCTGCTCCGGAGCGGATAGCCCTGTGGATTGTCCTTTTGTCATGGTGCAGCTCCCTCTTGATTCGCTTGATGCTTCGCCCTTCCTTAAAGTAGGCTTGTCTGATGCGCTCATCCCGTTCTTCTTTAACCATCTTCTCCTCCGGTATTTCAGCACCAGCTATAAGGAAAAGTGGACCTCGGGGCCGACCGCGGGTGTTTTCTCTCTTTACCGTAATGACCTGCTGCTTCCTTATGAGTCGGACAAGGTACCGGTTGACTTCTCTAATACAAATATGGAGGTGCGCAGAGAGACCTCCCCTGGTTAATCCCTGGGCGTTCTTGCGCAGGAGTTCCAGGATGCGCTCATCCAGATGGTCTCGTCCAAAGTAGAAACGTGCGGGGTGTTGTGTTTCTCGCCGGTGTTGAATGTACTTTTTCTCTTCTGGCTCTAGTGGTATCCCTGCATATATCTTATAGCCAATCCTGACTAACTTCGTTGGTAAGCCCTGGAGAATACACCTGGCATCCAGCTTGGCGTCAAGGTCTACTGGCCTGTCGTAGGCTATTAGATCCCTAAGTTTGGTAAGCTCGTCTCCGTCATCGTTTTTCACCGGCTGGTCCAGACTCAATAGGAGATAAGCCTTCCCTTTGGGGCAAGAGGGCTCCCTTCCCATGTGGCATTCCTGGCGCTGCTCACTTGTGCAGTGAGTGCAGTTAAGCCCAAAGAGCCGATATCTTCGCTTATCCCAGTATCCCTTCAGTTCATAGCTGGCTACCCTCATTAGTCCCGCTTCTGTCAGGGTCTTTCCCTTCACTTCATATTTTGCCTTTACCTTGGCCATCTCCACTAGGAGATCGTGAAGGAAGTCCTCCCTGTCATTGGCTAGAACTTTATTCACGAAGTAACCAGCTATCTTGGTGAAGAGAGCCCAGTCTCCCTCCAACTCTCTTTCGGCGTAGCCGATCCTCATAGGTTCCTCCCCAAAGTAAAAAGCCCCAGCTCGGGGGCTTAAAATAAAGGGGCTTAGCCCCTTCTAGGTTTTAACCAATTCTTTGTTTCTTACCCTGTAGCCCATGTGTCTACCCGCCCTGGTCAGAACCAAACTACCATTGTCCATCACTGCCATTGGCTTGCCTTTCGTTGTTTCCCACCGTTTTAGTTGTCCGGTTTCGGCATCCATCACTTTGACCGGTCCGTTGCGCATGAGCATAGCTTGCCCCTCCTTTTTCTAATAAAAAGCCACTCCAGTTGGGAGTGGTTTAAGAAGACAATGTTTTAATCCTGCCGCTTGCGGAAGTGCTCATCCCAAATCCCGCTGTCTATAAGTCCCATACATATATTGACGGTCTTTGGGTCTTTGACACATATCCCGCCATCCTTACAGTACCGGCAAAACAACTTCTCAAAGTCCTCCTGCTCAAGGTCATAGATAGTCTTACCAGATAGGTCTTTTAGCGGCATAGCTTCACCTCCTTTGTGCCTTGATACTAAAAGAGCTACCTTGATTAAAGGTAGCTCTTTTGCTGTGTTAAAACGCAGGGAAGGGGCAGTAAACAGACAAAAAGACGCCCCCGTATCGGAAGCGTCTTTCTGCTTTTAGCCTTGAGCTTGGTAGTGCCTAACCGCCACCTTAATTATTTTCTCTATCCCCTTGCCATAACGGATAGCTTTTCGCCTCTTTGACTTACTTAAACCCCTGAAGCTACCAGCCAAGTCAATATAAAGGTTTACATAGCTACTGGACACTCTTACCTTGACAAAAGGCTTAAAGGTTAGTCCGCTTATGCCATAGCACACTACATAATAAACGGGCTGGTGGTCAAAGAAGATGTCCCGACTAACGCCACTGAATTGACCTGTCGGCGGATAGTGTCTATCGGCAGTTCTATGTAGCTGTTGCCTTTCAACTTGCCAGTCGGCTAGTGCTTCGGCTCTGTCGTCTGCCTTCCAGTCGTCAATCAGATACTCGGAATATATCTCGTAGTGGTGTTCTGGTATTAGGCAGTTCTTATGTCCATAAACACAGAAGCCTTTAGACTTGACAAAGAGGCTGACTAGATAAGTCTGGCGGTTAGGCGTTGCCCATTTCGGGTATCGTCTTACCATTTTTACCCCCTCCTGCTTTGAGCAAGGTTTAGCCCCTCATACGCCATAAGATTAAGCGGTTACTGGGACTCCTCTCCCCTTGTCCTTTTGTTTTGGTTCGGCTACTGGTTCGGCTACTGGTTCGGCTACTGGTTCGGCTTCAGCTTCGGCCATTGCTCTTTCCATAGCTAAAGCAAAAGCCTTATCCAGATTAGCCTTGTCCTTAGCCATTATAGGACTGCCAGCCTTGTGAGCAAGTTTTATCTGTGTCTTATAGCCAGCTTCATTAGCGGTTATAACCTGCTCGGTGAAGCCCTGTAGTCCTGCTGTGAAGTTATCCCTCACTACTCGGATACTACCAGATAGCTCTTTTTCTATCTTGGTAACCGGTCTGCCTGTTTTGCTAAACCTAACCGAGCCGTCAGCATCATAAGCCAGCCTAATCGGTGCTCCGAGACTAGCAGGCGGTAGGCAGGTGTCGCCTGTTGTATTCGTGGCTAAAAAGAAGGGTATCCAGACCTGCTCAAGGTCAATCCCCCACGCCTTGCGACCTGCTTGCTTCCTGCTAGAAGGCTGTAATAGTGCTTTGATGTAGCTTGGTGTCTTTGTCTCATTCATACGCTTTATACCTATCCTTCTGTTTATTTAGCGTATGAGAGGCTAAACCTTGCCCAAAGCATACTATATGATTGTTGAGCTTCTTACCTTTCGGCTCAACCCTTTACAGGTGTGGCTATTGCCTATTCGGTAGCCAGCTTTTCCCTTGACTATCGCTGGTGGCGATAGTCAAGTAAACAATGTTTGTTAAGGTTCTAATAACATTATTTCACAAAAGGACATTAAGTAATATCAGAAAACCGCTGTAGATTTTCCTCTCCCCCAAGGGGGAATGGTCTAAAGCAAAATGTAAGAAGAGGAAGACCCAGGGATATCCTCGGCCTCGGTTAGGCAAACAAAAAGAGCCTCTTGCAAGAGGCTCTTTAGTTAAAAATTAGGGGCTTTTTCAGGGCGGTTAATGTTTTACAATAGGTTCTTGGGTTACGAGAAACAAGCCGATTGCAAAGCTGGAGATACTCTGCATGTCTTGTAGACACTATATCGGTAAAACATTTTGATTTACGCCTTTAGCCGGCTTTTAGTGCGGCTTTTTGGTGAATAGTGGTGCTTCTTCCTGTTCTCTCTGAAATACTCAAGCCCTGGTTGGCCTTTAATTTCAGGATAGAGAGTGAGCTGAGGTCTTGACCACTCATAATCAGGAGCTTCAATGCCTTTCCTGGTTAGCCGATAGTATCTCCGTGGTGGTCCCGGGGGATAGACTTCTTGAAGGCTAGACATCTCTTCTTCGCCAGTAAACTCAACCCACTGAAGCTGTTTTAGCCAGTGGAAATAGCGCCGAAAGCTGTGGTAGCGAGCTGCAGTTAGCTTGTAGGGTATATACTTCAAATGGTGGGCGACTCGTTCTTCGTACTCCTCTGGAGTGTAGATAGGCTTTCTTTTTCTGATCCGCTCCTCATTTTCATAGGCTATGGCGTCCTCGGCGTAAGCCCTGAGCAGAGCCAGCTTATAATGGTAGAAGATATCGGACTGGCAGGCACCTCTTTCAGGGTCAATGGTTGGGGCACCTTCAGGACCGTGGCCCATGAGAAACTCCCTTATAAACCAGCCGCAGCCGAAGGGGCGAAGAAAGCCGCCGCGGCCGGGCCTAACTGCTACTGCCATTTATCTCACCCCCTTCTCTATCATATCACTCCTCCCTAAATGGTTTCGGGATTTCAGTTTCCTCTTTAATCGTGATTGCCCTAACCATGAGCTCGGTATGCCCCAGATCAACCACGATGTTGTAGTTGCAGTCATTTACTATGGAATTTCCCATGCCTCAATCCAATCACCGGAGAATCCCCCAAACCGTGGGTAAATCCTATCAAGGTCAAGCACTTTTACTGTAACTCCCACGGGCATCTGACTTGTACCTGGTTTAATATCCCTGTCTCCATATTGGGTGAATATCCTCGGGTGCTGCCTCAACTCTGGTAGCAAAGTAAATACCTGCTGCGCCTATAACTACGGCCCCGAGAGCTATTGCTGCCTTTTTCTTATCTACCATCTTAAACCTCCCTTATTAAGCGGGGGGCTGAACACCAATTAAGCCCGGAGCCAGGCATTTGGCACGGTGAGACAATGGGTGAAAGACCCTGCTGAAGAACCAGGGGAAAAGACCCACTCCTGGAAAGCCTAGCTGATTCAGCCTCTCCTTTACCGGTATATCAGCGTTTATCTCAGCACCCCTTATCCTACCCTTTTAATTTTTACTTCAGCACCCATAACGGTTATAGTATCGGCCACCCCAGTGGTGCCTAAAAGCTCAAGAGCATATTGTTTATCTGTAGTTACCACCTCTGGGTTAGTGAGTGTTGCCAGGCTGTCAAAGACGCCATCGGCATTAACCTGGGCGATTGCTCCACCCGCGACATCGGTCGTTGTTAGTGGGTCACCCTTGTTAATCCGTACCAATTTACAGTCAAGGGTGAAGGCGTTTGTTTCCACTCCATCACCAACCAGCTTGTATGAGATTATCTCATCGCCTTCTTTGAGGAAGTTAAATGGTAGCCAGCACTTTTTAGCTCCAAGGCTCGCTGCTAGATGAGCGCCCTCAAGCTGATATGTCCAATCCGTTCCGGAAGCCGGACATTTAAAATTATTAGCAACAAACTCCACCCATCCATCATCAGGGGCAAATGACAGAGCATTGTGGAGACCTATAAGAGTGCATTTGGATATAGGTACTGAAGCCTGGGGTGTAGCCATGGCTAAGGCAGAGCGGTTTATCGGGTCCAGAGTCTCTAATAAGCTGCCATTTATCTGCCACCCTGTCATTGCCGGAATATTATCAACGTACAGTGCATCAGAAGCACCATTCACCAGATAGTGTCCACCCGAAGCATGCAGCATGCCCTTTGTAGCATGATAGATGCCATACTGGAAATAGTTCTTAACGACGATGTAATAGATCCAAAAGTCACCATCGTTAATACCGGCTGATGGTGTAGCATAGAGATAAGCACCAGCAACAACTTGTTCTTTCGAGAAATCAAAAACTTTATATCCCGCTGCACCGATATCTACATTGTTAGCTACCTGGTTACCAGCAATGGCAGTGCCAATATCAAGGGTAACTCCAGGATTACCATTGATTACTTCAACGCCAATCCCAATAACCTGGTAAGGATGACCAGCATAAGGTCTAAACCTGCCATTATCTGCATCGTCGTAAGAAAACGAATAACCACTCTCGTATAGCTCGGTAGAACAGTTTATGAGTTCAGCACCGCTACCACGAGTAAACTTGAAACAGTGCCCCCAGGCTTGATTATCTGCTGCTTTACCCCGGCAGTCTTTAAGGTAACCGTAAGCATTGTTGTTAAAAGACCACCCGTCGCAGTCATTTCCGCCGCTTCCCCCTTCTCCAAGGCAATCTATGAAAGTAGCTACCCCCGTAGTCACTATGTTAGCTCCAACACAGCCTGCTCCCCCCTGACCACCACGGAAACGGCACCTGATATAGGTTGGTTCACCTGCACCTATGGATAGACCACGCCCATTGGCCTGGGTGGCATCCTCATTGATAAATTCGATGTCTTCGAACTTGACTGTTGGGTCAGCTCCACCGCCGTGAACACTTATAACTCCTTCGTAGCCACCGCTGGCCGCAGTCTTCTTAATTATTAGGTTCTTCCACCAAAGGTCAGTTATACCGGCAACATCAACTGTGCTTCCGCCATAAGAATCATAGATAACGGCATCAAAGCCGAAAACATCTACATAGGACTTGACTACTATTTGACCATCGTCATCTATCCGGCCATATACCTTGATTGTCCACCGGGCACCAACGGCATTTCCAGTGGCGGCCAATAAAGCATCGGATAGCTTATCGTAGTCTCCGCCCTCTTTCTTGACTATGAGTATTCTTTCGTTGAGGATACTCTGGTTGCAGATGCGGTTCCGATATCCACTATCGGAGACTACGGGCAAGCTACCTCTAACGACATGATTTCCATAAGAGTTGGCATCAGCCTCAAAAGCATTAGCAGTAAGTCCGCCAACCCAGTCGAAAGCATAAGCGGCTTCAAAGATATTAAGTATAGCCTGGATTAGAATTATGCCGTCAATCGTCGTAGCTGATGTTTGAAGTATTATGCTGTCGATGGTATTACCTGCAACCTGAGCATCTCCTACAGATTGGAGAGTTAACATGTTCTTACCACCGGCACAAGTTATGCTATCAAAGTGGTTACCGTTTACGAAACCATCACCAACATTCTCCACAGCATATAGCTTAACAGGGTATTCGAATCCTCGGACCTGTATCGGACCGAAGGTGCAAAGAGTAATATAACCATGAGAAGTGGTGCCATCCCCTAGCAGTAATAGCCCTGTCCCCAGTTCGTTCTCTGGGCTGTAGATTACGATATTATCGAGAAGTTTGGGAATACTGGCAAAGATTTCCTCATCGCCACCTACCGTAAGAGCCGTTCCAGCGTATGCGGCAGCAACCTCAATCCCTAAGTCCCAAATGCGCCCACCGGGTCCAACATGTATTCCTCCTGATATGTGGAGTATGGTTCCTATCATTGTGCCAACCACCTCGGTGACGCCTTCGCCCACCAAGGTGCAGTTATCGACATCAAGATTGGAAATATAAACACCCTCAGACAGAACTTTAACGACGCCTCCATTGGCATTATCAATAGCAGCTTGAAGCATGAGAGTATCAAACGCTTCAACACCTGATAAGGGGTAGTCAGTATCCTTAGCGTGGAAGTGGCCAGCCGGACCAACGATAAAGGTATCGCCTCTTTTGTCCTGCTTAATCTCAGGCATTACTTCTCCTCCTCGGAGTAATGATAGTAAATATCCATAGCAGCACCCTGGGCAATAGCACTTTGAACAGATACCTGAACATTGGAATTTACTGTTATTTCTCTTAAATAGATGCCGTCATCCATACCAATAGTCCAGGGGAAGGTTTCAATGGTAACATAAGCGGCAGTAATCGAGTCCCAAACCTTAACCCTGACGGTAGCATTCTGAACAAGGTTGACCATGTTAAGCCAGAGGGTATTTAATTTTGTCGGCCGAGTAATAGCGATAGTGAAGGCTGTGTTCTCAGCTACATCGTTTGGAAGGCTGTAAGTGTCATCAGTAGGCTGGATAGAACCTGCAGTATAGTTATTAACAGTGCAGCCGGCAGCGCTATTATCGGTAACCCTGGCGTTGCCATATATATTGATGACACCACCATTACAGGTATTGTTGATTACAATTTCGGCACCGTGAGCGTAGATGTCCAGCGTGCCACCAACCATAGCATTAACTTCAAGATAGCCGCTAATTCCTCTTACGTACACTGGCCCACCAGTCTGAGCGGTTAAAATCAAGGCACCACTAAACTCCTTAAAGCTAAGTCTACTTGGTGTCCCAACGGTGACTGTCACTGCCCCCCAAACAGAAGTGCAGTGGTAAAGGTCGCTATAGGATCCGGCTCCCGCGCTTACTGCAATACTGCCATTTAAGCTACAGTTCATCAACAAACCCTCTAGGGCAACTATACTAGAAAGCATGCAGTCCTTATAGGTACAAAAACCCCCCCCACCTTGGGTACCAGTGATAAGTAGACCCTCAAAGTAGCTATTATAAACAGACTGACCATTCAGGTCGACAATATCATCGTAGTGCTTAAAACTAAAGAAACTGTAGCGCTGCATTGCTGCACCGAGGGTAAGAGGACCACGAACCTGAATAGTCCTAATATTGCGGGCAGCACATATGGTTATAATATCGGCAATAACATTAGAGGGAACTTGTGGAGTACCTACTGGCCAGGCCGTACCAGCAATACCTATGATTCTGTCAAAGTAAACACGGTCACCATACTGGGCAGTCTCAACCTTGGTTGCTACATCAGCTTCTCTAACTACCCTACCCCAAGTAAATAGGTTGGGATATTCAGTAACAGCACTACCAGAGGTAACTGTTATCCCTGAGAAGGTAACATGGAAGATATCCCCTACATTCCAGCTAGCGGCTGGGAAGTCGTAGGTTATATAGACCCTACCGGCTGCCTCACTGGCGGCAGCAGCAGCAACTATCTCAATATCAATGGCTTCCCTTACTCTATGGATAGTATAGGTGCCTGGGGTTATTTCACCAACAGTAATGATATTACCTGATGGGTCATAGAGAATGGTACCAAAATCAACATCATTATCAACCTCAACATTCTTAGGACCATAAGAACCATAGAAGGCCCCGCCAGCTAAGGAGTCTATCAAAGCCTTCAAGGCTGCGAGGCCGTAATTAGGGTGGTCTAGTTTATCCTCAACCTCTTCCACTTTTGGGTCATGAGTTTCTAATGGATGAGCAGCAGTAATATCATATCCAGCATTAAGAACCTCTCTTAATATTTGAGCAGTATCTTTTTCCAGAATTATATAGGCAGCTCCAGCCCCAATCGCCTTAGGCCATTTCCCCTTGATAATAATAGTATTTGAAGTATTATTATCAATGACGGCCATCTGCCCAGCACCGCTGATTGCTGCGCCAACTATCTTTACTAAACGGTTCTTATGGATACCGTTAGCCCAATTCTTGGTACTATCGGTAAGAGTATTACTACCTTCATACACTAAAGCCGAAACAATGCCAGTATCCACCATAAGGTTTCTTATCGCTTCGGTTAGTGTTGGCTCATATTCCATTGATATAGGTATTACCATTTGATTCCTCCTTCCCCTACTTCGGTATTACCCTTTGCTATAGCTATCTCTTTTACCCCTAAGTAAACCATTAACTACCCTGGAAAACCGCCCAAAAATCAATTCTAGTGAGTTTGGGCAGGGCAGTTAGGCAGGGATGGGTATTCCTCCTCTTTCTTCAATCTTAACTCCCGTCTCTTTAGTAAACCCTTTGAATATTGCCCCCGTCAGCATGCCAATAAACCCTGCTACCGCTACACCCGCGAATATTGTGGATATCGTCCCCATAATATTGTCAAACTCTTGAGGGGTTATCCTGTAATCCCCGGCAGCCTCGGCTACCTGCAGGACCAGCTCAGGTGTTATTAAATTAGCCAATGCCAGAAGCCTCCAGCCTCTTCTTCAACAGTTGCTCAAACTCGGGCCACCATTTCATCTCAAATTCCCTGGCCTCAACCTCATAGGGGTTATTGATGTATCCATAGGTCTCGGTGTACTCATCGTATTTCCGATCAAACTCTTCACTTCCATCGCGGGACCTTTGGTAGTGGTGCCCCAGCTCATGAAGGATACTGCTTACACTGGACACAATATCAGGGGACAAGGATATCTGGTCTTTGGCAGCTGAGTAACGGGCAGCTGTTTTATCATCACCGGTTTCCTCGATATACTCTTCTCTGCTATAGAGCTTCATCTTGGCCGGCGGCTTGCCCAGGCCCTTCTGGGAGCAGAACTCCCCAACCAAGTCCCCTAGAAGTTTTGTCCCCGGCTGTATTATCAATGTACGTAGCCCGTCTCCCGATGGATTTTAAGAATCTCAGCCACATCTGCCGGCAGCCCCAGCACCTCTCTTAATTTCCCTAGCTGCTCTTCGCTCAGCTCGGGAGAAAGGTGCCCCAGGCCGAATGCCTCCTTTATCTTTTTGTAGTAGTATTCTGCCGCTACTTCTATCCCCCCTACATCGCCTGTTCTGGTTGCTTCCTCAGCCCACC
>Ga0114918_10001251_pt1 | contig 22660 bp, 35 predicted proteins | sample LantaG_FD_87015 | JGI IMG/M metagenome (GOLD analysis project Ga0114918, IMG submission 87015) | Deep subsurface microbial communities from Baltic Sea to uncover new lineages of life (NeLLi) - Landsort_02402 metaG | ecosystem: Environmental > Aquatic > Marine > Oceanic > Sediment | place... | reverse complement strand
TTTTCATCATCTATTTCAGGTACTTCACCAGGAACATCTTTAATCCAATCTAGGTCATCCATTTCTTCTTTCAATATTTTTTTGATTAAATTTTTCATCTATAAATAAATATTACCGTTAACCTGAACCATTTGTCTTATTTCTTGTTCGGAATACTTTTTGGATATTGGGGTTCCATCCAAATACAAATCACCGCCCACGCTTTGAAGATTGCCAAGATCTTTAATTGGGGTTCCCCCCAAATCCAAATAACCACCCACGCTTTGAAGATTGCCAAGGCTTTGGATTTTGGTTCCCACCAAATACAAATAACCGCCCACGCTTTGAAGATTGCCAAGATCTTTAATTGGGGTTTCCCCCAAATACAAATGACCGCCCACGCTTTGAAGATTGCCAAGGCTTTGGATTTTGGTTCCCCTCAAATACAAATGACCACCAACGGATTGAAGGTTTCCGAGATCTTTTATTGGGGTTCCCTCCAAATCCAAATGACCTGAAACTTCATCAAAAGGAATGGATATCGCACCGGTACCCAACAACAATTGTCTTAATTCTTCTCCCGAAATTGAATTATCTTGGATCCAATCCCATTCGTCCGATTCTTCTTTTAATATTTTTCTGATTATATTTTTCACTTTACTTTAATAATAATATTATCATCAGTTTTTTCCACCTTATAATCTTTATAGGTTAGATTTTGATAGTATACATATAAATATTCCATTTCATCAACATCTCCCTGTGGTACTTCTATTTGTTTTACTTTAGGTCCTTCTTTAGGTTTTTTCTCTACCCATTTAATAATATTATTTTTATTAGAATTTTTATAAAAATCAACCTCATCAGTAAAAGACCATTTTTCACCTTTTTGTCTTTTATAATAAACAGGACCACCAATATCTCTTACCTGATATTCCCATTTTTGGGACTCTTCTAATAAAATATGTCTAATTAAATTTTTCATCTTTTACCACCATCATACTCAACACCATGGCCTTCAATTATTAAAGTTTTTTGTAATGAGTTTTCACCTAAAGTCTCAACAAATATTTCACCCAAACATCTACCGTATTTACCAACACCGTGTGATTTTAGGATAAATTTATTTTTATTTTCTTTTAATATTTCTTTCACTCTAGCTTTTGCGGCTAAACCTAATTTTTTTTCTTCTAAATCTCTTGTTCTAGATTCAGGGGCATTGAACCCTTGGAATCTAATTCTTACTTTTTTCCAAGTGTCAAATCCTAAATCTACTCTAGCGTCAACAGTATCACCATCAACCACTTTTATCACTTCAGCATTATATATATACATAATATCATTAGTTCTATTACTAATAAATATCGTATGAGCACAAAAAACCCCCACTCTTCATGGGGTTATTATATATTAAACCATGTACCACAAATCTTCTTCTAAATCTTTGTGAACTAGGCTTGGATCTTCGTTTATTAAATTACCTATCCTTCTTGTTTTTCATAAGATTTATCATCAGACTTTATGGGACCACCTTCTACCCAAGTGTTACACCATTTTTTACCCGAACACATAAAATGATGCATCCAACAATAACCAACATCACCACTATCATTACCCATACAATCTTTCATTCTTTTTGAGATATCAAAGGCAACACAATTTACACAACTTTGATCTTTTTCTTTTGCCTCTTCTGTTGGTAGTCCATACTGATTATTTTCCACAATCTTCTTTTTGTTTTTTTCATTTAATTCACTATCGGTTGTTGCTTTAGGACAATCCATTTCTGCTTCACCTAACATTCTTTTGTTAGCTCTTTCAATAATTAATCTTTTTTCTCTGTCTATTCTACTCATAATAATTTATTTATTTTAACAGTTAAATCACCATTACCCTTAATCACACGATGATAAGTGTTTTTTGGTATATATACCATTTCCGTAAGTGGTTTTGGTAATTGGTTGTCCATTTGAATCATCCAATCAGTATCACCCACAGACCTAACTATTCTATCTTCTTTGTCACGATGCCAAACTAATTCAAAATCATTAATACTTTCTGAAAAAGTTCTGATGACGTAATTTTTTTCTTTTTGTTCTTGAAATGGTAAAATATTTTCTTTTTTCCATTGATTGAGTGCTTCTTCATCGAAGTCACCTAATTTAGAATCATAACCACATTGGTGACATAAGTGCGGTCTGTCATCATCAGAGTTAATTTCCCAATCCCATAAACACATGGGGCATTCTATTTTATCCTCTATTCCCATAAATCATTTAATACTATTTATAATACTCTTGAATTTGTTTAAGTATTCGGTTCTTTTAGAGTCTACATTAATTAGTTGTACACCAGGTTTTAAATACTCATCCCTAACCTTAATATAGTATTTCCCATCAGAATCCATCCCTAATTTATTAAAAAACTCTTTAGTAAATTCTTCACTAACCCCAGAACTTAACAATCTATCTTCTAAATCCTTTTTTGTTATTGGTACTGAATGACCTACCTCATTATTAGGTTCATTTTTAGTAGCTTCGTATTTTTCTAAATATTGACCTAATACATCTTCATGTTTTCTTGGTTGCTTACCTTTTTTATTTCTCTCTTCAATATTTTGCATTAAAACATGTATGGGAGCATGTAATAAAATATTCTTCACATTGGGAACATATTTTAAAATACCATTACCTATATCATCAAATATAACCTTTTTCCAACCACCATATTTATATTCTTGTGCCATATACCAATTTCTCCAATCTGTACCATCAATAACATCTTTATTGTGTGGGTGTTTTGGGAAAGCAATGTTAGTCATGCCTCTGTCCCCAGCTTTTGTTTTCCCATCATCAAAAAACTTTCCCTTTCTAACTTGGGCCATTTCTTTGTGAAACTCTTCACCCGCATTTTTGTTGGGTCCATCTCCAGCATGGTCATATTTTATTCTGTTTTCGATGCTTTGTGTGTCGTTTGCACCAAAATGGTCACTATCTATTACAACCCATTGATTGGGGTCTGTTGCTTCGTAAAAGGGTACAGCATCTAATAAATTAGCCGTCATAGACTTTCCCGCAGATGATGTACCATCTATTAATACAGCAATTTTATTATCTGTATTTTCGTTTAAAATTCCCATTAGAGATTTTATTCTACCTATTTCTTCGTTTAAATTTTTCATATCTTTTTACCACCAAGTACCTCCTCCACTAAGTCCTAATGCTTTTGCGTAGCGTGGCAATCGACATGAATAGTATCCGGCTTTACATTTATCGTTATGTCGTCCTTCCGAACAACCATGTCTAGCGTTAAAAGATTTTTTAGCCTCTTTATTGTTTAACTTAGCTTTTAAACCACCCGAACCAAATCTCACTAATTTAATTCCTCTTGGGTTTGTATCCGTTTTCTTAGCACAACCTGGGACATAAACTTTATAAGCCTTCCCACCTGAAGTATCTCTTGTTGGTGAGTTTGATTTTTTACCTTTAAATCTATCTTCTTCTGATAAAATTTCCGTATCTTCCATCGGGATATCTAACCAAACTTCTTTTCCTTCAAACATTACTTTTTCGCCAATGTTAGTTTCAATAAGTTCTCTATCCGCTAAACATAAATCTATTTCACCCCTTTTATATAGTTCTCTAGTCTCATTAATTAGATTAAAGAAACTTTCTGAACCCCATCTATAAATGTTTTCTACTAAAGGTATGTTACGGTCTATATGATATTGTAAACCTTCAGATATAGATTCTTTCTTGGCTTTTTTACCCCAAGACTCACCTTTACCTTTATCTTTACAAGCTTCTTTGGTTGGTCTACAAGCCGGGTACTTACTTCTTTCTTCATCTGATTTTCTACCACATGGTTTATAACCACCTTCTCCATCAGGAGCATTACAATCAATCCAACCACCTGTAGAACCTTTAGCCCCTTTTCTTTTGAACCAATCCCCTAAGTTTGTTTCTGAACTTGGTTTTTTGGTTAATTTTCTTTTTTCACTTATTAAATCTTTAATATTAAAAACTTCTTCGTTTTTTTTTAGTGAATTATTAACTATTTTTCTATAATCGTCTTTTATCTTACTAATCCTATTTAACCACTCTTCTTTATAATTGATATCGTTTGATGATTCACCATCTTTTACGAATCTCTCTATCCTAGGTTCAATATACTCTATAAATTTTTTTACCTGTAATAAAATAGTTGACAATAACCTTGGGTTGTTTGGTATGGTGTTTATGTCGTCAATAATTTCAAAATAAGTTTTTCCATTGATGATGGGTTTTCTAATTCTTTCCATCATTGTTTTTAACTCTTCTGTTGATTGGGCGTCTTTACCCATCTTGGTTATTTGACTTAGATTAAGTGATATTAAGGTACCAAAATCAATCAAGAAGTTTTTTACGAATCTGGCATCTATCTTAACCTCAGACTCATTTGTGCTATTACCCCAATTATCAGCCCCAACTTCTCTACATTTAACTAGTGCCCCTGAAGCATAAGCAGAAGGCCAAACATCGTATCTACTTTTTACTTTATAGTAACAAGCATCTCTTTTAGCTTTCTTTTTTTTCTTCTTTTTTTTCTTCTTCTCAAAAAGAAGTTCTTCTTTTATGATTTCTAAAATATCCATTAACCTCTTTTATTTTTACCTTGGCAGTGAGCTCTCTGTGAGAAACCTTTAGGATTATTACAATCAATAGAATTTTTATATTTTTTAGACCATTTTTCTTCCATCATATTATTATGGATATCTTCAGGTTCTTTAATTTTATTCATAATAAAATCAAAGACTTGGTCCATGTTGTTCTTTGCTTCAGCTACATGGTCTTGTGCCCAATCGTGGCCATTTTCAAGAATAGACTCTAACATCTCTTCATCCATTTCCATTAACATTGCTGTTTGTCTATGAATTTGTTCCAAGTTAGAAAAGAACATATAACGTGAACTTCTTTCTTCACCTTCTTCCTTTAATATTTTTTGGATTAGATTTTCTAAATCAGTCTCACTTAATTTAACTATTCTCTTTTTCATATTTATATTTTATTATAAATATTACTCAGGCCGTTTAAATTTGATGATTGTCCATATTAAGTAGAAAAAACTAATGAATAGATTTAAATAAGGAATGTAAAAAAACTTAGCCAAGTCTTTTTGTCTTTCTTCTGTTAGACCATAATCTAACATCATCCCTTTTTTCATAAAAATATGAGTTAAAGGGAATGTGACTAATATCGATACCACAATTAAAATTACATTAGTTATCATCTTCAAAAATTTCTATTTTCTTTTCCACTTCTTTTAATTCAGACCAATAACCTTTGTAGGTGATTGCCCTAACCTTTCTGTTGTCTATCCATACATATTCTTGTCCATCCTTAATTCTTGGTTTATCCATTACTAAGCCATGGTATTTAAAACCTTTCTCCATCAACCAAGCCTCTGTCACTTCTCTATCTTTAGATTCTCTAGCAGTAAAAAAAGTTATTACATCACCTTCATCATACCATTTATTAATGATTCTTAATGCATCAGGAAAATGTTTAGCTGAAGGATATAGATGAGAATCCTCATTTTTTATATCATCACAGATAGTGCCATCAATATCGATCAAAAATACTTTATTCATTTCTTTATTTTATTAATATTTATTATTGTATGAAAAATATCTCAAAAATAAAGTTAAACCTAATTACAGAAAAATTGTATGTTGAGGGGTTAGTAAATAAGTTGTATAATGATATTGCTTATTATGGTGAAGAAGAAGTTGAAGCCAAGACTTTAATGGAGTCAATTATTAAAGAAGAAAAAGATAAATCTATTATAGAAGATATAGTAGAAGAATTTAAATTGGCACCAAAATTCATCTTTACGTTTGGTACTGGTATCAGTGCTTTCTATGGACCTGTTCAAAGATTACTAGAAGGTTCAGGTATTTCTATGAGTGAATATGAAATTTATTTACTAATAATAACAGCGATAGTCTCATTATCTAATGAGGTTAACGCTAAAGAGATGATTGTTAAACTTAAAGAAAAAGGCATCTATTCTTCATTAGAGGACATTAAAGATTATATTTTAAATACTAAAGATTTAATAAATAGTGTTACCAAAAATGTTTTGGGGGCAACTTATTCTGTTACAGATATTTTAGGTTTTACTTCTTTATTAGTACCAACCATGAATTTATTATCAAGCATAATAGATGAGTATGGGATAACCTCGAAAACATTAGGTATAATGTTAAAAGGTGTTATACTTTCAGCTTCTGTTTATGGAATAAAAAGTATTATTAGAAAGATTAAAAGAAAACTTAGTTAATTTTTTTAACCACATCACTAATAAAGGCTCTAACCTTACCATCAATAAAAACTTCAACCAAAGGTACATTCTTGCCTAGGTACTTGTTAATTAAATTTTTATCGTCAATTGGTACTTGAGTTAAGGGTAATTCATATGTATCGGCTACAGTAACTTTCATAGGTGGGTTATATGTTGTTATTAAAACTTCTTCTCCTCTTGTAAATTTATTCATTTTTTTTTCTTTTATTGATTTATTATATTTATATTTGTCTATTACTAATAAAAATATTAAAATTATGAGATTTTTAAAGAGTGTTTTTTTAAGTTTAATTGTTTTCTTCACATTTTCTTGCCAAAAAGAAGAAATTACCCCTAAACCAGATAACAACAATTACAACGATAGTGTAACCACAGATATGGTATCACTTTTAGTAGACAAAGATTGGGTGTTGGTTTCTGGTAATTTTTATTACGAGGACCCGAAGATTTATTATAATCACCCAACCAATAGTTATTTAAACCCATTTTATGGCCCTGATTGTAACTTTGATGTTTTAGACATTGGTGTTACGACATGGAGATTTACAATAACACAATTCTTCTTAAATGATGTAGAACAATCTTCAGAACCTAATTCAGGTGGTATAAATAACCAATTTGTTTATGTTGGTGTAGATAATGGTCCGACCATAGTTAGTCGTAGTTTTGAAGTGTTAAATATCACGGAGGATAGATTAGAAGTTAAAGTAGGTCAAATAGGTACCTTAATTGGTAACCCTTACTCTATCTTGGTTTTTAGAAAGTCTACTACTACAATAACTAATACTACACCATACGTCCCATTTAACTATGTGTACCAAGGTGTTATCGGTGTGAGTAGTAATAACCCTAATCTTAGTAATGATGATTTATATGGAACTAAGTGGGTGGTAACTAAATTTTATAACGGTTTTGGTTATGACCAACCTAACGACACTCTAGAGTTCCTAACTAACGGACAATATACAATAAATGGAACTACTAGTGGGGGTAGAACATATAATGTAAATATGGTGGTGGGTAACACCTCTGTTAATCTAAACTTAAATGACTTTATAACTATGGGTGGTAATAACTATAGTATTTTGACTAGTGGTAATTTCATAAATGATGGTATTATAAATGGTTCACAAGTAGAGGATATCTTAAACCAAAATAATAGTAATAAATTTATTTGGATGGTTAGAATCCAATAATCTAAAAAAAAGGGAGACTATTCGTTCTCCCTTCTTTTTTTCTCTCGATATTTTCCTTTTTGTTTTGCTCGCCTATTCTTAACAGATGGTTTTTCAAATTCTTTCCTATCATTTATTTTACGCATTTGACGAGTTCTAATTACCTTACCTTTATATTCTTTTAAGGCTCTTTCTATGTTTCCTTTTTTAACTTCAATTTTTAACATACAATAATTTTATATAAATTTTTTAAAAAAAATAAAGATTATCTAGTCATAGGGACATTTTTTTCTTTATCATAGAAGACTAATTTTTTATCGTCCAAACTATTTTCAATATCAGTTATTTTATCATCTATTTCAGTATTTTCTTGTTCTATTTTAGATTTTTCATTTTCCATTTGTTGGTAAAACTCTCTCGCTTTAGTCTTCTGTTCATTAACCCATTCTCTATATTCATCATCAGTCCCTTCTTCTGTTTCTAACCTACTTTCAAAGTAACTTAGGTTGTTGATAACATCGCTCAGTCTACTCGCTTTATATCTTAGTTTTGACATTTCGTTATTTAATTCGTCTCTTTTTTCTTTTAGTTCTTTTAACTTATTAAGGGTTTCAGTGTCATCACCTAAGTTATCATAATAATCTGCCATCACTTTTTTAGTGTATCTTTCCATCACACTTTTTAATTGATTTAAGATTGTTTCTGCTCTTTGTGATTGACCTTTACCGGGTCCACCTAAATACCTAGCAACAACAGATTCTTTTTTGTTTTCGTCTTGGACGTTCCAATAATCTATATGAGTGTTACCAATATTAGCCCCATCAATAAACTCTTCTTTAGACATTTCTCTCGCGTATTGTAAAGCTCTATCACCACTACTATCTAATCTACCGTTAAATGGTTTGTAGTGTATTGCTAATTTCCAATAATCAGGGGCATATTCCATGTAAGCTGGGCTATAGGTTTTTTCTGGTCTTGATTTATCTATCAAAAAGAAAATAGGTCCTTGGCTGAAATAATTTTCAAAGTAACCTGAATAACCCCTCATGGTGACACACCATCTAGTTTTCGCCCCATATCGACAAGAAGCTTTGTGTGTTTTAGGCATCATTAAAATAAACTTATCGTCCTCAAAAACTTTATCAACCCCTGTTTCTTTCATTTCTTTTCTAGAAAGTTTTTGTTTCGCTATTTCTACTGCGTCATCAAATTCTTCCTTAGAATTAAATTGATTAATATCTTTGATTTCGTATTTAGATGGGTTTTTATGGAAATGTTCTAGATTATCACTAAGTTCCTTTAAATCATTACTAGAAATAGTGCTTGTTTGCACCATCCTACTTAAAGGTGGTTCCGACCAACGCGGATCCTCAGAAGTATTCGGTACTTGGTCTAACCTCCAACAATAATACGATTCTCTATCACTAGCATTATCCTTAAAATATTGAATTGTGCGTGTTAAATAGTTTTTAGCCAACCATTCCAAGTATTTGTTATTACCAGATGGATCTATCTCAATTAATTGGTCTATTATTTCCCATGTTGGTTGTGGGAATTTCTTTTTAATGTTTTCTACTCTACCTTCTAATAAAAGTTTTTCTACGTTTTCTAATATTAGTTCAGTCACTTTTTTTGTTTCCATATTAATAAATATTCATTAAAAACAAAAAAAAAAGAGGATTAACCTCTTTTTTTTAAATGAAATCGATACCAAGGTGTGTTGTAATCTTTTTGTTAATTTTATGTTTTATTAAATCACTATTTTTTGGTTTTATCCACAAGTTGTTCACCATTCTTTTAAAGGCGTTTATTTTAGTTTCTACATCTAAAGAACTAATACTTATTTTATCATTTATATTGAAAGTTGAGGTTTGGACTGTTCTTGATAATTTGGCCATTTTAATGTAACCGTGTTCATCGATAAAATTTTTATTAAAAAATTCTATAAATTTTAACTGTTGTTTAACGTTACTAACAATAAACGCACCTGTGTCCATATACCCCTTACCCATAAAGTTAAAAAATTGATCAACTTCTACCAAGTCTAAAAGTTCAAAGTCACAATCAAAATAGTTAGGTGATATACCTAAACAAGCTATGAAATCAAAATAAACCCCATTAATAAAATTGTTTCTAATAGGTTTTACTTCAAAATCCCAAATTTCAGTATTTAAATCATTTTTTAGACCACGATGATTAACATAAAAAGTTATGATTTTATTTAACTTTTGTGGTGACTTCATTCTAACAAATAAATCCCAAAAACTAATCAAAGAGTTTTGACTTTGAAAATTAAATTGTCTTACGTAAGGTTTAAGTTCAAATGAGTTACTAGTATAGTAAAACAATTCTTCGTGTTCTTGGTATGGGTGTGTTTTAAAGTACGTATTCACCAAGTCTTTATACTCCTTATTTTCTTTACATTTTTGAATCCACTCAGGGCCAATACATTTCATATCATTTATTAAAAATGAATGTTGTAATAAAGAAACTTCGGTACTAAAATTAGATGAATTAGTTTTTAGTTCTTTAATTTTTTTATATAATCTAACTAAAGTTTGTAATGGATGGTGAATACCAATAACCTCAATTTGATTAAAAACTAAGAAATCAACAAACTTATCTGTATAAACTATCTTACCATTAACTCTATCCAAACCAACTGGGGTACAACTTAAATCAAAACCATTTAATAGTTCTTTATAATAACTTGTTACCTTAAAATCTTTTTTATATAGATGTACGTCTATCGTAACTTTATTAATAATATCAAAACGTTCACTATTAACCATTTTGATTGCCTCACCATTAGAACCTCTCCATACTCTACCATAACCATCAACCATCGTGATATGGTTGATGGTTTGAGAAAGAAAGTTATTGGCATCGGTTAAATATCCCCAATCGGGGTCCGTTTGGTGTCTGAAATAAAATAAATCAACATCATTAATAATAGGTTTTTCACTTTTAAATACTAGATGATGTAACGTATTGGCTACCGCACCACCAGCAATAAAATAATCCTCTGAATAGTCATCAAACTGAGTGCCGTTTTTCCGACACTCAGTTTCAATAATATCTATTACCTGATTATAAGTTTCTTTCCTTTCTAGGAACTGTATAACTTCTTTTCTGTTCATAAATAAAATTAGTTTAAACCATATACTCCACAAAATACGTCACCTAAAAGCTCTTTAGCTCTAGTCACAACTTTTTCTTTGGATTTAAAACCACCTTCAACTACTTTTCCACCATGACAAATAACAAATTCTGAACTAGCAGTTTCAGTTTTTACACCATTTTTACCCTTTCTTTCAGATGTTTTTTGTCGGATATCATAAAAACCTACTTTAGAGATGTAGTTACCCATTTTTGTTGCTTTTGTTTTTGTCGCCATTTTTTTTTATTTTATTAAGTTAAACAATTATGATACAAATATAGTTTTTTTGTTTTTAAAAAACAAATTTATTTAATTCTTTTTTTACCCCCGCATACAGGACCAATGCCTGATTTAATTGAGTTTGGTGTGGTTAATTTTTTACCACAACTACCACACTTACCATGATGGTAAACCTTAACCATAGGGTATTTGTCTTGGTTGTTCAAGAAGGTATCCAACAACCATTCAAACACTTTTATTTTTTGGTCACCTATATTAAGTATGCCATCTTTTTTTACTTTAAACTTTTTATCAGAAAAACAAGTGCCAATATTTACATAATTGTGTCCAGATAAGGTGGTAACAAACCAAATCTCCTCATCTTTATGTTTTTTAATTTTAATGGTTACATGATTTTTTGTATCCTCATTAACAACAGTAAACAGAGCATTACCAGCAAATATAAAATCCCTTAAATATTGACCACTTAATATATGTTCTGGCACGAAATTAAAGTTAAATTTTTTTGTACTTGTTGGTATTTTTACTAGTTCCATATTATTTTATTTAATACAAATATAATAAAAGATTCCGAATAAAAAAATTATTTTAATTTGAATTTCATAAATTCTTCATACCAAAAAGAACCCTCTTCTTTACTCAGTTCAATCAACTCTTCATCTGTTAAAGTTGGGCCAACAAAAAATTTACCTTTTTTACTTAATAACATACCATCACTATGAGATGTAATTTCAATATAAGACAAATAATCCCATACTAAATTTTCAGGCATATAATTCATATCTTCTAAATAATATGCTACATCTTTGAATTTTTGGTCATACGTTGTTACAGAGGGGTTAAATAATATTTTTTTGACATCAATCAAAGAAGTTATTTCTTTTGGGTTTTGGTTCATCAAATCTAAATGGAAGGAATGTTGTTTAATCCAATCAAAATCATCTAGCTCTTCTTTTATTATTTTTCTGATGTCCATATTAATAAATATTTATTTAAAACAAAAACCCCCACAAAATTTTTATGGGGGTTTGGGACCGAATGGATTAATGTCTTATCGGTACTCCACCACCTTGTTTTTCTAAACAAGGAAACAAAAGTTACGGCGTGGATCGGGAGGGGTTCGAACCCTCGTCTTGTTCTACGTTGTTAACGCCTTCTACATGTTTATTCTATTTATTCTAAACAGACAAAATAGTTGATCTGTTCTTCACCATCGTAAATCAACAACCAATGGTACCATTCGATTTTGGGTTCAACGGTAATCCACCACAACTACGACTTCTGTTGCTAGGTTATATGTCTGCCGACCCCTTGTAACACTTAGTTTAACTAGGCTGCTACAACTGCACCTTCAGTCACGAAGTGACCTACAGTAGCGTTTTCTAAAATGTTGCCATTTAAAAGTTCAATACATGTATTTACGTGATAGTATTATTTCACGACATGCTTCTCATTACGAACAATAGCCAATCAATTCCAAGTCCGACCCATATTTTCAAAGAACTAATATAATCACTTTCACCCCTGTATGGTTTTCACCGGATGCTTAAGGTCAGCCTCAACTCTTTTTGGTTATATCCCAAATGTGGAAAAGGGAGTCACCCGTGATTACAATACAAATATAAGAATAAATATTAAATAAAACAAATTAAAGTGACCCTAAATTACTAGCTTTCTTTTGTATTTCATACATTTCCTTTTTAATTTTTTCAATTTCAGCCTCGTCAGATTTTGTTAAATCAAACTTACTTCTAATTAAAGACACTTCTCTAGCTTTCTTATCGTGTTCAGCTAATAATTGTTCGTACACTTTTGCTTTTTCTTCGTTGTTCATTTTATTTATTTTTTAATAATTATATATTATAATCTATAATTGTAAATGGGTTTAAGAAAAAAGAAAAAAAGTGGTTTTAAATTATATGAGTTATCTGAAGAAGAGATATATAAGATTATGCCAAAGCTTAAGAAACGTGGTTTACATAAAATTAAAGAAAAAAAGAAAAGAATTTTTTATTTAAGGGTTTGGTTGGTAACTGAAATGCAACCCCTACATAAGTTACCTAATTATAGTAAAAGATGTTGGGATAGAAGTGGTTGTTATGAGTTAGATCACATATTAAGCATATCTACATCATATTTAGAAAATATACCACCCCATTTAGTTGGGTCTATGGATAACCTCAGATTTATACCAAAAAAAGAAAATAGGGATAAAAGTTTTAAATTAACTGAAGAATCTCATAAGGTTTTAATGAAATTTAAGAGAAATGAGAATATTTATAAAAAAAAGAAATAAAAATGGAATTTAAATTATCACAAATTTTAGAATCTACTATATTATTAGAAGGTAGAAAAGAAGATGCAATTAAGAAATATGGTGAGGAACATTCAGAGTTAGTTAATATGTTATCTGATGTGGACCCATCTGGTAATAACAAGTATTTGGATTGGATGGTTAAAACGTCTTTAGGTCAAAACCAAGACGAACAAATACCTTCAACAGACATTATCATTAGAACAGTCAATGATTTTCATAAACAATTAACTAGAATCAAAAATAAGGATATTAATTCTTATAAAAAGATTGTAGATTTAAAGGCTGTTGTTGATGAGGCTAAAAAAGCTGAAGAAGAAAAGAATATTGCTAAACAGGCTAAAAAAGTTTATGAAGACGATACGGCTGTTATTTACGCACCTTTCACAGTTCAAGCTTCTTGTAAGTATGGTGCTGGTTCTAAGTGGTGTATCGCGGGTAAATCTAATGATGAGGGGCTTAATAATTACTTTGATGATTATAGTAAACACTCAAACTTCTATTTCTTAATTAATAAAAAAATGAACGCCAATTCAAATCCAAGAGATTATAAATACGCTTTACAGTGGAGATTTGATGGTTCTGGAAATAGAGAGTGGACTTGGTGGGATGCACAAGATAACTCACATAATAACCCACCTTCTTGGGTAACTGATTCTATGATGGAGGTTATAACAGCTTTCGACCCAAAACACAAAAAAATTAAATTAGGTGCACAAGCTAAAGCATTTTTAGATAATCCAAACATTAAAGATTATAAAAAATTCCAAGATATTATAACACCTGAACAAAAAACAATGGTCATTAATAAGATTATTGAGGCTGGTGATTTAAATTCTAACACATTCGCTACTTTAGCTAAAGATTTAACGGATGAACAAAAAATGAACTTCATCACCAACTATGTTAAAGGTCAGGTAAATGTTTCTGATTATAAAAATATGAAAGAACATTTGAATATAGAACAAAAAATGACTTTAGTTAAATACAATCCGACAATTCTTAATAACTATGATGTTATGAATGATTTGAATAGTGAATTTACAGATGACCAAAAATATAGTTTATCTAAAGTTATTGATTCTAAACAAATTAATAATACAGACAGTAAAGTTTTATATAGAAAATGGTCAATGTCACCTGAACAAAGAGCCAAACATGGACAAACTTCTTACTATGTCTTTTTATCTAGTCCAGAAAGTTTTGTTGATAGATTAGTTAAGGTAGACCCATTAGATCCTGAGTCTTATAGAACTATTAACATGATGAAACTAAGAAAACAAGTACAATCAGATATTAATATGTACGGTATTAAAACTCAAGCAGGTCTATTAGATGAGTATGTAGGAAGTAATAGTAGTTCAATCCCCGAAGATATTATAGAACTTATGCAAGAAAAATCTACTAAGGTTTAATGGAAAGTTTAGAACAATATAAAAAACTTACACAATCTTTAACTTCTAAGTTAAATGGTATTTTTTCTAACCTTACTTTTTTAACCATTGATGAAATCATCAAAGAAGAGGTTGATTTACGTTCTACTTGGTGGGAAGTAAGTAGAATTATGGAAATTGATAGTAATGAACGTAAAAAAGTTATTAAAGAATTAGAAAGACTACCCGAAGAAGAATATGACGACTGGGGTTATAAAATTGAGGATGAGGTTGATGAGTTAAATCGTAAAATAGATTGGAAGGGGATGTCAATACAATCCTTGTTAGATACGATGGAAAAATTAGTTTCCTTAGAAGAAGAGGATGAAATTTTAAAACATTTTCAAGATATTAAATCAATAGACATTTAAAAAAAAGAAAGGGGACCCGAAGGTCCCCTTTTTTGTTAACAACAACCTCATATTAAATAATCTATGTAAACGAGGGATGAAATTACTATTGTTAACATAAATTAAATATATCTTTAATCGTAAAGATTATTCATAATAAGTAAATTTTATTTCTGGTAAATTATCATTACCATTATTGACACCCCATTGAGAGACTAGAATATAATTAACCCCACTTTCATCCAAACCAACCATTTCTTTATATGAGACCATTGTATCATCAATAAAGACTCTCATAATGAAATGATAATCATTTTGACACCAAAATTTAAATATAACTTCCTGTTCTTGTACCATTTCCCAATACTCGTATTCCCACACGTAACCAGAATTTATATATTGTTTATAAATCTTAACTTCTTCATCTGGGTAGTGTGGTTCACAATCTAAAATTTCTACACCATTGGAGGAACCAACGTTTGGTGTATTTAAAAACTCTAAAACAAATTTAATTCGATGTAGATTTTTTGTTTCTTTATTACAAGAATTAATTGTAAGTGATAACGTTAAAATAAAAAAGTAATATAAAAATTTTCTAAACATAATATTTAATTTTAGTTATTTACAAAAATAATAATATTTTATTCATTAACAAAATATTTATTTAAAAGAGTGAGAAATTTAATCAAAAAAATATTAAGAGAGTCCGATGATTGGGATTGGGTAAGAGATATTGAGGTCGATACTGATTTAACACCAGCTCAAATTAAAATGAAATATGATACTTTTCCATTAGAAGTGGTTGGACCAAATATGCCGGGGTTTAGAGATATCCATTGGGAAGGTGGGAAACTAATGTTATATGTTAACCATTGGGAAGATTTGGCAGAACTATTTGTAAATAACGATTCTTCACAATACGGGTACATTACCAAATGGTTGGCAGAAAAAGTTTTAGCAGAAGATGATTATTGGGAACCTTATTATGATGTAATAAGTGATTGGCAAAATAACGTATGGGATTTGGTAATCGGTAATAAAGAACTTTTAGATTATATTAAAAAATATATTAAAAAAGGTGATTTTATTGGTCAAGAATTAGAATCAGAAGAAAACCCTGATATGGGTGGTTTCAGAGAAGATATGTTATTGGATGATAGTCTGCTGGGTGAATTAATCGAAACCGAGCCAATATTTGAAGATTTAAAAAGAGAATTAAGTTGGGCATATGGAAGTGCTTATAACAACGCCGCAAGAGATAATGTATGGAAAGCAGCTTATGGGGCACTAGAGGATATACTTGGTAAAGGTGAGTGGACTTCTTTTGAAAATAGAAGAGGTCATACAGAACATATGTTAAAATTTGATGTAACCGATTTGGTTATGTCTTCAGTTGAAGATGATATCGATCATTGTTTGGAGAGTTGTAAAAGATATTTCGACCCCGAAAGGTATTTTGATGAAGAAGAACACGAAAGTGAGGCTGAGGCTTTCGAAGAGTTTTGTGAAGAATGCAATGATTACCCTTTTACAGAATGGAGTGATTTTGTTTCTTTCTATAGAAATTATTTAGATGAAAGGGATGATTTACTAAACCCTAGATTTTCTGAATGGCCTGATGATGATAAAGTGTCTGAATATTTTGTCGAAGATGTTTACGGTAGAATATAAAAAACTCCCTTCACAGGGAGTTTTACAGTGAGGGGGGGACTTTAACCCCCCGATGAATCTTTTAGTGGAAATGTTTCTCATCATTTAAAAGGCTTTTTACAGACCACCACTTATTAACGAAACCAATCCTATCGTCATAGGACCGCGTATACCCTCCGCCACTCACTTAAAAACAAAGTTAAATAGAGTTAGTTAAATAATCAACATTTTTGTTTATAATTTTTGGTGTTTTCTCTTGATTTTCTATATTTTTTTCATTAATAGTCAAAAATTTTGAATCAAACCAAAAAGTTCTACCGTTTTTATCTTTAATTTTTTCTTTTTTGGTATAACACTGCATCCATTGTCTAAATGTTTGTTTATCATCAAAATAAGGATTAGTCCATTGTGATAATTGGCCACCACCTAATTGATAAGCTTCAATCACGATATCTTTACACAACTTTAACATTGGTTTGTTTTGTATTGCCTGTCTAGAAGAAACAAAAGGATTTTGGTTGGCTCTATCTAATATCTCCGACCTCAAATAATTACCTATTCCATTAAAATATTTTTGGTCTAACATCAATTCATAGATGGGTTTATCAAATATTTTTCTGTCACAATTGTTTTCTAAATTTGTGACAAAATCATCCCATTCGGTTAACATACAAGGACCTCTATTGTCTGACCATGTTTGGGATTCTTTCCATCTAGAAAATCGCCTAAAATCAACCATACAAAGTCTACCACCCCAATCAGTATGAAATATTAGGTGAACATGTTTAGGTGTTGGCCCTTTCTCTATAAAAAGCCAATTACCCGACATACCCATACCCATTAAAATTGTTTTTGATTCTTTTGTTACGGTATCGGAAATAATTAACATTAATTCTTTACCACGACTTTTAGCTGACACCCTAAATCTTTTATAAGGTATTTCTATTTTTGGGTTTTTATTTTCTTTTGATTTTTCTACACCAATAAAAGTTTCATTTTCATTAACATAATTAATGTATTCGGACATTATTTTAACTTCCGCTAATTCTGGCATAATTAATTATTTTTTTTTGTGGAACCTACTTTAAAATTTAATATTGATTTTTTCTTATTACTGATGTCTGATAAAGTTTTTATTATTAGGAAAAATATAATAAAAAAATTATTTATAACAAGTAATAAATTAACTGTGTTAGCATCTTTTAATACGTTTTGTGTTGGCAACACCAGTGTAGTTAACAACCAAACAATAAAAGAAATTGTAAATAAAAAGTTAGCTATTTTTTTCATAAGTTATTAAATGTTGTGATACAATGGTCATATTGTAAAATTATTTCTGTACTATCTATATTTGTATCATCGTAAATGGTATGATAAGCAGAAGGGAGACAACCTATTAAATGCCAATTATTCATAGTCTCACCAATAGGGGTCATTCTTTTTATTGTGGTATTAATTTTATTGTTATTACGTGCCCAATCCATTAACCTTGTTCGGAACTCATTCCAATCTTCTTCCTCATAACCAAAACATAGGTCTCTGAATATAATTCTTATTGGTTGCCAATCGGCTCCTCCATATCTAAATTCACCCCTCATAGTATGATCCATGGTAACAGAAGGGATTTCACAATTAACCCAAGATAAAAAAATCCTATCACCTAAAGGTAACTCCATTAAATATCTATAAATTAAACTAGGTTCTTGTGGGATGTCTATGTTAAAAATTGTAGGCCCTTTTTTCTGTGTAAAAGAAGTAAATTTTTTTATTTTTTTAGTGGGTTCCATATTTATAATTAAAATTAGGTTTTATGGATGACGATATTTGGTTCCCCGATCAATCGATATGAATTATTTTTTAATATCTTCTTTTAGTGATTTAATTAAATCTCTAATTCTTGCTGCTTCTTCATATCTTTCCTCATTAACAAAACCATCTAATTTTTTTTCTAAAATTTTTATTGTTTCTAAGTTTTCTGATTCTTCTTTAAATTTTACTTTACCCTCAAAAGGATTGAAGTAAGAGTTTCTAGTAAAGGAACTAAAAGAAGTTAAACCATCAGGGGACCGCCAATAACTTTTTTCCCACTCACCATTTTTATCTAACCCCTTATCATAACTAATATTGTCTAATTTATTTTTTAAAAAATTGTTTATGATGTCACTATCTATTGGTTCAAAATTAAAAAATATTGATTTATTAAAAGGTTCTTCTGGTTTTCCATAAGTTTTCTTCATGAAATCATCCAATCCACCTCTATACATGCTTAAAAATCTTAAGAATTCTTTTCTAAACTCTTCGTTGCTCATATTATTAAACCCAAAATCTTCCATATAACTATTTTAAATTTAAATATAGTTAAAATAATTTATTTGTCAAGCATAAAAAAACCCACTATTAAGTGGGTTTTTGTATCTGAGGAAGGAATCGAACCTTCACGAACTACTCCGTATCGCTTAAAAAGAGATTTGTTTCGTTCACAACCCCAAGTGTTGCGTGTTTACCAAGTTCCGAAGAACAATTTCACCACCTCCGTATATGTTTATGTTTCAAAGAACTGATACAAATATAAAAAACATTTTTTGATTTGACAAATGTTTTTTAAAAAACTTTTGGTTCACTTAATATACCAAAGTTACTAAAACCCGATTTAGTAATTATGTTATCATATTTTTTATATTTATGATAAATACTACCCCAATAATCTTCACCCTCAGTGGTCTTTGTAAACTCAAAAGAAGTGCCAAGAAAAATAGTCCAACTAGGGTGTTCTTCTTCCAAGAAGTCTTCAATAGGTTCACCAAGTTTGTTTAATGAATTGTAATTTTTAATCCATTTAGATTTTTCACTCTCATTCAACCAATTAAAATAATCTTTTCCACTCATAAGAACAAATATAAGTAAATTATTTCTTATTTTTTAATATTGTGTAGATATTTTTAAATAATTTTTCTGTACCACCATATTTTCTTTTTTCTAGTTCTTTTGGATCTTCGCCGGATTTTGGTTTAATGTTTTCGACATCTTTAATTTCCTTACCAATTAATTTAAGAATTTGTTTTTCTTTTTCTCTCCCTAATTGCCATTTATAGTCAACAATATCCCTAACGTTCATATAATAGTAACCACCTATTTTTACAGAATTTTTGAGTATCTCTTCTGTTGGTCTGACTTTTACATTCTCATAACCTGGTATGTTACTTGGTTTCCAAACATCAAAAACCTCAATATCAGAATTAATTAGATTCATTCCACCACTACCAGGACGATAAATACGTTTGTCAAAATTATCAATATATTTTAAAAAAACATTTTTAATTTCTTCAGGTGTTTTATTTATTTTTTTTGATAATTTTTTTAAAAACTCAGACTCAATATTTGTATAGTTTTTATATAAGTTGTCCCAATCTTTTTTATTTGGTATAATAACATCTAAATCACCTAAGACTAAGATTGGATTACTTTTTTTAACCATTTTTTCAATCTCATTAATATACTTCAATAAAATTGGGTTTTTAAATAACCTAGCCGAACCCGCAATAAAATATTTGCCAGCATCAGAAGGACTAATTCCAAAAGCCTCAAATACCAATAATTTAGATTCAGATAATAATTGATTTAGATTAACAGTATCTACTTCTTTTAAAACAGTTTCTTCGAACAAATTTTTATCAAACTCTGTTAATGTTTCGGAGATTATTATATTTTTATATATTTCAAATAGTTTCACTATTAATAAATATCCTTAAAAGGCTAATTCAGCCATATTATCGCACTTAGGACAAGAATACCATTTATTAAATCTTTGGTCGTGAACTTGTTTGGTTCCACCACAACAATCATACTCATTAGTATCACCTTTTTGTGGTCTAGTTTCTTCCTTATAATTACAGATTAAATTTTTGTCTATGATATAAGCATATCGGTGTTTTCTTGTTCTAGGAATCCACACACCTTGAACTTCTTTTGTGGACCCTCTTGGATTAACCTTTCCATCAAATCTATAAAAATCTGACTTCTTATCTGTCAACCCATAATAGGTAAAATTACAAACTTGATAGATACTACCACTATGTCTACTATCGTCAGCTAAAGTGATAACGGCACGAATACCTTCTTTCTTTAATAACTTAATTGAATTACCTAATAGATAAGATGTTGCGTTAGTTCCGTTGAGTGTAGGATAAACGCATAGTCTAGATAATTCTAGGACCGTTTGGTCCGTGTTAGGCAAACCAAACCAACCTTTAAGTGCCACATTACCCTGTGGGTTAGAAAAGGTTGCCACACCCAAGATATTCTCAGTTTCTTTTTCTATTAATGCGTAAGAAAATTTGGCGAAGAATTTGGCATCACCCAAATAGTGATAAGTCTTGACAAAATCATATGCTTCAGATTTCTCAATTTGTTTTAAATAAAAAACTTCTTTAGCTTTTTTCTTTCTTCCAATAAATTCTATAATGGGTGTCATATCTATAAATTTAATTATTATACACAATGGTCTACTATAGGTGAATCACCACCATTTAATAACCCTCTTGTGAATTTAACTTTATCATTAATAGTGTGTTTTGTACCGTCTTGGTATTTGATTTCAACATTATTATCTAAAGGAATTTCTATAATTTCTTTATACGCAGACGGAGATGGCAAGTCACTATAATGACAATATAATTCTTCTTCTTTACTCATTTTATATTTACTTTAATTTCACCAAAGGAAAAATGGATTTTTTAACATTAGGATTATCGACTCTTAATATGGGAATGAGTTAACTTTTTTCAAATCTCCAACAGTTGTTGGAGATTTGAAAAAAAATTACTCAAAATATATTTGAATGAGCATTACGAATCCCCTCCTCTAAATATGGGTTCATAGTTTTCTAATTCATCTTCATGCAAAGAGATTAAAGTTAAATTGCCTGGCTGTTCACTTAACATTGCAAACAAAACTAAATCGTTGACTTCGATTTTTCTTCCTGAATGGAAATGTTTATTTTTTGCACTTTCCAAATGTTCTTCAGTTGCCCTTCGGTTATTATTAAACTGTTCTTCAAAATATTCTCTCATGTTTATTTTATTTTATTTAATTTGGTTAATTATATTTATTCCATCAGTCAAACATTATTTGATTATCACCCATTATTCTTCTTATTTCTTCTCTTATCTTCTCAACGATTTGATATTCACTCTCTGAGGTTTCTTCACCATGTTTAAGAATAGAAACATCATGTTTTACAGTAGATCTGAGTAACTGATCTATATCCCACAAAGCCGTTTTCCACTTATAACCATCTAAAACCATTCTGATGTCGTCTTGTTCCTCAACACTGTCGAATTCAAATATTACTTTTCCCATAATCTCCCTATTTTAAATTTATTATTTTCCTCAATTAAATATTCACCTTTTGAGAGTGTATCTATGTAAAAATATCTACCCCCAGTTGATTTTCCTTCTATATCAATTTCTTCTTGTTGTGTATGTCCTACAATTTGTACGTACATGTGTTTTAAATCACTATTTTTATTAGATTTTTGTAGGGATTTTGGACGAATCCAAATGGGGGATTGTTGTTCATCATTACCATAGGGGTCTAAAACCATTAGACCATAATGTCTATCTTGACAAGCTCCAAAATCAAATTCATTGGGTTTATAATGGAGTAAATCATTTAAAAACTCAACTATGTGTGATTCATCATTATGTGTATCATATGTCCAATATCCAGTGTCTTTTAAGAATACCGAACTTACTCCAGCATGTGTGCACAAATTATTACCAATTTTTACCGCCAGCTGAAACATTTTCTCATTTTCTCTAAAAAAGTATTCAAATTGATGGACCATTTTGGGTTGGAACCCTGATGTATTTCCTCTCCATTTTATACCCGGCCAGTAATGTAAATCGTGATTACCAATTAAGAGATATACTTTTTTTAATGGGTCTTGTTCTTGTTCTTTTTTAAAGTGAACAATTTCCTCAGCATTCATGAGTTGTTCTATTCCACTAACATCAAA
>Ga0114918_10001250_pt1 | contig 22661 bp, 23 predicted proteins | sample LantaG_FD_87015 | JGI IMG/M metagenome (GOLD analysis project Ga0114918, IMG submission 87015) | Deep subsurface microbial communities from Baltic Sea to uncover new lineages of life (NeLLi) - Landsort_02402 metaG | ecosystem: Environmental > Aquatic > Marine > Oceanic > Sediment | place... | reverse complement strand
GCCCGGCACCACAGGGAGGGTCTGGCTCGAATAGTAGTAGGGTGTGAAGCTGAAGAGCTTTCCTGCAGCGGTATCGGCCCCGTCGGCAGTGACCCAGCTACTGCCAAACGCCCAATTGATCTTGATCGTATCCCCATAGGGCGCCACAAAGTAGTTGGCCCCCTCTCCGGTCGGGAACCAGCGCACAAACCGGATGCCGTTCTCACCCATCTTCTGGATGGTATCGCGGATCCCTGCCAAGGTATTGAACGGGCTTCCCTGCTCCGTATTGATGAGCGGGGTCACAAACGGGGTGCCGTCCGCATACTCGAAGAAGCGGGAGTCGGTATCACTGACCCGGATGAAGCCTTTGTTCGCCGAGGGCGCGCAGGTGAACTGCCCTTCTGCGCTCTCAGTCGTGCCACCGGCGTCTGCTGCACGCACCTTGTAGCGCCAGCTACCGGATAAGTCCGGGGCAAACCGACACCGCCAGTCGGCCTGGCCCACCGGCAACAGCGCTGCGGCGCCCCCACTGCCGACCTCTTCGACCGGTTGATAGGTGAAGCATGGCAACGTCTGGGCGTCCCCCCAATCCGCCTCGCCAGGCGGCAATAGCAACGCGTCCACCGTGATGCCGGTGGCGGGCGTCACGCCGGGAGGCGTCGCCGGATCGTACGGGAGGTAGGGATTCATCGCCGTCGTATCCCCGATCTCAAAGGCAAGCTCGAACAAACCATATCTGGGGACTTGCCCGCCAGGGTAGTCGAGAAGGTTGGTATGAAAACTGTGTGGAGGAAGTGTTGGAGCGGATGAAGAAGATGCCGCAGCAGCGGGCTTATGGAATCCTGCGACCCAACCAAAGAGGATGAGCATACCCAGAAGGACCTGCGGAAGCGCCTCCAGCGTCTTCGTGGTTCTACATAGCAGTGTCCCGCGGTCAACATGACCGCTACCGTCGATAATCTCGCAGCTATGGGTAGCGTCTCCCCCGTGCTCTGAGCGCAGGTTGTCGTTGTGATGTCGGGTGTTAAGTGGTGAAGAGGAGGGTGTGTACTTCCTAAGCGACCTATATGGTGTATATTTTCTAACCAACATATAACCATTGTAGGCGAAATAGGCGGCAAAGTCAAGCTGTTTTCTAACCTAAAGGCCTTAATTGTCTGAATTACCATACCCGCGAAGTGCGGACCCACGATCTCGTTCGCCGTCTGATTCGGATGAGAGTCCTCGCCATCTCGATAGTCAGCGCGCAGCATATTGGAGTCCGCTGCCGCCGGATCACTCTCCGCCAGCGCAGCAAAGAAATCGAATGCGAAGACGTTGGGATGGTCCGCCAAGTACACATCAGATGCAAGCCAGTTCGCAAAAGCCCGCGCTCGCGCAGCGGCCTGAGGATCTGTTGACACCGGGTTCAGCGGCGGCGGGGACATCACGATGAAGAGCTTGTCGGGATACCGGTCCATCACATCCCGCATGGCCAGATAGGTGTCTTTGTACGTCTGCAATTGCTCCTCGCTGTCAATCTGGCTGGCAGGGAAGCACGACTTGAAGATGATGACATCGTGCTGCAACAGCCCGCTCAGCGCGTTGATGGGCAGCGGATAGACGAGCTGAGAGAAGATGCGCCCCAGGCCATCAGGGTCAGTATTGTCATCAGGGATACGATAGCTGTAGCCGGTCTCACTGCCATCGGGCCGCCGCAGGCCGGGCCACGTGTACCCGTGATCCCAGAAGTCATATCCCGCCTCGGTGAACAGCTCGCGGACGCCGCCCTGCTCGATCAGGTTGTGCCCCGTCGAATGGTGCAGGAAGATGATATTGGTGAACTCGCCTCGGCTGTCGGCCGTGACCGATCCTCGGTTGAGGACCGCCAGTGCCAGGTGCTTCACCCGCCGCAGGCCGAAGCCCACACCGCCGCCGGTGACGAGGCGGATGCTGACGAATAAGCCGAGGATGACAACTGCGACCACCGCCGCTGCGACGCTGACCAGCTTTGTGCGTTTGGGATTCCTCGTCATAGCTGCCATTCCTTTCATAGCTCCGGCCAGACCGACGGTGCGACCGACCGGGCAGTTACACTATAAGCCGCCTGCGTCTGGGTGCCGTCAAGAAACCACTAGGAACTTACTGGAGCGCTCCCGCAGACATGCCCAACCGCTCCGCCACGAGCAAGATGCTGTCTTCCGATGGAGGCGATGCGAGTCGTTGTAACGCCTCTTCCCGGCTCATGTAGCCCTCCCTCACCAGACCTGACAGCTCCATCGCGTAAGGGTGGTAGCCCATTTGCTGTATGTGAACCCGATTGGCAAGGACGTTGAGCAGGCAATTGGTGGAGTTGGGGTCGGTGTCATCAGGACGCCGCCAGCCGTATGTCTCAATGGCCTGAACCGCCGTCTCTTCCCGCCAGTCGAGGAAGATCAACGGGGAGACGTTGGTCGGCATCTGGGCGACGCCCTGGAAGTGGTATGCCTCCGGAAAGAACACGGAGGCCTGTCCGGCGCTGACCTTGTTCAAAGGTGCCGCCGCAGCCTCAACCATAGATTGCAGCATCTTGCGCTGTGGTCGCAAGATGGCAGATGCCAGAGGAATCTGCCCCGGGGACCAGCCATAGGCCATCATCGGGATGCTTTTCTCGAGCGCGATCCGCAGTGCAATGCCCTTCGCCAATCCCATACATGTGCTGCAGATCCCGCTGGCCCGTTCGAGGGCCTTTGGTGAGTACATGCCCGGCGCGGCGGAGGCCACAAACAGTTCTCTGAGGAAGGGAAAGCTGGGTCGAATGATGACATGATCCACCCCTAGGTTATCCGCCACTGTGCGCATGTTGTCCATCGCTCCCGGTGAGACAAAGCCGTTGTCGAAGGTGAAAGCAAGGACACGGAGGCCATAGTCGCGGCATAACACCCCAAGCGTATAGGTGCTGTCTTTCCCGCCACTCCAGCTCATCAGGCAATGGTACCCCGGTGCAGACCGCACTTCGCGGACCAGCTCATCGAACTTCGTCCGCAGGTGCGCTATTCGCGCAGCACGGTCCCCTTTGCTTAGTGTGCGCCGGCAGTATTGACAGACACCGTCGTCATCGAAGCGAATGCCGGGAAACGTCTCGGGGAGGACACAGCGAATACATCGTTTCATGGGCGATAGTCCTTTATCTGATAGTCGCAGATGGGCGTGGCTTCCTGTATTGATTGCGGGAAGTGTGCAATAAAGTGGTGATGAAGCAGTTGGGTCGAAAGGATGGCCGAGAGCGCCATGTCCTCGGACTCACCGATCCTCCCTCCCGACGTACACTTGTGTTTGAGCTTGTCTACAGCCTGAGGGCTCCAGATCCCGGCAGCTCGTACTGCCCCTTTCGCCAAGAGCTCGTCAACGTATCCGAGGCGGTGTTCGAAAAACGCCCGATGAATGGGTGCACGATAAGGCTGCTTGCGACGTCGGATGATCTCGGGAGGCACGAGCCCGGCTGCGCTTCGCCGGAGAATGTGTTTCTCCTCGAGACCTCGGAGCTTGAAGTGCGGAGGAAGGGCGTTCGCAAACCGGATCACACGATGATCAAGAAACGGGAACCGGCCTTCCACGGAGTTTGCGGATAACATCCGGTCGCCCTGTGAAGAGAGCAAGTAGGGTGACATAAAGGTCGTGACCTCAAGTGTCTGCGCCTGGGCCAATGCGCTGCACTCCGCAAGACTTCCATCCATCATTGCCAGAAACTCTTCAACGCAGCTATACCCTGCCAAAGTTGCCTGCATATCAGCAGCCAGGAACCTGTGCAGGCGTGCCGTGTTCCGCCACCGGATACGGTGCGAATAGCCGACCTGTTCCGTCTCAGTGAGCCCGGCCCCGAAGAATGCAGCCAAGTAGGCTTCCTTTTCGCGCGACAGGTCTGTCATATAGGGATAGAGGCGCCGCAGAAGCTGAGGACGAAGGGTCGAATCGGGTTCGCGAGCCCAGAAGCGACGTACTTTGTCCTCCTTGTAGATGTTGTAGCCGCCAAAGAACTCATCGGCACCCTCGCCGGTTAGGACCACCTTGATTCCGCTAGCGCGGACCAGTCGCGAGAGCAGGTACATGGGTGCAGGTGCTGTGCGCAGGATCGGCGCTTCTGCGTGCCAGACAACTTCCGGAAAGATATCGCCGATGTCCGCTGTCTTGCACTCGGTTCGGTGATGCGCCGTGCCCAGAAATGCCGTGGCCACTTCCTGATAGGAGCGTTCGTCGAAGGCAGCATCTTCGAAGCTGATCGAGAACGTTTGCAGCGCTTCGGGGGTATGCTCGCGCACCAGCGCTGCGATATAGGTCGAGTCGAGTCCACCGCTGAGATAGCTGCCTACGGTGACGTCGGCGCGCAGGCGAAGACGTGTGGCATCCGATAGCAGTCCACGCAATTCCTCTGCAGCTTCCGCCTCCGATATCTGCATCTCTTCGCCGGCCTTGGGGAAAGCGAGTTGCCAGTACCGCGCCAGGGTGCATCCATCCGGACCAGCTAGCAGATAGTGTCCAGGTGGTAGCTCCTGGACACCCTCGAAGACGGTGCGTGGCGCGATAGGCGCCCAGAAGGTAAAAGCCTGCGCCAGTGCGTAGGGATCCAGGCGTGCCGGGACCTTACGACTCGTGAGCAGCGCCTTGATCTCCGATCCGAAAACAAGACCGTGTGGGACTTCGGCGTAGAAGAGCGGGCAGATCCCTATCCGGTCGCGCGCCAAAAACAATGTCTCGCGAGTCACATCCCAGATCGCAATAGAAAACTGTCCGTTGAGATGGCCGAGACAGGCAGCGCCGAGATCCTCGTAGAGGTGTAGGATGACCTCCGTGTCGGAGTGGGTGGTGAAGCGATGTCCGCGACGTTCGAGATCCACACGCAACTCGAGGTAGTTGAAGACCTCACCGTTGTAGACGATCCACATGGATCCGTCTTCGTTTGAGATCGGCTGTTGACCGGTGCTAAGGTCCACAATACTCAGGCGGACGCTACCCAGTCCAGCTTGACGGTCGACATAGAGGCCGGTTTCATCGGGCCCTCGATGGCGAATGATGCTCAGCATCTGCCGCAGGTGAGACACGTCCGGGAGATGCTGCCCACTCCAATCTACCATGCCGACAATACCACACATGTCAGAAGCACCTCGTGTGTTGATTGCTGAGCGATCCACCATCGCCAGGATTCTGCACAGGGCTACCTCGCAGAGACGCTCTCGCCAACACGGGACGCCGTGACCCCGGTCTTTTTGCCGACATAGCAGGCCAGCTGAGCCACGGAGTCGAAGTTCTCGGGCAGCACTTCCTCGTCCTCGACCGTGACTCCGAAGGTCTCCTCAACAAACATTAGTAGTTCCAGAATGCCTGTCGAGTCTACAATGCCTTCCACCAGGAAAGAATCCGTGTTCTTCAGTTTGGCCTCGTCATCTGTATAAAGGAAATTCTCCAGGATGAAACTTCGGATCTGTGTTTCAGTAGACATTCGTACTCTCCTTCTGATTGGCTGGAACGGTGTGCAAGCGACGCCATGTTGCCGGTCTACCAACGGGACCGATGCGCTGTAATCGACTTCATGATCTACCCCGTGAGTCTGCGGTTTGCCAGTTCCTTTCTGGCACCATCGAACCGATCCACGGCAGTTTGCGTGCTTACCCATGCTACCAGCTCGGCAATGCCATCCTCAAAGGGCACCTTCGGTTCATAGCCTGAGGATTGGATGTGGCGGATGTCAGCGTAGCAATGCCGTATGTCGCCTGCTCTGAAGGTGTAAGCAATCTCCGGAATCTGGTCACAGCCCATATAGTGGATCAAAGCTTGCGCGATTTCCAGGATCGTGAGCGACCGTCCGGTGCCGACATTGTAGGCGTCGTAAGCCATTTCGTCACAGTCCATGGCTAGAACATTGGCTTGCACAATGTCATTGACGTGGGTGAGATCCCGCGATTGGTATCCGTCCTCGAAGATAACCGGCGGCAAACCGTTAAGCAAGCGCCCTGAGAAGATCGCAGCCACGCCGGTATAGGGGTTGGAGAGCGCCTGGCGGGGCCCGTAGGTGTTGAAATAGCGGAGTGCCACAGTTGGTATGTTGTATGCACGGCCCATCATCAGACACATTTTTTCCTGGTCCATTTTCGTGATGGCATAGATGCTGGTTGGGTGCAGAGGCTTCTGCTCATCAGTCGGCAGTGGGTCTGCTATGTGACCGCACTCTGGGCAGTGCATCTCCCAGTCGCCGTCTGTCAGCCGTTGTCCCGATCGCAGCCTGGGGTGGATCTCTCCGCATTGGGCGCAGCAGTAGCGGCCTTCCCCATAGATAGACATTGAGGAGGCAACAATAAGCTTGCGGACACAGTGTTTTTCATTGGCCAGAATGTCCAGCAACACCGCTGTACCGCGGGTGTTAGCATCTACGTAGTGCTCGATCTCATACATCGACTGACCGACGCCAACCGCGGCCGCCTCGTGGAAGATAACGTCGGCATGCTGCACAGCTTTGCGCAGAGCTTCGCGGTCCCGTACATCACCCAAGATTCTCTCGCAATCGGATGCTAGATAGCCAGGCCACGTTCCACGTTCTCGGCAACCTCCATGCACCTGGGGCTCGAGATTGTCGTAGACCTGGACGCTATGTCCCCTCTGAAGTAACGTATCCACGAGATGCGAGCCGATGAAGCCGGCACCGCCCGTGACCAAGACAGATTCGCCCATCGAATAACTCCTTTCCAGCCTACGCTGCGTGCCGTCGTGACCTTGCCAGTAACATGGCTACGAAGACACTGACCACGATGGCGGCAGCGAGCCCGCCGCCCACCAGCAGCGGAAGCACGAGCCCTGCCAAGTTCTCGGTCGCGGGGGGCGTCGTCGTTGCGAAATCGCGTGTCGGCATCGCGGTGTCCGGTGCAGACGCGACGGAATCGGCCATCACAGGCGTAGGGGCTACTTCCGCGACTAGGGCATTTGGCATCACCGGGCGAAACTCTGCACCCAACGTGGTTACGGACACTGCTCGACCGGTGTGCCAGAGAGTGGTCTGACCGTCAGCACCCCCTAAATCGCCATCCGCGACCGGTTGCACGGCCCGATAGAATACATTCAGCCGCTGCAAGTCCAGCTGCAGCGCTGCGACAATGCCAGCCGTGGCCGGGGCCGGGGCCGGGTCAAGACGGTAGGTCTCCAGTCCCCCCCACTCTCCAACTCCGAGAGCCGCCCCTGGGTCCTGGCCCGCGCCGGCACCTGCCTCACCGGCCCAGGTGAGGTAGAGCAGCGCTGGTTCTCCATCGCTGGCGGTGCCTAATCCCGTAAGTTGTAGGCCCAGCGCACCGTCTCCCACGATGCCGATCGGCCCCCGGGTGTTACTGAACCCAGGCACGCGCGATGCGCGTGTCCATCCCCCAAGTCCGTCTGGCCCATTGCTGGTTGATGCTTGATACCACCAAGCGCGTGCGCCGGATGCTTCGGCCCAGAACAGGTGTACGCCGCCCAGGCCATCTGTCGCGATTTCTGGCCAGGTGTATGCGCCTTCAGCCACGGGGTGTGCTTCCGACCACGTCCGCCCGCCATCAACTGAGTGCGCATAGTAGATGCCTCGGGGAGGCCCATCCGCGGACAGCGAGGGGCGTGTCCAGATAACGTGCAACCCGCCCATAGCAGCCACGGCGAACCTTGGATGGTCCACAATGGCCCATCCGGCGTTGATTGCATCAAACACCTGCGCCACTTCCGACCAGGTCTCACCCGCATCATCGGAGTAGGTGTAGTAGATACCACGATCTTCGTTGACCGGTACCGCATAGATCGCGTGCAGCCGATGGGACCCGCCGGTAACTGAGACGATCTGGGGTTGGCCACCCAAGCCGTACGCAGCTGTGGGGCCCGGAAGGGGGCGGGGTTCCTCCCAGCCGCTGGCGGTGTATGCGTCCTGCAGGAAGGCTCTGCTGTACAAAATCCGCCCATCAGGCCCGCTGCGCCAGACAGCGTGCAGGCGCTCTTCAGTGACCGCTAGCGAGGGCTCGGATGAGCTTCCCCCGGCAGCCTCCACGACTGTGGTCGGCCGAGTCCATCCTGACCCGTTCCACCGAGCGTATCGCAGAACCTTGCCTGCCTGGCCCGAAGTCTCTGCTTCGGCCCACAGTGCGTGGATCCAGCCCTGTGAATCTGCAACTACTGCCGGCAGATCGGGCGCACTTGGTTCAGGTGACAGAGCCGACGGCGCCGACCACGGCGAAGGTGGCGCAAAGGCCAGCTCCAACGCATCCAGTCGACTCTGGGTAAGCCACACATCTCCAGCAGCATCGATGCCGACCACCGCCAGGGCTCTGAACATGCCCCCAGCGTTGTCGGGGATGCTGTTTCCGGACACCGTCTCGGTTACAGATATCGGTTGGGTGAGCGTCCCGTACAGGCCTTCCAGATAGATAGGAGTCTCGGTTAGGGGGTCATCAAAGCGGAACGTGAGCCACTTGGGTTCCGACCATGCCGCCGCGACCTGTACGCCCAGTGCCAAGGTGCCGGTACCACCTCCTGAGAGCATCACGACGCGATCTCCGCCGAGTGACAGCAGGCGTTCGTTAACGGGGCTTGGGCAGCCGGGAAACCCTTCCAGGACGCGCTGGCCCACAACCGGCTTGCCTGCTATCAGCTCATCCGTCGGTGCCTGGCGGAGAACGCAGCCTCCAAGGCTGTCCGTGCCTTCCCAGAGTACCCAAGCATTGCCTCTCGAATTCTCGGGCGTCATGAATGGCCGCGGGTTAGCTGCCTGCGCCTCGGTGCCGCCTACGACTACTGGCTCAAGCCAATTCTCGCCGCCATCCGTCGACTGGGACATCAGGGCCCGTAGCAGATGTGGGTCGTTCCAGGTGAGGACGACGTTGTCGTCAGCATCGGCGGCGATGCTGAGGTTGATCAGGTCCAGCGTAGCCAGACGGTAGTAGAGCGAAGAATGAACGATCACCGGTTGTGACCATCCTCTACCGCCGTCATTAGATCGTATGTAGGTGATGCCCGAGGGCGCCGAACCCGTGTGCAGGTTCCGGACATAGGCCACATGCAGAAAACCAGACGCGTCGGCGGTGATGACAAAGGCCGTGGCCGATTCGGCTACAGCGCGAGCGGTGGTCCACGCCGTCTGTCCTGTCGACATCCGGGCGTAGAACAGGGAGCTCGTACCATCTTCTGTATCTGTCTCGCCCAGCCATATGGCATGTGCGTTTCCGGCTATGTCTCCGGTGATCGACGGCATGTCTGCGATGGGCGTTGACACAGACCGACTGCCATCGGCGGCAGGGCGCTCCAGAGCCTCCACGATGAAAATCGGCGCGATCTCAGTGGCCGACCACTCTCCCGACATACCCGTGACCATCGTCAACCCATCGATGCGATCCCACCAGAAGATGCGCAGTCCACCATCCGGTGTTGGAATCGCGGTTGGTGTTGAAGCCGCGCCGCTTTGGGAAAGATTGATTGGCGTACTCCAGGCTTCCGTGCCCATCTGCGCCGAGGCCGGCAATCGAAGGGTCAGGACGCCGACCAAGGCAAACAGCAGTCGAGCGATCAGCTGTACTGGATGGAGCCTATGATCCAGGGGTTCCTTTCCCCTACCACACAAGGTCATAATCTTCCTGTCTGTGATGCTTATACGATGCGTGTCAGCCGCCTCGGGTGCGCATCGCCTAGCTAGGTCGCGCCCCCGTTTGGATCAGTCCGAAATACGGTGATCATTGATGGAAGGAGACTTGGTCATCTGGAAGCCAAGGCCAGCTTAGGCTCACATCACAGCGGGTGCGCCATACGAGAGCTACTCCCATTGTATGGAGCAGCTGTCAGATTCAGGTCAAGAAACCACTTGAGAAACACTAGAGAACCGGGCTCGAAGCGTTGGCTTGCCAGATCGACCTGGGAGATCGCCTGTATGGAGACCTGGGGAAGTTCCCCTCTGATGTAACCTACGAACGACGAAGTCTAGCTAGGCGCCGGGGTCGTTGGGCTGACGCCCGTTCCGTAAGTCGAAGCAGTAGCCAACTCGGTGCTTGGTAGTGATGTAACGTGGGTTTGAGGGGTCATCTTCGATTTTCTGCCGGACATAGCACACGTAGACCCCGAGGTATTTCGTTTCTTCTGCATACTTGGGGCCCCAAACGTTGATTAGCATCTCCCTATGCGGCACGACGCGTCCCTGGTGACGTGCAAGGTACATGAGCAAGCGTGACTCGGTGGGGGTGAGGGTCACCGGCTCTCCTTGGCGAGTGACGGTTTGTTCAACCAGGTCTATACGTAGATTGCCATCTGTTAGGATCACGTCACGCTGCTCGTAGCGGGCTTCACCCGCGTGGCGGAGCGCTGCCCTGATGCGTGCCTTGAGCTCGTCGAAGCTACATGGCTTGACTACGTAGTCATCAGCCCCCAGCGAGAGTCCTCTCACGACGCTTTTCTGGTCTGACAGCGCGGTTAGCATAATGATGGGTGTATTGGTGACTTGGCGGAGGCGCTGACATGTCGTCCATCCATCCGCTTCTGCCATTCTGATGTCCAAAACAATGATATCTGGGTGCAGTCTGTAGGCTTCGAAGAGCCCGTCCCTACCATTTCTTGCCGTACTGACGGCGAAGCCGTCGCGCTCGAGCCCTAGCGTCAGGAGAGTGAGCAGTCCTTCGTCATCATCGATGACCAAGACATGGTCTTTCATCGACAAGTCTCCTTTCCGATGACCCTATGAGGGATCCACCGCTGAGAAGTAGTACCCCTCGCTCGGGATAGACTGTATGTAGTGGGGCTTCCGAGGGTCAACTTCGATCTTCTTCCGCAACTGGTAGACGTATTGCTTGACGAGACCTGGGTCACCGACCCGATCTGGCCCCCAGACACGATGAAGGATCGCATCCTGTGTTAGGACACGCCCCGCGTGGCGGATCAGAAACTTCAGCACTTCGAACTCCTTGGGGCAGAGGTGGATCTTTCTGTCTCTCACGGTCAATTCGTGACGTCCACAGTCCAGAATAGTCGATGGTGTCGGACACAGATATTTCTGATTCCCATTCTGAGCCACGTCTGCCCTTCGCAGGCAGACCCTAAGCCGGCTGAGCAGCTCGGCGGATTTGAAGGGCTTCGTCATATACTCATCCGCTCCCAAATCCAGCCCCCTAACCACATCATCAGGACTTGTGGCTTTGCCGGTGAGGAACAAGATTGGCACGTTCGTCAGCTCGCGCAGACGGCGGCACGCCTCAAAGCCATCCACCTCGGGCATCATCACATCCAAGATGATGGCATGAGGGCGGGTCTGGTAGGCGGACCGCAGCCCGGAGAGCGCGCTAGAGGCGGAGACAACATCAAAGCCCTGTTTGGTCAGCATGAACCGGATCATGGTCAGCATGACCGGATCATCCTCGATGACTAGAATCCGCCAAGGTTGCCACATGGGTCCCTCCGACATTATATGCGCGTGAGCCATAGCATGGGTTACCGCTAACGCACCCCAGTCCAGTGAGCTTGTTCATACCCGGTCCGCCGATTCAGGATCGTTGATTGTATCTCAACATCGCTGTCCAACGCCGTTCGGAAGCACTCGTCTCTGAGTAGCGGCTGTGATCAACTCGTGGAGGTCTGCCAGGAGTTACAGGCCGGCAGAACGTTTCTAACTTTCATAACTCGACGGACTAGCTGTAAAGTCAGAACTGACAGGGAAGATATCACAACGCACAATTATATTGTATTCCGCTCTCTGACAAGTGTCAATGACCCATAAGTACCCCCTTTGGGGAAAGGATGATGTAGAGCGAAAGCCAAGGAGGCGGCGGTCAGAAAAACGACAGCAATGCCCGAAAGAAGCACATAGGGACCGTCAAGATCAGAAACAGAACCGAGTTTGCCACCCAACCGACGCAGCCACAAGATCTTGTCCCGGGGCCAGTGATGAGCAACGTGATACACGAACAGCGCGGCGAGCAAGACCAGTACGAAGATACGGCGCATACGCTCCAGGGTCCGTACGCGCATATCTTCAACATCGAGGCCGGCTTCCTGATCGAAGCGGTAGGTATCCTCAATCCTGGGTCGCAGGCGCCATTCGGTGTAGACCGTTTTGGCATCGGCGGAACCATGGATCGGTATGTTGGTGAGCAAAACTAATTCGCGCTCATGGTCGGGATCATATGCGACCAAGGCCCAGAGCACCTGTTGGCTTTTGGGGATACGAATCTTCAGCCAACCTAAGGCGATGTCAATCACCCGCATCTTGCGCGCGTATGTGAACTTGGCCTGGAGTTTGAGCGGCAAGGGCACAGTGCTTGTCAGGTTATCCAACAACTCCGTTTCCCAACGGTCCAGACGATCATTGTAGACCTCGACGCGCCGATTATGGGTGGCCCGGATGGTGAATTCGGCTCGGATTTGCCCAATTGACTGAAGATTTTCTGATCATCGAGCCCCGCATCCGCCACAAACCTCAGTTTGTGATCGGGAAACAGGGCCCGGGTGATGCGAATCGAACGGTAGATCTCACGATTCTCGCTGACAAAGTCAGCCGTCACGTAGGAAAACCAGTTAGCATAGCTCACTACGGGTTCCGGCAGATTCACAATCGTGGCGGTCATCGCCGGATAACCGGAAGTCAGGCGCTTTTCCCCCCTGGGTCCAGGTGGTGTGGTTTTCATCACCGTGGAAACGCCTTCCAGCTTTTCGGTGTAGGGCTTCTCGAAGTTCACAGGATCCAAGGCGACCACCAGATACGCGGCGCGTGTTGGGCTACGGTGGCTTGGGCGATGCCATACAAACCTCCGCAAATCCCGGTGGCTGAAGCGCGGATTCCAGGCAACGCGATAGAAGCGTTTCGCCGTTGGCCAAATCGTCTTGTCTTCACGTACCACACCTCGCGCCATCTGAGTCACAATGGGCGATTGGCTCCCTATGATCCCTTGTACACCCAGATTCACCACCTTTTGCAGCCGCTTCTCCGGTAACTGCTGCATCACCGGCCTCAAAAACGTCTCCAGCGTCGCCGTGAGCCCTGCCACAGGCAGGCTCGCCATTGCGTTACTTTGCAGTATGCTTTTCATGGCGCTGTCCTCCGCAGTCGTTTGGCTTCACACCTTCGAACATACTGCCTTGGGCAGAGCTTTTCAAGTACCAACCTCACTTATGGGTAATCATCAGTCAAGTATGCGTATTCATTGGCAGGGATGAGGAATCGGCGAGCCGGCAGAAGGCGAAGAGAGAGGCAGGGGCGAGCGGATAATGGGGGCACAGGGGCTCAGGCGCGCGAGTCTTCACCAGCCGCAGGAAGGGGATGCTGGTGAAGAGGGCAAAGCTACGCTTGGGTGGCGGCAACGCACGGGAACGGACCGCGGATCACGGTGGGACAAAACGGACCTGGACGCGGGTGGCGAGCATGCGTTGCAGTGCCGTGGGATCGAGACGGAGATTGCGCCAAGCTTCCAGCAAGCGGATGGCAATGTTCTTGGCTGAGCCAACCCCGGTGGGGAAGGCGCGGCGAAAGAGACTGCCTCGCTCAATCAGCTGGGCCAGCGGATGGGCGACCTGGAGCAACAGGTAGAAAATCTTGCCGGCGGTCGGGTCTTCACTATAGCGGTGTTCCAGTGTGTAGCCACCATTCTTCTGCACGTTGAAGCCTTCATTCTCGATCTTCCAGCGGGGACGACCTTCTTGGTTGGCAAGCGCGACGACTTTCGTGGCGGTGACATTGAAGTTAGTGACCCATTTGAAGCGGGAAGTGTGGCGGGTTTTGTGCGTATCGGGTTTGGTTTCCAGACACTCGATCACCGCAACCACGTGTTCCACGCCCTCAGTATCGACGTAGGCAATCTCGGTCACCCAGCGGAAGTCCTGCTTGATCTCCCCTTACACGCCGGTCTCAAACTGCAGATGGTTTTCCGGCGCTAGCGGGCTGAGGGATCTGAACTCGTCGTTGATGTAGGGGATGTCCGCCTCTTGTAGGACCACCAGGTACTTCCAGTGATACGCTGCACAGATTGAGAATGTGGGACCGCCGGCGTACAGACCATCCAAGACGAGGCAGATCGGGAGACGGGGAAAGTGCTGTTTCAGACGCGCCATCAGCCGATAAAAGGCTTTCAGTTCGCAGTCCTGCTTGGTGGGATTCTCACCCGGATTCTCGGTGAATTCGGTCAGCAGCGAGAAGGCCAAGCCCGACGCGGTCACCAGCTTAGCTTCTAGAACCGGATGGTAGTAACGCGTATGGCCGTGGCGAGTAACCGTGAGGCAATGCGGACAGTGGCGGGTCGCGAAGGTGAGTACACCCGTACCATCGACGGCCACCAAGTAGTAGGTGTCGAGCAGCCGATGCGGGTACAGGACTTTGCTGCGGATTAGAGTGCGCGTCATATTAGTGACAACCGCCTGCAGCTCCGCGACCTCACTACGGGCAAATGCGTAGTTGAGAGTATCGCCGTGCGGACACCCCGGACTCTCCAGCCACAGTTGATATTTGTCCGCTACGGAGTTATTTGCCCGCAGTAGATGGGTGATTTGGCGACAGGCAAACAGACGGAGCAGGAACATCAATACCTCCGTCGTCATGAGGGTCTGCAGCTGATACGTGATGTGCGTGGGATCGCGATGATCCGTTAGCGCATGGAACAGGCGTCCAAAGCCGCCGAAGAAATGCTGAACGGTGACGACCAGTGTCCTGAAAATCGCCAACTGGGCTTGGATGTCTGAGTCCATTGTGTCAGCATCAGATAGCACCGCGACTCCCGCTGCTGCTGGGTTGGGGTTATGCAAAGGCGCGCCTCCCGGAGTAAGTTGAGACACCCAGTGTACGGGCAGGTGCGGCCAGTGCCAAATAGCGCGAAAATCACCGGGCATGCAGCGGATCATGTCTTAGGTCTGGTGCCAGCCCGGCATCAGTGACGCAACGACACAGCGCACCAGCATTGTGGGGCGCTGGCCCATTTCTGTGGCGTATACTGCTTCCCTTTGGGGCCTAGGTGGGGAGAATGTAGAATTATCTAGCCCATATACAGGGTGTTATGGGGAATGGCCTTACATGCACACAGCATCGTTGGCGAGCTATCTGGTCAGCTCGTACACTCACGCCTGTGCGGAGAATACGGATTCTTCGTCGCTGTAGTTGTTGCTTGACAGTAGCTCTGCAGCCGCTACATTGGTCAGCGTGGAACCACAGTGTTTTGGTCGAGCTTGTGTTTGCGTCCAACAAGGTTATCCTCCTGACATGATGCTCAACTGAACTATCGTGTGCGCAACACGCGTATCACGGCCAGCATAGACTCGCACGACAATATGGATGACTCAGCATGGAAAGACCATGCTGGTCGAAACATACCGTGAGGTCGCGGACACTGTGAAGCACAAACAAACGGCGCACTACGCGATTTGGCGGGATAGCGTCGTGGATATGATGGCGGAGCCGAGGTCCAGCATCAAGTATGACAGCGTTTTCCCGGATGAGGATGGGTGGGACTGATCGACTTCTGTATCGCAGGACGGTTGTGATAGCACACGAAAGGAGCTCGTACGATGAAGATCGGGATCTACAGCGTCACATTTCTGGGTGCTTGGTACCGGGGCGAGGCGATGACACTGGAGGCCTTCATGCGCTATGCCGCGGACGAGGGATGGGAAGGCGTGGAGCTCGACACGAAACGCCCACATGCTGCCCCTATGGATCTCTCGGCGGACGACAGGAAAGCGCTGCGCGATCTGGCCGGCGAACTGAATCTGCCCATCAGTGCCGTCTCCCCAAACTGCGATCTCTCGTCGCCAGTGCCGGAGCACCGGGAGGCGATGATCTGCTACGTCCGTGAGTGCATCAAGCTGACCCGGGATCTCGGCTCACCACTCTGCAAGATCTTTGCGGCGTGGCGCGGCCTTGCGGTTAGGAAAGGGCTGGCCGACTATGCCTACACGCGCGAGGATCGCTATCCCGACTGGGCGGACACACGCTGGGGTTTTGTGATGGAGTCCCTCAAAGAGCTGGCTGCCTACGCCGAGGACATAGGGATCACACTTGCCCTGCAGAATCACCAGCCGGTGACCGCCGGCTATCAGGATGTATTGTCTTTCATCGAGGCGGTCGACTCTCCGGCGCTGAAGGCGTGTATGGATCTCCCCAACGAGGATGAGAAAGGGATCTCGCCCGACTGGGCGCGTCAGGTCGTCCGCGATACCGGCGATCTCCAGGTGCACACCCACTATAACGGGGAGCTGTACCGCAGAGCGTCGGGCGAGATCGCGCTGAAGCCGAATCTGCGCCAGACCGCCTATGGCCCGTACGTCAAGGCGCTGGTTGAGTCGGGCTACGGCGGCTTCATGAATTGGGAGTTCTGTCACCCGGCCGTGCAGGACGGCGAACCGGCGGGGAGAGCATACGTGCATGAGATGAGCCGGCTGGCGCTTGAGTATATGAAGGATCTGCGTGACAAGGCGGAGCGCTAACACCTTGGGCAGCGGGTCTGGTCATCTGTAGGGATCTAAGCAGTGGTGCGCAACGCACCTGTCGCTGAAAGCAAGGTCTCGCACGATGCTCTGGATGACTCCGAACCGAAGGCTTGGGCTCGTCGAGGCATACCGCACGATCGGGGACACGGCGAAGCACAAGCATACGGCCCACTATGCGACCTGGCGGGACACCGTCGTGGATATGATGGCGGAGGACTGGTATAGCGTGAAGTACACGAATGTGTTCCCGGACGAGCAGGGGTGGGACTGATGATGTGATGTCCTCTCGGGAGGGCCGGACGGTGGTTTCGTACGCTGCGCACGCGTGCGCTGTGTGGGCTAAAGCTATTGATCAGCGAAGGTTGTCATCTATCATCTCAGGACGGAGGGAAAAGCTATGGCATTCAATGTTAAGAAGCGCGGGAAGCTGACCTACTACTATAGCGGCGAACATCCGGTGTTGTCGGCGCTGGTTACGGAGGAGCTGCCGGACGGCGATCTCAAGATCTCCTTTGCAGGATTGACCGGCGGATACTCGGCAAAGGGCGTGCTGGATCTGGACGATCTTGTCACGATGGAACCCGAGCAGGAGATTCCCCTGGTCTTCAAAAGCTGGGAGCTCTGGCTGCAGGAGGCCGGAATCTGCGATTCCCTGAAGGATGTTGACTTCATCGAGATCCACGCATTCGGCTGTCAGCCCAAGTCCCCGAACCCACTGGTGGATCCACTCGGCTACGCAGCAGAGGTGGAGCGGTTGCGCAAGGCCTATGGCGAAGCCTACAGGGGTTTCTTCAGAGATCATCTCCCGGACAACGGGGTACCGGCGCGGTTCACCGTGCATGTGGTTGACGTGCCGGACAAAGCCGCCTCGTATGAGTTCTACGGGACAGCGCTCTTCCAGAGGGCAATCCAGGAGAACTAGGCTTCTGGGTGGAGACTCCGCTGCTTGCTTCCCTCCCCCGCCGGGGGAAAAGCAGGGTGGCCGGCGGCGCTATGGCCGCGTCTGGGTCCTCTCCCCCGTGGGGGAGAGTCAGAGAGGGGTCTCTGCTTCCGGCGTGGCGCAGATTCTTTTTCCCATTGGGGAAGCCAGGGAGGTGGGTGCGCGTGACGACTAATTTGGAGGACCAACAGGCATCGCTTGATCTGCTGCTGAAAGGTGGCTACGTCATCGATCCGGCGAACGGCATCGATGGGCTCTTGGATGTGGGCATCAGCGGGAAGGAAGTCACCCGCGTGGGTACAGATATCCCGGTCAGTGCAGCGACCACGGTCGTGGATGTCTCAGATCACATCGTCACACCGGGCATCCTGGACATCCACACACACGTGTACCCCTTCGTGCGGACCGAGGCGGCCTATGTTGGGGGGATGAACGCCGATGCACACCTGCTCGCCTCCGGTGTGACGACGACGGTCGATGCCGGGACAGTCGGCTGGATGGACTTCCCGGAGTTCAAGGCGCGGCACATCGACCGCGCCCAGGTCCGCATCCTTGCCTTCCTGAATATTGCCGCCGGCGGTATGGTCAACGCCGCCTCGGAGCAGGATCTCAACGCGATGCAGCCTCAGGTCGTGGCTGCTCTAGCTGAGGCATACTCCGATGTGATCGTCGGTATCAAGACGGCCCACTACTGGACCAAACAGCCGTGGGATGCGGAGCATCCGCCGTGGGCCTCGGTGGAACGGGCTGTGGAAGCGGGCGATCTGTGCGGCAGACCCGTTATGGTCGATTTCTGGCCGCGTCCACCGGAACGTTCGTATCCTGACCTGATCCTGAACAAGCTGCGTCCCGGAGACATTCATACCCACGTCTTTGCCCAGCAGTTCCCCATTGTCGACGAGAACGGCCGGGTCTACGATCACCTCTTCCAGGCTCGCGACAGGGGCGTCATCTTCGACCTTGGTCACGGAGCCGGGAGCTTCTGGTTCCGCAACGCGATTCCGGCCTTGCAGGATGGCTTTCCGCCCGACTCGATTAGCACCGACTTGCACATGGCCAATATCAATGGCCCGGTGGTCAGCATGCTGACCACGATGTCGAAATACTTGAGCATGGGGATGCCACTCCAAGAAGTGATCATGCGCTCCACGGTGGCGCCGGCAAGAGAGATCGGACGCCCCGCACTGGGAACTCTGAGTGTAGGCTCTGACGCTGACATCGCCGTGTTCAAGCACCTGAAGGGCACGTTCGGCTTCACCGATTGTGGCCACGCCAGGATGCTGGGCAAAGAGAAGCTGGAGTGTGCCATGACCGTGAGGGCCGGCAAGATCGTCTACGATCCGACCGGGTTGAGTATGCCGGAATGGGAGCACGCGCCGGCGTCCTACTGGGGGATACGGGATGTCCATATCTGAGTAGCGCCATCGCGCGAGGTCGCGAACTCAATCCGCAACGGCCTCCGCATAGGGTCATCCTGAGCGGGTCAAGGGAGCGCCCTCAGCGTGCCGGCAAGTCAGCTGAAGGATCTTGTCCGAAGATGCGCAGACTGCTCGCTTGCGGTGCGGCCCACGGGGCGCACCGGCTTCCGCGCACCCCGTGATCTTGTCAATCTCCCAAAAGAAAGGGGTGATTATGGATATATATGATGAGCTTGGCGTCACAAAAGTGATCAATGGCGCGGCGACGTTGACCCGGCTGGGGGGCTCGCTGATGCCTCCAGAGGTCCTGGCTGCTATGGCCGAAGCCGCCCGGCACTTCGTCGATATGGATGAATTGCATCAGAAGGTCGGGGAGAGGATAGCGGCGTGGACCGGGAACGAGGCGGCCTATGTGTCGTCTGGTGCGGCTGCGGGTCTGGCTCTGAGCACGGCGGCCTGCATCACCGGTCTGGATCCCGAGAAGCGCGAGCGTCTGCCCCACACAGAGGGCATGAAGAACGAGGTCATCATCCACAAACGTGGGCGTGTGGGCTACGCCTTCGCCATCCGGCAAGCCGGGGGCAAACTCGTCGAGGTCGGGACCGAGGAGGGCGCGACATCAGACGACCTGGAACGGGCCATCAACGATAGGACGGCAGCCATCTTCTACTTCCACAATCCGGCTCTCATGCCGGGGCAGGTGCCCCTGGAGCGGGGTATCGAGATTGCCCGGCAAGCCGGTATTCCCCTGGTCATCGATGCCGCTGCGCAGATTCCGCCGATCGACAACTTGTGGCGCTTCACACAGATGGGCGCCGATCTGGTGCTGTTCAGCGGCGGCAAAGGTCTGTGCGGTCCACAGAGCAGCGGTCTGATCGTGGGGCGAAGAGACCTCATCGAAGCTTGCACGTTCAATGCCTGCCCCAGGGCCTTTATAGGCAGGCCGATGAAGGTGGGCAAGGAAGAGCTGGTGGGGCTCATGACGGCAGTGCGGCGTTACCTGGATCTGGACCACGACCTGCTGATGCAAACCTACGAGGACCAGGTGCAGACGGTGATCGCCGCGTTCGCGGATCACGCACACATCTCCGCCCGGCGCAGCTTTCCCAGCGAAGCAGGACAGCCAATGCCGCGGGCCGAGATCAGCTTTGATGAGGATGGCCTGGGCATCACGCGAGATGAGGTCCTGATCCAGTTGAGCACGGGCGATCCCAGCATTGCGTTGGCTGCGGCAGGAGAGAGCGGCGTCTTTGTGAACCCCCAGACGCTCAAGCCCGGACAAGAGACGATCATCATCAGCCGGATCAGGCAGATCACCAGTGAATGATGCGCCCCTGCTGATTCTGCCGGGCGAGGTCAGTTGCTGACTATGGTCGTTTCATCGCACCTGTTTACGCTTCGAGTTCCGCGCGAAGTTCCGCCACGGCAGTATCGAAGTCCCACGACTGCCCGCATGCCTGTGCTGCCTCTGCAAGCTGTACCGGCAGCTTGGACGTCAGTCCGGAAAAGAGAAGTTCGGCTCTATCTCTGATTGCTTTGTGACCTGTATAATGCTGCATCACAAATGTGACTAACGCTAGAGCTGTTTCCTCTCTGCGTGTGATCACCAAGAGTTCTGCAGTTCTAGTCGCACTATCCAGAATGAGCGGCGTTGTCCAGGTATTCGTCGCGATTTCGAGTGCATCTTGAAAGTGTCTCCTGCATCCTTGATAGTCGCCTGAGGCACGAGTAACGTCACCCAAATCGCTGAAGGAAGTCGCTATGGCTCTCTGGTCACCGATCTCTTGAGAGATCGTCAGACTTTCCTCGTAGTATTGCTTGGCCTGCTCATACAACCCCTCTTTGTAGGCTATCCTTCCTAATCCTAATCGGTTGATGCTCAAGGCTTTGCCCCATCGGTGATCGATCTCCTGGTGTATTGCTTCAGACGGAAATGGAATTTCCCCGCCTACGAGACAGTATAGAGGATGGAGGAAAACATGACGAGCAAACGGAAGCAGTACACAGGTGAGGAGAAGCTGGAGGGACGCGAGGACAAGATCTTCGCTGCACGCAATCGCAAGCTGACGGAGGCACGTGAAGCACGTGCCCGGCGAAGAGAATCAGTTCATTCTAAGAGGTTTTCGGGGCCGCTTCCGATGGCCCAGACATGGGCGCCGCATGTGCGGTGTAGTGTCTTATTCACCCGAGGTGAAATTCCAGTTCACGCTGAACCAATACACGGTCGGACTCCCTCCGCCTGTTGTGCGCCTCTGAGAGTCCGCGATGGACAACGTCACGTAGAAGCAATCTGCTCAGGAAACCGCTCTTTTCCCAACGTTACCTGAAGGACAACAACGAGCACCCAGGGCATGAAACCGACGAACATAGTGACAACTTGTGGGTCTGCCAGAAAAGAACTGACCAACAAGGGTAATACGTTGCTCGTGGCATGAAACAGAATGGCTACAAACACGCTTTGCGTCTTGTTGTATACCCAAGCGTAAAGGAAAGTCATACCGATCAAGCCCATAGTCTGACCGGCAAGTGTGACAAGAATGGTCACGACCATCTGGGCTGGTGTCACATCCTGCATCACTGTGAGGGTCAGATATGTGGTATAGGGATAGTGCCATATCGCCCAGACTAACCCCAACAACCAGATGTACTTCTCGCCCTCGAAACGAGCTTTCAGCCTGGGCAGCAGGAAGCCTCGCCAACCCGGTTCCTCTCCTGCGCCGCTCGTGAAGATCTGAGCAAAGAGGAGAAGAATGAGGTACGGCAGACCAATCGCACCTGCAGTGCGAAACCCGGTCATGCCTGTCAACGCCGCTATACCCGTTGGAATAGCCGGGATCAGAAGAGCTATCAGAACGATGATGACGTACCAGCGAGCACCAACCTGCCATTTCCTGACGCGCCCCCATAACTCGACTAGCCCTGGCTTGCCCCCGTCAAGCCAGGTAGCGACCAACCCGGCGATGAGAGGTCCATAGACGCCCAGTTGAAATAGAGCTGAAACGAGCAGGTGCTGCGTGCCGGTGAAACCTGCCCGAAAGAGCGCGGCGTAAGTATCAAAGTTCGGCAAGATGTATCCTTGCTGATGAGCCAGAATAATGCCTGGTATCCAGCAAAGCCACGTAATCCCATTCGCCAGGATCAAGTAAACAGCGATTGGGTGCTTATGAAACCAACTGATGTGATCTCTTGACAGAAAATCCCCTCTTCCCAGCAATCGATATTATCCAGACCGTCCACATGGCGCGATCTCGAAAGAGACTCGATCCACGGCCTTGATTTCCTCGTACTCGGTCGAGGAGAGGTTTCGGAATGCCCCGACGAGGCCGGGCTTCCGCCTCAACGTGCGGAAGGTCTTGCTGAGGTCGGTTACCTGAATGATCGGTGATGCTGCCGTCGATTCTGTCACAGTTGAACTCATACTACTCCCTCCTGCGATACCGACTTGGCAAACCAAAGCGTTGTTGACTGTACACGAAAGCCCACGGCTTTGGCAGTTCGCTGCATGGCAATGTTTGTGTCGCTCGTGCCAAGCACAGCTGTGTCCATACCACGCTGCTTCAGCTTGTGAAACCCTGTCAGTAGAAGTGCTCGCGCGAACCCTCGTCGCTGGAAATCAGGATGTGTCGCCACCGGATCGGTGTACCCTTCATTCCGTCCCGTGTGCCTATTCTCCTCCTGACTGATCGAACACATGCAATAGGCGATGAACCTGCCATCAGGCGCAATGGCCAGCAAGTCCAGCTCCGAATCATATTCCGGCACACGCATCATCGCGAGTCTCTCTTCGACTGTCATATTCTCGGTGCCAAACGCGGCTCGATGCAGCGCCACAAGCGCGTCTGCCTCCTGCTCACCTGCCACGTGACGTATGCTGAAGCCCGTCGGCACTTGTGGCACTGGAATCGGCTCATTGAGCG
>Ga0114918_10001249_pt1 | contig 22670 bp, 19 predicted proteins | sample LantaG_FD_87015 | JGI IMG/M metagenome (GOLD analysis project Ga0114918, IMG submission 87015) | Deep subsurface microbial communities from Baltic Sea to uncover new lineages of life (NeLLi) - Landsort_02402 metaG | ecosystem: Environmental > Aquatic > Marine > Oceanic > Sediment | place... | reverse complement strand
GATCTTAGCCTTACTGTCCTTGCTCCCCCTTTTAAGGGCGCCGTAGGCGGCTCCAGGAGCACCCGCAGACAAAGCCGCTCCAAGCTCCACAAGGGTAAATGCTTTTTTCTCAATACCTTCCTTAGCGAATCTCTTCAAATCTGTCATGGTCTTCCTTTCCAGAGCAGGCATCTTGTGATAGTCTAGAGTTATCTCTTCGCCACCCCCTATGTCTCTAAGTGCATAGTAGGACAGGCCGTTCTTTATTCTCCTAACCTCGGCGTTTGGCCTTTCCGAATGATTTGCATACTTGGCAAGAGCGGTCCTGGTGTTCGGTAGAGCCAAGGCAGGCCCTATCTCCTGGCCGACCATGAATCTTTTCTTGGCAAACGCTCCCTTGCCGTGAATGGGAGATTTGTCGATATAGAAATTCGACGATCTCAATCTACTTTCCTTTCAGCATGCGAAGGTCATCAATAACCTCAACCATGTTCTCCATGGCTGTTTTGACAGGATACTCTTCCAAGTCCATCCCGAGGCGAGCACCAATCAACATGTCTGCCAAGTGACTCGCAGCCTTTTCAAGCTGGGGCAGGAAGTTGATGTACTTCTCGGTGTTGTCCTTGTTGATGAACTGGAGGCTCAGGACGGTGTCAGCCAGGCCGACATCGGAAAGAGCTGAGGCGACCTTGGTGAGGTCCCGGGCGATACGCTCAGCGCCGGGGTAACTCTTTACCTCGACAACAGTCTCTGGTGCGCGGTCATTGATATTGAGTCGGCCAACCTTCTCGCATTCGGTGAAAGCTGCATCAAGAGAATCGCCAGTGTAATACTGGCCAAGGTACTTCTTGACGCTGCCACGGAGGCCGCCTTCTTTGGTCCAGCTGTCGACCCAGTCGGCTTCTACCGAGAAGCTGTCGCCACCGAGATGACGGAGAGTAACAGAGCTGCCAGCCGAAGCTGTCTTGGTCTGCTCAGTGCCGGCGGCGAGCTTGACGACCTTGTTCATGCGGACAAAAGTGGTGTCGCCGGGGAGCATAACCATGCCGCCGGCCATTGTCACTTCTTTGACATTGGGGCTGACTGAGATGCGGTAAACAGCGCCGAAGGAGTCAGTGGCCACGAACTTCCTGATCGTGTAGCGCTTATTGACCTCGATGTCCTGGCCGACGTCTTCCTTGTGATAATGGATGTTGCGCTTCTCATCGATGCAAGACTTCGACTGGATCTTCATGGGCGGGAAGGCCATCGCAGCGTTACCGCGCCGGACAACAAAGAACCCCATGTCGCCCTTGCTTGCGTAGCATCCGCCATGGTCCCGGAGCTCTCCGGTCTTCTTACCAACGATACTGCCTTGGACTGCGGCGAAGCGACCACACTCAACGGAGCAATCATCTTTCCTCGCAGCCTTCTCGTCCTCGTGGTTCATGTCGCCGTCTGCGAAGAGCATGACGTCCATGGGCCGGAGGTGGAAGTCATATACCTTGGGATAAACATCGCCAACATAACGAACACCGGAGATACCCTTTACCTCATACCGGCCGGGGCGCTCAATGAGGCCGTAGTCGGGTTCAGGGCCAAAGCGCTTGATGAAAGCGTCGACCAACGGATGGCCGTTGCCAGCTTCCACGATATCGTTCTTGGGCTGCTTGGCCGCAGCAATCTTCAGCAGGCCCTTGTTGGGACTGTTGTGCCATGCGGCGACAAGCTCAGGGCTGCTCTCGAGCTTCTCGCGGAACGTATCGACCTGCTCCTGGGAGAGATCCAAGGCGCCGAGAACTGAAGCATACTTGTACTGGCCACCAGTCCAAGGCACTCCCGGGTAGACGCGCTCAGAGATGCTCGGGCCGATGTGACTTCTGGGGCCCTGGGGAGCCGCCACGGCCTTGCCCATGGCAGTCTTGTGGAGCAACTTCTTTGCAGACTCTTTGGTGAGGGGGAAGGCGTCGCCGTCGTGAAGCATCACGTCAAGAGGAGCAAGCTCATACTCTTTGATGATGACAGGGATCTGGACGGAGGCTTCTTTGCCAAGACCGACATATCCGTAGCCATAGCCACGCTGTGAGTCAGTCTTCTTGAAGACCACCTCCACGTTGCCGGTACTCAGCTCAGGATACTCCTCATGGAAATGCTCCATGATGTTTTCGTCCCATTCGTTCACGTCCTGGGACATCTTGTGCATAGCAACCTTTTCGTGCTCTGCCTCGATAAACAGTGGGGCGTGGATGTCAGTAGTCATTCTTTGGTCTCCTACTCAATAAGGGTTTTCAAGGCTACAGAAGAAACGATTACGGCACCACATGCCGTTATGCTCCCAACCTTAGCAGACAACAATCCTTCAACAAGCAACTTCGGCGAAGGGTTCCCCACAATGGGAACTATTCCGTGAATCGGACAGAATGCAAGATCTCCTATCCGTGATGTAAATGCAAAGTTGGCCAGCTGGGTAACGCTGCCAGTGATAACAACTCCGCCGTGAGAATGGACTGAACCTATGGTTGCAATAGGAGGCATTATCGAAGGCCCTCCACAATAGCCATAAATCCCTCGTCATCAAGGAGCTCGTTCTTTTCCATCCAACAACCATAATCTAGATCGAACACAAGAACCTTATTGAGCTCTCCAACATAATGAATGTCTCCGGCGACAGCAGTGCCCAAAGGAAAGAACGCATGCTTGTCGGGGAACGACGCAGTTACTGTGCTCCCATTATATGCAGCCATAGTTGACCCCTTCTCTAAGCCTCAACTATTTCTTCGGTTGCCTCTGTAACAGCAGAGACAAGATAATTGCCAGTCATGTGATGCGCCCCGGCAGCGCCAGAGACAGCACTCATCAATCCGATGGTACCGTCAACAACCGTGCCAAGATAATTGTCCTTGAAGTCTTGAATGCTCGTGGCCGCTAATGCGAATGTAGACACAGCGTTATCAAGATTGATATCCCCCATAGCCTCACTCACCATAGAGCCCAAGGAGATATCCCAGAAGTTCTCTATCTGAGGGACCGACAGGCTGTTGCCAAGGCTCCTCGCAATGGTGGCAATACTCGAGTCAAGGGCGCCGGAAGCCACGGCACTATCTATACTGGCAAACGCACCGGCAAGAACTGAAGCTGAATCCACGGACCCGATGTCAGGCAGCTTGCTTGCAATGCCGCTGGCGCTGATACCAATGTCAAGAACTCCTTGTACAGCGTCTCCAAGAGGGCTCAGGGTTCCCGTGGCCTCACCAAGAGCGCCAAGCGCTCCGCTGGCCATGTCACCAACCGCGCCATCAATCGCACCCAGCGCGGTGCTGGTGAGGCTACTCGTAAGGCCACCCAAAAGCGCAGACGGAGCGAGGCCTTGCACCTGGGAAAGAACCCCGGGCAGCCCATTGAGAATGCCGAGAGATCCTGACAATTCGCCGCCCATCATTCCCATCAGACCAGTCATAGGCATGGGTATAGCACCAACGCCAGGAATAGATGGGAGCATGTTCAAGAACTGGAACTTCTTCCCGAGCTTCAGCTGGATCGATTTGCCAATATCTAACTTGGGGCGCTTGCAGTTTTTCATCTGCATGCCCTTAATCTGCTGGGTGACGTTACGCTTCACTGAAGTGCTGAAGTTCTTGGCGATGCTATTAGTCATCTTGCCCTTGATGTCTTTGACCTGGTCCTTTGCCTGGTTCACGATCTTGGTGCCATCAGCCAGGAACGATATCATATGGGTGCCGGGGCTTGATTCATTATGAACAAGGTGCCTGTCGCCAAGGGGCGTGATTGTTTCTTGCCACTTTACCTTGCCGTTCGCAGCCTTGTTGATGGTTCTTATCGTTGCGCCATCGCTTGACACGCTATAGCCATACTTAAACTCGCCGGTAGATGTGTCCTGGTTGATCTTCATCGAATAAGCCTGGATCATGCCCTGGCCGTCAAAGCTTCCGACGATGACAGATTCCTCAAAACCGATTTTGGTATCCGCCGGCTTATTCTGGATCTTTGTTGTCTCAGAGCCATCAAAGTTAATGTTGTAGAAATACTTCTGCTCACCAGTGGCGAGGTTGTCATTCAGGGCAATCGTGTGGGAGTTGATCATGCCTGTTGCGTCGTAGGATGGCCCCACCAACGTAGTCTGCTTCCACCCAACCTTGTTTATGGCAGTCGCGCTCTTCTGGATCGTCCATGACGTGGTGCCATCGCGCTGGGTGTCGTACTGATATTTGATCTCGCCGCTCAGAATGTTTTCGTTAATAGTCAGAGTCCGAGAGTTGATAATGCCGTCCCCGGGATAACTGCCTACCAGCGTAGCCAGCTTGTACCCGCGCAGATGTGCCGGAGGCGCCTCATCACACTGGTACTCGTTAATCACCTCCGTGAGAGATCCCTCTTTTTCGATACGGATATTGTAAGCCCTGCGCCGGAAATCGAACTTGGGCTGGGCGGCACTGTCAACGAAGACGGTGTTTGCATCCCTATGCCAATTCTCATTTACGCGACGCTCCCAGGCACCGTTGCTCGCGATGTGCTCCCTGAAGTGCTCGACGATATAGGGCTTCTCATCCTCGGGAAGGTGAAGCTCGAACTCAGATATAAGTTCTGGGGACCGTACCATGCGCTCAAAAACAGCTGCGTCATGACCGATAATCTCAACGTAAGACGAGTAAGTCTCGGTGGTGAAGCGCTTCACCTCGCGGCGGGTATCACTCTCCCCGGTGAGAACCTCGTTGGTCCATCGATAAAACCCACCCGGTGTTCTCAGGGTATAGTTGTCGCACTGATCCTCGATGAGGTTGCTCAGTGCAGAATATAGGCGCCAGCAGGTCTTTGTGGACTCATGAAGAATATTGCCCGTCGTGTACCACTTTGACTTGTTGTATGCCCGGGTCTTGATGCAGTAATCGCCGGGCTTCATGTCGCTCTCGCGCTTGTTGCGATACGACTTTATCAGAGTAGCCTCGGCCCCCTCTGGCTTCGTGAGCTTGACGTGAGCCTGGTTGTGAGCCTGGATCTTGCGGGTGGACTTTGTCAGGTCATCTATATGCTTTGGATCAATCGGGGGGAGGTATCCAAGTATGGCCCATGTATCATAGGCAAAGACCAAGACGCACCGAGAATCCTGCTCCGGCATGAAGTAGGCGCCCTGGCCCTCTCGGTGATTGAAATATGGCGAGATGACGGGGATATCGACCTGGTGTTGATGGGTGTCTTCAAAGTCTACAGTAACTACCCAGCGCTCCGTATCTACAGCACGAATCTTCCCCGCCCTGATCGTCCCAGGATGGGTCGATGGATTTCGTTCTCCCGGGAGGCTTTGAATCGCCCCGGAAGCCTGAAAGCCCATTTGCTGTTGAAACTCAGGGATCATCCCATTATCTCCGTGTAAACAATCAGATTATAACATTCGTGATACACCAAAGCAATCGTATTTTGTCGGGGTTACACGGTATAAGAAGGGTAATCGGTTGGGTATGCTCACAGCGAATTCGCAGACATGAAACGCGAAAACTTAAATGAGCGCACAAAATTAACGAAAGGCGGCTGAATGAGGATCATTCGGCTACGCATGCATACCCGACAACGCGTGCTGCTTCGGCGACATCTATCTTAATGGTCAAAGGGGAACAGATGCTGGTTGAAGAGAAGCAGTGGGCGGGGTGGCGGAGGCTGCCCCGAACCCCCTTTGACCAGCAGCATTGTCCATGGGGCATTGCCCCATGAATTTTATCTAGCAGTTTTTTAGCTAGTACGACGTCTTGTGTCCCATAGCGGTGAGCCTTTGAGCGGCCAGTCCGGCAAGAGTCTTGCGCTGGAACCCGGTGAGAGGCACGCCCCCGAAGCCCTTGAACGAGGTCAGCCCCCGGGCTAATCCGCCGAGAAGCTTCACGTCCTGGGTGGCCTTTATCCGCTGCACATATACGTCATATGCGAAGCCCTGGCGCTTGGCCTGCTGCTCCCACGAGGCAGACACTTCCTGCTGCGCGTATTTACGTAAGTTCATATGCGTCATACCTTTGCAGTCTTCTTCTTCAAGAGCTTCTCTTTCTGCCACTTCTTTATAATATCCCGGAACTGGTTAATCAGCTCGGCCTTCTTGGCAGCGATATTGTACACGCCCTCATCAACTGACAGGGACTTATCCTTGGGCACAGCCACATACCTCTTGACCCGGACCTTGCGCTTGCCCTTGGGCAGGTATGAAAGCCCTCCACGGCGGATGCCACGAGCCTCAGCCTGAGTGATTTTCTCGGGATTATAATGCCCATCCATCATCTGAACCATGGTCGTATTGGGCAAGTCCAAGCCCTCGGCCCCGGCCCCAGACACGAGAAGAACTTTGATCTTTCCTGCGTTGTAGTCCTTTACGGCCTGGTCGCGGGTCTTCTTGTCCCGCCCAGTGAACCGGCCATAAGGGATGCCGGCCGACTTGAGGGCATCCTCCATCACGTCAACGCCGTGACCAATGAAGTTGGAGAACATGACAATCTGGCCCTTGGGATTTCTCTTCAACTCTGCAGTGGCGTCAATCATCATGGATAGCGCCTTGGGGTTCTTGTCGAGCCTTCGGATACCCTTGACATACCCCGCGTCATTGGATAGCTGACGGGCCGCCATGACCTTGTTGAGAATCTTCTTGGTCTGGTATTCAGGCACATTCACGCCCTCGGCCAGAATCCGGCGCTCAATACTAGTGAGCTTTTTGTTCAATATGCCGGTGTACTTGGTCGTCTGCTCCTGGCTCATGGGCACACGGACAACGTCCACAACCTTCTCTGGCATGTCATCGAGCTTGGGCTCGGCAAAGTGGTATGCAGAGCCGACATGCTCAGCCAGCTCTTTTTTGTTCTTCCATCCAGTGATTTTGCCGGGGATCTCCTTGTGACCAAAGAGTCCGAAAAAGTTTGACCACGACGCCCCGGGATCACGCTTATAAAACTGCTTCTGGAACTGGGCCTCAGTGTACTTCTTCTTGCTGATCGCGTTAATGAGCGATACTGCCTCGAATGGGTTGTTCATGGCAGGGGTCGCGGACAGTCCAATAAAGTTCTTAATATTGGGACGTATCTGCTTGACGACCTTGTGGAGCTGGGTCTTCGGATCTTTATACTTGTGGATCTCGTCAGCGATGACCGTGTCGGCGCCAGTAATGCCCAGATAATAATTTGGGTCCTTCTTGAACATCGAATAGCTGATGACGTAAAAGTCTTTATCGCCCATGAGCTTCGGATCAAACTTTGGGTTGCCAGCCTCTTGCTGGTTCCCTATTATGCCCACGCTGGCGTCAGTAAACTTCTTCACGCCCTTGTCTGCGAAGTTAGAGCGAAGCCCCGCAGGCACCACGACGAGAGCCTTCTTCGCCCGGCCCTTCTTCGCAAGATTCAAGAACGCCATAATTGAGCCGACCGTCTTGCCGGAGCCGGCCTTGTGGGCCGCCATTCCTATTCCGTCATTCTTGTCAACGAAGTCGACGAACTGCTTCTGGATCTTGGAAGGGGTGATCCCAGCCTTTAGCTGCGGAACGCGACGCGGGGCCATGGGGCCCTTGGGCACCTTGATCCCGGGGGGAAGGCCAAGCTGGTCCGCAGTGGGCGGAGCAGGGACCTTTGGCTGCATGGGCACCTGCGGCGGTGTCGGTGGCTGGATGTCCTCGGGCTTGATTATCTTTATGCCCGGGCCAGACGACTTCGGCAGGCTGGCAGAGACAGCTTTCACTATTTTAGGCGTGATTGGCATGGTCCTACCTCCCTTTCCTGAGAGCCAAAGCCACCAATGAGGGTAGCGTGCTAAGCGACATGACCCCTCGCCTTAAATGGAAACCCTTATTGTACGACTTGGCTGTCTCCTTCTGGAGATGTTCTGATTTTTCAGACTTAGGGACATGAGCCCATGCCGCCTCTTCTCGCGCAAGAACCTCCCTTTTGAACTTGGGCTTCCAAATAGCCTGTTCAAGCCCGTGCCAGAACGACCCTTGCCGGTAATGAGGATCCTTGCCTTCGTATATCTTCTTCTTGGCGAAGTCCTTGAGATGACCGGCCTCATGCTGCACGACCTCTTTCGACACCGCCCCGGGCAGAACTAGAAAGTCCTGGTCTTTACCAGCGAAGGCAAAGGCATTGTTCCCTTGCTTTAAAGCGGCCCCATACAACCCCCGTCGCATACGCCCCTTTATGCCAGCGAAATGCGAGGGATATTTCTCCATGTCCTTCACGCTGCGGATTACATTGACCTTCTTGGCATGCCCCTTCAGGAGTTTCTTAGCCTGAGACAGGGATACTGCCTTGCCCTTTAGCAGCTTCTGCAGGTCCTCGTGCTTATATGTCTTCAGGCCCCTGTACATATCATATGCCCCGACCCCACCAGCGCCAACGGCACCAACAGCAGGCAAAGCTTTAAACACTTTTTTAACGATCCCCATCATTCACTCCGTGCCAATTGTCACACCATGTCATGCGGCGTGGTAGGGTTGATCTTGCGCAGAAGACTGCCGGGACCCTTGACCTTCTTGGTCGTAAGCTTGTTCACGGCATCGTTACCCTTGCCATAGTTAGAAGACTTCTGGGCCAGCGGAGAGCTCGGCTCGGCCTTCTTCACCATCTGTCTAGCATACTTCTTCAGGTTCATCGGTATCTTCCTCAAACAAACTGTCATACGAAGGCAAGTCTGCAGACGCAGTCTTCTGTCCGTCTTGCCCGAAGAATATGCCATAGGCATAACTGCCAACAGGCGACTTCATAATATCTGACTTCCAACCCTCCGACGCCCCCTGAGTGAGAGAGTCCTTGAGGCGCACATAGTTAAGGCGGTGCAGCCAGTCCTTGGACTGAAGCGGATAGGTATTCACGCCCTTGACCATAGGATCATACTTTATCTGGTCGCTATCATCCTTGCCTTTGTTGAAATGCTCAATGGCGCTAATGGTGGCGAAGTCACCAGCGATGTGCTTAGACTTGCCAGTCTCCATGATTTGCGCGTTATTCGTCAGCGGCCGTATCGCTGTCTCGAAGATCTTCTTGTTCACCTTGATGCCCTGGGATTGGTACTCCGTGTCGAGCGCATCAACCAAATAATCCTTCACTGCGCCCATGCCCTTGTATTGCAAAAGCTCTTGCGCCTTGATATTGCCGTCACTAATGCGATCGCCCCTGCCAATGTTTTGGCCATTCTTGACTATGGGGTCACGGCCCGGGTCGATGAAGTGTTCTCGCCCACCAACGGTAAGATTCCAACCGCCTGTCGGGGATTTCTTGAGAGAATCGACTTTGCCATCCACCTCTGCAAGCGAAGCCTTACCTCTGATGTGCTGATGCATCTCCAGCATCTCTTTGATTCGCTCAAAGCCGCCCATCAACCCTTTAGCTGGATCTTTCTTTGTGCCCATGACACTGCCCGTGTGGAATGTGTTGTGCGTCTGCATCATCCCGACCATAAGCATCCCACTATCCGTCTTGATGTCATATACATATTCTCCAGAATATGTTACGTGCTTCATCTTCCCAACAGGGAGGGGATAACCGTCTAACAGGGGCGAACGCTTGCGGCGCAAGGGAGCATCCAGATCCCCTGTTTTCACACTAACACTCCTCAACGCATGATTGGCCGGGATATAAACGCTCAAAACATAACGAACGTGCTTGCCAGAATATCTTTCTCCACGCTTATCAACCCGGGGCTCTCCGACACTGCAGTTTGTTTTGATGCCGAGCAGAGCCGCAATGATTTGCACTTGCTGGACCAGGGCAAATGACGTGGAATAGAAGTGCATGTGCGTCTTCCTGCCCTTAATGCAAACCACAGATCCGTCGCCATCCAGCAGCCCGGCCAGCAATTGTAAAAGCCACTCTTTGGATGTAGAAGCTATGGGGATATTAAGCCGCTTTTTGTGGGCCTTGCCTGGGCACATCTCGGACATCTTTTCCGCAAACTTGGGGGAATATATCTGGATGTCCTTCTCATGTGAAGAGAACTCTATGTAACCGTTCAACTCCTCCTTGATGCGATCTTTGTACCGACGCTCGGAGTCATGTTTTGTCACTATTACAGCAACCGGCACGCCTTGATACTTAGGAGTCCCGTTCCCGATGCGTATACACCCATCGGCCAAATACATGCCAGCGAAATAACCGGGTATATCAGGGACATGCAAATGATCTCCACAATAACCACGGTAGTCCACAATTATTGATTTGTCTGAGGCCTTATCTGCTGGGACAATGGACCCGCCGGAGCTGCGCACAGCGGGGAGCTCGCGCCTACAACGCACGCACCGATACACCTCCTCATCGTTCTCCAATACGGGAGAAATCTTTCCTCCGCACACTTCGCATCGCAAGGGATCATAAACCACAATCGGATGATTCTCTTGGCAAAACTGAAGCGCTCCTGGCGCCGATATGCATACCATGGGAACAGAAGGCTTGTGGCGCTGGATGCTTGTGGTGCGAACCCATCGGACCCCGTCCCAAACCTCGATACCGTCCACTGATTTCGTAGTGACGCCATCGCGCTCCTGCCCTTGCTCTTGCACAAGATCGTACAGGTCGGCCAAAGTATATTGGGCTTGGACCCCATTCACTTTTACAGGGATTATCGAATTTTCATTGATACACCTCATAGTAAACTGCGTGAGGGGCTCAGTAATAGCTTGCGCCGCCAGCACTCCAACATTTCGGCCACTGTCAACAATGCTACCATTCTCATCAAGACCGTAACACTTCTGGCAGATGCCATCAGGGGCCTCGCATGTCATGGGGCCACGAACCGTAATCGTTGACATGCGCCCTCGGATCTTAGCCAAGAGAGCAGGAGTTACTAGCTCATTGTAGTGACCGTATCGGGAGGCAGGCTTCGCAAGGTAACGCCCAACAGCGTCGGGGTCGTTCACACTTATCTGGCTACCAGTATGCGTCCCGCAATCGTTCATCGTGATGCGCTCGTTGATGGCCGAGGCCACATACTCCTTGCTGAACGCGCCAGGCTGGGCAGTCATAAGGGCCCGGTCAACCATACCCTTTCTCGCTCCGGCCATAGAGGCCAGATAATCGGATACCGTCAGGCCTTCAGCATAGGATCCCTTGATCGGATACGGGACTGCTTTATCGTGAATGTCTTTGACCATGACAGGGGCGGCTACGATCTGGCGTACCTGAGCACTGTTGCCCTTCGCTCCAGACTGCCACATTGTATGGAACGCATTCTGCCGCGTGCCAAGCTCTTTGTCGAGCCACTTGTCCAGCTTGGCAGTCGCCTCAGTGTAAGCTCTCACGGTACCGATACTCTTGGCCCGTTTGTCGGCGGCAGCAAAGATTTTATCGCGCCCCCCGGTATTGATCTCAAGATCCTTAAGGCTGACGGTGAACCCTGTCTCATATGCAAATGTGTTGCCGAGATCTTTCAGCTTCCCAATGACCTGGGCATATACCTGGGGCTTGTCTTTCGCCAGCTTCCGGAAGCGCTGCTCGATGGTTTTCTTCGAGAACACAATCGAAGAGTCCCTGTACTCTTGAGGGAGCACAGCGTTTACCAGGGCCCGGCCAACGGTGATGCGCTTGCCTGCGATAGTTACTGTATCGGTCAGCTTGACCTCGCCAGCTCTATATCCCGCCAGAGCTTTATCCGGAGTGGGGTAAGATTTCCTGGACGAGCCGCCTGACTGCGTCATAAGGAACAGCCCCAAGAGCTGCTCGTGACGAGGGGCATTCATCAAGGTCCCATCACGGGGGCTGAACAAATTGGAGCTAGGCATAAGCTTGTGAGCTTCCTGCCGGGCTGCCTCAGTGATCGGCACATGCACCTGCATGGCGTCACCGTCAAAGTCAGCGTTGTACCCCTCGACCACGAGAGGATTGATCTTGATGGCCTTGCCTGATGTCAGCTTAGGCTTGAAGCTCATGACGGAGAATTTGTGCAGGGTTGGTGCTCTGTTCAAAATAACAGGTCGGTCCTGCATAACAAGCTCAAGCGCCCTCTTTGCCCCAGCGCCCTTCTTGTCCAGCTCATCCTTAGCCGCCAACGGCGTGTACCCCATCATCACCAATTCACGAATGATGAATGGCTCGTAAAGCTTCCATGCCATCTGCTCTGGGATCATGGTTTCATCCAGGCCTAAAGATGCCTCAGATACAATCGTGGAGCGGCCACTATAGTCCTGGCGCTTCGACATGATTTTGCTCTGGAAGAAGCCAGTCTTAGGACGGTCTCCAGCGATCTGCTCGATGAGGCCCTTGCGGGGACGACCAGTGAGAGATCCGCCGAGACCAGCAACACCCTTAAGCCCGTCATATAGATCCCTACGAAGATCATCCTTGAGGCCTTCCGGCAGCGTCTTATCTTTGAGCTGATTGTTAACCAGAATCATGTCCCGGTAAAAATCATTTACCTCGCTTACAGTGAGGTTCCCGTCTGGCATGGCATAGATAGGCCGGAATGTGGCCGGAAGGGTTGGGAACACGCTAAGGACGTATACCGTCGGGTCCTGCCCCTTTTCCTTGAGGGCTATAAGATACCGAAGCTTACGGTTCGCTTTGTTGAGATCAGATCCCCTGAGCTTCGGAATACCTGCCTTCAGCTTTCGGATATAGGAGTCCACGTCTATGTTGCCCAGGAGTATCTTCAAGGCGGAACCACTCGTGACCGCGCCCTTGGTGCCCTCGGGGACTACATCTCCACGCTTATTCAACCACTTCTTGCCGTCGATATACTTGCGATACTCGCTGCCGGTAATGTCAAGAAGCTCACGAATGGCTTTCTCAAACACCGGGCTGGGCATGGGCTCGGCCAGCTTTACGTGGTTCCAATGCTTGCCTTCGATGCCACCAGTTATGAGAGGGTCAAATATGCCGCCCTTTTCAGGCCGGAGATCCTTGCCGCGCAGAGCCAAGGCGTCCTTGATCTCGCCATTGGACATGCCCTTGATCTGTTTGTCGGTCATCGGCGTGAGTTGAAGCGAGTGGCCATTCTTGTCGATATCAATGCCGGAGCCTTTGATCATGGCTTCGAGCTTTTCAGTTGCGAATGTCATTTTTGGTGCAGGAAGAGGTTGGCCTGTGTGCAAGGCTCTCCAAAATTCATCGTTGTTCTCGGCCTTGATGGTAGCCATCTCTCGCAGGTTGTGCTTGGCGCCGGCAGCCAGCAAGGAGGCGAACTCCATTTTGCCGATAGACAGACCGCCCTCGCCACCGCCCCGAGAGGGAGTCATATCAGCAGTGTAGCCGGCACGAGACCGGGCAGAGAATTTCTTCCTGGTAGAATGGTCAAGCTTGAGGATGTACTGCTTGCCCACTGACACAGAACCGATCTTCTTGTTGAGAATCGGATCGAAGACGGGCTCAATGTCAGAAAGACCGTTCTCCGCCAGCTTGGCCTTTATGTCTTTCAAGTAATTATTGCCCGAGAAATTATCGACGAGATAAGGCTTGCCGGTCTTGTAAGCCAGCTTGCCGGCGGCAGTCTCAAGGACCTGCCCCACGTTGATTCTGGAGGGTATGCCAATGGGATTAAGTATGACATCGATGGGATTGCCACTGGCATCCTGCGGCATCTCCGAGTCAGTCACAACCCTGGTGATAGTGCCCTTGTTTCCGTGGCGGCCAACGAGTTTGTCGCCGACTCGGGCCTTCTCTTCAGTATGGACATAAACCGTGATGTTCTTCGGCCGCTTGACCACATCGATAACTGTTCCGGCGTCTTCGTCTTTCCACTTCTGAGAGGCATCGCGATATGGCTTTGCAAACCCCTTATGCAGTTTACGAAGCTGCTCGGCCTCGTTGGACGGCTTCTCCTCCCGGAGTGCGGCGAAGATGACGTCACCATACTTCACTTCCTCGCCAAGCTTAATAACACCGTCAGAATCCAGCTTGCTTGCCGAATTAGAATCGACAACATTCGGGTAATAAGCCTGGAACTTCTTGAGGCTCATGACAGTCTTGTCATCTATCTGCACGCTATATTCTATTTTGTGAAGAGAAGTAAGCTTGGTGGCCGCGCCCTCTGAAATGGCAATGCCATCCTCGTAGTTCATGCCCTTGAAAGGCATATATGCCGTGGTGAGATTGGTCCCGATCGCGAGGGTGCCATTCTTCGTGTAATTTGTGTCAGCGATCAGCTGCCCAGACTTCACCTTGTCCCCGGCCTTGACGGTGGGGTAAGACTGCATGTAAACATGCGTGTTCAGAGGGTAGCGGTCATAGATGCCAACTTTCTCTGACTTGCCATCGCTGCCCTTGATGTGGATGTATTCTGGTGTGACTTTTGTCACAGTGCCTGCCACAGGCGCAGCCGAGCTAAAGCCACGGCCAACAATGTTCTCAAAGGTCACGGACTCACTCGCCTTGGTTTGAACGAGAGGGATTTCTCTATCCTTCAGCGGGAGTGCCTGCTCGAGCATCTTAGATGCCATCATGGCGCGGTTGCCCTGGTCGCTCTGCAGGAAAGGAATCATATTGGTTGCCACATCAAAGAAGCCTTTGGACGTGGGGAAGACGTAATCTACCTCCGACGACGACACCTCTTTCAGCTCACCGTTCTTGATAGCCTTCACTTTTTTTGCTTTGGCTACAAACTTACGGCCAATCTTCTTGTATCCATCACTAAACGCCACGACAGTCCCATTGAGCTGACTCGGCGTCCTGAAGATATGCTTGCCGGTGCGCCGGTCAACTAGAGCGGTCTTCATCTCGTTGCCATCCTTCACCGAGGAAGCAGCTACGTGAAGAGTCGTGCCGATCTTAGAGCTATCGGGGCTGTGTATCGGATCTAAAAACCCGAATGACGTAGGATGCACATTCCGTGTGTCCATCGTCACGGAATCGATATTGCTTATGCCGCCGGGGCCAAGCAAGGTGACCTTATTTGCCTCCCCGATCATGCTCAGCGGATTGGTTTGGTTTGTGACAGAGGTGATAGTGCTATATTCATCGGACCCGGTGAAGAACGTGTCTACGTGGGACCCGAAGGTATTGCTGCTGATGATATGCTTGATCTGATCTTTGCGGTCAAGGTTCCGCTTGATGCCAAACTCGAGCTTTCTGGCCTGTTTGTCGATACGCTCAGAGAGCATGTCTTCAATGTCATGGATGCTCTTGAACTCCATAGAATCACGCTCATCAGGCTCTTTATCACCACGAGTCACAGCAAGAATCTTGCCGGAGGTGGCCAGGAGCATCTGGGCGGAGACTTTGCCAAAAGACTTGCCCAGGGTTTTAGCAGTTGTCTCTTTCGAGATCTCCGTGCGCCCATCAAAGTATCCCGTGATGTCCGCCAGGGCCTCAGCCGTCCCGGAAGCAACCTCCCCGAAGAAGGCCTTGTGCGCTTTCTGAATATCCTCGTCGTAGCTCGACTTGGCGGAGTTCTTCTCGGTGAGATCCTTGCCCCATATCGAGGAGATGGTCTGCCGGTCAAGACCCAGCCCAAGCATAAGGGAGTAGAGCTTAACGTTAGACGTCCCAACCTGCATGGTGAATATGCCAGTCTTGGGGTCGAGGAATATCTTGAAGTTCCGACCCTTTGCTAAGTTCACCTGGCTTTCAAGGCTGCCATTCTCCTGAATGCGGGTATAAACGCCGGGCTTCAACCGAAGCACATTTTGCACCTGGTATTCATTGCCACCAACGATAAAGGACCCACGGTCCGTCATCTTGGGGAGCGCTGCCACCCGGAACTTTCGCTCACGGTCTATGACCTTCTTGGTCTCTTTGTCAACGAGATCCACATCGACATATACCGGGACGGCCCAGGTTCTGGCATTCAGCCGGCTCTTCTTTTGGGACCCATAATCATCGGCCTGGAGATTATCATCTATCCAGGCCTTCTTCAGCTTGAGATCATGAGTTTTGCCAGACACCGGAAAAAGGTTCTGGACGGACTGTAGGAGTCGAGCCTTGATGGCCTCAAACTTCCCCGCACTATCAATAATCGGCATCAGGTATCTCCGGGGTACGAAGTGCCTATAAGTATAGCATTAACCCCTTTTGCGATCAAGATGTTAACGTAATATCACACCCGTTTTTGGGTATAAGATTAGTAATGGAAAGGGATATCTTTGTCATGGGATAGAGAATCCAAACAGAAAAACTGATTCTGAGGAGGATCTAAAATGTTGAAATTTCTTGGTGGCCTAGCTGTAGTTGGTATCGGCGCTGACTTGCTCGTAGGGTATTTTCGCAGCGAAAAGAGCTACACGCAGCGTGGCGTTGAGCATCTGGTAGAAAGTGGCAAGAAGATCCTGGCCGGCCCCACCCAGGCAGAAATGGTAGTCGCACATAAGGCCGCCAGAACGGCCAACCTGGCCGATACCGCGCAGCGTATCCTGGACGAAGAAATGCTCCGCGAAAACATCAGCAAGATCAAGGACTACGAGAAGGAGCTCTCCCCCGAGGGCATGAACAATAATGACGATCTCGCTGCGCTCTTCACTCACTTCGACGAGCAGGTCAAGGCGAAGAAAGAGCTCGAGTCCATCGCGGCCAAGCTGAAGGCCCAGGCTGAAGCGGCGGCCATCAAGGTCAACCTGACCGCTGAGTCGGTGAAGGCTGTGGCTGACGAAACCCTCAAGGCTGCAGACTCAAAGGCTGCATAAACGAAATGGCCAGTCGGCCCCAACCAGGAACACGGTTGGGGCCGGCTACTTTATCCTCCTCTGTTTAGATAAGAAAGGGTTACCATGAATGGAGTCACCGGAGTATTCTACGTATTTAGAGCGATCCTCCTCGCGCTCTCCTGAAGAAGCCACTCTGGATTGAACTGCCCGGCTAACCCCTGGCAGTTCATTTTTTACTATATAGTCTTTATGTGCAAGGAGATATATGAACGACAGGTCATTCTCAACCAAAAGGGCAGACTGCCCTACATGCAGTAAGGAGTGCCCCAGACACCAAAGACTGACACGTACTCCAGTCGGGGTAACTGGCAAACAGGAAATCAAGACCGGCCGATACTTCTGTGACAATTGTAACAGGCACTTCATGCACCCGAAATATGTTGCCCTCATCGGAGGGCGGGGGAAATATACCAAGGAGCTAAAAAACCTCGTAGTCTCCAAGATGCAAGGACGGAAAATAAGCCTCCACTGCCTCAGCCAGCAGATATTTATTAACACAGGAGTGCGAATCCCCATCTCCACCATGTGCGACTGGAATGTTGATTCTACGTAACATATGGGGTACAATATGCTTTTAGTCTCGCAAAGAGACAGACGAGCATTTTGACGACAGGAGGGTCACAGGATGTTAAGCGGGATCATCGGGAAGATATTTTCAACTTTATTTGCAAGCATCATCGGAAAGCTCGACGAGTGGGTCACCAAGCAGCAACTCGCAGAAGCAGAGTCCAAGGCCGAGGCTATCAAGGGATACCTCAAGAGCAAAGGCGAGGCCGAGGCGGTAGAAGACGAGATGGACAAGGCGGCCAAAGAAGTTGACAGCCTATATAAAGAGTCCAAGGCATATAAGTCCAAACTCGCCATCCTCAAAGAAGCCGCCGAGGCTCGCAGGATCAAGAAGATCAAGGAGAAGCTATGAGAAGAGCAATCGCTATCATTATGCTGCTCAGCTGCCTATCAATGACAGGTTGCTGGCGACGCTGGGTCGGGCCCACAGCGGCCTACCCAATCATCCCGGTGGACAAGTACCCTGAGTACGAGATTCCATCAGATATCAAAACCGAAAAAGACAAGGCCCAGGTTGTCGACGCACTGTTCAAAGCAGAGAAGCACGCGATGAAGCTCCGCAAGCGCGTCGAGATCTATAACAAATGGGCAAGGGGGAAAAACGCTGACGCCCCTAACATGTTCGAATGATGGAGGCCATCAGGGTCTTCATCTGCCTGTCCGGATGGATCCTGATGATGCTACTGTGCTTCGAGTTCCATTCAGAAAAAGAACGCGCACTAGAAAAACTTCGGGAGAAAGAAGAAGCCTATGAAAGCCTGGTGCGTGCCATCCGTGAATACCTAAAGGGAGAAGATGACAATGGACATCAATAAGAGGGCTGAGGATTATACAGAGCAGATGCTGAACGAATACATCGACCAGCAGGACTACTACTTCTACAACTCAGTGGATATCACAAAGAGCCCGGCAGAGAGACAGCTGAACCGAAACGGGTTCATCGACGGCCTAGCATGGAGCAGCGCCTTGCAGGCCTCTGCCATCGCCAACCTCAACACAAGCAACCTGAAGATCGTCAAAGCCCTCCTGGTGTACCACCAGAACCTAAACGTCATCAATGGCCACCCGGGGCGCTTCTGCCGGGCATACAGAAAGAACGGTGGTGGCGGGAAATGGATCCAGTCTGGACCAAGGCCAACCTACTTCTTCCGCGACGGCCAGGCCAAGGCCGGCCCCGTGGCATTTGCTTCCGCCGTGGCCGCAGCACTATCCAATAAAGATCTGCCGCAGGGCGTACGGGAAGCCATGTTCACTCTATATCTCGAGTTCGTTGCCGACTTCTACGCCGCCGATTACAAAATATTAATGGCTGACGGAGCCGTATCCAAACACGGGGATGTATCCCCCAGCGGGTTCTCAGGCCTGATCAATGGCCACTTCGTCTATGCCATCATGGGTCTGGCAAGCATGGTCGCCATGGAGATGGGAAGCGATGACATCGCCCTGAAGTACTCCGATGCAGCCAAGAAGGCCGAGCCAATCTTCGGAGCATCATTCGTGGTCGGCATGTGGGTCCTCGCCATGAACGTCTGGGACAAACTAAACCGGCTCGTAGGCAAGCACAGGAAGAAATACAGCAACGACAACCTGATCTATTTCCTGCTCTCCATCTGGGCATACGCTCCCGAGGGCGGTATGTTCTCTAAGGACAAACTGGAGTCCATGAGGCATGCAGCCGAGAAGATGCATGAGATGACGGAAACCTGGCATAACCCATTCTTCGATGGAATCTACTCCAAGCTAACCGGCAAGGGATTCAATTACGCCCTAGACCAAATGTATGCAGACCTGACCGGCTTCTCCACAGAACGCCGCAAGTCTCAGGATGACGACAACTTCGTGCACAAGAACATTGTAGGTATCGGCGAAAGAAAGCCCTCATCCTGGGCATGGCGCCAGAACCCCTATGAGATGTATGTGCCCCACGAGAATGACGACGGCAGCACCAAGCTCACCAACGAAGCCTACTCCCCTGCCGATTGGCTCACCGCCTACAACCTCTACAAGCATCTTGGAGGGAAGTAACTTCTCGCATTAAGCTGGCATAAGAACAGTAATTAGTGATCTCTAACTCGGGGCTCTTCGGAGCCCCGTATTTTTTTGCACTCATGAAGGAGAGTCAATGGAACTCGGAACGCCAAATGAATTCAAATACGGCCTCGGCGATGAGGTGAAAGAAACAATCACGGGCTTCAAGGGCATTGTCCGCTGCCGAACCCAGTGGCTAAGTAACTGCAACACTTACGGGCTCCAGAGCGCGAAGCTCAACAAGGATGGAGAACCTGCGGATCTGGTATCGTTCGACGAGCCGCGCCTGAAGTTGGTAAAAGCCGGAAGATCGCTGACTCAAAAAAAACCCAAGACTGGAGGCCCCACGCCTACTGTCAGCGCAACAAACGGAACGTAAAGGAGAACGCGATGGCATTCCATGTACCGAACCAATGGAGACTGCGCCAAGGCGAAATGGGAAGCGACGACTCCATAGGCAATAACGGATGCTTCATGGTCATGAAGAGTGGCGCAAAGCTCGGGGTCATCGCCAGTGACCAAATGGGATGGGAACACGTCTCCGTATCTCTCGAAAGCCGCGTGCCTACATGGGACGAGCTTGTATGGATCAAAGACATGTTCTGGGACGACGAAGACTGCGTTGTCCAGTACATCCCTCCGAAGAGCGAATACGTCAATAACTGCAAATACTGTTTGCACCTATGGAGACCCACAACACTCGACATCATAAGGCCACCGAGCATTCTCGTTGGAGTAAGCTAATTCCGTGACAATTGACACGCCGACTAACCGACTGAAGGAGAATACATTGAAGATCAAGCTACAAGAAGCGCTGGACCGTCGCAAGGAAGTGGCCGCCAAGGCAGGCGCAGTGCAGATAATCATCAACCATTTCGAGCAGGATGCCCGGAGCCGCCAGGGTGGGCGTTTGGAGAAGCCGAACTTCGACTTCCAGAAGAATGCGGATGGCACCACCCTGGTCACCGCCACCGCTCCTACCATGGACAAAGCACAGGTCGAAGCAGAGCATAAGTTCTATGCGATGCGCTACCGACTCCTGGACGAGAAGATCCAGGAGGCCAATAACTTCTACAAGATCAGGATCCCGAAGGGCGCTATCGACGATGCAATGCTCCTTATCGACGATGAGCAAATGGCGTCCGAGAAAGACGCCGCCGTGGTTGAGCGCACCCTCAGCGCCATCCTACGCATCCGCAAAGACCTGAACGCCGGCATGGCACACGCATCACAGATCCCCGAAGCCAAGATGACCGAGGTGATCAAGAAGGAGCTCAAGAATGCCGAGTCTCCTGAAGCGCTCATCAAGGACGTCAAGAAAATCACGGCGGGTCAGCTTCTCGAGAAATACTTCTCAATGCAGCGCCAGATGTGTCAGGTGGACAATGTGATCCACGCAGCCAACGCCAGAATCGAAGTAGATATCCCCTCGTCAGTCATGGACGAGTACAAACGGGCCAAATAGCATTTCGAGCCACGGGTCTGGCACCTGCCCGAGGAAGGCCGAAGCCACTGTTAAGCCTAGAGCAATTAGGCCAGAGAGGCTAGGGTGCTTTTCCTTTTCGAATATACCCATTAACCGGAGAAAGCATAATGAGTAAAACACCAAAACTTCATGAAGTACTAGCCGTGGAGGGAGAACTCGCTGGCGTTAATAAGCGAATCCTAGCAGAAACTCAGACCACGCTTGCCAAAAAGGAAGATCACTTCCTGGCATGGCACAAGACCTACGAACCCAAGGACGAGGACGGGGAGACCTTCCCGGAAGAGCATCACGAGATGGTGACAACCGTCCCGGCCAAGCTGGCGCATATGTTCAAACAGATTGCGCCATACATCGATGCAGTGGCCCAGAAGGAGCGCACCAACCAGGAGGCCACCGCCGATCTCGAAGTGGACGGTGTAGTCCTCGCTAAAGGCCTCCCGGCCACGTTCCTGCTCGGCCTCGAGTCAAAGCTGAAGGACTGGCGAGCGGTTCTGGACGCCTCACCGACCCTGGCCCCCGGGAAGAAGTGGTCCAAGGATGATGGCAAGGGCAAGCATGTCTGGGTCAGCGAGCACGACGACAAGCGCAATAAAACCCAGAAAACGGTCATGAGCAAGGTACTGTACGACGCCACACCAGAACATCCAGCCCAGATAGAGCGATGGAACGAAAACGTGATTGTCGGCTGGACCGCACAGAAAAACTGGAGTGGCATGTTGTCTCCAGCACAGAAATCCGATATGCTGGGAAGGATCGATAAACTGGCACGGGCAGTGAAGCAAGCCCGGCAACGCGCCAACAGTGCCGAGCTCGTCAAGGTGGCGATCGGCGACAAGCTTGCAGAATATGTCATGGGAGACCTGGCATAAAAATAGTTTTTAACTGAGCAGCGTCAGCTTCAGCTTCAAAGACGTGGAGGCTTAGCATTGGCTAATGCCACCGCAATGTCAGTAAAGCGTCAGCGTATTGCTCAGACAGCTTTAGGGAAACATGCGACTAAGTATGTATCTCGAAATCCTAAACTAACGCCGAGGTCGATGGTTCAAGTCCATCCCCGACATCACCCAGTCTTTTCGCCTTAAGGGCTTGGTGATGTCGGGTAGCTCAGTGGTAGAGCGCGGTTATTCAAAGTGAGATTTCGAAATTACAGAAAACAGCAATGTACCTCAACATCGATAGCTCAATTGGTAGAGCATATCCCTTTAAGGATACGGTTACGGGTTCAAGTCCCATACGATGACTTACTTAGGGGCAAGGTAGTAGGATAACTACCTTGCCCCGTTTTTTTTTCTTCGAAACAATCTACGATCCCTAAACATTTCGAGAGTGTGTGGGGCGTGAGGCAAAGGCCTGCTCGGAGCCTTAATCCGTAGGCGTAATCGGTTATGCCGCAGCACCGATATGTGGAGACACATATTTCTATGACTGACTATACTTAGGTCAACCCTGTAGAGCAGTGGTAACTCACGAGCCTAATAAGCTTGCAACGTGGGTTCGATTCCCACCAGATACGTCTTATAAAGACGCTACAATCTAACATGAGCATCGACTGACCGATTTCTTTACGGTTCACGTCCGAATGACCGAATGACCCAGCCTATGAAGCCTGCGGGTGGAGGCGACACATCCGTCTTTCGAATGACCGCGTACCGACTAACCACGTCTCAGACCACCACTCTCACTATATTCCCCTCCCTCTCCTCCTAGAGGGAACCCCATGGGAGACAGGCTCCACGCTTGTCTCCCATTTTTTTACCTGGTAGAGTAATCGACAACCATTATTCAGGTATAAGAATAGAGTAGAAAGAACTGTACTTTCTATTGCTGTTGGCCGGGAGACCAATGGCATATGAAAATATTTGCAAAGGGTAGGAGGATGTATTATGAGTACCAAGAAAACAGCCGGAATAGCTGCCGTAAGCGTAATATTTGGGATACTGTTAATGGCTGCAATAGGCGCAGTCGGTGGAGAACCAGAGGCGAACCAAGAAGGACAACTATCACCAACTGAGCAAGAGATCCTATCGATCGCTG
>Ga0114918_10001246_pt1 | contig 22696 bp, 26 predicted proteins | sample LantaG_FD_87015 | JGI IMG/M metagenome (GOLD analysis project Ga0114918, IMG submission 87015) | Deep subsurface microbial communities from Baltic Sea to uncover new lineages of life (NeLLi) - Landsort_02402 metaG | ecosystem: Environmental > Aquatic > Marine > Oceanic > Sediment | place... | reverse complement strand
GAGAGAGAGAGAGAGAGAGAGAGAGAGAGAGAGAGAGAGAGAGAGAGAGAGAGAGAGAGAGAGAGAGACAGAGAGAGAGAGAGAGAGAGAAAAAAAAAACTTCGCACCCCGACAAGCGAGACCGCGAAGGTCGCCGCCGTCAGCATCAGCTCGAGCCGGATCAGCTGGTTGCGGTGGTTGTCGAGCTCGATGTTGATGTAGTCCTCTGTGTCGTCGATGTACTCGCAGAGCGTCTGGAGGCGGTTGAAGGTGTTGTCGACCTGAGACAGAGAGAGGGAAAGTTTTTTTTTTTTTTTTTGAAAAGAGAAGTTACTCGTCGTGAGAGTTTTTGCGTGCGAGAGAGAGAGAAGAAGAGAAGGGAAAAACTTCTCTCTCCCCCTTCTCTCTCACCTGCATGAAGTAGGGCTCGAGCACCTGCTCGACCTGCGCAATCTCGGTGTCGTCGCGCTCGCGCTCCTCCTCGAGGGCCTCGACGATGGCGGCGGGGGCGACGGCGGAAGAAGCGAGCTGCGACGACGAGCGCTGCAGCATCAGGAGCTGCTGCTGCTGCTGCTGCTCGGCCGAGAACGGCGATAAGGGCTCAACGGCCGCTTGCTGAGGTTCAACCGCCGCCGGCGTCGTCGCCGTCGTCGAGGGAGCTGCTGTAGAAGGAGCGGCCGTTGCTTCCTCTCTCGCCTCTTCGACGGAAGCCAGAGGAAACTGTTGCTGTTGCTGCTGCTGCTGCTGCTGCTGAAACTGCTGCTGCTGCTGAAGCTGCTGCTGCGCCCTTTCGATCGCGTCGAGCGCCCTGGCCGTCAGGTTCATGTCGTGCATGTCGCTGTCGTCGTCGAGGATCTTCTCGAGCACCTCGCGCAGCGTCTCGACGCGCGTCGTCAGCCGCACCAGTCGCGTCTTGACCCGCCGGACGCGCTCGAGGTTTGGCGTCGTGACCGCCGCCGTCAGGTCGTCCAGCGCAGGGTGCGCCGCGGCCTCGAGGTCGCCCGCGGCGGCCTCCAGGTGCGCGCAGACTGTCTCGAGGGCGACCTCCAGGGCGCGGAGCTCGAAGGGGGTCTCGGAGAAGGGCTTGTCGGGGTCGTCTTTGTCCCCGCCTGCTCTTCCGTTTTCGGCAGGAGTTTCGGCGAGAGCGCCTTTCGTCGTCGTCGCCGTCTTTGTCGTCGCCGCCGCCGTCGTCCCGCCATTGGGGGCAGAGGAGAGCGGCCGGTGGATCCCGTCGCCGCTCCCCTTGTCGCCGCTTCCCTTGCCCTCCTCCTTGCTCGCGCCTCCTGCGCCTCCTGCTGCCTCGCCGTCGCCGGCGCCAGCTTCCTCCTTCCCGGCGCCGAAGGGCCGCGAAAGCGCCGCCTCGAGCCGGCGGCAGAGCTCGTCGACGAACGCTCGCACCGCGGCGTCGGCGGCGTTGAGGACCAGCACCTGCGTCGGGGTGATGATCAGCTTGATGTGCTCGAGGTTGACGACCAGGGCCTGGTTTTGAGTGGGGGGCGTTTTGATGAGGATGGAAAGCGTGAGCGAAAGTCGGAGAAAAACAAACGACGAAAAAAAAACCCGAAATTTTTCTCTTTTTCTTTCTCTTTTTCTCTTTTTCTCTCCTCCTTCTCTTTCTCTTCCTCTCTCTCTCTTACCCTGTCTCGGCACAGGATCGCGGAAGGGTACGAGTGGTTGAAGTGCGGGTCCAGCAGCCGCAGATCCCGCGCCTGGACGCCCAGCTCGGCGGCGAGGTGGGCCTTGTCGACGCGGACCACGGCGGCGCGACCCTCGGCGTCGACCTTCAGCCAGCTGCGGCCCGCGCCGATGCCGACGCTGCCGAGGCCGCCGAGGCCGCCGCCGCCGGCGAGCAGCAGAGCGGCGGCCGCGGCTGAAGAAGACCCCCCGGTGGAGGTGGCCCCGGCGGAGAAGGCGCCGCCTCCGCCCGCGTTCCCCGTCGGTCCACCCCACGCCGCGTGGTGAGGCTGCTGCTGCTGTTGTTGCTTCCGTGGCAGAGCCGACAGCGGAGGGTCGGAGAGGCGCCCGGCGCTCGGAGGACGGCGGAGCGGCGGCGGCGGCGCCGGGTTGAGTTCGCTCGCGTTGCCGTTGCCGGCAGCTGCTCCTCCTGCCGCTTGCTGCGCCCCATTCGAGGGCGACGGAGGGACGCTGCTGGAGCCTCCGTTCCCGGCTCTCTGTGTCGCTGACGTTGCTCGCGTGTCTCCTGCGTACGCTGGGGAAGGCGGGCGAGCAGCAGAGGGCGCCCCTGCGGCGGCATCGGCCGGCGAGGGAGGAGATGGAGCCATCGTTTTCGACGTCGACGAAATGAAGAAGAGGAAGAACAACCCTTGCTTTCAATCAATCTCTCTCTCTCTGTTCAGACCCCGGGTCGGCCTTCTCTTTCTCTGACGCGTGCAACGGCCACAGAGAGCTTCGAGACGGAGCCGCTGGTCCAGTGGAGGAGCCGTCCGAGTGCTGCTCGCTTCCACGAGAGAAGGAAGAGAAAGAAGGAACAAAAGGAAAAAATTGTGCTCAGTCGAACATTGATTTTTCTCCATTTTCGATCTCTCGACGTCATCGACACTCTGCTGCTTTCTCTCGCTCTCTCTTTCTCTTTTTCGCGCTCGCTCGCTCCCTCCCTACGCCATTTCGCTTTCTGTCTCTCCTTCAACTGCAAGCACCCAGCAAGCTCGCTCCCGCTAGTCCAGTTTTAATACTCGAAAAACGAACTACAGAAGCAGAGTGAAAGAAAGAGAAAGAGACGCTCGATCAACGAAAAAAAGCACAAAAAAAGTCAACCATGCCGCCCTCCCCAGCGGCCGTGCGTTCCATGTTCCGCGCGTTCCTCCGCACAGGTACGTAGATCGTGGCATGGAGAATAAGACAGATAGAAGAAAAGGGGAAAAAGAAGCTAATAAGGGTGGAAAATGACGCGTCTCCATTCCGATCAAGCCACGACGAACCACGAACGACGAACGGAGCAAGCCTCACCAACGTTCTTCTCTTTTCAACCCCGACTCCCTCCATCTCACTCTCACTCATACTCACTCCAGGCGCCGACTTCCCCAACTACAACATCCGCGAGTACATCCGCCGCCGCGCCCGGGAGCACTTCCGCGAAGCAGCGACGACGGAAGGAGGAGCGGCAGCAGGAGGGGAAACGTCTTCGTCGTCGCCGTCCGACCTCGCCTTCTCCGCGGGGCTGAGGGAGCTCGCCGCGGCGAGGCGCCAAGCCGAGCTCGCGAGGCTCTACCACAGGCCGCAGCGGTCTGTCATGGACGTGATGAGCACCGAGGAGCACCTGAGGAGGGAGGCCGGGAGAGGGGCTTGAGAAAAAGGAGGAGGAGAGAGAGAAAGTGTGTAAAACAAAAAAGAGTCGTTTTTTCTTCTTTTTTCTTCTTCGACCCTTCCTTCTCGCCAATTCGCTCGCTCTCAACACTTTTCTCGCTTTCCACTTCCGCGTGCTTGCTAGCTTCTCCAGGTGGAAAGGCCCTGCTCCCGGAAAACGCGTGCTGCATCTCTTCTCCGTCACGCGTTCCGCTAGTCCTCCGACTCGGACGCTAGCTCCTCCCGTTCCCTCTGAAAAAAAAAGAGAAACAGCATGCTGCCTCCTCTCCCAGTCCGTATGCCCTCTTCGTTGTCGTCGTCGAAAAAGAGGAGCAGCAGCTCTTCCTCTTCCGAGAACGCGGCAGCCCTGGGCGCCGCGGCCACGGCCTTCTTCCAGGGCGCGGGGATTGGCGCGAGCATGATGCTTTTCGGGGCGATCAGCGACGCGCTGGCGAGGGTGAGGTCGAGAAAGGGAAGGATAGGGGATTTGGAGCGAAACTGAAAAAAGCGGCGTCGGCGCGGCGGCAGTTGAACCTCCCAATTGAGTCGAGGCCTTTTCCCGCCCTCGTTCCTCTTTTTCATTTCGCTCTTGCCTTGCCGTCGGGTTCGAAACATGACAATGGCGAACTTGACACTGCGCACAAAGAAAAAAGAAAAAGATAGAGAAGCATCTTCGAGCTTGAAATTGAGTTCTAAAAAAAAGCAAGAGCCATGGCTAGCCCGAAACTTCAAAGCTCACCTCAACCTCACCTAAAAAAAACAGGCCCGCTCCCGCCGCCGCCTCCGCAAGCTCCAGAAGCAGGCCTGGGCCCCGCCGCTCTCGTACCCGCTGCTGAGGAAGGCCGCCGTGGCAATGACGGAAGCGTCTACTTCTTCGATCTCGATGCAAAGCGCGGAGGAGCTCGACAGGTGCTACCCCGCGCCGGCGCGGCGGCCGACGCAGGGCGAGCGAGCCGCCGCCGCGGCCGCGGCGGCCGCGGCCGTGCTCGCCCACGCGCCCGCGGCCGCGAGGGCGCGCGTGGCCCCGCGGTGGTTCGCCGGGGCCTACGCCGGGTGCGAGGCCTCGGTCTCGGTGGTGAGCAGCAGCAGAAGGAGCTCGAAGAGCGTGACGATCTCGACGGGCAAGGAGGAGGCGGCGGTCTCGGAGAAGAATAGGAAGCCCGCGTCTGTGGCGGCGGCGAAGCCGACGACGACGCCGGCGGCAAAAGCGCCGACGGCAACGGCAAAGAGGCCCGCGAGCGCTTCCTCTTCGAGGAGGAGGACCAGGCCCGCGAGCGCCAGGAGCCAGCGCAGGCCCGTGTCCTCTTCTTCTGGCAAGAGATAAAGAGAAAGAGAGAAAGCAATTTTGTTCCCCCACCCACCACCATAAAAGAGAGAGAGAGAGAAAGAGAGTAAAAAAAAAAGAGGAAAACGAAAAAAAAAACGGATTTGACAAAAAAAATGGGCGAAAAAAACTTTGTCTCTCTCCCCCTCTCTCTCCACTTTTTTTTCAAACGGCGTCGTCTCCGCCGTCACTCCTCCTCCTCCTCGGCAAAGAGGACGTCCTGGTCTCTGCTGCGGCCTCGGGGACCTCGAACAGCGACTCATCCAGCCTCGCCCGCGCCCCCTGCGCAGCGGCCGACCGCAGCCGGAACGTCGAGTCCGGGTCGAGGCCCGGCGGCAGCAGCATCCCACCGCCTGCCTCTGGCGGGGGCGCGCGCGTGGCCTCGGCTGTGGCCGCTGCGGCCGCGGCGGCCGCGGCGGTGAAGGAGGGGGTGACAGCTGAGGGAAGAGGTCGAGCGGAAGGTGGCGAAGCGGCGGCGGCAGAAGGAGCCGCGGCAGCGGCAGCAGCGGCGGCAACAGCAGCGGCGGCAGAGGCCCCGCCACCGCCTCCGGCGCCGGCGGCCGCTTCCCTCGCCGCGTCGGACCGAAGCACGTCCATGGAGTTGCGGTGCAGGTTGATGGAGATCCGGGCTGCTGCTTGCTGCTGCTGCTGCGAAGAGGGAGGAGCTGGAGCTGAAGGAGGAGGAGGAGGAGGCGCGGCGGAGGGAGCGGGAGCGGGAGGAGCAGGAGCAGCGACCGGCGGCTGCACGAACGAAACCCCCTTCATCGCCGCCCCCCCCCCACCGCCGCCTCCACCGCCACTCCCGTACCCCCCACCGCCCTCCTCCCCGCCCGACAGCTTGACAGTCTCGTGGAACGCCGCCCAGTTTACGCGAGGCTTCAGGTCGGGCGAGTCCGAGGGGCTCGTCACGATCGAGCAGAAGCCGTGGTCTCGACGGACGTCGCGCATGACGGAGAAGACGCGCGTGCGCATCGCGTTGGCGGCCGTCGAATAACGGTACCCCTCCACGGTGACGGCGATGGAGGCGTCAGCATCGCGGAGCATGCCGCCGCTGTTTTGTTGTGGAGTTATTTTTGAAGGTAGAAGGAGGAGGGGGGGGGGTAAATCTTTTTCCCTCGCTCGCTCGCTCTCGCTCCCGCTCTCGCTCGCTCGTTCCCACCGGGAAAAAACAACTCTTCCTCTCACCCTCGCCCCGTCGCCCAGTGCCACAGCGGGCTGCGCTCGTCGATCACGTGCTTCACCACGACGGGAAGCCAGAGCATCAGCCTGTCGGAGCCGTCGCCGTAGCCGACGTCGAGCTGCAGGCACTCGAAGTCGTCGGGCTCGCCCACCGAGAAGCTCGGCGGGTTGCTGCTGCTCTCCGAGAGGCTGCCGCGGGAGCTGCGGCTGTCCCGCGGCTGGGCGGCGCGTCCCGCGGCTGCTGTCATCGTGGCCACGGAGGCGTTGGACTCCCTGCCGCCGATTCGAGAGGGAGGAAGAGACGAGAGCTCGTCGTCGGCGGTGTCTGCTCCATTGACTCCAACTCCGAATGCAACTCCTCCTCCTCGGCCCCTCCCTCGACCACCACCTCCACCTGCCCCGCCGCTCCTCCCCGCCGTCCCCTGCGGCCTCCACCGGTACAGGTAGGCCTTGACGCACACCTCCAGGTGCTGGTTCGGGTAAGTATCTCCGACCCTGACCATCAGAGCCACCTGCCCCGACCTGGTCCTCGACAAACAGAGAGAGTCGGAGAGGCAGAGCGTGTTCTCTCCCAGCAGAGGGTAAGGGACGCACCTCGCCGAGCTCCCCACCACGGCCCTGCTGAGAGCGGCCGGTGGTAAGGTCGCGAGCCCTGACTGCGGCTCGACGTCGTGGAGCTTGGACACGTCGACGAGATAGCGGGTGTCCTTGGACTGGTTGGGGGCCGGGGCTTTAATCATGCGTTTGAACTGGTGGCCCCAGAGGATGTCGTGCGGCAAGTAAGAGCGCCGGGCCGCGAACGGGTTGCCGAACTCGGTGGTGCCGTGGAAGGTGACGACGATCTCCGCGCCACTTTCCAGTAACGAATCGTGCGTGTGGCCGCAGAGCGGGGAGCGCTCGTCCACCGTGTGCTCTATGATCAAAGGGAGGAGGAGGGCGCCGTCTATGTAGCCGATCTGGAGCTCCTCGCAGCGGACGGGGACGTGCTCGCCTAGTGTTTTGTTTTGGGTTTTTTGGAGAGGGGTCGGGAGAACAAGAAGAGAAGGAATTTTTTTGAAAAAATTCCGAAGTTTTTTTTTTTTTGAAAAAAACCGAACAAGAAAAAGTTGAGAAAAAGAAGGAAAAAAACTTCTCCTCTCTCTCTCTCTCTCTCTCTCTCTCTCTCTCTCTCTCTTTTACCTTCCGCCGTCGTCCTCCCCGCGCCCCACGTGTACAGGTACGCCTTGACCTGCGGCTCCACCACCTGCGTCGCCCTCAGGTCGGCGACGCGGAACATGAACTTGAGCACGCCGTCGCGGCGCGCGATGACCGCGACCTGCGAGATCCCGATCGTGCGCGCGCGCTGCTGCGGGTGCGATATGCGCGCGAAGATGACGCCGATGACGACGGCCTCGGTGACGATCGCGATCAGGACCTGCGAGACGAGGACGATGTAGCTGGTTGGGGTTGTTTGGAGAAAGGAAGAAAATCGAGAAAGAGAAAGTGAACTTTTTGTTTTTAACTTTTCTCCACCTCCTTTTTTTCTCTCTCTTTCTCTCTCCCTCTAGAAACAAAAAAACATCTTTTCCCTCTTCAAACCAACTCACCCTGGAGGGCACCCGTCGTTGGGCGCCGTGTTCCCGTACCCCACCGTCTGCGTCGTCGCCACCGCGAAGATGAACGCGGTCCCGAACGAGAAGCCGGAATCGTCCGATTTCGAAAGGCAGCGCGGGTTGGTGGACCAGAGGAGCCACCAGATCCCGGCGAACACGAAGAAGATCAACAGGTAGACCACGGCCACGCCGACCAGCAGGGCCCACAGGCTGGTGTTGAGGGCCGAGATGAAGAAGTCGCGCACCCAGGCGTGTAGCTGGAGGCGCCAGCCGCCGGCGAAGGCGACCCGCGACTCTTCGGCGCGCGCCCTTCCCTCGACGAGCGATGGCCTCAGGGCCCGCTCCCGCTCGGCGTGCTCTCTGCCCCGGCCCTTGTCCGGGGCCCAGGAGAGGGCGTCGACGACGGACGCGACGCTGTGGAGGCCGTGGAGGCCGCCGCCGTGGTCGGCTGGGTTTTCCCGTTTTTTTAAAGAGGGATGAAGAGAAAAGAAACGAGGTCGAGAAAATGAGGTTTTTCTTTTTCTTTTTTTCTTCGCTCTCTCTCTCTCTCTCTCTCTTTCTGGAACTAATTTTTGACCCTCACCTGCGAAGAACCCGCCGCCCGTGTCGTCGTCGGAAGAGACCGTGGAGGCCGTTGACCAGTTGGAGGCCGCTGTCGTGGCCCCCGCCGCGGCGGCGGTCGCCGTCGCCGCCGCGGTCGTCGTCGCCGCCGCAGCAGTCGTCGTCGTCGTCCTTGTCGAGGCTGAGACTCCCGCGGTGCCGTGGCTCCCCCGCCTCGATCCCCCTTCTCCTCCAGAGGCAGAAGGAACAGAGGTGGGCACTGCATCTCTTTCCAGGTCGTCGGGGTCGAAGTTGAAGTTGGGCCTGGAGTTGGTGCGCGGGATGCGGTCGCCGGCGGTGACCGTCGTCGTCGAGGAGCGGATTCGCAGCCCCGCCGCGGCAGCCGCAGAAGGATTCGACGTCGCCGCCGACGACGGAGGAGCTTCGGAGCTGGAGTAGGCGCGGCGGCGCCCCGCGGCGTCGACGGGGGGAGGTGGAGGTGGAGGCGGGGGTCCTCCGCTGCCGCCGCCGGCCATGGTTTTTTAAAAAGCGGAAGGAGGAGGGAAGGCGAGGTCGAGGTCGAAGAAAAAACAGCGAGGGCAAGAGGCGGCGGCGTCCGCTCGATGATGCTCTGTCGCTCTGCCGGTCTCTCTCTCGTCCGCTTGAGCTTTGAAACTCGGAGAGGAGGAGCGCGCGATCACGAATGAATAGCTAAGGAGATCGATCCCTTGAAGCCTTTCTTCTCGCGGCTCGAACGCAAACGACCTCCTCCTTTTGATGGAAGGGATGGCCGGCGATGGAGGGGAGAGAGAAAAGAGTGAAGGCGAAGAAGAGAAATTTTCTACGACCTTTGAGCTCAAGACCACTTTTTGAACTTCCTCTCTTTTCTTTTTTGTTGTTTTTTCCTCCTCAGCAGCGATGATCATCCCCGTGCGCTGCTTCACCTGCGGGAAGGTGCGTTGAAGGCCCGTGCGGCGTGGCGAAGCGAGAGCGAGAGAGGAACCGAGAGAGAGAGAGAGAGAGAGAGAGAGAGAGAGAGAGAGAGAGAGCGTGAACAAGAGCAATCCATTCGGCCGCCGCCGTTTGCCGCTCGACGCTCGACGACTTCAATCTCTCACCTCGCTCTTCTCTCTCCACTCTCTCTTTCTTTCCAATTCCACTTCAAGGTCATCGGCAACAAGTGGGACACCTACCTCGAGCTCCTGCAGGCCGAGTACAGCGAGAGGTAAGAGAGAATGAGAACAAGAAGATGAATAAAGAGATAGCGAAGATCGAAGATGACAACGCTGCGAGAGAGAGCGACGACGGCTTGCTTTGAGAACCAAAACTCGGCGCTCAACCTCTCTCTCTTCCTCAAAACCTCGACCTCCCTTCCACAAACTCCCCACCCCCCCCTTAGCGACGCCCTCGACGCGCTGGGCCTGCAGCGCTACTGCTGCCGCCGCATGCTCATGACGCACGTCGACCTCATCGAGAGGCTGCTCAACTACAACACGCACGAGCGCTCCGCGGAGGGGCAATGAAGAAAGAGAGAGATGAAGAGAGAGAAGAGACGAAGAAGAAGAGAGGGAAAAAACTGTAATTCTTAACCTTTTATTGATTTTTTTGCATTCCTTTTTTTCTTTTGTCTCTTCTCTCACCCCCCGACTTTTATATTCCCGGGCCGGCCGAGCCCCTCTATCTCTCTCTGTGTGCCTCTCTCTCTCTCCCGAATAACGGAAAAACATAAAAAAACGATTTGAATCTAGAGCCGAACGATGTCGACGCGGCACCTCGAAGCGAGATCGTCGTCTTCTTTCCCTGCTCCTTGCTTCCTCGCTCCCAGGATCACCACCGCCGCGGTCCCGCCCCCCCCGCCGCCCGTGACCGCGCGCCCGGGGTTGACGGCGACTGCCTCGACGCCGGGCTGCGGTGGCGGCACGGCGGAGGAAGCGGAAGGCGACGACGACGACGAAGGAGCTCCAGCTCCAGCGGCGGCGGTGGCGGCGACCACAAGCTCCCCGCTCTCGTCGACCCTGAGCGCCGGCGGTGCCTCGGCCGTCGCGACGCGGGCGAAGGGGGCCAGGTCCGAGGGGAGCAGGAGCACGTCCGGGGAGAAGGGCATGGCCAGGCCCGGGTATGGAGGAGAAGCGGAGGGCCTCGAGGCAGCGGAAGAAAAAGAAGGAGCTCCGGAAGAGGTCGAAGGAGCGTTTCCGCCTCCGTTTCCGCCGCCGCCTCCGCCGCTTCCGAGCGCCAGGCGGGAGTCGAGCATGCTGCCCCTCGCCGGCGGGTACAGCGGGTAGAAGCAGCCCTGCTCGAGCAGGGCGCCGGCCAGGCCCGCCATCCGGTCCTTGGGGGCGACGCCGGGAAGAGTAGAAGAAGAAGACGAAGAGGAAGGGTTTGCGTTTGCTCCTTCGTTGCTTCCGCCATTGCTACTCCCGTTGCCGAGGCCGCCGGCCGCCTGCGACGCCGAGAGGTCCCTCAAGACGTCATGCCCCGTCGCCCCGAAAACAAGCCCCCCGATCCTGAAAGTGGCAGGGTTGGGCAGGGCCACGATGTTGGACGGGGTGCCGCGGGGGAGGGCCAAAGCCTTGGCCGGGAAGGCCGAGGTGAGCGCTCCGGCGGCGACGTCGCGCGGCGACGGGAGCAGCACGACCGGCGGCGGAGGTCGGTTGTTGTTCTTGTTGCCCTTCTTGCTTTTGCCGAAGTTCGAGCTCCACTCGGCGATCCTGGAGATCACCTCCCGCTCGAACAGCTCGTCGAACGAGACGTCGAGCGAGCCCGAGCAGACAGAGGGGTGCCTCTCGTCGACGAAGGGGCCGACGAGGATGACAGCGTCGGCCGCCGAAGAGCTCGACGACGAAGAAGAAGCACCTTCTCCGTCTCCGTTGCCGCCGTTGCCGGCAGCGAGGGCGAGGACCGCGTCGAGGGCCTCGAACGCCACGTCCCCGGGGGCCGTGAAGGGCCCCGCGGCGGCCACGACCTTCAGGCCCAAACTCCCACCCTCGTTCGCCTTCACGGGGGCCTTCGGCGGGGGCGCCGAAGGGAGGAGCGCCGACGCGACCAGCGTGTGGCCCGCGGGGCAGGCGCCGACGACGGCGACGACCTGTCCGGGGAAGAGCCTCCAGCGGTGCTGCAGCGCCGAGACGTCGAGCCTGGCCCTGCGCCCGCCCGAGAGGGAGGCAGACCCCTCGAGCGAGGCAGAGTGGAGGTCGAGGCGCGGCGGCGGGGCTGCGGTGTCGGCGGCGTCGGAAGGAGCAGAAGGAGCCAACGAAGAAGAAGAATCGGAGCTTCCTGAGTCGACGACGCGGCCGACGAAGACCCCGCGCGCGGTCTGGCGCGCGACGCCCACGGGGGCCAGCGGCGCCGAGCCCAGTGGGGCCTCCTGGTCCTCCTCATCATCATCATTCATGGCGGTGGAGGCGGGGAGAGAGCTCGAAGCGGCTGCAGCTGCAGCCTTCTCGAACGCGGCGGCAAAGCGCTCGACCCTCGCCTCTAAAAATGCTGCGCGGTCGGACAGAGAGTCCGTGAGCACCTTCGCGTCCGGGGGAGGGGCGCGCGTCAGCAGCTCGACGACGGCGGCGAGGCGTGGGAGGTCCTCGAGAGCCGCGGCGGCGGAGGCGGCGGCCTCGGCTTCCTCGTCTCCGTCGATCTCCATCGAAGAAGGAGCGAGCTTCGTCTTCTTCTCGGCCTCGCCCGCGGAGGGGAGCTCGATCTCCGGCCTGAGGGAGGCGACGACCTCCCCCTTCCGCTCCCTCCGGGCGAAGGCCGAGCCCGGGGAGGCCTGGCGCCTGGGGCCCGTGTGGGACGGGGTGGTGGCTGCTGCTGCTCCCGCGCCGGGAGAGGCAAGAGCGGCGGCGCCGGGAGAAGCTGCCGCTGCTGCCTTCGCCGCGGGCGAAGCGGCGACGGCGGGAGCAACTGTCGCCCTCACGGAGGCCGCGGCGGCGGCCCGGGTCTTCCCGCTCTTCTGGCTCGCTCCTCCACCCATGCGCGGGAGGCGGACGTTGGTGCCGTCGGCTAGGGCGTCGGCGGCGCTGTTTGATTTTTGGGGGCGTGTGTGAAGAGAAGGGGAGAGGTTTGGATGAGTTTCAAGTTCGTTTTTTTCCGTTTGCTCTTCTTCGAAGCGCGCTCTCCTCTTCCTTCCATCGCCAATTCGAAAAAACTCACTCGTCCCAGCTCAGCCCTCCGCCCACGGCGTTCTGAGCGCTCCTCTTGGTGACCGCCGAGGCACGGGCCTCCCTCTCGAAGGCCTCGACGAGCGCGGGGGTCAGCTCCGAGGGGGCGATGCCGCTGTTTTGAGAGAGGGGAATTTGATTTTGTTTGTTTTTTTTCGAAATTGTTTTTGATGCGAACGAGAAGAAAGGAGAGGGAGAAGAGGGTGAATTTGTGAGCGAATTGTCCTTTGTAGAGCGAGTGCTGATGCAATTGTTCGCGTTCACGGATAGCTCCGTGTCGCAGAGGCCCCATCGGGGCAGAGAAAACAGGAATCAGAGCAGCAGAACAGGGAGAGCGACAGGCGGAAAAAAAGGCGATGATGATTTCATCATCGCGCGATTGGAGCGTCGACGACGACGTCTTGATGTGGGCCAATTTCCCATCCCAACCACACTCACGTCGCCATCGCGTAGGCCTCAAACTGCCTCGCGAGCCCGTCCGCGGCCTTGGTCGACCCGGCGACCGAGGCGGCGGCGCCGGCGTCGCCGGAGCTCGTCAGCAGCGCCGCGAGCTTGGCGCCGACGGGGCTGCCGGCGTCGTCGGCCGGCAGATGGAACCCACGGCGCGAGAACGCGGCTCGCAGCAGCTGCTGCGAGGCCGTGGCTGCTGGCGCGGCCATCGGAGCAGCAAGGAGAGGGGGCTCGTTCTCGTCTGCCGTCGTGCGAATTGGTGTGCGAGGCGGGGCCGGAGAGGGCGCTTGGAAGAGGAAAAGAGGAAGAGAAGAGAGAGAAAAGAAAAAGAGAAAGCTATGAATCAAGACGAAGTTCCATTCGCCTCCTGTCGTTTTTTTTTTCCTTCTGCTTCGACCTCTTCGCTCTGTCTCTCTCTCCTTTTGTCACTCTAAAATGGTTTTTTGGATTACACGCCCTGCTCCCGCTTTCCTCCTGCTGCCTAGTGCAGCCAAATGCAGCGAAAAGAATTATAAGTTTTTGAAAAGAAATGAAAAGTGATCGATGGAAATAGAAAGAGAGAGGAAACACGGAGTCTCTCCCCCGGCCAAGAGGGCGCGAAAGAGAAGTCTCGTTCTCTCTCAAAAGTTTTTTTCCTTCCCTAAAAAAAAACGGAAATTCCTTACTAATTAACTTTTTCCTATCCTTCGAACCCGGTCGACCGCAGGTACGCCCTGTACGGGTCCGTCAGCACGCTGCTCACCCCGATCGGAGCCCTCAACACGTGATCGGGTATCGCGAAGGCCTCCACTAAGGGAAGCGCGGCGCTCCGCAGCCTCTGCCTCAGCGCCGTCAGTTCTTTCGAGATGGCTTTGGCCTTGTCGGCGGCGACGTAGTCGTCGTTGCGGTAGAGGACGTCCGCCTCGATGGCCTGGAGGGCGAAGGCGTCGGCCATGGCCTTGAGGGCGGGCTTGACGCCTCCTGTGGTGGTGGGTGGGAGAAAGTCATAGAAGAAAAAGGTTGAGTTTTTCTTCTTCTTCTTCTTCGTCGTCGTCGTCGTCGTCGTTTGTCTTTCTCTCTTCCTCTCTTCTCTCTCCCCAAAAAACTCCAAAAACAAAACTTATTTTACCTTCCGGGCTCGCCGTCTCCGCCGCCAGGGCCAGCTCGTCGTAGATCACGCTCTCGATGTGCGCGTTCGCCAGGTGCAGCAGGTGAGGCACGCACCTGTTCCAGGCCGCGAAGGCGCCTCCGCGCCCGCGGCTGTGCTTGGCGAGGCGGGCCGCGGCGGAGGCGAGCAGCCTGCGAACCCGGTGCCTCAGCGCGCGCCTCAGAAACCCGGAGTCTCGGAGGTGCCTCGGGGCCGTGTCGTGCGCCAGCAGCGGGTTGGCGGGCAGGGCCCTGCCCGCCCAGGCACGCACGTAGGCCGTCGAGGCCGACAGGGGCCCGCCCTGGAACCTCTGGCCGTACCTCTTCAGCAGCAACCCCGCCACCTGCTGCAGCAGCACGGTGTTGTCTCCCTCGAATGTTTGAAAGATGTCGTGGTCGCTCCGCCAGGCGCCCATCCGGTTGGCCGCGGCGTAGCCGTGGCCGCCGCAGGCGGCGCGGCAGACGGAGAGGGCGTTGGCGGTGAAGGCGGTGATGTAGGCCTTGAGGCCGGCTGGGGGGGTGGGGTGGGGTGGGATGGGGTTGGAGGGAGGGAGGGGGGAGCGAGGAGGAGAGAAGGAAAAAGTTTTTTTTTGAGTTTTTTTTTCGAAGTCGGGGTTTTTTCTTTTTTCTCTCTCTCTTTCGTCTCTCTCTTCTTCTTCTCTCTCCCTTCTCTTTCTCTCTTTCTCGCTCTCTCTTACCAGACAAGCAGTGCACGTCCGCGGCCGCGTCCTCGTCCACGCCCGCTCCCCCCTTCTTCGAAGCCGCCTTCACGTCGGCGTAAAGCTTGGCGAGCTTGCGCGAAGCAAAGTGTGCGCCGTACGCGGTCGCGAGCAGCGGCATGAGCTTTTCTTGTTGGGAAGGGTAGTCGAGCACGGCGACCTCTGCTCCCCCCGGGGGACCGAACTGGGTCCTCGTAGCCGAATAACGCACGGCGATGGTGACCGCTCCTTTCAGAACGGCAAGAGAGGAACAAGAGAGGCCGACGCGGCCCCCGGTGAGCTCCCCAAGAGTCGCGGCAAAGCGCTTGCCCGGAGAGAAATCCGAAGAGTAAGCCCCTCCCTTCTCGACGCGGGCGAACCTGTCGAGCAGGTTCTCTCGAGGCACGCGGGCCCCCCTGAACCGCAGCGCCCCGTTGTCGACGCCCTGAAGCCCCACTTTGTACCCGCAGTCGAGCACCTCCACGCCCGGGAGCGTGTTCCCCGGTCCGGGCTGCCCGTTGCGGATCGGGACCACAAACGCATGAACGCCGTGGTCTGTCACGGACGAATTGTCTCCCTGCGTCGGGATCTTGAGCCTCGCGAAGACCGTCGCAGCCTGCCCGTCCTCTGCGGCGTTGCCGATCCACCACTTGAGGGCGCCGTCGTCGGGCGTCGTCAGCACCCACTCGTCGGTCGCGACGTCGAGCACCGCCTCGGTCTGCAAACCGGCGACGTTGCTTCCGTGGCCCAATTCCGTCATAGCGAAGCAGCCCGGGAGCCTGAACGCGTCGATGTCGTCGTAGTACCGCTGGCGGTGCTTCTCCGTCCCCAAAGATAAAACGGACCCACCCCAGAGAGAATACTGGACGCCCGTCTTCACAGTTGTCGAGAGGTCGACGAGAGCCAAGAGCTCGCCCAGGAAGAAGTAGGTAACGAGGTCGGTCTCGTAGAGGCGCGCAGGGTGGTACCCGGCATCGAGGATGGTCTTGAGGATGCGGCGGACCAGGGCGCGGTGCTCCTCTGGTGGTTGGAGTTGGGGTTGGGGAGTTGAAGAGGTCGAGGGTGAAAAAGGGTGAGGGAGCCGCCGAGAGAGAGAAAAAGGTTTCGAAAGCAGTATGGCCGTTTTTTTCTTTTTCAATGCCTTTTTTCTTCGCGCGTTTTTCGACGCCTTGGTCCGCTCGTTATCGCAATTCGACACTCCCGGCGATGTCGAGCGAGTACGGAGCGTCTCGTCGGAGGTGTCGCGAGTTCGAAAGAGGTGCAGGAAGAGATAAACGACGAGCTCGAAGTGCATCATCGAGGGCATGCATGCGAAACATCCGTGCGCCCTTCTTCTCCAGCTCAGCTCTCAGCTTCTTCTCTCTTCTCCTCCTCTCTTCTCCTTCTTCTTCTCCTCCATCTCTCATCCTTCCGCATCCCCTCGACACAGGCCGGCATGAGGTCGGGCCTGTTCTCGAACAGGGAGTAGACCTCGCGGCGCATGGTGCGCTTGGCGGGGTCGACGTCGAGGGCCGCCTCCATGGCTGCGGCGTCGATCGGCGGCAGCGACAGAGCCGAGGAGCGAGCGGAAGCGGAAGCGGCTGTGGGGGAGGCCTCGAGCGTCTCCTCGCCACGCCCGCCGGCGAGGTGACGGGCGAGAACCGCGACGCGACCTGCGGAGGACATCTCGCTCTCTCTCGAATCTGCTGCTGAGAAGGCGAGAGCGCCGGAAGAAGGGGCGATGTGGAAAAAAGTCGAACTGTTCGACAGAACAAAAAAAACGAATTTCGGAAAAGTGAAAGAACGAGCTCGATGATGACACTCTCGAACGAACGAAGGAAAAAAACTCGCTCGCTCGCTCGGCGTCCTCCCTCTTCTTCCTACCCCCACTCCTCCGAAATGCCCAGCGCCCTCGTCACGGGCGGCGGGGCTGGCATCGGCGCCGCGACGGCGGCCCGGCTCGCCGAGCGCGGGTACAGCGTGACGGTGAGGAGAGAAAGGAAGGATGAGAGATTAATCTGTTGAAGAGGAGGCTTGATTGAAAATCGTTTCGGCCAATTCCTTCCTCGTCGAGACGTCTTTTGGTTTTTTGTCTCTTTTGAGCATGTAGAGGCATGCGAGAGTGTACCATGACTGCATTCGTCTGAGAGAATAAAGCTCAAACGACGGAAAACAAACGCGATGCGACCACTCAATTGTCATTCTCGCTTCAGACGCTCAAAAACTTCGACCTCCTCTCTCTCTTTCTTTTCCTCCTCCTCCTTTCTTTCTTCTTCTTCTCTTTCCACCCCAGGTCTCCGACATCGACGCCGAGGCAGCGGAGCGCGTTGCCTCCTCCCTGCGCTCCCGGGGCCTGCGCGCCACCTCGGCCCGCTGCGACGTCCGAGACAACGACGCGCAGCACCGGCTCTTCGCGGAACACGCCGCGTGCCATGCGGGTGCCGCGCCGGACTTTGTCTTACTCAACGCCGGCGTCATAGACAGGGTAGCTTTGCTCGAAGACTCGGAGGGCAAGTGGCAGACGACGCTGGACATCGACCTGCGGAGCGTGATCGTGGGGGTGACGATCGCCGCGAGCGAGGCCAGGAGGGAAAAGGTAAACGAAGAGGCAAAAGCTAGTCGGAAAAATAGTACAAAAAAGCCGGCGATGGCGATCGTCGTCGTCGCTTCGGCCGGCGGGCTCTACCCCATGCCCTCTGCACCCGTCTACGCCGCGGCCAAGGGGGGCCTCATCCACTTCGTTCGCTCCGCCGCCCTCGGGATCCTCGAAGGCACGGGCGCGCGGCTGACTGTTCTATGCCCCGAGCAGGTTGATACTGCTTTGGTCGCGGGAGTCACCGACGCGGGCCTGCTGCCGGGCGTCGAGAAGGGAGGGAAGCTCGCGCAGCTCCTGACGACGGACGACGTGGCCGACGCCGCGGTGGCCTTGGGGGAGGACGAGAGGGCCGTGGGGACCGCACTGATGGTGCACGTGAGCGGGAAGCTGCTGGAGGCGAAAATGCCTCGAGGATTCCTGGTCGACTCTGGGGGGCGGTTTTCTCTCAAAAGCTCGAGCTCGAGCTCGAATTCTTCTCCCTCTCCTTCTTCCTCTTCTCTCGCCCGCGCCGCGTGGGCCCGGAGCCTCCCCCCCTCGACCAACCGCGCCGTCATCGTCCAGAGGCCCGGCACGGACTTCCGGGCCGCGACGGAGGTCGTTGACAGGCCGATAAAAGGTTTGAAACCTCCTCCTGGTTTTTTACTCGTGCGCCGGGCTTACGCCGGCGTCAATGCGTCGGATGTCAACTTCGCGGCGGGGAGGTACGCGGCAGCCCCCGGGGTCGCCTCGGGCAGCAACAGCTCCATCCCGGGCTCCAAAGGCGCCAGGCCGCCGTTCCCCTGCGGCTTCGAGGCCGTGGGTATCGTCGCGGCGGTCTCGGACCCAGAGAGTTCTGAAAACGGAGAAAGTCATGAGTCGGGTTCTTTCCGGGTCGGCGACGCGGTGGCCGAGCTGTGCTACGACGGCTTCTCCGAGTTCTCCCTCGCCCGGGCTGACCGCTGCTTCAGGGTCACCAATCCGGATGCGGCCTCGGTGGCCCTGCTGACCAGCGGGCTCACGGCGTCGATAGGCCTCGAGGTGGCGTGCAAGCCGCGCAGGGGGGAAGTGATCGTCGTCACGGCCGCCGCGGGCGGCACCGGTCAGTTCGTCGTCCAGCTGGCCAAGGCTGCCGGCTGCCGCGTCGTCGCGACCTGTGGGGGCCCGGCCAAGGCTGCGATGCTGCGGGGCCTGGGAGCGGAGAGGGTCATCGACTATAAGGCCGAGGACGTCGGGGCGGTGCTGAAGAGGGAGTATCCAAAGGTGAAAAGAAGAAGAAGAAGAAGAAGAAGAAGAAGAAGAGAGAAAAGAAGAAGAGAGAGATTTGGAAAACGAAAGCAAAGGGAAAAAAAACTCAAAAAAAAACTCTTCCCCACCTCTCACAAAAAACTCCTCCAGGGCGTCGACATCGTCTGGGAGTCCGTCGGCGGCTCCATGTTCGACGCCTGCGCTCGCTCCCTGAGGCCCGTGACCGGTCGCATCGTCGTCATCGGGATGATGCAGGAGTACCAGGGAGAGGCCTGGAAGACGGGGAAAGCAGGAGCGGCCGGCGCGGGTTTACCCGAGCTGCTGCTGTGGCGTGGGGCGACCGCCACGGGCTTCTTCCTGCTGCACCACCTGTCGAGGGCCCCCCGGCACCTGGCCGCGCTGGAGCGGAAGCTGGAGGCCGGCAGGCTCCAGGTGAGGGTCGACGACGGGAGCGGAAGGAGAGATGGAGAAGGAAAGACGCAGAGAAAGTTCGAAGGGATAGAGAGCGTCGCGGAGGCGGTGGAATGGCTCCAGAGCGGGAGGAGCTCCGGGAAAGTGGTGGTGAGGCTCCCACCTGGCGGGGGCGCGCTGTTCGACGGGTTCATGGAGCGAGGGGTGCTGCCTGGCGAAGGGGCGGCGAGGTCGAGGTTGTGAAAAGAAAGCAAGAAGAGAAGAAATGAAAAAGAAGAAGGTCGTCGTCGTCGTCGATTCGACGAAGAAGAAAAACTAAAAAAAACACAATTTTGTTTTGCATTCTTCTTCTTTTCGCGCACCCGATATCTACTGGTTCCGAATTCTTTCCTTCCTTGCAGCATGAGGAGGACGATAAGAAGGGTCACTGCTCTGGCCGCGGTCGCTCTCGTGGCTTCGGGGCTGGTAGGGACGGAGCGCGCGAAAGAGAGAAAGAGAGGCGAAGGAATGCGGCTGCAGCCGTGTCAAAAAAAAACGGCGCCATGCTCGTAGTCGCCTCCAATCTTTCTGCCTCTCTCGCTTCCATTTGTCGCCTTCTTTCTCTCGTTCCGAGTGCACGGTCAGAGCTAAAGCGGTGCAGACCTCCGTTCTTTCTGGTCAGAAAAGAGCGTCAGAGAAGAACGACCAAGGAGGAGACTCTGAAGAATTCCGGATTGTGCTCCCTCCCTCTCTCTCTTTTCAGTTACGGCACCCCCAACTCACTCCTTCTCTTCTCTTCCGCACCCCAAAAACACACGACCAACAGGCCTCGCGCGCCTCTTCCGAGCTCGACGAGGCGTACGCGAGCGTGCACTCTTGGATCGACGAGGTGAGAAAAAGGGGACAGAAGAGGCGCGGGATGATAAAAGGTCGGCATTGAAGAGAGAGTTTCGAAATTAGACAAAGAACTCAACTTTTTCGACCTCCACAACGACGACACCCAAAAACGAAAAAAAAAACAATCGCTCGCCTCCGAGGATCCCGCCGCAGCCTCCCTGGCGCGCTCGCAGGCCGAGCTGGCCTTCGAGGCGACCAGGATGGCGATGGAGATGGAGATGGGAGAAGGACAAGAGGCTAGAGATCGTCGTCGTCGTTCTTCATATTCTTCTTCTTCGTCGTCTTCTTCGGTGCTTGTTGCGCTCGAGGAGACGGCAGAGGGAGCGGCGGCGTTCGAAGGAGAAAGAGGAGGAGAAGAAGAGGCCCTGTCGGAGGAGGAAGGGCTGTGGCTCCGGGCAGCAACCACCGCGAGCGTGTCTTCGGCTTCTTCGAGCGAAAAGGATAGAAAAGGGAGCGGGGACGCAACGGCGAGTTCTTCTTCTCGTTCTCCTTCTTCTTCCTCTTCTTCTTCTGCAGCAACAGGAGCGACGGGAGCCGCCGCCCCGCTCCTTATCCCTCCGCCGCCTCCCGCCGCTGTCGTCGCCCCCGCTTCATCTTCTTCTTCCGCTCCCTCTGCTGCTGCTGGCGGCGGCGGTGGGATAGTCGCCGACGCGGCAGCCGGCGCGGCGGCCGAGGCCGCGGCCTCGGCGGGCTTCACCTCGGCGCGCGCCGAGGCCGCGAGGGCCGAGGTCGTCGCCGCTACCACCTTCTCGGAGATCAACGAGCAAGGGATGGACTCGTCCAAGCCCAACGAGTTCTGCGCGCGGACGGGGCTCGACGCGTTCCCTCCGCCGATGAGCGCGAGCCCCCCGGCGTGCGACGCTGCGGACCCGGACTCGCCGGCGCTGTTCCTGAGGCCGAGCGCCGGAGGGGCCTTTTTGGGAAGGAGCCCGCAGCTCGTGTCGAGCTCCGGGGCGCTGACGACGCCGCCGGACCCGCAGTCGTACCAGATGATGTACCTGGCGTCACTGCCTTATTTCCCTCTGCCTGCGACCAACGACGCGCAGTAAGGAAAAAAAGAATTGTGTTTTTTTCTTTTTTTTTTTCGTCCGTAGAATTTTTGTTCGTCAAAAAAACTTCAAAAAAATCTCACCTCATCTTTTCTTCTCTTCTCTTTCTTCTCCCTCCCAACCAACCCCAGGTACGACAACTACCGTGGCAACGCCGACGCCTGCATCCAGGCCATGGGCCTCTCGTTCCCCCCCGCGCGCTTCGTCGCCAATGTCACCTCGGCGGCCTCGGAGCTCGCCGCCGGCATCCGCAAGCGGCTTCAGGCCAAGAAGGCCGCGCTGGGGCTCAATGGCGGCGGAGGCAGCGTCACGAGGGCCCAGGGGGGCTTGACCCAATCCCAGAGCGGTGGATCCAGCGTGAATTCCAACTCGAACGTCAACGCGGCGGCGACGACGGCGGCAGCGGCGGCAGCGCCGCCGCCGCCGCCGGTCTCTCAGGAGGGCGAGGTCGAGGCGGGACTCGCCAAGGCCCTGGTCCTGCACACCTCCACCGACGTCTTCGTCCTCTTCCGCGGCACGATGAGCAGGAGGGACTTCGACCACATCAACCTGGTGGTGTACCCCGTGGAGGCCGGTAGCTTCTACGGGGCGCAGAGCGGGGAGAAGGTGTTTGTGGTAAGAGGAAGAAGAGAAGAGGTGGAGGAAGGAAGAAGAGAGAGAGAGGGACGGAGGGGAAAAAAAAACACTCAATCTCGACCTTGACCTCGAAAAAAAAACTTTCTTCTCCTCTCTTCTCTTCTCACCACCCAAAAACCCTCAGCACGCCGGCTACCACAAGGCCACCTCCCTCCTCATGCCCCGCATCGAGGAACACATCGCGGACCTGGCGGCCAGCGGGGCGGTGTCCGCGAACAACCACACTGTCTGGTTCGTGGGGCACTCGATGGGCGCTTCGCTCGCGACGCTCGGCGCCCTCCGCTGGACCTCTCCGACTTCAAGCTCTTCTTCCTCTTCCGATCCCTCCTCCTCGTCCTCCTCGTCCCGCCTGGGAGGGGTCTACCTGCTCTCGAGCCCGCGGGTGATGTGGGGCGACGCGTCCCAGAGGTTCTACAACCAGCGAATCGGCAGCAAGACCGTCCGTTTTTCGTACCAGGGAGACGTGGTCGCCGATGCCCCTCCGAGGGACTGGGGCTACCTGGCGGTGGGATCGGGAATCGCGGCCTGCGCCGACGACGACCAGGCCAAAAGAACGGGACTGGAGAGGCTGGCGGGCACGGCCCTGGGCCTCGACAGAGGGGACGGGTGCAACACGCGGGAGAACGCGCTGCCGTCTTTACAAAACGTCATCGTCCACCGCACCCGCGACGCCCTGGTCGGGCCCTCGTACAAGGGCACCGTCTTCGAGTGGGCTCGCTACGGCGGCGGGCGCCACTTCAGGTCGCTGATGTGGGACGGGTTTTTGAGAGGGGCGCAGCGGATCGATCCGGATTCGCTAAAGAGCCCGGGGATGAGCTGCATCGCGCGCGCGCTGGCGCGGTGCCCCGGGCTGGCCAACGGCTGCTTCCACATCCTGCGGTGCGGGCTCTGGCGAGGAGGGAAGAGCGTCACCCCGCCTCCGTCCTCCACGGGGGAGATCGCCGTGCCTTACTGCGGGGCCTCGTGCACGCTCGACGCCTCCTGCTCCCCGCCCTCGACCCCTACGGCCTTCACGGGGGCCTTCAACGACCCTGCGCGCCCGCTGTGCCTCAACAGGCCGAAGGCGGGCCCGCCCGCGGACAGGGTGAGGGAGCCCCGGATGTGCAGGGGGGTCGGGGCCGGGTCGAAGGCGGGCTGGGCGGAGGGGCTCGGGGTGCTCGGGCTTGGGTGATGAAGAGGGAAAGGAGGAAAAGGAGGAGGAGGAGAAGAGCGGAGAGAAAAGCGTTTTCGAACTCTTCCTCTTCTTTCTCTTTCGTTCGTCGCTCCGCGTGTAAAACAACAAGAAAAGGCAGGAATTGGCTCCCTCTAGACAGTCTAGTGTTACTCATTCTGCCTCCCTCGCGGCAAGAGAGAGAGAGGGGTTGGGGGAGAGCAAGTCGCCAACATTTTTTTTTCCATCATGAACCCCCGAAATCAGTCTTTACACGCACGGATATACAAGGGAAAGGGGGGTTTTGAGGAAGCTGCTGAATGACGCACGACTGATTTTGCGGAAGAAGAAATCTTATTGTATCTTTTGTCTTGTTCTGTTGCTTGCTGCTGCTGTGGCAGGGGGGGGGAGAGGGGAGGGGAAGCAGGAGG
>Ga0114918_10001245_pt1 | contig 22701 bp, 27 predicted proteins | sample LantaG_FD_87015 | JGI IMG/M metagenome (GOLD analysis project Ga0114918, IMG submission 87015) | Deep subsurface microbial communities from Baltic Sea to uncover new lineages of life (NeLLi) - Landsort_02402 metaG | ecosystem: Environmental > Aquatic > Marine > Oceanic > Sediment | place... | reverse complement strand
CCTCTTTGTTTTTTTGAGTATATAATTTTTTACTCCTTCTGAACAATCAGTACCTTCCCTTATTGAACGAATAACAGCATCAAATGTTTCTTCTTTCTTATAAGAAATTGCAAAGTCTTTAATAGACCCATTGAATTTTCTTTTCAATTCTTCTGCATCATTATATAAAGTCTTAAAAGCGTTTTCAATATTTAAAACAACATCTTTAATAAACTGCCTTTTTACAACCATACTTTCATCCAACATTGACACTGCGTCATCCAATTTTTCATCAAAGTATAATTGTATAATGTCATTTTCTTTTGTCAATGTGTCGAATGTCATTCTATGCATTCTAAAATACCAATCACATTTTGATTTAGCAAAATCATTGCCAAATTGTAATACGTATCCCTCAAAGTCTTCTTTTGTTTTGCAAATTTCCAATACTTCTGATAAAGTTAGGTTTACTTTTTTTGGTAATAAGTCATAATATGTATTATACTCTTTCATCACAAAATCAATATTTTTGTATTCAAATGTTGAGTTATCACGAATACATAATAATCTACATTCAGTTACTGGATAATCCAATACAATTTTGTTCATTGGTGAAGTATATTCAAAAAATGGCTGTAGATTGTTTTTTAGACAAACTTCAACAAAATTTTGTAGTACAACATTAGAATCATAATACTTTTGCATTACTTTGCATTCTTCATTATCAAACGACCCCTTTGTTTTAGCAACAATGTTTTTATTTGGTAAATCTACAAACGTAATCAAAGACCCATCTTCTTTTTCATATACCGCAGTAAGTTTTTTTTCCTGCAATTTAGAAAGTAAAGTACTTTCATTTTCATTTACATTGTAAAATTTATGTAATGAAAGATAATGCTTGAATAAAGAACCGTCTTTATTAATGAGAAAAGTAATGCCACGCATTTCTGACAATAATACATTTTTTGACATTGTATCATATCTTGCCAATTTATAAACAAAAATGTGTGCTTTATACCCTTGAACATTATGTTCTGTTTTAAAGAATAATGGTTCTGGATATTGTGATTGTAATTCACAAAGTTGGTTATATAATTTTTCTGTGTTTATCATTTCTGTATTTTTTAGTTTTAATATATCTTATTAACGCAATTTATTAAAAAATGTTTCGACATTGTTTTGGTTCTGGTATGTTATCTGTTAAAATACTTGCTTTTATTTGATGCTTATCATAAATTTCATTTATTTTTTTATCCATATGAAATAATTTATAATAAATTTTCATCTCAATTGATTTTTTTATTATTGAAGATGGCATTTTAACATTATACTTTGCGTCACCCACTTCAAAAGAGTCAAAAATAAAGAAGTCATTATGTTCTTCTATAACAGCAAGAAAAAATGTACCTTTCTTGTTTTTTAAAAAATATTTATACTTATCCAACACCATACTCTTTTTTATATTTGAAAACTGCCAATTCTTTTGCTTTTGCTTCTATTTCCAAATCAAAGCCATTACTTGGAAATTTTGTATATATATAATCAGCATGTGCCTTATCTCTTGCTGTTGCATCTTCATACAATCTTTTTGATGAAGAATGATGCGCAATTGGCTTAATATTACCCCAACTTTGTTTAGCCAACATTGTTGCATCCCCAACCGTTAATTCAGAACCATCAATGTTTGTATTATGGCAATTATGGTGGTGTGAATCAAATACAATTGGTATATTGACAATGTTGGATACATAAGATAAATCTTTTACTGTAAAACCAGTGTCATAATCATCATTTTCCAATGTTAGTCTTTTCTTGGATGATTCTGAAAGCAACTCAAAATTTTCAATAAATTTAACCATTGCTTTTTGTTTTTCCTTATATGAAAAGATATGAATATTGATATGGTAGAATGGTGTCATTTCCAAACCCATATAATCCATTATTAGTGCATGTTTATTGATTCTATCAACACTTACAGCGACTTTCTTATCATCAACCATATTTGACATCGAAAGTTTATCTGGATGGAATGACAGCCTTATATCATACCTTTTTGCTTTATTACCTATTTTAAGCAACAATGTTTTTATCCTAGTCCAATTTGGTAAGTCTTCCAAGTTATAAAACTCCATAAAAGGAAATAACTCAGATGTCATCCTATATAAGTTTATATTATTTGTATGACAATAATCCAGCATATTATATGTGGATGTTAAATTAGCCAATACCTTTTCAGAAGTTTTAATTAAACCTTTATCAGATTTAAAACTATTGATACCATTGAAAGTATTATTTACCTTATACTCTTTTGTTTTTTCTGAGAGTATGCAACAAAATCCGATTCTATTTTTGTTTTTTTCCATGTTATAGAAACGTATTTTAGTAAATAATGTTTCAAATATAACCTTTATTATCTTTTTCCCACTCTTCTTTTGTACATGGAATTAATTCTCTATTATTTAAATGTTCCATATCAGATATAGAATATAATTTATCCCCAACAACTTTAAATTTAACATCCCATGCACCACCTATACGATAATATTCACTATTGCGCTTTTTTAATGCACTCTTATGTAACCAAACATATTCGGGTAACTTGAATGTGGCTTTTTCAAAATCAAAACAAGTGCAATATTTACAACCAACTGGTGTCATATCATCATACGAATCAAAATGCCTATGGTAAGGATGCCCACATAAGCATTCAGCATCTTTATCATAATCTGGGTTAAAATGTACTTCTTTTTCAATTGAATATTTAAATAAATACGGTGCTTCATTATCGACACCACTATTTATTTCATTCAACAATCTTTCTATTTCTTCTATTTTCTTGTTAACCATTATTTAGTTCTTTTAAAAAAATCCAACAACAAGTTTAATTTATCCAATGTTAAATAACCGTCATAATCATAGTTATGCAGTACAATTAATTCGTTAATTTTTTGATAAACTTCACTATCATATTCCTCAATAAACAAAATTTCATTTGGTGTCCCTATTGATGCAATAGTTAACCTTCTAAAATTTCGTAAATCATATAACATATTGTTATCAATTGTGAAATGTGGTAACTCATAAAAACCCAACTCTAATAATTCTTCTCTTTTAATCATTTTATCTAAGTTAAATTTTCACCCACTTATATTCAATCAATTTTTTAATTGATAAATCTCTCCAAGGCATCAAATAACCTTTTGAACGCAAAAAATCCACTATTTGAATATAACCAACTACATAATTAGCTGAGTGGTGTATTTTTCCAATATTGACTGAATGTGATGATGTATTTTCATCTTCTGTTTTGTGAAAATGTAAATTGCTATTTATTGTTGCATAATTGTAATTTAAACAAATATGGTATTCACCATTCATCCCACTATTGTAATATGAACAATGTACTGCATCATTATGCTCTGTCTCTTTGATAGTTATATCTTTTGGGTTAACATTTTTTAAATTATGTGCTAACCTTAAAACCTCAATTAAATCATCTTTTTTGATTTTTGAAAGTGGTTTTAATTTTAGATAATGACTATCAAAATACTTATCAAAAGATTGTAATGATTCTTCAACGCCAAAAAACTTTATATCTTTATCACAAACTAAATCTTGCCCCCAGTATTGGGTAAAGAATAATCTTTTGTTATCTAAATTATTTTTCATTTTCTATCTTTTAAATTCTGTAATTGTTAATAAACCATTATTAAATAAATCATCAAATTCTTCTGGATTATCTTCAGCAAAATTCACTGTCTGTTTAGCGATTTCTAGTACTGAAACATAAGTTCCATAATAAATTCCTTCATTACCATTTAAATTAAAGCCATAGTCGAATTCACACCAGATTTTATATTCTTTCTTATTGTTTTCCAATTCTTGGTGGTCATCACCCAAATAATGTAAACAAGCCGTTTTAACCATATGAACATCTGGATGACCCAAAAGATAATATCTTAAATCACCTATTGTATTGAATTCTTCCTGCGTTATTTTATCTGAACTTTCAATAAAAGATATAACATCATCTAAAATGTCATATCTATCACCTTCACAATTCAATATAACATTTTCTAATTTTTCTTTTCGTTTTTCCTCCATTTTATAAGTTTTTTAATTGTAAAATAAATCTTTATAAATATTCCAAAATTCACTAACACCAACATTTTTAATTGTGTTTCTTTCCACCATTAAATCTGGATTTTTCCTTGCTTTGTGTAAAAGTGGTAATTTTTGAATTTCGTCTGTGGTAAATTTTCTAGCTTCTTTGATTTTAACATAATAAGAACCCAATTTAAAGCTTTCTGGATAATCATCCCAATTTACACCTAAAGCAGAACACATTTCCAACATTGTTTTGTCAGATTTCTTTTCTAGTTTTTTTTGTGAAAACATTGACTGAGCCATCATCTGGATTGAATTCCTTCTGGCATCTTGCTGTCTCCATGTGAAATGCTCAAATGCTTCACCTATATCTGGTACATTGAAAATTCTACAGTCAAATTGCCTAAAGTTAAATCCTTCCTTGTTTGGCAATCCACTTTCTTTCAAATAATAATTAAAGTAATTACTACAGCCAGTTGCATAGTCAAAAACCATTTTATTCAATCTACCACCCCATTTTATATCGTTACTTGTTGGTGGGATAAATAATGTTATTTCATCAGATTGGTGATATGCTATTTTTGCCGAACCAACATAATCAAGCATATACTTAGTTGTGTCATTCATCAATTTAGTCAATCTTTCATCAAATGGTTTATTGAATTTTTTTGTGAATTGAGAAAAATTCTTACCATCCAAACGAATAATAATTGGTAGATTGGTGTTAATATATGGATTCATAGTTTTTTCATAAATCTTCATTTTATCATCCAATTTCAATATTTTAATTGAATCTTGAATAAGATTATAAACTACATTAGTTAATGTGTTGTTATCATAATCTGAATTATAATAACCTTTCAATAAATTTACAAGATTATCTCTATTCTTTGTTGATATTTTTTCCATTATTTTATTTTTTAAATGTTAATTTTAAATTAAAAACGTTGTATAATATGTTTTGTTTCAAGAAAAACTTTTATTTCCCATATAATCTAAAATTTAAATCACTTAATGAATCCACTCTCATAGCACCAACTTTGTATTTTTTATTATGTTCACATGTATAAAGGTATGTTTTGATACCTGCTTTGTTCAATTTGACAAAGTTGTCATAATTATCATCCACAAAAATATCAATCCCGACTTCTTTAGCTACTGCTACTTTATCATCTGTAAAATAAATTGGTACACAAGGAAATTTTTGCTTTTCCATCCAATTTTGGGTGGCTGTTTTATTTTCTTCTGAAAATGGTCTGTTTGTGATATAACAGATTGGTTCTTGCTTTAAGATATTAACATTGTCTGTTGCTTTTAAACTTTCCCACATTTCAGGATTTTTTAGTGCTTCTTTCCATTCACCATCATAAGTTGGAAGCCAGCATTCTGGTAAGGTGTTGTAACCATAGTCCTTAGCCATTTTTCCCCAGAAATCAGCCAATACACCATCAATGTCCAACCCTATCTTATAATCACGATTATACACTTTAGGTCTATCATCACCTTGTGGGTAAATGTAATGAAATTCATAAAGAAAACCTAAATTACACAAAATATGACCAATATGTGGTAAGTTTGATTCTAAGTCAATATGTTCACCAGACTTAACGGCATAATAATGCCTTAATAGTGAGTCAATCGTACTTCTCCATTTAAATCCCTTTCTCCAGTTATCGTCATCGTATTTTTCCGCACCAAAAGTCAAGGTATCAGCCCAATCTTTTAAGTATTCTTTGTTTATACTTTAGATATATGCAATTATTTCTAATAATAATGTTTTGTCACCATTATTCAAAAAGTCTATTATTAAAATCTCAACTTTTTCAAAATTTATTGAATTTGTATGGTTATCTTTGTACAAAAAATAATCACGCATTGTGAGTGGTGGTAGTAATGAATACCTTGTTTTACCTTGATTGTATCTTAAAGCTTTATTCATTTAATCTTTTAATGTTATTTGTTTTATCTTCTATCAATATTTTTTCTTCCAATAAAAACTGACATAATAATATTAATGCATCCTCCAAACAATGTTCATATATTCTATATATTTTTTCATTTGGGGAATAAAATATTCTATCATTTATTTCATTTTTTACGATATATTTAAAGTCTATCGTACCAAAATGTGTCATGGGTAGTGCAAAAGCCATTATTTTATAATCCAAACTATTCTCAAGCCAAACTCTAAAAATATCATATTCATCATAAAAACCAACATTTCTTGGGTGTTGGATTTCTTTATCATAACCTATTTTTTTGGCTAATGAATTTAATAGTTCATATCTGCTTTCGTAATTCATAGTATAAATGTCAATAAATAACTTATAATTATTTCTGTTAAAAAGTATAAATTAAAATTTACAACCTTATTTTCTTTTTCATAATTATTATTGAATATACTTTCAAATATATAAAATATATTAATCATATATTTTAAAAATATGTTTATAAAAATTCCAAGTGGGAAGATGATAAAGAAAACAGCTAATGAAAATATAATTGCAAATTTTGTAATGTGTAAATAACAAATCAGTGAGAAAATATAAATAACCAAAAAATAACTATGTACTATAATGTTTTCTCTCTTATAAAAATTCTCTTTATTGAAAATCCAAAATGATAAATATTTTAATATTCCAAAATAACTATTCTTTTTGGTGACTGTCACTATTATATTTAGTAATATTGGAATAAATAATATATAATCCATTACCTTGTTATTTTATCTGTAAGTTCTTCTATTCTTGCGTTTTCAGCATCTTCATTTGAGAAATAGAATTTTTCCATATCCAATGCTAAATGATTGATTGCTGTAGTATTTTTTATAAAAACTCTTTTTAACATTGTATAATCAACTGAGTTTTTTCTTGTGGTGTTTTGCTCATTCCTAATATCATTTTCAATAATTGGAACAATACTTTTAATTAGATTTTCTTTATTGAAATATAAAATTTTACCTTCTAAATACAAAACCATATCCACCTCAATATGTTTTATGATAATATCACCAATAGTATTTTCAAGGTAGTAATATTTCCCCAACTTTGGAATTACCTCTTTTTCAACCACCTGAATCGTTGGTTTCTTGTTCATTTCTTTCAACACCATCAATATTAAACCAAGTACTAATATTGATGGTATAGTTATTATTAATATTATATTTATCATTTACTTAAAATTTTTTTATCAACCCACTCACAAAGAATTTCTACCTTATCCATCTCACTTTTTGGGATAGAATTTCTGTAATATTGTAAGTAAAACACACATAATGAATTAGTTATCATCCCATTACCCAATAAATAATCTCTGGATGTTGACCACTGACCACACTCTGTTCTATGCGTACCAAAAAATCCAGAATTAGTGGTAAAATAACCTTTACAATTTTTATCGAAATGTGATGAAGCACCAATCTTTGAATTATCTAAAGCAATTCTCATTAGTTCTGTTAACCTATCATTAACTGGGAAATCACTTTTATCTTTTGCTTCTGGTTCTATATAAAGCAAATACTTACTGTTATCTTCTCTATGCATAGTTTTAAATTTTAAAATGGGAAATCCAATATTATTTCTTCTTTAAGTTTTCTATCTGAATGAATTTTTAGTAAATCATTCAGATGTTTTGTGTATTTATCAATATCTTTGTATAAAAATAAATCCCCATTTATTTTTTTATCGAAATTTTCTTTTATTCTTAACCCACTTTTAAAGAAAATCTTATCATATTTCTCCACATATTTTCTTTTTGCATCTAAAGCGTATTTTGAGTCAGTAACTGGTAGTGTTAAATCTTTATAATTGTAAATTTCACTCTTAAATTCTTTCTTGAAGAACCAAATATCAAATTCAATATTATCTTTTTTACCTTTTATAAAAGTTTCACAATTTTCATCTTCTATATAATCAGCACCACTTACATAATGTGTTATATTTTCTTTATTACCAATTTTAAAGTAATTTTTTATATTATTTATTTTATCTGTTAAATCATTGTCATCAGTAAATTCACAAACAAAATCTAAATCACTAACCACTCTACCTAAGTCACCATTCAATACTAATGACACACTTCCGCAGAGCTTCAAACCACTGCAAGAATCAATAAAGTCACTTGCCAGTTTTAGTAATTTGTCACTGATATATTGTGTTGTGTGTGTAGTTATTTCTTCTTCTATGTTTTTCATGTTTATGTTTTATTTTTAATGTTACATTATAATATACTTAACGGCATTTTTTAATTTTTGTTTCAAAAAAGGCAATAAAAAAAGGCAATAATATTTTTATTGCCTTTTTTTATTGTTGATAAATACCTACTCAAAAATGCGAATAAATGAATCCCTTTCAAGATTATTTATACTCAAATCAAAATCAGCATCTTCTGGTGCTTCTACAAACTCATCCCCAAGCATTTTAATCAGTTTATTGAGTGTCAACCCCATTGTCGCTTGCTGATACAAAGCATTCAATGCATTATCCGATTTTTCATCATATCCAGATACATTTACATTGCCATTACCTGAGTTCATCAAGTAAAAACTTTGTTTGTTGTCTGAATCTGGCAAAATAATACCCAACATCATTTGTTTTTTGGTTGCGTTTACTTTCTCATCCAAGATAAGATTTTCTGGGTTCATCATATACTTGTTAGATATATCATCACCTTTACCAACAAGAATTTTATATCCTGCCGTATTAGAACCTGAAAAAACATTGTTTAAAACTAATTGTGGTGTTCTTAAACCATTCTTAGCGTGAATATACTCAACAGCCCCATTAGGCGCACTTGTCATATCACCAGAATACAATAATGAACCGTTGTTATTGGCATAATCAGAATTCCAACCAATTTTTCCATCAACGCTTGACGCACTCAAATCTAAATCCCTTGCACCCCAAGAGTCTTCCCAATAAATACCAACTACCAACTTTTCAAACGTAAATTTAGTATTGATTGGAATATTTCCTACATACATCTTTTCAGATGTTGGTAAACCATATGAAATCCCATCCTCTATAAAGAATTTTTTACCATCCAAAGACAGTCTTTCTTTTAAGTATTTCTTTAAGAATTTGTAGTTCTTCTTAATTACTTTACTATCAGATGCCACACTCTTTTCAGCCCATACTTTACCACTTCTGATATTGTATAAGAATGTATCTTGTCCACCTTTCCTTGTTTTAAGGAATTGGATTGCTTTTAGCAATGCATATGGTGTTGCATTATCCAACCAATGCTTATTAGTTTCATCTAACTTAATAGAAGACAACTTATTTATCACATTTACTGGTACTGGTTTATGGTATTTCTTTGATAATTTGCTGATTCTATTGATAATAGAACTCATTCCAGTTTTTGCTTTATAAGCCAAGAACAATGGTTTAAATCTATTGAAAATTTCAGCAAGAACTTCTTCTTTACCCAAGAATAAATCTTTTGGGTTAAAAGAACTATTTTTAATACCATTAATTAAGTCATCGTTTTTAATCAACAATGTTTTATCTGTTGATTTATAAACAACATATCTTAAAATCTCAACTGCATCAGTTGGATAAATATTATATTTATCAGAAATATAAATTTTAGCTTCTTTGTTTTTTACTTCTGATAAATCAGTTAGATTATAAAGCAATCCTTCCATTAACAAGTCAACCAATGTTTCCATAGTCTCTTGCTTTAAGGCAATACCCGATTTCAAGAAAGTTACGCATTTTTCAGTTAATTGCTCTCTTGTGAAAGATTTAATAACTTTGAATTTAAGGTTTAAACCTTCAATATTTAAAACTTCATCTGGGATATATATTGTATCTTCAAAATCAGACCCATATATCGACAAATAATGTTTTAATTGTTGTATAAGTAATTCATACCTAGTTGATGTGGAAACTTTTTCCCAAGATTTATGAAATGTCTTATTCAAATCATTACCATTAAGTCTTTCTCTTTCATAGAAAGCTTTAATTTCTTTAGCATATGATGCTACACCACCTTCTATGATTAAACCATTTTGATAGTCTATTACCAAATTTCCTTGTTTGTGGGCTAATGCACCATTGAAAAGTTCTAATGTTACTGCTAAGTTTTTCATTTTTGTTTTTGTATTAAATGTAAAAAAAATGGGCTGAAAGTAAGTCTTATTTATTAAATATGATTTTTAATAGGAACTTTCTTTGCCCAAATGATTAAAATAAATTTAAGATGGGGAGTAATACATCAATTGTTATTTTTAGGAACTCCGTTTATCTTTTTTTTGTTACAGACTGAAAGTAATTGTTTTTGGATGTAAAAATTGTTTTTAGGAACTTTCTGTGTCTGTATTATATCTATAACGATTTAAAATGTTAAATGTTTCACTTTATGTAAAAATATTTTTTATAAATTGCTGTAAGAGTAAGATTTGAACTTACATGATGTAGTTTTTACCTATTTTTCACCGCCACCGAGATAGGGTGGTGCGTCTGCCAATTTCGCCACCTTACAATATTATTACATAGCTAATGCTAAAACGGTAATTGCTCGTACCTCACAACTCCGTTTAGCTATGTGTTAGCAAACATATTAAGATACCACAATCCGAAAATCCCTTGGTATATCAAATTGTGCTAATCTATTTTTTGATAATGGGAATGACACCTCTCGTATTTCTGTTTTATCATTATCCTCATTAGAGCATCCAAGCCACTTTCTACGTTTTTGATACATTTTACCATTCAAAATATATTCATCATATATTGATGTTCTTCTATCAAAACCACGTTCCCAATTTGTATCAAATGGTATTTTCTGTTTTAATATTAACACACCATTCAAAAAATAGGATATGTAATTTCTATCAGCACCATCTTTATCGTGGTGCGAATATTGTCTATTTGTTGTTAATTTATAATCCATAAAGTACGTTTGCTAACAAAGGCTATAAGCAATTGCCTATTAGCATTTGTGGTTAATTGAGAAGTATTTATAAGGCAACTGCTCATAGCCTCAACCATTACCTGCAAGTGCTACATTCGTGCTTCGATTAAACATTTTCGTTAGAAAAATTATTAAAAATTTCCTCCCCTTTTAAAAAAGAAAAAATATGAGCAATAACATCTACTGTCCAACCATTACCCAACATTCTGTATCTTTCAGTATCGGTAACTACGCTTGTATAGTCATCGGGTACTGTTTGTAATCTTTCTACTTCGATAGGTGTCAATCTTCTATAATATCCTAATACATCAAATATCTCGACTAATGTTTTTGGGTAAAAGTTTTTACCAGTACTATGTGCTAATTCAGTTGTTAGCGTTGGTACTTTACCAGTCGGTTTATAATTTTTACTTAAAAACTTCATTAATGTATCAACTCTTTCGTCTTTAATATTATACCTTTCAGATACATTTGTTTGAAGAATATCTTTCAGTTTTATATCTATTTTAGTTGGTTCAACTACATTTGGTATATTAGTCCAATAATAACGTGGTCTGTTTTGTGCTGAAATATTTCCACTACAAATAAGTATTGGTTCGCAACCAATCGCATTACTTAAAACTTTTTTCCATTTATCACTCATTTTAACATTTTCCAATAAAAAATATTTAGGTTTCAAAGTAATTAATGCGTTCATATATTCCCAAAACAAATATGATTGCCCTTGAAATTCAAAACCATTATTTTTCAATTCTAAATAATGCTCCAATGTTAATATTTCAACATTATCCTTTGTTGTCATTCCTTTTTGTTTTCCAGCGAATGAAAATGATTGACAAGGGCTACCACCAATCAGCAAATCAATTTTTGGTAATTCATTATAATTTATATTTTTAACATTACCCAAATGTTTTGTATTTGGATAATTGTATTTTGTCACTTTAATCCCATATTCGTCAATTTCAGAAGCAAAGTAATTTTCATACTCAATTCCTACTTTATTAAGTGCTATTTGTCCGCAACTCATTCCATCAAATAATGATAATACGTTTATTTTTTCTTTTTTGCCTACGCCCATTTTTAATAATTTTTTGTTTAGTATTTCAATTAAAGTTTATCGTAATTTAACCGCACCAGCAGGTAACAGCATATATGAGAAATGGTACAGAAACATTTGTACTAAACATCAAAATTATACAAGTGCCACTTCTCATATACGCAAAACGTTGTGTGTAATACTACTTTAGTAATTTTAAATAAATTTCCTCATATTTTGGTTGGTTACTTTCTTCCCAATTACCTTTATTTAATATATGCCAAGTTCCGTTTATTGTCTTCCAATTTGTTTCTAAACCAAACCAAACAATCTCTTTATCTTTTTCTTGTCTTTCAACGTAGTAAGGTTTATCAATAAATTTAGAATCTTCATATAGTTCAGTCAATTCTAGCCAAGAGCTTGTTTTATGTATTTTCATTTTAATTAATTTTTGTGATAATTATTTATTTTCATTTTTTTACGTTTAAAATTATTTAATTTTTTATGAACATATTTCACAATATCTATCCAATAACATTTTAGCATAATCAATGGAATGTAGTCCATAAGAACCTATTGCCCAAAAATCATTAAATTCAATTACTGTCATAGAACCATCACTTAAAATAGCCACATCAATAGTATATGCAACTGGTTGGTCTTTATAAGCCTCAATCAGTTTATCAACATAATCAAAATCTGGGTTAATTCTGAAATCTCCACTATAATTACAAGAATATATTGCCTTTTTGTTATGTATATAAACTCTATGTTCACTTAATATTTCAAGTGGTTCACAAACCATGACATCACAATTTTCCAAATTTAAATACGATAAATGTTCTTCTTTTGAAATTAAAATACCATCAAATAGTTTAGTTTGTACTGGTTTGACAAACATTGGTTTTTTAGTCCTTTTAAAGGCATCAACAAAATCATTTAATTTCATTGTTGCTACTTCTCTACCTAAAAGTTTAGAGTTTATCACGCTTTCTGGAAAATCAATTGGGTTTGGGTATTTTCCAATGTTTTTTAATAACATTGTCATTCCATCAATAGAACCAACAAATGGATTATGTTTTGCCCTATAATCCATTTTACCGCTTATAACATCTTCTAATGTGAAACCAACAATGTCATAACCCAAATATTCAAACCCATCAATAGCATTTTGGGCATCAACATTTACTGGTAAATTATTTTTTAATTGTATATATACTTTTTCCATATTTTTTTAATTTTGTAAATCAACATCTAAATATACTAACTTAATCTTTTCGCCATTACCAACGCAAGCAAAAGTTTCATATTCACCATCACCATTTGTTTTGCCAGTCCAACCATTCACAGTTGGATAAAACTCATAACCATATTCTCGACAAAGTTTATTTACTTTATCCAAGAATTCTTTCATTTTTGGTGATGGTGTGTTTTCTGTTGTATTCATATATGTAATAAACGAAAAGATTAAAATAATGTTTCAAATTTATAAGAGTTTATTTATCAAAACCAAATTCTCTGTTTGGATTATTCCATAGTGCTTCAGCAGCTTTGCTATGAGGTGTGTCTGGGTGCAGTTTAAAACCACTTGTTTTTTCAATCCACTTATAAATGTTTGAAGCAATCCCACCACGTCTTTTATCTGGTCGTATATCAATAGATGCTTTTAATGGTGAATCTTCTTTTTCTTTCCCATAAGAAGCATTTGCAATTTCAGTACCATCTTCTTTATCAAACACTATAACTTCTCCCCATAAAAACCAATCATCATCTTTTTGTGATGTGTTCAAGTAAGTGTTTCCATTTATAATTGTTTTATCAGTATAATTTTTGTAATCACCTACTTTCTTTTTACTTTTAACGTGGTCGATTGTTACACCATTATAACCTTCTTTTAATATTCTTCTTAATATATTTCTTATTTTATCCATTATAAGTTTAAGATAAATATCGAACCAACAACCAATTCCCAGTTCTTTCTTTAATCTTGTTCATCACATCAATGAGATATGGATTGTCTTCATCAATATCGTATTCTCTATCTACTTTATAAACTTCCAAGCTTTCCAATAAAGATTCACCAGATTCTGTTGCTGATGTCAAAGTAAAAGAGCCACCATAGTTATCTGATTTATCCGATAAGTAATCTTTGAAATTTACTTTAATATTTAAAAAGCTATCAACCACATCTCCCCAATCTTCTTCTGTCATTTTATCGACAAACTTAATTGGTTCTGTACCATTTGGTACTTTAAAACCAATTTCTTTATCTTCTGTACTAATGCTTTTAACAAATGCAAAAGAACCTTGTTTTGTATTGAATTTTACTATCATTCTTATTTATTTTTATTATTTGTATTACTCATAAAATATAATGAAATTAAGAATAAAACTGTGTGGATTAACCAACCAATTAAACCAGATAAAAAGGGTGTGTCTGCAAAAAGTAGGTCACTAGCTGAAATAAACATAGTGGCAGCACCAAAACCCATAAGTATATATGTCATTATACAAAAATAACACATTACATCAAAAACTAATTGTGTGTTTATTACTATTACCACGAATAAAATAACACATATTATACACATTGCTAATATTTCCATTTATTTATTTTTAATTTTGTTTTTTCTCCTTTATAACTTTTTATTTCTCTTAATTGTAAATCTAACAATAAGAAATAAAATTATTATTTTCGTATGCATTTTTAGTGATTTTTATTATTCAATTTTATATTTAAAATTGTTTTCTTTTAATAAATGTTCAATAAAGTTAATATCATTTAAAGTTAAATTATCTAAAGTAATTTTATAAGATTTTCTATCCAAAGGTTCTGGTTTATCCATATCTTCTAATATAACATCTTTAATACTTTCTACCCAATATAGTCTCGCACCCCTATCTTGTTTAGCTGATTCTATTTCAGCTATGATTGTTACTTTGATAAATTCATCTCCAATCTTCACTATTACTTCTGCTGAATCTTGATAGTAGCCTTGCCCACAATCAAAATAATCTCTACCCACATCTTTAAAATAAGGTAAAATATCATCATTTGTCTTCAAGTATTTTTTATCTTCTATGACTCCATAGTCATCTATTAAGTATTGTTCCATTTTATTTATATTTGATTAAAATCCAATTACCAGTTCTTTCTTGTACTTTATTCCATTTCATTTGCTCAATCAAAAATTCACTTGCTTTTGTCGTTTTAAAGTCTAAATCTTCTGTTAAACTAGGCTTATGTTCACCATAAGGATTCTCTAAATAAACTTCTAAACTATTCATTAAAGATTTACCAGATTCTGTTGCTGTTATAAATGTAAAATGACTCCAATAACCTAAGTAATTTTTACCTTTAGTATAATCAACAAAACATCCTGTGTTTTCTCTACCAAGTTCCATATCAACAACTTGTTCCCAATCTTTTTCTGTTAAATCTTTTACAAAATTAGACCATTCTACTTTTTTATTATCTGTATCAATTTTAATTATACTATCATCTTTAGTTTCAATATAACATACCCCATTTAATGGGTTTATATAACAAGCTAAATCAGATACTTTAACAAAAGAAAATTCACCATTATTTGTTTTGAAATCTACTTTCATAATCCTAATGCTTTATCAATAGCTTTTTCAGCTTGTTGTATATCAGAAGCTGATGTGTGACCTTCATAAAAATCTTCTACTAAAATTTGTAAAACATTTAATAAATCTGGAGCTGCTGAAATTAATTTAGCGTTTCCTTCTTGGTTTTCATAATCATATATTCCAGTGTGGAAACGACATATAAATGGCTTATCCATTTCACCATTTGGATTTTGTGTTTTAGAATAAATGGAATAATTTCCATTTTCAATTACCCATTCGCCTTTTGTGTAACTCATAATTTTTATTTCTCTTTTCATTTTTTATATTTTAAAAATTATATTTTCACTGGTTAAATTCTTTTTGAATAAATTTTCCTTAATTTCTTTATTATCGTATCCACAAATATGTCCAATATTATCTTCCATAAAAAATAATTTGTTCTTATTTCTTTCTGCAATTAAATTAAGTCTTTTCAGCCCCATAATTATAGAAATCTCTGAAAGAGAGCGACTACCTTTTTTGACAGAAAAATCAACCATTAACTTATTGAGTATCTGTGGGTTATCATCTATATATTTACTATCCCAACCTTCACGGAGCGACCATTCTTCTTTTGTTATAAAACCACTACTTATTAACTTACCCAATGGTTGTTTATATACTCTTACGATATTCCCATACAATGGTTGCGAATATGTACCAAAATTAACTAACTGTCCATTGTATAAACCATCAACATTATTTCTGCTAGTGCCTGTTCTAAAACCAGCTTTTATTGCATCCAAAGTTGTTGGTATCAAAGTTTTATTTAATTCATCTCTAAGATAACCAGCTTTTCTCTGCCATTTTTCTTTTATTTTGTACTTGGCATTATTTGGGAGATGCTCTTCATTTCCAATTGGTACTTTTGTGCAGTCATTAAACGTTGGTAAATAATAAATGTTTCTTTCAAGCCCTTCTTTTTCTAAATTAGATAATTTAACAAATATGTGATTGTACTTTTGTTCAAATTTATCATATGATAAAGGGTAAGAAAAATGCAATGTTTTATCCACTACATCATATATTGCCTTTTTACCATTTTCAGTTAGATTCCTAGTACCAATTCCAGCAAAATTTTCAGTTAAAATTGGTGTATCAATCTTTTCAAAACAATAAGTATTCCAAAAATACCAATTATTTTTTTGTTGGTCAAATACAAATAAATCTTTTTTTAAATCTATTGCCATCTGACATGCCCATCCAGTACCACCTTGAACTATATTGTCCTTTATAATGGATATTGCATATATTGCACTTGAATTTTTAACCTGCCAATAATTTCTTCGCAATAAAGAATTAACAAAATTATTTGATGATGGAAATCTGCGTTTTAATTTCTCATTGGCTTTATGGAGAATCGCATCTGCTTTAAGTGATTCTCCATAAGCAATTTCTACATTACCATACTTTGGTTTAAAACCTTTGATATAATAATGATTTTTCTGCGCATTCAATTTTTCTGATGCAACCCCCCATTCATAGTCAGCACCTAACGCACCGCCAGAGTGCAGTTTATATTTTATTTTATCCATTTTTCATTTGTTTTATCATACACAGCAATTTTTTTATCTTCTGAATTTCTGTCAGAGCCATCTGTACGTTGCATCAATACATATGTTGTTGTTGTGTCATCACCAGTTAGGTAATATTCATCTGTTTTAGCCATTCTCTTACTGCGTTTAAATACCATATTTGGTCTTTTAGCCTTTAATTCATCAAAAAATCTATTGTATTCTGCATATTTTTCTATTATACCATTTATTCGTATTTTGTCTTCAAATAAAGGCATAATCTCCAATGGGTTCAAACCACTTTCATTCCAAAAATCAATTTCTTTCTTTTCGAGTGTCAATGATTCTTCCATTGAGTCAAAATCTTCAGCATACATTTTAGCGAAATCACCTGTTAATTTTAGTAAATTATCAAAATCACTGTCAATATTCAATAAAACCTTATCTCTAACCGATGGGTGAAAAACACATAATAGTGGCTTAAATTTATTATTGAAAACTTTCTCCAAATACAATTTTTTATTGTATTCACAGACTTCATCACCACTTTCCAATAATTCATCCTCACTTACTAAATACGATGCAGCTCTTTCACCAACTTTCTCTTTTTTCATTATGTATTGAAACTCTTCCGACTCACAATCAATAGATTTGTTATTGCATTTATATACACCATCTTTTAAAACAATGTTATTATCATCAAACTCTAAAATCAAATCATTATTAATAGTATGTTTTTTATTGCAATTTGGGTTTAAACATTCAAATTCATTTAAAACATTGTATTCTGTTGAGTTGCAAGTTACTTCTTCAATAACAGTTTTGCAAGATTTTGGTTCTGTTTTTTGCTCTTTTGTATTTCCACACTCATCACATTTCCACAATGTTGTTGCTATTTGACTGAATGAGTTACAAGTACATCTTACCTTTACCTTATTTTCACAGAGTTCTGGTTTATTTACACTTTTCTTATTACATTCAACACAAGAATGATATGTCTTTGGCATGTCTTCATACATAGAAATCATATCGGCATCACCAGCAGAAACTGTCTCTGCATTATTGATATAATACACCATTTGACCCAATTCTGGCTTTATGTTATTAACTTTCAATAACTCCATGTGTGCCTGTTTGGCTTTCATTTGGTATTCTCCATTCTTCTTAATTGCTTTTGTATAACCTCTGTTTTCATACTCTTCCATTGTTGAACGAACCCTAGCTTTTTTAACTAAGAATTTCTTTGAGATATTTCCTTCGGCAATCATTCTAGCATAAGTTTGGTAATCTTTCAAAAATTTTGATAAATCCTTTGTTTTCATTAACTCACTTACTGTTTTATAATTGAAAGACTTAATCAAATCTACTGATGTTGAAGATTTAAACGAATTACCAGTTAATTTTACTTTCCCATCTGGCTCTAAGTTTATATAATTCTTTTTAGCTGCATTAATACAGTTTACCCACACACCATCATTGGAAAGTTCCATATAACCAGTAGTTGGTAACATCATGTCGTTATATCTAGCTAATAAAGCATTTTCAGCTTTTTTACCTTTATATTCTAATTCTGTTAAAAGTATTGGTTCATCTAGTTGTTCTAATGTTATAATATCTTTATTGATATATTCTGGCATTGAGAAGTTTACACCATCGGTATTAGAACATGAAACACCACCAATACCAGCAATAAATGAACCATCATCAGTACACACATCATAAACGTAATCATTCATTTTATATGTCTCAATACTTTTAATTGTGTCACATTTATGTCTTGGTCTATTTAATATTGTTTTAGATATACCAGCCAATAATACGGTTAAATCTTGTTTATCTTTTCGACCATATATTGTTGCTTCACCATATATTTCTTTTGTTAATTGATACAACCCAGAAATTGTAACTTCATTTTTTTGTGAGAATCTTTTGTATTCAACACCATTCTTAAAGATTGTATTTCCATCAGCATCAAAAAAACCATTTAAAAAGTTTTCTTTGACCTCTTTTGTACCATTCAGTACTATTTTTGGTACTTTTTTATAACCTTCTTTGGTGTAAAATAATTCCCTAAACTCTTTTATAATTTCTTTATTATAAAATGTTAAATTGTAAACATTACTACTCTTGATATGGTCTTTAATATTTGGTTCTTTACTAAGTTCATAATTTTCCATTATAATCAATTTCAACATTTCCAGTACATCTCTATTTTTAGAACTTATTTTCCAATCATACCTCCAAGTTTTACTCACTTTCTCAACACCAGTTTTTTTACTTGTGTATTTCTGTGTTTTATTTTTTGAATATGAAGCGTGTCCATCTCCCAGAAAATATCCATATAAATATGCCAAATCATCATCCATAGTATATTTACTATTTACATACTCTTCCACATGAATTATATCTATTGTATCTCCAACTTTTAAATGTTTTGGTTTTATACATTTACCACCCTTGAAAATAGAGTGGTCTTCTGTCACATTGATAAATCTATCCTTTGTGTGGATTCTATACATTACTTTATCCGTCAAATGTTTATAAACATAATTTATATCCACCCAACCATTATTTGAAAGTATTTTATACGGTTTCACCGAATAGTCTCTAAGTCCATCCATATCAATTTTATCCGATTTATCATCAAATAAATCTTCGATTGGTAGAATTGTTATATCACCATTTTCATCTTGCAAATATATTGGTGTTTCCTTTGTTACTGAATCACAAATTAATGATTTACAATCAAAATGTTCCATAAATATAATTGCACCCCTTAAAAACATTCTACCACTTGAAGTAATTTGACAAGCCTTAGTCATATCGGCACAAAGACCAACTGTTGAACCCAAGAACCCAAAAATACCATTTATATTGATTTTACATGGTAATTGAATATTATCAGCATTCTCAGTGTATTTTTTCATGAAGGTTTCAACTTCTTCTGTTTTACCTTCTTCCACCCATTTCTTAACAGTTTCTAATTTCTCATGACCATCTTCTTCTAGGAATTCTATTAATTGTTCAGCATTTTTACATTTTTTCCTTTTATTGTAATACATTCTCATATCATAGAAATATTGCAAGAATTCTATGATATATGGTGCAAATGTTGGATAAATATCCAATGCCAGCATTAATGATGGGTAAAGTGATGCAAAGTCCATTTTTTGGATATTTTCTGCAAAACCTCTATGCCACATCCTAGATAAGCCACCTACTGGTAATTTACCTTCAATCCTATGTGGTACTGCAATATTATTTAAAAAACAATGTGCTGTTGCCAATAAGTTCCAAGCAGAAGCCACACCCATTGTGGCAAACTTCTCAAAAGTTGTTGGAAAGTACATATTAGTTAAGAACCTTTCTTTATTATAGTGGTCATCAACTTTCTCAGTTTCAATAACATCATCCATTGCATAATTTTCAATGATTTTTGAACCAGTTATCAATGAAAAATTACCACAGTTATTTTCATAATATTCAGAACATTTCCTTTTATAGAATTGTTTTGTTTTATCTTCAATAACCTCATCATCTTCTCTTGTTGAATTTTCACCATCATGATTAAATTCATCAAGTTCCAAAATGTTCACTGAGTTGTCATCAATTTCTTTATTGACAGACATAAAGTATTCTTCATAGTCAGTTATAGTTTTTAAATTATCTATATCGTTAACTAATTTTAAATATTCTTCTGGTGTATAATTGCTTGGTATTGCTTTATACTCCATAGCTTTATTTGTAATAAAGAATAAATCATCTGAATCATATTCAAATATCTTATTGCCATCAACATAAGTTCTATCTTCTTTTGCTTTTAAAGGTGCAATGTCAGCAATAGTCTTCAGTTTAACATTTGGTATTGAAGAATTGATTGCTTTAGCCCTTCTAGTAGCATGATTTGTGTCAATAGAGTTACAAAGGAAAAGTTCAGTTTGATGATACTTCTCCGTATCCGCACCCAGTTTTAATGAACTTTGGTGTAGTCTTTTTCTTATATAATGACCACTGAAATCAGAAGATGGTACAAAGTTTTTAAGTCCTAACAACTTATCTAACATTGTTTTTTCATAATCCTCAAACTCATACCTATTATAACATTCCTTATGGTTAGAGCATCCAAACATTGTTTTGCCTCTAACAATAGACCCACTATAACATTTATTACATTTAACGATTACAGACTCCAAGAAATTGTTTAAATTACCAATGTAAACATCTAATACATCATTATTGATGGAATGGTTACAATCAGTATTATCGCATAAAAATTCATTCTCTTTTTTAAGGTATAACCCATTAGTACAAACAAAGCATTGGACTGGCTTTAAATTTACTTTGTATTTTTCAACCATTGTTAAAATATAACCCCAGTCAAAAACCTCTGAATTATACCCATTAATAATAGATGGGTTAAGGTCAAGATACACTTTAAAGAAATCCATTACAACTTTCCTAGCTTCTTCTTGGTTTATTCTTTTTACACCATCAGAATCAATAAAACCACTCGCTTTAAGCACCTTTTTAAAGCCTCTGTTGTCTTTTATTGATATATTGAATACATCACCAATGTAATTATTATTGAACACCTCAGAGTTGCATCTTCTTTGTTTTTTTCCTTCTGTAATTTCATTCTTACAAAATTTAGGTACTTCTAAAGTATTTGACAAATTGTATCTTTTATTGCAAGATTTACAATCAGCAACAACTGGATATAATGAAACAGTTTCAATATCAAATGTCATTTTATGAACATCCTCATAATTATCAAAACCTTTAAAATTTCTTATGCCAGTACTTATATAAAATTGCTCCTGCAATTTTATTGATAAGAAGAAATCCATTGACCTAATTTCCTCAGAGTATAAAGAAATATTAGCATACTTTAAAAAGTCTGTAATATCGGAATACAGATTTTCGGTTTTTAATATTAGTGTATATCCATACTTTAATCTGTCATGGTCTTGGTCTATTTTTAATTCTGAAAGTTTTATAGCGTTATTACCATATAATCTTTTTGTTTTATTATATTCTTCTAAATAAAGTTTTATTTCATTTAAAGATGGTAAGTTAATACAATTAGCTTTATTCTTAACAGCTTTTTTATATCTGTCAGAATAGTATTCCCAATCTCTATCTATTTTATCTTTTTCTTCTTTATATTCGTCTCTAAATGCCTCATTTTTGCGCTTTAAGTCACTGAAATGTTTATACTGATGGTCATCTACATCCAACTTTGAAAGTCTAGACTTATATTCCCTATTTTGTGCAGTTATATCTTTTGACTTTTGTTCAAGTAATGGTTTGTCTACCTCATACTTTTTCTTAGCTTCTAAGTATAATGGTTTTAATTCAGAAACTAGATTATTAAAAAATTCCTTCATTAAATCTGGATTTCTAAGCATCACAAATTTCGTGAAATCATAACGTTGAATAGACTTAATATTCTTTTTGTAATTATCAATCTTAACAAAGCCCATTCTATCATATGGGTTTGTCTCAATCTTTGTG
>Ga0114918_10001242_pt1 | contig 22745 bp, 17 predicted proteins | sample LantaG_FD_87015 | JGI IMG/M metagenome (GOLD analysis project Ga0114918, IMG submission 87015) | Deep subsurface microbial communities from Baltic Sea to uncover new lineages of life (NeLLi) - Landsort_02402 metaG | ecosystem: Environmental > Aquatic > Marine > Oceanic > Sediment | place... | reverse complement strand
CTTCCTGGCCGATGTGCCAAATGAATACCTGAAGCACGAGTAAGCGACGAGACATATCACCTGGCCAAGGAGGAGAGCCAAATGATCTTGACAGACGACGAAATGCACCAAATCAGAGGGTCAATTGAGGCACAGGCCGGGCTAGATGAAGAGTTGATGCGTCGGTGCGGACCACTCATCCACATGGATAAGTTCGATGAAGCTGTGCGCAGCGCGTTCGTGCTCCTGGAAGAACGGTTGCGCAAGGCCGTGGGCGAAGAGAGCATGACCGGCACACAACTGGCGAACTATGCCTTCAACCCTGCAAAGGGTCCCCTGGCCAAGCATCTGGGTCGCACCCAAGCGGAGCGAGAGGGCCTGCGCGAGTTGTACTCAGGCGCGTTCAGGCTGTTCCGCAATCCCACAGCGCACGGCGTGGTCGGCTACAGTGCTGCCGAAGGGAAAGCCATCATCGGGCTCGTGGACTTGATGCTCAAGATGCTGAAGCGGGTTGAGGAACTCCCACCCCCAGAGCTGTTTCCAGACAATGTGGAAATGGCTCTCGGCAGGATCGAAGAGACAATCGGGCCTGGGGCAACGAACCGATTGCGTGTATTCTTGGGCAAATGCCTGCAGGAGGTGGGTCTCAAGCCCTCGACCTCTGCCAAGTACTGGATACCTTTCAGAAGATATGCGTTCGTGAAGTTCGATTCGTGGGACAAGCCCAAGCCGCACCCTATTCCCCTGTTTTACCTCGCTGCGGAAGGGCCACAGCGCATCCTGCAGTTCCCACTGGGCAATTACTACGCGTATGTTATTGGGTTTGACGTGGATGCACTGGTAGAGGAACTGACGGGGTTGGGGTTTCGACCGGCCGGAAAACATCGGAACCCAACCATCGCTCTGCGGGTGCGCAACGATCAAGCGTTCTTCGATGCCCTGCTCGACCTGGTCGTTCGGGCGGCGGACGAGCTGGAGGAGACACTCCAGCAGGAATAGAGAGTAAGGACATGCCCGTCACGTACACCAACCGCAAAGGCGTCACATACTACCTGCGCCGGACCGTCACCAGGACCGGCAAACCGCGCTACGTCTTCGGCCGCGAGCCCACGGGCGAACTGGTGGAGCATGTCCCAGAAGGGTGGAAGATCAGCGAAAGCGTCAACGGCATCGTCTCGTTGGTCAAAGACCGTCCGGCACAGATCCTGCCGCAGGAGGTCGCGGCGGTCGAGGCGGCGGTGGCGCGGCACCCCAGGTCGCGTAACTACCGCGTCGTCGTCAAGCGCGACCGGATTGAGGTCTACGAGCGGGTTGGGCCAGATGCAGATGAGTTGCTCGCGGGCCTGGCGAAGGCGGGCCTGGGAGTGTTCCGACGCTCCGACCAATTGCGCGCCGAGATGGATCGCCGCGCCCAGTTCACGCCGGTGCTGCGCTTCATCCTAACGGACGCAGAGCAGCGCACTTTCCGCACCGAGCGCTGGTGCTACCGGGGCAGCATTGACGATTGGATTGACGTTCACCAGGAAGGGCCTGTGGATCGGCTGGCCCGCCAGTGGGTCCCCAGGTTGGGCACCGATGCGTTCTTTGGGTTGTACTAACCTAACTTAGAGAGGAGCGCGATGGCAAAACAACGTAGACGCAGGCGGCCTGCGAGACGGCGCAGACCGGCGCAGCGCCCTAAGCCGGCGCCAGCCCGCGCAAGCGTACCGAGCGCCCAGACGCTCTTTCGGTTCCCCCTAACCGACCCTCAAACGAGGGATTTGACGCGCAAGGCCCTCTCCAGACTAAAGCCGTTCGTCTGGGCGCGTGACCGAGAGCGCGTCAAACAGGTCAAGCGCGCCAGGACGGCCGAAGAGGTACTCGACCTGGTGACCCTGGCGAGCGGTCTGGGAGAGACAACCTGGCAGGACCGGATGCGCCAGTTTGGCCCCGAGGTGGTGCCGCTGATCTCAGAGCGGTTGAAAACGGTCGAGAACGTCCGAGAAAAAGAAACGCGGGATATGGCGCTCGAAGCGCTCATCGCTGAACTGCGCTGGCGGGGCGACGCCGGGGCCAAGGCCCTGGTGGAACGCTTCGACGATCTCAACGATTATGGCCGGAGTCTGGCGTGTGTTGTCCTGGGCCTGTTAGGGGCACAGGCCAGCGCCGACAAGATGTGGGCCTTTTACCAGAAAGTGAGGCGCAACCAGCGCAGGACACACTTCGTCGGTGCATTGTGGGGGCTGATTGACCTGAAGGACGAGCGGGCAGGCGGTGCGTTGGCTGAGTTGCTGATGCAGGGGCGCAATTTCTACGAGTTGTTTGGATTCCTATCACTGGCCGGCGACGCCCGTGCGGTCAACCCGTTATTGATGGCAGTTGCCCAGTTGCCCGAGAAGGAGCAAACGCACGCTTCGATGGCGCTGGTGAGCGTCGCCCATCGCATTGGCCGGGATGCTCTGCTGGCCGAATCCGACAAGGTCGCAAATCCAGAAGAACCACGGGAAGCCCGCGAAGGCGTCGTCGACGACTTGCTCGCCCGACCGGCCAGTAAGGCCGAGGAGTACTTTGCCTTGTTCTATCGCGGGCTTACGGCCGATGATACGGCACGGATGTTTTCGGGGAGGATCGGATAGTGCTTGACATCGCCATACCACGCGAGTGCATCTATCAGCAATTTGAGGGACACCCCGGCCCCTGTCCCCAGTGCGGCGGCCGCTTGCAATCGCACCCTGCAACCTACCTGGTCGCCACCAGGCGCGGGAAGAAGAGCACCGATAGCTTCCTCGTCGGAGGCGATCTAGGGTGGTTCTGCGCCCGCTGCCCCACTGTGGTCATCAACCCGGAAGAGATGAGCGGGTACCTTCTGCACAGACTGCCTCACTGGGACGTCAGCACCGAGTTCGTAGTGTTGGGCATCGTCGACCTGGATGCCATTCCAGAGGAAAAGCATGATCTGCCTCTGGGGGACGACGACAACCCAATCCCGTTGGTGGAATTCACCAACGTCTCTCAGGAGATGGCGGGGGGCCGACCTGGTCGGCGATCCAGGGCCGCCGACCGGAAGCACGCTCCGGCGCGGAAAAGGGGCTTCGAGGAACGCTACGAGGATGTCCTGCAGAATATCGAGTCCGGCATCGTCCGGGTGTACCGCGACTATCCCGAGATGACCGACTGGGACGCCCTGGCCGCCATTGAGGCTCTGACCCGCACGTATCAGGCTGAGGCGAAGGGCCGCCAGCCCACGCCGCCGTCCCTGGCTCCACTGGCCCAGGAGATCTATGACTCGGTCGAACCGATGTGCGAATGGCGGCTGGGGCGGGAGACGCCATTCCTGGATGAGGATGGAGAGCCGGTGGAAATCTCCCCGAAACCCATTACCCGGGATGAGATCATAGCCTGTCTGAAGCGTGTTCGCAAGTCCATCAACCGCTGGAACCGCAGAGGCGGTCGGCAGGGGTATCTCACCTTTGTCGGGCAATACATCGCCTAGCAGAGAGGCAATGCTGTGACTGACCCATTCTCCGACCGCTACTGGATCGAAGAATTCCAGGTCACCCAGGCCGACCTGGATCGCATCGCCGCCCACATCCGTGAGACTGGCCAGGCTCACGACCTGACCGCCCTGGCCCGGCGCGTCGTGCGCGGTCGCCTGCGTCACGGCCCAGAGACCAGTGCCCCCGCCCAACCCTCCTGGGCGGAGGATCCCTCGGTGCGGCTGTGGGACCCGGCAGGGGAATGGAAAGAGGGAGACCACGCGATCGTGGCCGTCTACTTTCGAGAAGACGATCACAAGTGGTTTGAGCCTTTCGTGGGAGAGGTCACCAGGGTCGAAGCCGACAAGGTAAGGATGCAGGTAGACGCCTTGGGAGAACCAAGGTCCTACTCCACGCGGGCCAGCCCAGACGACCTGCTGAAGTGGCGGCAGTTCGTCGAGGAACTGGTAGCAGCCCGGCGTGGCACCAAAGACGTGGAGACCCAGACTGAGTACGTGATTCTCGAACATGGCGAACGGGTCGTCAGCCAACTCCTGGATGCGCTGCGCGCCGACGAACGCTTTGTCCGTCTGGCCGGCCGCTGGTTCCTGCGCGAACTGGCCGTGTCTCCAACCGAAGAGCAATTGACCGCACTGGCCTGGGCAATACTGCTGGAGGAACCTCAGCCCACAGCGGACCTCATGCCGCTCGTGCAGCCTCCACCGACCAAAGGCGCCCCCAGTCTCTTCGGCCTCTACCTGGCGATACGCGACCGCTCCGACCTCTTCGAGAATGTAGAACCCGGCCAGCGTCCCCGTTGGATCCTTGCTGGCCCGCCGCCGGGCACCTTCACACCCCAGTACCCCGCCTACGACCCTGAGACCTACGAAATCCTCTGCCTGCCCGGTGAACCGACCCCGCCGGAGGTAGTCAGCCGGCTGTGGGATCTGGGGTTGCTGAAAGCGGTGGTCTGATTTGCGCCCGACATTCTATTATAGAATTACCCTACAACAGTATCTTCTCAATATTTTGGGGCAACGTTATCTTGAATAGTGGCTGAGCTGAGTAACGCAGCGAGCATCCGCCGGTTGAGTAGCGTTAGCGTATCGAAACCAAGGATGCGAGGTATCTTCTCAATATCTTGGGGCAGGGGCAGCCTTGTATTCGCCGCTTACAGTGGATTGTCCGTAAGTAGGGCGGTTTTGCTAGCCGTCGTAGGTCGGATTGCCAATCCGACTTACTCTCGTCCCAACTTTTTGAGAAGATACGATGCGAGCGGCTCTACGGCTAACCCGCTTGGTTTCGATACGGCTTTCCGCTACGCTCCAAGCCTACTCAACCGGCGCTAGAGCGTGCTCTGCCCCAGTTTATTGAGAGGATACCTACAACATTTGCGTTGTCCGCGAGAATAATGGTGCGCTGGTTTACGCATTTGCTGATTTGCAGATTTGCGGCTTTGCCGCGCTATGGTAGAATAGGGATACAAATCGAGTGGAGAATTACCGCAAATGGCCGAATATCTATCCCCGATTTCTGTAGCCCAGCGACTCCATCAACACGACCTATTCTACTTTACCCCTCCCCTTTTGGCTGACCTCCTCGGCCTGGATCGGAGACAGGCATACCGCTTGATCACCCGGCTCAAGGCCGAGGGGCTTGTGGACGAGGTCGAGAAGGGCAAGTTCCTCCTCCTGGGCCTGGAGCCGGAACGGGTGCTCTCCAATCCCCTCTTCATCGCCAGCCACCTGATCGCCCCGGCCTACGTCTCCTATTGGTCTGCCCTGCACTTCTACGGCTTCACCGAGCAGGTGCCCCGCACCACCTTCGTGGCGACGACGAAGAAAAAGCGCCCCGTGACCTTCCGGGACTTCCGCTTCCGCTTCGTCACCGTCAAATCACGCAAATTCTTCGGCTATCGCCGGGAGATGGTGGGCGACCTGCCGGTGGTCGTCGCCGACGAGGCCAAAGCCATCGTGGACAGCCTGGACCTCCCGCGCTACGCCGGTGGCGTTGCAGAGGTCGCCAAAGCCTTGCGGGCAGCGTTGGAGGAGGTGGACGTGGACACTCTGGTCGAATACGCCAACCGGATGGGGGATAAGAGCCTGGGGTCCCGGCTGGGCTACTTGCTGGAGACCCTCGGCCATCCTGTGGAAGGTCTCATCCGATCCGCCAGCCCGGTCAGACTGGACCCAGCCCGCCCCCGCACCGGTCACACCGACCCCCAGTGGCAGGTTGTCGTCAACGTCGCCGAGAGTGAGATGGTCCCACAGGGAGTAGGCTGATGTTGACCAAAGCCCAGATCCAACGCATCGCCCAGCGCCACGGGGTTGGGATGCAAATTCAGGAGCAAGACTACATCCAGCACTTGATCCTGTGGCTTCTCTATTCCCGCAGCCAGGAACTGATCTTCAAAGGCGGCACTGCCCTGCGGCTGGTCTACGGCGGCAACCGATACTCCGAGGACTTGGATTTCAACGGCCCCGACGACGTCGCCGCGCTGCAGGCCCTCTGGGAGGAGGCTGTTGCCGGATTGAAGGACTTCGGGGTCGTCGCTGAGGTGCGCAATGCCCGGACCTCCAGTGTGGGCTACAGTTTCGACGTCAGTTTCCGGGGACCGCTCTACGACGGGCGGGACCGCAGCAAGGGAAAGGTGCGCGTGGACGTCAACCGGCGGACGGAGGAGGTGGAGACCCGCTGGGAACTGGTGGCCTCGGAGTACGACGACGCGCGCCCCTTCGTGGTGACAGTCCTGACGCTGGAGCACCTGCTGGCGGAGAAGGTGCGGGTGCTGCTCGTGCGGGGCAAGCCGCGGGACCTGTACGACATCTGGCTGCTCCTGCGCCAGGGCGTGCGACCCGATCCAGCTCTGATCGAGCGTAAACTGGCTCTCTACGAGATGGCGTGGAATCCTGACGCGCTGGAGGAGGCCCTGGAGCGAGTCCGCGCCGACTGGGAACGCGACCTGCGGCCCCTGCTGCCGCAGTTCGTGCCCTACGAGGTCGCGCGCAAGGGCGTCGCGGCCCTGCTGGAGTGAGTTGATACTAGAGCCGATTCGCTGACTCGCTGACTCGCATTCAATCAGGATGCCCCCCCAAAAATCAAACGAAAGGAGTCGTGCAAATGCCAAGCAATGTCTCGATTTACCAGATCAAAGTCACGCTGAGAGACAGCAAGCCGCCCATCTGGCGGCGCATCCTGGTCCGCAGCGACATCACGCTGGGGGAATTGCACCACATCCTCCAGGCCGTGATGGGATGGTGGGACTACCACCTCCACCAATTTATCGTCGGGCGGACCTATTACGGCGTGCCCCACCCGGACTATGCCGACTTTATGGACATGTGCGATGAAAGCGACGTGCGGCTGAACCAGATCGCTGACGCAGGGGCCAAGTTCGTCTACGAGTACGACTTCGGCGACAGTTGGGAACACATCCTGCTGGTGGAAAAGGTGCTGCCGCTGGAGCCAGACCAGCAATACCCGGTGTGCATCAAAGGCAAGCGTGCCTGCCCGCCGGAGGACGTGGGCGGCGTCTGGGGCTACTATGGCTTCCTGGAGGCCATCCAAGACCCGGACCACCCCGAGCACGAGGATTACCTGGAGTGGATCGGCGAGGACTTCGACCCAGAGGCATTTGACCTGGACGCGGTCAATGCCGCGTTGCGCGCCTTGCAATGAGGGGGCGCATGCAAAACTTGGGGGAGCAGCATACCCCCGACAAATGAATACGCCCGCGATGAGGGTGAGCCATCGTTCCCGACTGGGCATGAAGCGCTCGCTCTATGGAGTCGCGCCCGATTTGGTCGCTTGTTGAACGGCAGAAACGACTGAAGTCGTCACTACGAACCAATCCAAGGAGGACAAATTATGCCAGCCAAAGTGAAACTCGAGGTCACCGAAGGCGCTAAGCAGGGTGAGAAGTTCGTCTTTGAGGAACACGATACCTTCCTGTTTGGCCGCAAGAACGACTGCCACGTCTGTCTGCCGGACGATCCGTGCGTGTCGCGCCATCACTTCATCATGGAAGTAAACCCGCCGGACGCACGCCTCCGCGACCTGGGCAGCCTCAACGGCACCCACGTTAACGACGAGAAGTACGGCGGCCGCGAGAAACACGAGACGCCGGAAGAGGGTGCCACGCGGCAGTATCCCGAAGTGGACCTGCACGACGGCGACGAGGTCAGAGTGGGTGATACCGTTTTCCGCGTCAGCGTCGAACTACCGGCCGAGTGCGTCGAGTGCGGCGTGGAGATCCCAGACGACGCCCGCGAGCAGTGCGCGTGGGTGGGCGGGACGTACATCTGCGCCAGGTGCCGGCGAAAAATCGAGGCCGCGGAGAAACCCAAAAAGCCGCCCAAGCCACCCGAACCGGTGCGCTGCAAGATGTGCGGTAAAGACGTCTCAGATGAAGTGGGCGCGGCGCGGCGCGGCGACTACGTGTGCGAAGATTGCCGCCAGAAGGTCCTGGCTGACCCCTCCGCGCTGCTGAAGGCGCTGCTCCGTGAGGCCATAGAACCGCAAGCCCCGGCCGAGTTGAAGATCCCCGACTACGAGATCGTAAGAAAGTTAGGCGAGGGAGGCATGGGGGCCGTGTATCTGGCACAGCATAAGCGAACCGGCGAGCGGGTGGCGCTCAAAGTGATGCTCGCCAAGGTGGCGGTAAACGATCGTGCGCGGAAGGTATTTATGCGCGAGATCGAGAATATGGCCACTTTGCGGCACAAGAACATCGTCGAGTTATATGACCACGGCTCCACCGGCGGCGTGTTTTACTGCCTGCTTGAGTTCTGCGAGGGCGGTAGTGTGGACGATCTGATGAAACGCCGTGGCGGTCATCTCTCGCTGAACGAGGCCGGGCCGATTACGTTGCAGGCATTGGAAGGGCTGGCCTTCGCGCACGAAAGGGGTTTCATCCATCGCGATCTCAAACCCCCGAACATTTTGCTCACGGGAACCGAAGGGAACTGGACGGCGAAGGTGGCCGATCTGGGGTTGGCGAAGAATTTCGATCAGGCAGGCCTCAGTGGGATGACGGCGACCGGCAGCTACGCTGGCACGTACCCTTTTATGCCCCGCGAGCAGGTGACCAACTTCAGATACGTCAAGCCGGTCAGTGACGTGTGGGCTATGGGGGCTACACTCTACAACGTGCTCACCGGGCGCTACCCGTACGACTTTCAGCGCGGGCAGGACCCGGTGGCGGTGATCCTGCGTGGCAAGATCGTGCCGATACAGGATCGCAACGTCAGGATTCCGCGGCAAGTGGCGCAGGTGATTGACCACTCGCTCGCTGTCAGGACGAAAGACCGCTACCAGGATGCGGGCGAAATGCGCAAAGCGTTAGCGAAGGTGTTGTAAGGGCCAGGAGGGCAAATCATGATCGCTTCGCAAGAAACGCGCGGCGCGCAAGCAACGAGCGGCCGCGCCCACCACTCAGCGATACGGGCGGCCTGTGCCAGCGACGTGGGCCGGGTCCGTCAGAAGAACGAAGACAGTTGCCTGGTAGCGCTTAAGCAGAACCTGTTCATCGTCTCGGACGGCATGGGGGGCCACCAGGCCGGGGAAGTAGCCTCCAAAGCGGTGGTCACTATCCTACCTGAAATGATTGAGCGGCGGATGGCAGGCGTGAGTTCGCCCCGCAAGCGGATCGTTGAACTGACACTGCGAGAGACGATCCTCGAATTGAGCCAGCGGTTGAGGGCTCAAAGCGCGGGCCAGGCGGGGTTGAAGGGGATGGGGGCCACCGTTGCCCTGGCCTGGCTGCGCGGCCCGGAGGGGGTGGCCCACCTGGCCCACATGGGCGACAGCCGCATCTACCTGTACCGCCGGGGCAGCCTTACCCAACTGACCGCAGATCATTCTGTCGTTGCGCTATTGCTCCAACATGGAGACATCACGCCGGAGGAGACTCGCGAGCATCCGGCGCGGGGGCGGCTCTCCCGCTACATGGGCATGGAGGGAGAGGTCTATCCCGACGTGCAGACGGTGCGCCTGCAAGAGGGCGACCGGCTGCTGCTGTGCACGGATGGCCTGACAGGCCCGGTGCCTGACGAGCGAATCGCGGCCCTCTTGCAAGCCAACCCCGACCCGGAGGCCGCCTGCCAGGCGCTGGTGGACGCAGCCAATGATGCCAGGGGAAGCGACAACATCACGGCGCTGGTCGTGAACTGGGGGTAAAGGAAGTGAGTTATGGATAGAGACGATGCAACTCGATTGCAGCCTCAAGACGATGCAACGCGACTGCAACCCGAAATAGAGGACATGACGAGATTAGCGCCCACAGCCCCGCCGGACGCCGCCGCCCGCCGAGTCGCCGAGACCGATGTGCCCCTCGAATGGCACAAGGGCGACGTCATCCTCGACCTCTACGAGGTCAAGCAGGTCTTCACCAGCGGCGGGATGGGCCTGGTGTATCGCGTCCACCACCGTAACTGGAACATTGACCTGGCGGTGAAGAGCCCGCGCCCGGAGTACTTCCAGACCCAGACACACAAGGAGAACTTCATCCGCGAGGCTGAAACCTGGGTAGACCTGGGCCTGCACCCTCACACCGTGAGTTGCTACTACGTGCGCACCTTGGGCGGCATCCCCCGCGTCTTCGCCGAGTATGTCGAGGGCGGCAGCCTGTCCGATTGGATCCGCAAGCGCCGGCTGTACGAGGACGGTCCTGAGAAGGCCCTGGAGCGCATCCTGGACGTGGCCATCCAGTTCGCCTGGGGGCTGCACTACGCCCACGAGCAGGGGTTGATGCACCAGGACGTCAAGCCCGCCAACGTGATGATGACCCCCGACGGCGTCGTCAAGGTGACCGACTTCGGGCTGGCCAAGGCGCGGTCCGTGGCGGGGGAGGCTGTAGGAGGGGGAGAGGGACGGAGCATCCTGGTAAGTTCGGGCGGGATGACGCCCGCCTACTGCTCGCCGGAGCAGGCAGCTGGGGAGAGACTGACCTACCGCACCGACATCTGGAGTTGGGGGGTCTCGGTGCTGGAGATGTTCGTGGGCGAAGTGACTTGGCTGGCGGGGCAGGCGGCTGCCGAAGCGCTGGAAGGCTACCTGGAGATGGGGCCGGAGGATGAGTCTATTCCAGCAATACCTGCGGGAGTGGCGGAGTTGCTGGGGCACTGTTTCCAGCAGAACCCCATCCACCGCCCAGGGAGCATGGCAAATGTCGCCGCCGCACTGCAGGAGACCTACCAGCACGAGGTGGGGCAACCGTACCCCCGGCAGATGCCGAAGGCGGTGGAGTTGCGGGCGGACAGTCTGAACAATCGGGCACTGAGCCTGCTGGACCTAGGGCGAGAGGAGGCGGCGGAGGCAGCGTGGGAGGCAGCATTGGAGGCCGACCCGCACCACGCCGAGGCGACCTACAACCTGGGATTGATCAAATGGCGTTCTGTCCAAACGACCGACATCCCGCTGATTGAAAAGCTGAGAGGGGTGTGCGCGTCCCACCCTGGTGAGTGGCTGCCCTTATACTTGTTGGGGCAAGTGCATCTGGAGCGGGGGGATTGCCAGGCAGCGCTCGAGACGCTTGGGAAGACTGAGGGACCAGGTGCCAGCCGAGATGAGGTTGTTTCTTCGTTAACATTGGCGGAACACTGGCTGGGTGACTCGAGGCGGCTGCTGCATACCTTCGAAGGGCACACTCTGAACGTGACCTCGGTGTGCCTGAGTGCGGACGGGCGCTGCGCCTTGTCAGGGTCCGGCAGCAGCTTGGTGGCTGCTGGTGACAATGTGCTCAAGCTGTGGGATGCGTCCAGCGGCAAATGCCTGCGCACCTTCGAAGGACACACGGACCCAGTGTTCTCGGTGTGCCTGAGCGCGGACGGGCACTACGCCTTATCTGGCAGCGCCGACAAGACGCTCAAGTTGTGGGAGGTGTCTAGTGGCAAATACCTGCGCACCTTCGAAGGGCACACAAGCAACGTGAAATCGGTTTGCCTGAGCACGGACGGACGCTACGCCTTGTCCGGCAGCAATGACAAGACGATCAAGCTGTGGGAGGTGTCCAGTGGCAAATGCCTGCGTACATTTGAGGGACACGCAAAGTATGTGACATCGGTCTGCCTGAGCGCGGACGGACGCTGCGCATTATCCGGCGGCTATGACAAGACGCTCAAGCTGTGGGAGGTGTCCAGCGGCAAATGCCTGCGAACATTTGAGGGACATACAGAGTATGTGACCTCGGTGTGCCTGAGTGCGGACGGGCGCTATGCCTTGTCAGGGTCCGGCAGCTTTTTGGTGGCTGCTGATGACAATGTGCTCAAGCTGTGGGATGCGTCCAGCGGCAAATGCCTGTGCACCATCGAAGGACACACAGCCCCGGTGTTCTCGGTGTGTCTGAGCGCGGACGGGCGCTACGCCTTGTCCGGCAGCGCTGACAAGACGCTCAAGCTGTGGGAGGTGTCCAGCGGCAAATGCCTGCGTACCTTCGAAGGACACACGGCATCGGTGTTCTCGGTGTGTCTGAGCGCGGACGGGCACTACGCCTTGTCCGGCAGCGGTGACAAGACGCTCAAGCTGTGGGAAATGGATTGGGACGCCGATGCGTTCGCCGCGCCGATGAAGCTATCGCGCGTGTTGGCGAGTGAAACGGCACTTGCCGGCCAGGCGGCGTACGAGCAGGCCATGGCGCGGGCAAGGGAGGCGTTCCGGCAAGGGGAAGCCTTGGTGGCTGCACGGCACATCCGCCTGGCCCGGTCGCAGCCTGGCTATCGGCGCTCACCCGAGGCGCTAAGGGAGTGGAGCAGGCTCTATCCGCGCTTGGCCCGGAAATCCTTGCATGCAGGGTGGGAATCGGCCACGTTCCAAGGTCACACGGACTCGGTGTGGTCGGTGTGCCTGAGCGTGGATGGACACTATGCCTTGTCTGGCAGTAGTGACAAGACGCTCAAACTGTGGGATGTAGCCAGCAGCGAATGCCTGCGCACCTTCGAAGGGCATACGAGCGATGTGACATCGGTCTGCCTGATCACGGATGGGTGCTACGCCCTGTCCGGCAGCTTTGACAAGACGCTCAAACTGTGGGATGTAGCCAGCAGCGAATGCCTGCGCACCTTCGAAGGCCACACAGACGCGGTGTTCTCGGTGTTCGTGAGCGCGGACGGGCGCTACGCCTTGTCTGGCGGCAGTGACAAGACGCTCAAGCTGTGGGAGGTGAGCAGCGGCAAATGCCTGCGTACCTTCGAAGGACACACGAAATCAGTGTTCTCGGCGTGCCTGAGCGCGGATGGGCGCTACGCCTTGTCGGGAAGCGGGGACAAGACGCTCAGGCTGTGGGAGGTGGAAAGCGGCGAGTGTCTGCGCACCTTCAAAGGACACATGTGGGACGTGTCCTCGGTGTGCCTGAGCGCGGACGGACGTTACGCCCTGTCCGGTTCGGGCATCTCCAAAACGCTACGGCTTTGGGACCTGGAGAGTGGGGCGTGCCTCTGCACCTTCGAAGGGTACACAAGCCACGTGAAATCAGTTTGCCTGAGCGCTGACGGGCACTACGCCTTGTCCGGCAGCATTGACAAGATGATCAAGCTGTGGGAGGTGACCAGTGGCCAGTGCATGCGCACCTTTGAAGGGCACACGGGCTTTGTGCAGTCGGTCTGCCTGAGCGCGGACGGGCGCTATGCCTTGTCTGGCAGCAGTGACAATACGCTCAAACTATGGGAATTGGACTGGGAGCTGGAAAACAATCAGCCGGCTGGTTGGGATGAGGGGGCTCGCCCCTATTTGGAAATGTTCCTTTCTGCTCATACCCCCTATGTTGGTGTGCTCCCACGAGACCGCGACCCAACGGAAAGAGAGATTACGTTGGCGCTCACTCGCCGAGGGAAGCCCGTCTGGACGGAAGAAGATTTTCAGCAGTTGCTTTACACACTGGGTTGTGCTGGCTATGGCTGGCTGCGCTTGGAGGGCGTGCGGCAGAAGTTGGAGGAGATGGCAGCGGCGCGGCAATGAGGCCAGGAACATAACCCCGTGTCCCCCAAGAGGGCCTGGACATCGGGCAGCGCGCTGCGACTGGCGGGAGAGAAAGACTATGTCACCAACCTATTTCGGATACACCTATAAGGAGGGACGTCACGGCGACGCCATAAGTCTGGAAAGCACCGACGCTGTTGTCGCGTTCCTGAAGGCCCACCTCTACGACGAGGAGGTGTGCATCACCGATGCGGGAGATAACCTGATCTTCCGCGCCAGGGATGGTGTGGACCTCTATTCCCGGCTTGATGAGATGGGGATTGATCTCCCGGCAATCTATCGCGGGATCCGTGGGGAAATCGTGGCCGAGGCAGAAGAAGAAGAAGAAGAAGAAGGCGAGCGTGAGCCTTGGGAGGAGGCCTACGACAGCATCGGCCTCTCCCCCGCAGAGACCCAGATGCGCCAGATGGCCAAGGCCGGCGCTAAAGCAGCGCGAACCGTCGCTGACGTGGCCCGCCTCGTCGAGGGCACTTACTTTGACGCGTTCTTCGAAACCGAAGACAGGACGAGAGCGTGGGGATACTTCGATCCCACCGACTACTCAGCCGTCGTGATGAAAGAAAGTGCTGATGAGGGCGGGCAAGGGTATTGTGGGCGGCAGGTCTTCCTGAAACCGCAGGCCAGGGTGAGACACACGGGGTCTGGTGAAGACGTCCACGCCTTCATCCTGCTTGACCCGCCGGAGGATTGATAGGTAGGGGCAGGCCTTGCGCCTGCCCCAGAGGGCGACCACGAGGGTTCGCCCCTACACGTGGCGGAGAAAAAACATAGAGGTGAAAGGAGGCTGAATTGTGACTGCAATGCCTCGACTGATTGCCGTGGGCGGCCCGGAGAATGGCCGCGAATATCTGCTGGACCAGGCAGAGACCACCCTGGGGCGCGACAATGCCAACACGCTGTTAGTCACGTGGGATGTCAGGGTCTCGCGCCAGCACGCGCGCATCTCTTGCCATACCGGGCTGTTCTGGCTGGAGGACCTGAATAGCAAGCACGGCACCTTTCTAACGCTGGCGGATGGTGAGGAACGCAAGTTACCTCCCCACGACCCCACGCTGCTCCTGGACGGCGCTCGGTTGCGCCTGGGATTTGACGCCCGCTTCCAGGTGTTGGGGGTTATCGCTTCCCAGGACGATACTGTACGCCTGCTTCTGTCCCGGTTGCAGCAAGAGCTGAATGACCTGTACGCTGGACTGCCTTACCTCACCCCGGAGAGCCGGGAGCGGCAGTCTGCCCAGTTGCAGAACCTCGAAGCCCGGCTCAAGGAAGCCCAAAGCGAAACAGAGTTGTTGCGCCTGGTAGCCGAAGGCATCCCCACGCTCTCCATCGCTGAATGGGGTGGAGAGCGTGGGCCGGAGCCACTCTCGCCCCCTCCCCCGGATGCCTTGCCCCCGCTGCCTGACGGACTGCCCGACCCGGACGACCCCAACTACCTGAAGAGTATCCTCAATACCTTCATCGGCGACATACGGGCCCGTTTCCCAGGGGCGGAGGAAGAGGAGGGGGGAGCCGATGAGTAGTCTGTACAAGCCGGGTGTCAGCGCCCTCTTCCTGTTTTCGGTTGGAGAAGTGGGTTCCGGGGAGGCGGAGCCCCTCTGCCAGCCATGGGAGGCCAACGACCAGTTGGCGCTGGGGCTGGAAGTGGATGAGCCAGCCTGCCGGCGGTACACTGGCCAGGCGCAGGACGGGACGCCGTGCCAACTCACCTGGGGCCTGGCCCACGACACGCACCTGCTGCGCCTGACTCTGAGCCTGCCGGGCACTCAGACGCCAGCAGCCTGGGTCAAACTGCGGCGCTTGCTCGACGAGGCGACCGCGAAAGCGCGGAACAGGCCGGACGATCCACGTCCGTGGGCGGTTACCTATCTCTATCACGCCCTCGTGCGGGCCGGCGCCCAGGAGACCGAAGTCCGGGCGTGCGTGACCGACCCGGCCGGCCTTGGGCTGGATCCCGACGACGCTAGCCGCGCCGACCAGACCCCCTATGGCTGGCTGTGGGAGGCGCGCGAGGGAGAAAAGGCGGCAGCGGAAGAAGTGGGACATTGTTGGCAGCGCACCCTGGTCCTCCTGACACCCCAGGACCGGGCGGACAGGGTGCGGGCCTTTTTCCTGAATCCATTGACCCAGGGGTTCGCCCGCATCGAACTCTACCTTCAGAAGGGCAAGCACCACACCCGGCAACACGAGGTTATACGCAAAGCCTTGCAGCGAGCAGGGGCCGAATTGCAGGATAAGATGTTGGCGGCACTGCACACCGCTGATTTCGGCCAACTCTATAGTGAACAACTGGAACTGGAGGAGATTGCGCGGAGGCTGATGCGCTTTCTGGCTCAGAAGGCCCAGGCCGAGATCCTGCTCAACAGTCTGCGCAGCAACCTGCGGGCGCTCACCGATCACCTGGAACGAGTCAAGTTGCGGACGCCGCTGTATGCCAGACAGGCGGCTCGCCTGGCGCGGCATATTGAGCAACTGGAGAGCGACCTGCGGAACACCCAGGTCGTGTCGGAGAGTACCTACGCCTTTCAGGACATACAGCGGGGGGTAGAGGCGGCGCGACTGGAGCGATCCAGCGTTCTGCTGGGAGGTGCAGCGGCGGTGCTGGCGGGTGTTACGATATTCAACAGTTTTCTTGACATCTGGAGTCTGGCTGTGGAGCGGAGCGGGTTGGTGCTGCCAGCCCCCTGGCTGCGAGTGGGGCTTGGTGCTCTGGCGGCCGTAGGCTGGCCGCTGGGTGCCTACTGGGCGCTGGAGCGGCGCAAAGGGCGAGCGGCGGCGGCCCTATTGGTGGGCTTCCTGGCCCTGGCCCTGGCGGTCATCAGCACAATATTGGTCAACCGGTGAGGCTGGCGACCGAGGTCGCGCCGGGGGGCCTGCGGCCAGGCATCCCCCTGCGGGGATGCTCAGACCGACCACGCAGGTGGTCGGCCGGCGCGGCAGCGCCCTCAAGGCACGGTTTCAACCGCTGGCTTCGCTCCAGCCGTGATTTCAATCGCCAGGCTAGCAGCCTGTCGGAGAGAACCCCCGAGGGGTTGGAGTCGAGGCTTTAGCCGGGGAAAAGGCAGCAATTTCCGGCAAAACCGGCTGAAGCCTAGACTCCTGAATGCCTCTCCGACAGAGTGCTAGCGAAAGGAGTTGAGCCATGAACAGGGACGTTCCTCTCGAATGGCATAAGGACGACGTCATCCTCGATCTGTACGAGGTCAAGCAGGTCTTCACCACCGGTGGGATGGGGCTGGTGTATCGCGTCCACCACCGCAACTGGAACATAGACCTGGCGGTGAAGAGCCCCCGGCAGAAGATGCTCGCGCAGGCCGGAGGGACGGAGAACTTCGTGGCGGAGGCGGAGACCTGGGTGAACCTGGGCCTGCATCCGCACATCGTCACCTGCCACTACGTGCGCACCTTAGGTGGCATTCCGCGCGTCTTTGCCGAGTTCGTCGAGGGGGGCAGCCTGAAGGATTGGATTGAAGAAGGCCGGCTGCGCGACCTACAAACGATGCTGGACGTCGCCATCCAGTTCGCCTGGGGGCTGCACTACGCCCACGAACAGGACCTGATCCACCGCGACGTCAAGCCGGCCAACACGCTGATGACCCCCGAGGGAATCGCCAAGGTGACCGACTTCGGGCTGGCGAAGGCCCGCCCGGTGGTAGATGTGGAAGTCCCCGACGAGGCAGAAGGTACGGTTCTGATGAGCAGGGGTGGGATGACGCCGGCCTATTGCTCGCCGGAGCAGGCTGGGGGAAAGCCGCTTACGCACCACACGGACATCTGGAGTTGGGGGGTGAGCATCCTGGAGATGTTCGTGGGGGAGGTGACGTGGCTGAGCGGGGTGGCGGCAGCGGGGGTGCTGGAGATGTACCTGGAGGAGGGCACGGAGGTGGGAGGCCTGCCACCGATGCCCTTGGCTCTGGCCGACCTGCTGCGGCGGTGCTTCCAGGAGGAGCCCAAGGCGCGGCCGGGGGATATGCTGGAGGTGGCGGAGCGGCTGCAGGAGATCTACCGGCAGGAGGTTGGGCAGGCGTACCCCAGGGAGATGCCGGAGGCGGCGGAGTTGCGGGCCGACAGCCTGAACAACCGGGCGCTGAGCCTCTTGGACCTGGGGCGGGCGGAGGAGGCGGAGAAAGTCTGGGAGCAGGCGTTGCAGACCGAGACTAATCACCCCCAGGCGACCTACAATCTGGGACTGATCTTGTGGCGTTCCGGCCGGATGACGGACGACCTCCTGGTCAGAAAGATGGGGGATGTGTGTGCGTCCCGTTCCGGCGAGTGGCTGCCTTTGTATCTCCTCGGACAGGTACATCTGGAGCAGGGGGACTGGCAAGCAGCGGTCGAAGCCCTTGAAGGAATTGAGGGACAAGACGCGAGCCAGGAGGAGGTTGTCTTCGCATTGGCGTTGGCGAAAGATCAACTGGTTAACTCGAGACGTCTATTGCGCACTTTCGAAGGGCATACAGACCCGGTAATTTCGGTGTATTTGAGCGCGGACGGGCGCTACGCTTTGTCAGGCGGGGGTGACAAGACGCTCAGGTTGTGGGATGTGGCCAGCAGCGACTGCCTGCGTACCTTCGAGGGGCACACGGGCTGGGTGCAGTCGGTGTGTTTGAGCGCGGACGGGCGCTACGCTCTGTCTGGCAGCGGTGACAAGACGCTCAGGCTGTGGGATGTGGCCAGCGGTGACTGCCTGCGCACCTTCGAAGGACACACGAGTGGAGAGTTCGGGAGCGAGGTGCAGTCGGTGTGTCTGAGCGCGGACGGGCGTTACGCTTTGTCAGGGAGCGAAGACCATACGCTCAGGCTGTGGGAAGTGGCCAGTGGCAAATGTCTGCGTACCTTCGAAGGGCACAGGCTCGGAGTGCAGTCGGTGTGTCTGAGCGCGGACGGGCGCTATGCTTTGTCAGGTGGTTGGGAGGGGACGCTCAAACTGTGGGATGTAGCCAGCGGCGAATGTCTGCGCACCTTCGAAGGGCACAAGGACTACGTGCGCTCGGTGTGCATGAGCGCGGACGGGCGCTACGCTCTATCGGGGTCAGGAGGATTGGGCTTCGACAATACGCTCAGGCTATGGGACGTGGCCAGCGGCGAATGTCTGCGTACCTTCGAAGGGCACACAAAGAGGGTGCTCTCGGTCTGTCTGAGCGCGGACGGGCGCTTCGCCCTGTCGGGCAGCGAAGACCAGACGCTCAAACTGTGGGATGTAGCCAGCGGTAAATGCCTGCGCACCTTCAAAGGGCATGCGAGCTTTGTGCACTCTGTGTCTCTAAGCGCCGACGGGCGCTGCGCGCTGTCAGGCAGCCATGACAAGACGCTCAAACTCTGGGAGGTGGACTGGGATGCCGGTTCATTTTCCGCGCCCCTGATGCTATCGCGTGTGCTGGCGAGCGAAATAGTGCTTTCCGGCCAGGCGGCCTACGAGCGCGCGATGGCGCAGGCTCAGGAGGCGTTGCAGCATGGAGATTCCGTGACTGCCGCACAATACATCCGCTTGGCCCGATCACAGCCAGGATACGAGCGTGCAGCCGAGGCGCTGCAGGAATGGGGCAGGCTCTACGTGCGGCTAGTCCGCAAATCTCTCCGTTCAGGATGGGAATCGGCCACGCTTGAGGGGCACAAGTTTGCAGTGAATTCGGTGTGTCTGAGTGCGGACGGACGCTTCGCCCTGTCAGGCAGCGATGACAGTACACTCAAACTATGGGATGTGTCCAGCGGCAAATGCCTACGCACCTTCGAGGGGCACAAGTTCTCAGTGAATTTTGTGTGCCTGAGCGCAGACGGGCACTACGCTCTATCGGGCAGCGGTGACAAGACATTCAGGCTGTGGGATATGGCCAGCGGCAAATGCCTGCGCACCTTCGACGTGGGCTCGAGGGGCTCTGGGCGTCTTAGCGCGGACGGGCGCTACGCTGTATCAGTGGGCGATGACTATGTTAAGCTGTGGGAGGTGGGAACCGGTCGTTGTCTGCGCACCTTCCGGGGGCACACGAGTTGGATGCAGTCGGTGTCTCTGAGCGCGGACGGGCGCTACGTCTTGTCGGGCAGCAGTGACAGGACACTCAGGCTGTGGGATGCGGCCAGCGGCGAATGTCTGCGCACCTTCCAGGAAAGGGACACGGGTTTTGTGTACACGGTGTGCTTGAGCGCAGACGGGCGCTATGCTTTGTCAGGGTCAGGAGGGGTGGGCTTTGACAATATGCTCATGCTGTGGGAGCTTGCCAGCGGGCGCTGCCTGCGCGTCCTCCGGGGGCACCGGGATTTGGTGAACTCGGTCTGTTTGAGCGCGGACGGGCGCTACGCTTTGTCAGGCGGCCATGACAGGACGCTCAGACTGTGGGATCTATCTAGCGGCGAATGTCTGCGCACCTTCGAAGGGCACACGGGCAGCGTGAACTCGGTATGTTTGAGTGCGGACGGGCGCTACGCTTTGTCAGGCAGCAAGGACACGACGCTCAGGCTGTGGGAGTTGGACTGGGAGTTGGAAGACAATCAGACGGCCGAGTGGGACGAGGGGGCGCGGCCCTATCTGGAGATGTTCCTTTCTCTTCACACACCCTACGCTGGTGTGATCCCACAAGACCGTGAGCCAACAGAAGAAGAGATTGCGTTAGCGCTCACTCGTCGAGGAAAGCCCGCCTGGGTTGAGGAAGACTTCCAGCAGTTGCTTCACACACTGGGTTGCGCTGGCTACGGCTGGTTGCAGGCGGAGGGAGTGCGGCGCAAATTGGAGAAACTGGCTGCCGCGCGCGGCGGGCAGAGCCCCCGCCCTCCGGAAGGACGACCGGAGGAAACCCGCTATTGCCTGCGCTGCCAGCAGTCCTTCCCCGCCTATGTCCTCAACGAAGCCGGGCTGTGTCTGGATTGCGCACGGGAGGTACGGCAATGAACTTTGGAGCCCTTACCCACCCCGGCCTTGCCCGCGAGAATAACGAAGATACTTACCTGGCCGATCCAACCCTGGGCCTCTTCGTCGTGGCCGACGGGATGGGGGGGCATCAGGCCGGGGAAATCGCCAGCCGGCTGGCGGTGGAGACGGTGCGGCGCTTTCTTTCCCAGAGCCCTCCGGCCCCCGCCGTCGGCCCTGAGGAGCGCCTGCAGGAAGCCATCTTCGCGGCCCACGCAGCCATCCGGACCGCCGCCCGCGAGGACTTTTCCCAGCGGGGCATGGGCACCACTCTCCTGGTTGCCCTGCTGCCCCCTCCATTCCGCACGTTGTGGCTGGCCCACGTGGGCGACAGCCGGGCTTACCTGCTCAGGGATGGTGTGCTAAAGCAGTTGACCGAGGACCACACAGTCCTCCATCAGGCACTGAAAGCGGGGGTTCTTTCGCCCGAACGCAAGGACGAATGGCCGCCGCGCCAGATGCTCAGCCAGGCGGTAGGACAGGGTGCGTTCCTGGCCCCATCGAGTCAAAGCATCCCTCTGGAGAGCAGGGATCGTCTCCTGCTCTGCACCGACGGCCTGGCGGATATGCTGAGGGATGAAGAAATCCTGTTCATCGAGGTCCGGCCCAAGCCGCCGCAAGAGGTCTGCCAGGCGCTGGTAGAGGCAGCCAATGAGCGGGGTGGGAAGGACAACATCACCGTCATCCTGATAGATGTGGAAAGCGTTAGGAGGCACAACGATGGAAGTCATCTTGCGTGTCAAGGAAGGGCCGAAGCCGGACCAGCATCCAATGCGGATAGAGACCACCGAGGCAGATAACTTTCTGGTCGGTCGGGACGATGTGGACTGCAAGGCCCATTATCGTCTCAGTCCTGGCGACCGGTACGTCTCCCGCCATCACTTCACACTGGAGCTTCGTCCACCCGACGTGGTCTTCATTCGAGATCACAACAGCACCAACCACACCTGCGTCCGGCGCCAGGGCGAAACTGAGTGGCAGGTGGTGGAGGAGACCTTTCTGCACGATGGGGATGAGATCCAGGTAGGGCACACCATCCTCGTGGTGGAGATGCCCCGTCCGGCAGGGGTGAAGACGCTTGTTGAGGAGCAGCCGGTTGGCGAGGCAACCCCGGAGGTGTTCTGCATCCGCTGTGGGCGACCACTTCCTCCTGAGCAAGTGGAGGGGCTGTCAGCGACGGTGAGCGCCCACGACCTCACGTGCCCTCGCTGCCGAAAGGAGATAGAGGAAGCACGCCGGGAGGCGGCGGAGGCAGCGGCGAAGGTGCGCTATGTCTGCGAAGCCTGTAGGCGGGACCTGACCGGACAGGCGAACAGCGACGAGCGCGCAGCCGAACTGGGGGACCAGGTATTCTACTGGTGCGAGGAGTGCGCTGAGCGCCAGCGTAATCTGCCACAGGAGAAAGTGGGCAAGTACGTGCTGCTCAGAAAGGTTGGAGAAGGAGGGATGGGAGTTGTCTACCAGGCCTGGCACGAGCCGACGGGCCGGGTGGTGGCTTTGAAACGGATGCTCCCTCTGGTCGGTGGCGATGCCAGGGCGCTGAAAAGGTTCCTGCGGGAAGCGGCGATCATGCAAGACCTGACCCATCCCAACCTGGTCCGGCTGATCGAGATGGGACATGTGGACGAGAAACCCTTCTTCGTCTCGGAGTTTATGACGGGAGGGGACCTATGGAAGCCTGTGTGGCAGGAGGAGCCTCTGCCTCCTGAGGAAGCCGTCGGCTACATCGCGCAAACGCTGGAGGGACTGTCCTTTGTGCACCAGAGAGGGTACGTGCATCGGGATATCAAGCCGCAGAACATCCTGCTCCGGCCGGGGGAGGACGGGGCCGTGGCCAAACTGGCGGACTTCGGCCTGGCGCGCAGTTACGAAAAGCACGGCGGCACCATCACGCGGATGGGAGAATTTGCCGGCACCATTATGTTCATGCCGCCGGAGCAGTTTCTAAACTTCAAACGCTGCAAGCCGCCAGTGGACATCTACGCCCTGGGGGTCACGCTCTACTTCCTGCTGACGGGGGAGTTCTCGCTGGATTTCCCGCTTCGACGCGGGGTGAAGGTGCGCAAGGACCCGGTGCAGATGGTGCTATCTGATAAATCGAAGGATCAGCCGATACCCATCCGGGAGCGCAAGCCCGACGTCCCGGCGGCACTGGCCCGCGTGGTAGACCGGGCAGTGAGGAAGAAAGCAGGGGAACGCTACCAGACGGCGGAGGAGTTCAAGCAGGCGCTGCTGGAGGCGCTGTAGGTGTAATGTACCCATTGGCGTGGAGGTGAGCGATGGACGGTCGAGCCAAACGTGAGGGTGAAGGCATCCTGCACTACTGCATCCGCTGCGGGCGGGAGTTCATCCCCGCCAACCCAGACGTTGTACTCTGCCACAGGTGTGGCGGCCCGTCTGAGGGATCTCTCCCCCCGTCTCACCCCGCCCCTACCCGGCGCGAT
>Ga0114918_10001241_pt1 | contig 22750 bp, 14 predicted proteins | sample LantaG_FD_87015 | JGI IMG/M metagenome (GOLD analysis project Ga0114918, IMG submission 87015) | Deep subsurface microbial communities from Baltic Sea to uncover new lineages of life (NeLLi) - Landsort_02402 metaG | ecosystem: Environmental > Aquatic > Marine > Oceanic > Sediment | place... | reverse complement strand
TTTTCCGTTCGCCGTGGCGCTCCCTCTGACGACCTCTGTTTTCCCCGCCCCTCCGTCCTTTCCCATCCCAACCAAAAAAAAAAATACAGACCCGCATGCAGGCCGCCTCCGCCTTCCGCTCCCCTGCATTCGCAACAACAGCTGGATCAGCAGCAATAGCAGCAGGAACAGCAGCAGGAACAGCAGCAGCTTCAACAATTTCCTCTTCCTCTCTCTCGGCGTCGTCGGTCCTGCGCTCGGTGCTTGCCAAAGAGGGCTGGCGCGGCCTCTGGCGCGGGGCGGACTTCGCCCTGCTGATGTCTCTGCCGATGGTCGGGGTCTACATGCCGCTGTACGATGACGCGCTCGTGGCGCTGAGGGCGCTCCCGGGGAAAGTTGATGGAGAAGGAAGGGAGAGATAGAGCTCGATGGCTAGGCTGCTCGCGTCTGACGCCGTTGCCCCGGCCTTGGCAGGGGGAGCAGCAAGGGCCGTCGCCGTGCTCGCGACGTCGCCGCTCGAGCTCGCGAGGACCAGGGCGCAGGCCCCTCCCGAGTGGGTGGCGGCGAGGAACGCCTCGGCTGCTGCTGCTGCTGCCACTTCGAGCTCTTCTCCCTCCTCTTCGACCTCCTTCAAGTCCTCGATCCGCCGCCTGCCCGCCGCGCTGCCGCAGCCTTCGGGGCCCGGGGTCACCGCCGCGGTCAGGGCAGCATGGACCGGCTCCGCCGCGACGCTGGCCCGCGACGTGCCGTTCTCGGCGCTGTACTGGGCGCTGCTGGAGCCGGTGAGGTCGGGCACGCTGCGGTGGTGGGCCAAGTTCGGGAGCGAGGAGATTAGCGGGAGTCTGATGAGCTCCTCGTCGTCGGCGTCGTCGCTCTCGTCTTCTTCTTCGTCGTAGCAGCAAGCTCCCTCGCAGCAGCCTTTCTCCGCCTCCGCCATCGTCTTCGCCAACCTGGTCTCCGGCGCAACCGCCGGAGGGGCCGCGGCGGCCCTCACGACGCCGCTCGACGTCGTCAAGACCAAGCTGCAGCTCGAGGCGGGAGGGAGCGGAGGAAGCGGAAGCAGCGGAAGCGTCCTCTCGACGCTGCGCTCGCTCCACGCCCGAGGCGGCACCCGCGCGCTCTTCGCCGGCGTGGGCCCCCGCTCCGCCAGGGCCGCCCCGGCCTGCGCCATCGTCGTCGCGGCCTACGAGCTGCTCAAGATGATCGGAGCAGGCGGGAGCGGGAACAGAGAGGGCGGGAGCGCGGGAGGAGGAGGAGACTGGAGAGACGAGGAAGGGCTCGGCCTTGCCGCGGAGGAGAACTGATGAGAAGAAGGAAAAAAGGAGTTGGTGCTTTCACACAGTAGCTTCGCTCTCCAGCGTTTTCTTCTTTCTTTCTCTCTCTGTCTCTCTCTCATCTGTATATTCTTTAAAATAAATCTCTGTAGCAAAACAAAAATTGATAGCAAAGAAACGAAACGCAAAACGAAAAGAAACGGAGAAAAAAAAAACGAAAAATGATTTCTTCTTCTTCTACTTCCTCCTTCTCTCTTTCCCTTTCTCTCTCTTTTCGCTTGGAAAGGGAGTCCCTTTCCCAATTTCACTCCGCCACCACCATCCACGGCCTGACCTTCCACGCCGTCACCAGCCCGTTCAAGACGTAAGGGTCTGCCTTCGCGAACGCCTCGATCTTCTCGACGCTGGTTTCAGGAGCGAAAACGAAGACGGCACCGTCGACGGGCTCGGCCAGCGCTCCGGCCATCCTCATCTCCCCTCTCGCCACGGCGTCTTTCGCGCCCTGGATGTGGGCGGCCCGGTAGGGGTCGCGGCGCTCGAGGATGTCCGGGACGTAGGTGTAGAAGAGCATGGAGAACTTCTTCGGTGCGGGGGCAGCAGCGGGGGTCGAGGCTGCTGCTGCTGCGGCGACCGCGGACGAGTTTGATGCCATCCTCGATTGCCTTCTATTCAAAAACGCGGAGCTTGTTTGCGTGGTCCGAGCGGATGAGAGCAAAGAAGATGTCGTGTTCGCTCTCGAGGAGGAGGAGGAGGAGGACAGCAGGGGGCAGCAGCGGGCGAGGGCGTGCACGGAGCGCGCCGAGAACATCGAGAGAGTTTTTTCTTCCAAGTTTTTCTTTTCTTTTCTGGAGTGAAATTCTTGCCCCTTTTGTCGCTCGCCGCTCCTCTCCCTCTCCACTTTTTTTTATTTTTTATTTTTTCTTCTTCTCTTTCCGATCTCCGAACAGCTCCTTGTGCTCTCTCCTTGCCCCTTCCCTCCCGCAGGAAGGGATCTCTCGGATTGCCTGGCAAGCCCCGCGGCTCGAAAAATAGGATCCAAGGGGCGGTCTGGCTCGCGGAGGAAGAAACCTCGCACGTAGAAGAGAAAGAAAGAAGACCGCCATCGATCTTCTTCTTCGACCGCTCCTGCTCCTTTCTTTTTTCTTCTTAAAAGGAGGAAGAGGGGGGTTCGAACACACCTCCGAGCCTTGTTTTTTCGTGCCTCCACCCCCGCTGGGAGATCAACGCATCACCATGATGGCCGCCATGGCGCGGACGCTGGGGAAGGTCACGGACGGCGGAGGCAACAGCAGCAGCGAGGAGAAGAAGAAGTTTGCGGCATCGGTCGTCGATGGCGCCGAGGGGCAATCGACTCTCGACGCCTCTCCTTCTCCGGCCAGGGCGGCGGCGGCCTCCTCTTCTGGCAGCCGCGGGAGCTCGCTCGACCGCCTGAGCGCCGGAGAAGGGACGACGACGGCGATTCGGACGTCTGGCAGCGGTCCGGGGACGCCCGATGGGACCCCGAACGCGGCCGCGGAGGAGGAGGCCGCAGAGGCATCGGCGTCGGCCGCAGCGGCGATGGCCGTCGGCGGCAGCGTCGAGAACGAAAACGACGGCGGCGCCGCGACCTCTTCTTCGACCTCGACCTCGACCAACAAGCTCATCGTCCTGGGCCTTCCCTGGGAGACCACGGACGCTTCGCTGGCGGCGCACTTTGGCGCCTACGGTGCGTGGAGTTTTTTTTTGCGTTTTTTAATTTTCTAAAAGAGAGAGCGCGGAGAAAGAGCGAACGGAGAAAGGAAACAAAGGAAAACTCACTCGAGGAAAAAAAAAACCGAATTCTCAAATCTTCACAAAAAAAATCTCTCAAAAACTCTTCCAAAAACAGGAACGCTCGCCGACGCCGTCGTGATGCGCTGCCGCGCCACGGGACGCTCCCGTGGCTTCGGCTTCGTCACGTTCGTCGACGCTGGGGCGGCGGCGGCGGCAGAGAGGGACTCGCCGCACAGCGTCGAAGGGAAAAGGTGCGAGGTCAAAGCGGCACTGCCGAGGGCCGCCGTTGCCGCCGCCGCCGCCGCTCAGCAGCAACACGCGGCCGCCGCGTCCTCTTCTTCTTCTTCTTCGGGGCCTCCTCACTTCGACCCTCGCTACCAATTCCGAGGCCCTCCTCCTCCGCCGCCTCCGAGGCACCACCCTTACGGAGCGCCCTGGCAGCACCACCAGCAGGAGCACCAGCAGCAGCAGCAGCATCACTTTCAGCAGCGCGCAAGGCCCTACGGCAACAACGCCCCTCCCCCGCCGCAGCCGCCTCATCGGCCTTCCCTCCCGCGCGCCACCCGCATCTTCGTCGCCCGCGTCCCGGCCTCCGTCGACGAGCAAGCCTTCCGCGACTACTGGTCTCGCTTCGGGGAGGTCACGGACGCTTACATGCCGAAGGAGGGAGGGGGGAAGGGAGGGAGCGCGACGGCGGCGGCGGCCGCTGCTGCGGCTGCGACGGCGGCTCTTGCTCAGGCGGCAGGAAACAACGACGACGACAACGATGACGGCGACGAAAACGCCGCTGCCGCCGCCGCCGCCGCCTCGGCAGCAGCCGCCGCGGCAGCCGTCGCCGCCCTCCCGCACCGAGGCATCGGCTTCGTCACCTTCTCCTCCCCGGACGCCGTCGACGCGGTCATGGCCCACGCGGCGCGGCACTCGGCGCACCAGCTGGGCGGCGCTGAGCTGGCCGTAGACAGGGCGACGCCGAAGGAACGGGACCGCGGTGGAGGGCTCGCGGCGCTCGCCGCCTCCGCCGCCGCTGCGGGCGCTCCGACGACGAGCGACGCTCACCACCAGCATAAGCAGCACTGGCAGCACCAGCAGCACCAGCAGCAGCACCGCTACCACGCTCCTCCTCCTCCGCCGCCGCCTCTGCAGCAGCAGATGAGTCACTTCCATCACCAGCAGCCCCTTTCCGCGCCGCCGCCGCCGCCCTTTTACCAACTCCAGGCCCCGTTACCGCCTCCGCAGCAGCACCAGCAGCACCACTTCCACCCGCTGCACCGCACGGCCTACGGCTCCTCCTCGTCGCTGGACTCCACGGGGATGGTCTACAGCGGCGGCGCCGCGGTTGCGGCTTCTGCGGGGGGCCACGGGAGCTTCGACCCCCTTTCGGCTGCCGCTGCCCCTGTTCCTCCTGCTGCGAGCGAACACACCTCTTCGTCGTCGTCGTCGTCTTCGTTCGCCGCGGCCCTCATCGCGGCCGGGATGCCCCACGCATCGTCCGCTGCCACCCAGGCGGCTTCTTCGCAGCTGCAAGGGCTGAGCCTGAGCTCGTCGTCGTCGGAGGTACGAGAGAGGGCGAGCGCCGTTGTTCCTCCTCAGGGGTCGTCGTCGGCCAACTCTGTTTCGAACGCCGCTGCTGCTGCTGCCGCCCCGCGCATCTTCGTGGGCAAGCTCCCGCGCGAGGCCACCGAGCACGACGTCAGGGACCACTTCTCGCGGTTCGGGTTCGTGCTCGACGTCTACCTGCCGCGGGACAGGAACAGCGGCGGCGGAGGCGGACGGGGGAGGAGGAACGAGAGCGGCAACAACGAGGAAACTTTGACGACAACTGAGCACCGCGGATTCGCCTTCGTCACCTTCGAGACGCGCTCTGCCCTGCGCCGCGTCGTCGCCGGTGGGCCGCACGTGATCCGCGGCGCGCTGCTGGCGATCGACTCCGCGGTGCCCAGGGCGTCGGAGGCCTCTCCTTCTTCGATCGTCGGCGGAGTGCCGAGGTCGGACGGGAGCGGCGGCGGCGGCGGAGACAAGAACGGCGACGGCGACGGGAGCGCTTCCTCCTGGAGCGGGGGCGCTCCTCCGAATGCCGCTGCTGCCGTTGCTCCTCTTCATGCTCCTCCTCTCTCCCCGGGCCTGGAGGACGAGAGCGACAGGCCGGCGCGGGGGCACGGGTCGAGGGCCTCTTACCGGCCTTACTGAAACGAAAAATGTCAGATTTTTTTCAAGAAAAAAAACGACAGCAGCCTCATTTTTCTTTCCGGATTCTTTTTTCCCCACCGCCACCCCCCAAACTACAATTATAGGACAAAAACGCACACCAACCATTCGCACGAACAACAAAAACCATTGTTTAGAGAGAGGAAAGAGAGAGAGAGAGAGAGAGAGAGAGAGAGAGAGAGAGAGAGCGGGAGCGTCAGAGAGAGAACGAGAAACGAAAAAAAAAAAACATCGGCAGGAGAGAGAGTGAGAGTGAGACGAAAAAAAAAACAGACTAGAACTTAGCGACACTTAGGAACCCCCAACAACAACTTCAGAGAGAGTGAGATTGATGCGAAAGACAGATAGATAGCGTAAAACAAGAAAGCGAGAGAGAGAGAGACCCGAGAGAGACTGTTAGACACAAAAAAAACGAAACAAGAAAAGAAAAAATCTCTTCGTCTCTTCTCTCACTTTTGCTTCTCTTTTTTTGCTTCTCTCGAGCAGCCGCTGCCGTTGCCGCTCTTCTCGTTCTTTCGCTTCTCTCTCTTTCTCTCCTTGTTTCGACAAAATGCCGTTTGACCTCATCGTGAGTAAAACAAAGAGAGCGAGAGAGAGCAACGACGGAGAGAGAACGCGAAAGAGAGAGAAAGAGGAAGCAAAATAGTTTTTTTTCTCCTTTTGACCGCTCTCTTTGCTGACCTTTTTCCTCTTTCGCCTCCTTCGCCTCTTCCTCCCACACAAAAACAACAACAGTCGGGCGTCTTCGTCCCGGAAAAGTCCAACATCTGGCGCGACTGCGTCGATGGGTACTACGACTGGGTGAAGGAGCACATCGCGGAGGTGAGGAGAGAGAGGACGAGAGAGAGAGAGAGAGAAAAAGAGGGAGAGAAGGCGGTTTCGTTTTTGGAAAGCGGCGAAGAAAAAAAAAACGAAGAAGAAAAAACAAAACGCTCAACCTCTCTCCATCTTTCTCTTCGGTCTCACAAACAGGGAGCCCCGATCAACGAGGCTGACCATTGCGGCGACCCGCCGATGGTGCTGGCCGCGGGAAACGGTAAGAAGAGAAGATTGGAGGGGAAAAAAGAGAAGAGAGCAGCAAGCGTTTTTTTCTTCCTTTTTCTCTTTCGCGCGAAGAAGGAAAGAGACGAGATACTGATCTTCCTTCCTCTTTCGCTCTTTTCCTTTCTCGAAACCTCCAAACAACATCCCCCCACTCCCCAACGACGACAGGCCACGTCTCCGTCATCAGGCTCCTGCTCGAGGAAGGCGCGGACGTCGACCAGCGCAACGTGGTAAGAAAGAGGAAGAAGAAGAGAGAAAGAGAGAAGGAGAAAGCGTGGCAGTTACTTTTTTCTTTTCCTCCGAAGGGGCAGCGGTTCTCTCACCCCTTTTTTTTCTCGACTTCGGAAACGGACAAAAAAAAATCCAAAAAGATGCTGGAGACCCCCCTGATCCGCGCCGCCCACAACGGCCACCTCGCCGCCGTCTCCGCCCTGCTCCAGGCCGGAGCCGACCCCAACGCGGTCGACGCCGGGGACAACACCCCGCTTCACTGGGCCGCGATGCGAGGGCACGTAGAGATCATTTCGAGACTGCTGAAGGCCGGCTCCGACCCCTCGTGCTCCAACGCGCAGGGGAAAGTCCCGATGGACCTCTGCCAGGCCTGCTGGTCCCCGGCCTGGAGGTACGCCAGGGAGGCGCTGGCCGGGAAGGGGGGGAGGAGCAGCAGCGTGGGGGTGGGGGGCTCTGCTGCTCTCCGCGTGAAGTAGAAGAAAAAAGGAGAAAGAAAGAGAAAGTTTAATTTTTTTCGAATCTCTTCTTACAATTTCTCTTTCTCTCTCTTTTCCGTGTTATCTCTTGAATAAAAAACGTTTTTCTCTCTCTTTCCATCTCCATATCTCTCCTTCTCTTTATCTCTTCGGCCCCATGGCTTTGGCGCGGGCAGCATACTCGGCCTTCACCTGAGCGGGGGCCGCCTTCCACGCCGCGCCGACAGCCCTCATCGCCGCGACGTTTGCCGCCGCGCCCCCTCCCTCGTCCCTCAGCGTCGGGAGCTTCTCCTTGGCGAAAAGCATGTACCCAGTGAGGGCCCTGGTGGCCTTCTTCGACTCCTCCTTGGGCGGTAAAGCCAGCTTGGCTGCCTGCGAGGCGGCCTCGAAGCGGGCCCTGGACGAAGCGGGGAGGCCCCTCCAGGCGGCAGCGACGGCGGAGGAGCGCTGGCCAAAGGAAAAAGCAGAGGAGGAAGAAGAAGAGGGAGCAGCGATCTGTTCTTTGAGGAAGAGCTGGTAGGCAGTCGGGGCCCGAGGGGAGCTGCTTTTCTTCTTCTTTTGTTTCTGAGGAGAAGATGAAGATTTGGAGGCAGCAGCCGCGGGCGTTGCTGCCTTCTTCGAGGGAGAGGCCGAGGCGGGCTTTGCAGCAGCGGGGGCGGCGCGAGCGGCCGCGGTGGCGGCAAAGCCAAACTGGGGAGGGGGAGGAGCAGCAGCAGCAGCAGCAGCAGCGGCAGCAGCTGCCACGGAAGCAGAGGTCGACGCGGCGCTTCCGCCGCTTGCGCTGCCGGCGCTGCTGCCGCCTCCGCCAAAAAAGGCCTGCGCGGGCTTGAAGAGCTGTTTTTGAAGTGTTTCGAAGAAGAGGTCAAAGGTTGAGTTTTTTTCCCCCTTCTTCTCCAAGTCCAAGGTCTCGTCGTCGGACGGAAAGCGCGTCGATGAAATGGAGGGGGAAGCCGAATCGTTTCGCGTCGGCCTTTCCTTGCACAGAGAGTCTTTTTCTTGTCTGAGTGTTGCGCGGTATGCGCACCAGAATTCTTGTTTCTGTCGCGCAAAGAGAGCATTCGTAGAACGCAAGGACAAGAGAGAGCGCGCCGAGAAAAGAGGGAAAAGGAGAGACATGTCTCGATGTCGCGCCATTCCTTTTTCTTTTTCTTCTTCAACCTTTCCTTTTTTGCTCCCCGCCGCGCCCTCTTCTCTCGCCTCTCTTTTCATTGAGCGACACGCGCACAGAGCATGCAGAAAGGAGGCCGCCTCCTCACCTTGATCCACGACGAAGTGGCGTGCGGCCTGCGCTGCTGCTGCAGGAGGAGGAGCATCAAAGACGACGACGACGAGCTTTCGACGCCGACGATGGCGCCAAGACCGAAACCGTTGCTGCTGCTGCTGCTCCTCGCCGTCGCCGCGGCGAGGCGCCCCAGAAGCGAGCCCGTGGCGCGGCTCGACGACATTGCTTGTCTTTAAGGTTTCAAAGAAGAGAGAAAGAGAACGAAAGAAGCAGAAAAAGAAGGACAGATAATGACAGTGTTGTTGCATAAGAAAAAAAAAACGGCTCTCTTCTCTTTCTTCTCTCTTCTCTTTTTCATTCGCCGAAATCCTTCCTCTGCTCCCACTGCCCCTTGAGCGGCCCCCTCTTGTTCAGCACCGCGACCCCTTCCAGTACCTCCTTCAGCCACGGCGCGGGCTGGTCCGTCTCGGCGTGCAGGGCCGCGAAGGTCCAGTGCCTCTGCCGCTCGAAGCAGCGGAAGAGCGCGGCCTCGACCTGGTCTTTCGGCGCCCGCGCCCTGTGCTCCCACTCGCCCTTTTTCGGGCGCCTCTTATTGGGGGGCGCGGCGGCAAGGGCCGCTGCGGCTGCCCGCTTGAGTGCCAGAGCCGAAGAGACGCCTCCAGCAACGGGAGCGGAAGCGGAATCCCCCCCGGCGGTTGCTGTCCCAGTAGCAGCGACCGCCGCCCGCCGCAGCGCGCCGGGCCTCGGGTCGTCGATCACCTGCAGGCTCCTCCCCTCCTGCGCCGCTCTGGCCGCCGCGGCGCGCTCCCTCGCCATGGCCCCGTAGGAGGAAGCAGCAGCGCCGACGGGGTTTGAAGAGGAAGAAGGAAAGGCGAGGGAGACGGCGGCGTCGAGGCGGGCGCTGACCCTTCCGGCGGCGCGGGCGACGGCGCCCGCGCCGCCGCCGTTCTCGCAGGCCCCGTCGCCGCTGACGGCGAACACGCGCGCCGGGGGCTGGCCGCGGGCCCCCGCGACGTCCCCTCTGACCGAGAGCGTGGAGGGCGCGCCGGGTTGGGCGCCTGCGGCGCTGAGGCGGAGCAAGGTCGGGAAGGCCGGTTTGGTGTTGCCGTCGCCTCGTCCTTTGCCCTCGTCGCTCTCTTCATCCTCGTCCTCATCTTCCTCGGGCCCTCTCTTCCCGGCCCTTCCGCCCTCTACGACCAGCCTCCCGAGCTCCGCGCCCTGGGCCTCGGCGCAGGCCTGTCGCCATCGGCCCGCGGCGAAGGCAGGCAGCTTGACGAGCCAGACACCGCGGTCGCATTCGGAGACGTCGAGCGAGACGGGCGGGGGCAGCGGCGGGGCGAGCTCCTCCTCTTCGGAGTCGGCGGCTGCTGCTGCTGCGGCAGCAGCTTTGCCAGCGGCTTCGAGCTTGACCAGGGCGGCCATCTCTCGTGTGGGAGGGGGGGAGGGAGAAGTGGAAGTCTCCTTCTTCAAAAATCGAAGGTTGTGATGGGACTCACAAAAATCCGAGCGAGCTAGCGCTCGAAACTCTTCTTCTCCCTTCGTTCGGTTTCCCTCTCTCTCCCTCTCTCTCTGCCCGCCCCCCTTTCTGACTGCGGCACGCTCCGGTCCGATGAGGCCCCCAGCCGCGGCGCTGCTGGCCCTGCTCTGGGCGCTGCTGGCGCTGCTCTGCCTGAGCGGTAAGGAGGAAGGAGAAGAGGTTATCGCAATGGCACCTCCTTTCTCCAGCTTGGCTTTTTCTTTTTTTTCTTTGGAAGGAAAAGAGAAAGGGCCTCTCCTTCATCCTCCCCGTTCTAGCCCCTTTCCCGGCCTCTGTTTCCATTTCCCTCAAGCGTTGCAACGAGTAACCAAACCAAACTCACAATCGGCCGCTCCAAAACATCCAAAAAAACAAAGCAGGCCTCCCGCACGCCGCCGCCGAAGATCAATCATCTTCAGCAACAACTGAGTCTCCCACCGTCGCCGCCGCTCGGCAAGCAGCAGCCGCTTCCGCAGCCGCCGCTGCCGGCACGGCCGCCGACCTGCTCTGGGTCATCCACGGGACCAGAGCGACGCTCGAGAAGCTCCCGGGCCAGCCGGACAACGTCAGGCTGCTGACGCTGCACGGGGTGTCGCCGACGTGAGTTTGGATTTTCTTTTCTGCTTTCCCCCCTTGTTCAATTCTTTTCGATTGCCTCTTCCTCCGCGAGCGAGAGCCAGCCAATCAATTTTTTCCTGATCTTTTCCTCATCCCTCTTTCCCCTCCGCCCGCCACACCAAAACCCCGATCCAAAAAACACAAAACACAGCGTGACGTGGTTTGCGAACAAGCCCGCGCGGGCCGCCGGGCAGCTGGCCGTGAAGCTGTGGACGGGGTGGGAGCCGGAGAAGGCATCGGCAATGACGACGCCAATTGGAGCAGGAGCAGGAGCGGCGGCAGACGCCCGGTCGTCGCTCTCGGACGCCGCCGGAGAAACCTCCTCTTCTTCCTCGACCGAGGACACGCTCTCGCGCTCGTCGTCCCACTCCCACTCCCACGGAGGGGCCGCGCACTCCACTCAGCAGCAACAGCAAGAGAAACAGCAGCAGCAGCAGCAGCAGCAGCAGCATTCCGATTCCCCTCCTCCAAAGGGCGCCTTCGCGCCGGTGTGGGAGCAGGCGCCCAACGCCGCGCTGTTCGGGAGGGACAAGAGCTGGAAGCCGCACACCATTGTCGTCTCCCTCTCTCCTCCCCGTTACGACCCGGGGGAGACCACGCTCGCGTTCAACGCGACGATCCTCTCGAGGCACGTGGACAGGGACCCATGGGCCAAAGAAGAGGAAGAGGAGGAAGCGGCGGCGGCGGCGGAAGGGGAGGAAGCGGCGAACGACGCTTCTTCCTCCTCTGCGACGACGGCAAACGGCTTGATTGGAGCCGGGGGCACGCGCGGCGTGGGCAAGGCCCGCAAGACGGAGCGGGAGCGGGCGGGAACCGACGAGCACGGCGCCGCTGGCGGCCTGGCGGCGCAGGCGGAGGCCACCTCCGCGGCGGCGGCGGCGGCGGGCAAGAGGAAGCACAGCTTCGACCTCGTCAACAGCGACAAGAGCTCCTCGAGTTCTTCTTCTTTCTCCTCGACTTCTTTCCTGCACTCCAAGAGCAGCAGGACGGTGACGAAATCGACCAAGGACAAACAAAAAGCCGTGGAGGAGGCCGAGAAGAAGAAGAAGGAGCTGATCGATTTAGCGGAATACACCAAGGACGAGCGGCGGCAACAGAAGAAAAAGGCCTTGGAAAAACCGCCGGAGCTGGAGCTGAAAGGAGACGCCGTCGCTCTGTTTGTCGACGATTTCTCCGCTTCGGTAGTGCCCATGGTGGGCTTTTCCGGGAGCAACTGCCTGCTGCCCCCCGGGTGCCTGTCCGCGAACGTGTGCGGGTGGTGTCCTGGGAGGGGCGGGGGGCTTGTAGGGGGTGGCTTTGGAGGTGGCGGGTTTGGTGGTTTCGGATGAGGAGAGAGAAAGAGAGAGAGAAAAAATGTTAATTTTTTTTCTGTTTTTTTTTTTTTTTTTGCTTCTGTCCCCCCCCCGCCCTGCCTTTTCCTCCTTCCACTCTTGTTCCTCTTCCTCTTCCTCTTCCCCTTCCCCTTCCTCATCTGCGCTATCATCAATTGCGCAAGTTAACAACAGCTTTTTATAGAAAAAAAACTCAACAAAGCAACCCCGCGAAGCCAACACACACACGAAGAAAAAAAAACGAAGAACAAGTCCCTCCTCCTCGCGAACCCGAAAATTGAGAGAGAGAGAAAAAAAAGAGTTGAGAAAGAGAGTAGAGTGTTTCAGAGAGAGAGAGTGTTTCTGCTGCCTTTTACCTCTTACTCTTTAACCCCCACCCACCCACCCACCCACCCCATTCCCCTGTGTTGATTCAGTAAACAAGGAAAATTCTCTGCGAAGTCGCGATCTCGGTCACACTTCGAAAGTCGGGGTGTGTGTGTTTGTGTGTTTTCTTTTTTGCCCGAAAAGAAAGAAAAGTGAGCGAGTTCATTTTCAGTCCTCGAAAAGAAAAAAACAACAATAATCAGCAGTTCGAGGGGGATCCGATGCTCTCCCCAGCGGCGAGCGAGGAACTCCAGCTCCCGGTCACGCCACGGAGGCGCCGGCGCGGGCGACGAAGGAAGCGCGCCGCAGCCGCGGCGGTGGGCGCGGCCCTGCTCTCGCTGGGCGTGGCTCTGTGGATGAAGACGACCGATCATCCGCCTTTGACCTCTTCTTCGAGTTTTTCTCCTTCGACCTCCTCGACCTCGAGTTTTTCTTCGCCTTCGTCCTTCGCCTGCGGCGGCGCCTCGGCCCGGGGCTCCCGCCCGCAGATGGAGGACGTCGCCAGCTGCTCCAGGTTCACTACTTTTGGGGATCGGGATCGAGCGGGAGAAAGAGGAAGCGAGAACGTGAACGGGAAAGAGAAAGAGAAAGAAAAAATCGAAATTTCCTTCGGCCTCGTCGTCGACGGGCACGAGGGCAGCTCGACCGCCGAGCTCGTGTCCCGCGCGCTCCCGCTCCGCTTCGAGCAGGAATGGAAGAAAGAGCAGCAGCATCAAAGAAATAAGAACGAGACCGAATCGATCCTTTCGAAGGCTCTTACCTCCTCGGCGGGGGCGGTGGCCGAGGCGGCGAGGGGGCAGAGGGACGGCGCTGTCGCCGTCTGGGCCGCCGTCGTCTCTTCTTCTCCTCCTCCTTCTTCTCCATCGTCTTCCAACTCCAGCGATTCTGCTCTTCCGCGCCCTTTCCCTCCCCTCGCCGTCGCCGTGGGGTGGCTCGGGGACTCTGCAGCCTTGCTCTGCGAGAGAGGAGGAGGATGGAAGAAGTTTCCAAACGCGACGCGGCTGACGAGGGACCACTCGCTCGCCTCGGCCGCGGAGGCCGCCCGCGTCTCCGCCGCCGCGATTTCTTCTTCTCCTTCTTCTTCTTCTTCTTCTTCTTCTTCTTCTTCTTCTTCTTCTTCTTCTTCTTCTTCTTCTTCTTCTTCTTCTTCTTCTTCTTCTTCTTCTTCTCCTTCTTCTTCTTCCTCTCTTTCCAACTCGAAGCGTCTCGCCGGGGAGCTGGCCGTGACGCGCGCCTTCGGCGACGCGGGTTACTCCCAAAAGGGGCTCAGCAGCGAGGCGGAGCTGCTGCTGCTGAGCGACGGCGACCTCTCTCAGCTCTTTGCCGCGGAGGAGACGAGGAAGAAGAGCTCCTCCTCCTCCTCCTTCTTCGCCTCTCTCTTCTCGAGAGGCTCTTCTCCTCCTTCCTCTCTTTCTCCCTCTTCCTCTTCCTCCTCCTCCCTTCTCCTTCTCGTCTCCGACGGCGTGCTCGAGTCCCTGAGCGAGGAGGAGGCGTGCGGAGTCGCCCTGGACTCGCTGCTCGGAGAAGAGCGAGGCGAGGGAGAAGGAGAAAACTCCTGTTCTTCTTCCTCTTCTGCTACTGCTGCCTCAGAGGCGCTTCGCCGCCGCAGGGAGCGCGCTCTTCCCATGCCCCCCGTCGGAGGGCTGGTCCTGCGAGCAGGGGAAGAGAAGGAAGGACCAGGAACAGCTGTTATCATTCGAGGAGAAAGCGTGAATGAAAACGACGACAGCGACGGAGGCAAAGTGGAGACGACGACAGCAACAGCTTCCTCTTCTCATTCTTCTTCCAACGACGACGACGACGCAGCGGCGGCCGAGGCCGCGGCCGCCACGGTGAGCTGCGCCATCGTCTCCGGGTCGACCGACAACGTCGCCGCGGTCGTGCTCCCTCTGAGGCTCTCGCCGGAGGCGATTCTGGAGAAGAAGAGGAGGAAAGAAAACGAGAAAGCGCGGCGCTCCGGCGCCCCTTCTCTCGCCGTCGTCGTTGTCTCTCCCGACTCTTCTTCTTCTCCTTCTTCGTCGTCGTCGCTCCTCAAACATTCTTCCTCTCGCTACGTGCTCACGGAGCGCCTCCCTCGCGCCGAGGACGCCGCCGCGCTGATGCGACGGCGGGAGCAGCGGGAGCGAGGGAGAGGGAGAGGGAGAGCCGGCGGCGGCGGCGGTGAAGAGAGCCTCCTCTCCTTGCTCTCGCTGCTGCTGCGCTCGCTCCGCCGCCGCTGGCTCTCCACGCGCCGGTGGCGCCGCTCCTCCAAGGCTGTCGTGCCGCTCGCGGACCTCTGGAAGTCTGCTTCTTCCTCTTTCATGCAGCCCGAAGGCGAAACAGCGGCAGCGACGACGACGACAGCGACACTCTCGTGGCGCGAGTTTTGCGAAGCGGCAGAGAGAGGGAACCTACTTGACTCTCCTTCTTCGTCTCCTCCTTCGTCTCCCTCTTTCCTGCTCTGGGAGGCCGTCTGCGCGTCCGGTCTGGGCCCGAGAGCAGCTGCCGCGGCGCTCGCTGCAGCGTCGGTCGACGCTGAAGGCGGCGGAAGCGGAGACTCGATTTTCCTCGCTGCGGCGACGACGGCGATGGCGGCGACGGAGAAAGCAGCAAGGCTCCCTCTCCCTCCTGCTTCTCCTTCTCCTTCTCCTCTTTCTTCTTCTTCCTCGGTTGGCAGCGCCCTCTCCGCCGCTTTGCAGGCAGCCTCCGCGGCAGCGGCCCGAGGCTACTCTCTGTTCGACGGTAGCAAGAGCAGCAAGAGCAAAAGCAGCAGGAGCGGGGACGGGAAGAAGAAGGAAGCGACAGCAGCAGAAGAAGAAGAAACAGGGGGGCTGCCGTTTGCGCTCGGCGGGTCCGGAGAGGTCTACCGAGCCCGTCGCGACGAATCGGGCAGCGGCAGCAGGAGGGGCTCCCCGAACTCGAGGACCTTTGTGCTGAAGCGCGTTCCCTCGAGAAAAAAGAAGAACGAGGAGTCCTCTGCTTCTGCTTCGCCGGCGGAGAGGGAGGCCGCTGTCGCGGAGCTGCTGCTGCTCCGCGCTTCTTCTTCCTCTTCGGCGCCGGTGTCGGCGTCGTCGTCGGCGGCGGCGGAACAAGAAGAAGGAGAAGGAGAAAAAGGTAAAGGCCTCCTCCTCGACCACCTCGCCCCTCTCATCGACTCCTTCTCCGACGCCGCCACGGGGGACGACTGGCTGGTGTTCGAAGACGGGGGAGAGTCCCTGGCGAGCCTGCTCTACGACGACGGAGGAAGGGAAGGAGCAGAAGAAGAAGAGAGACGGAGAGAAAGCGGAGGTCTCTTTGCTGCCGTGCCGCTCTCCAGCTCGCGCTGGCACTCTCGCCTCGTCTCCTCCTCCTCCGCCTCCGAGGCCCCTCTCAGAGAGATCATGCGGCAGCTGCTGAGGGCCCTGGATGCCTTGCACTCGAGCGGGGTCTCGCACAACGACGTGAAGCCGGCCAACGTGCTTCTGATGGAAGAGGAAGGAGAGGGGGAAGGAGGAGGAGAAGGAAGAGTCGAAAGCGGCGGCGGCGAAGAAAAAGGTCGAACGAAAACGGAAAAAATCGTCAAAGGCGGAAAACCGAAATCTCTTTCTTCTCCTCCTCCTCCTTTCCCGCGCTACCGCGTCCGCCTCGCCGACTTCGGCTCCGCGCACGTCTTCGAGCCGGGCAGCAACGCCAAGAACCCCTCCCTTTCCAGGCCAGGGGAGGCGACGGCTCGCTACTCGCCTCCGGAACGCCTCCTCGCCTCTCCTTCCTCTTCTTCCTCTTCCTCTTCTTCTTCTTCGGAAGGAGCAAAAGGGCCCGCCGTTTCTTCGTCTCCTTCTCCTTCTCTTCCTCCTTCTCCTCCCCCGCACGCCGCCGACCTCTGGAGCCTCGGCGTGCTCTTTGCCGAGCTGCTGACGGGAGACCCGGACCCCCTGCGCCCCGGGGCGAGGGCCGCGGCGGCGCTGACTGTGCGGTTCCGCGAGAAGAAGGAAGGGAAAGGGGGAGGGGGAGGGGGAGGGATGAGCGGCGAGAGCAAGCGCGACGAAAGCAGCGGCAGCGGTGCTTCTGCCGCAGCAGCAGAAGCAGCAGCAGCAGCAGCCTCTGAGGACTCCAACCAGCAGCTGTCGGGCCTCGAGGCGACGCTGTACATGCGCGGGCTGATGGAGCTGTGCCTGTGGCCGCCGCGGAGCGGGATTGTCGGAAGCGGAAGAAGCGGAGGAACGAGTGGCGGCGGCAGCGGCGGCGGCTCTCCGCTTCTCTCGCAGCAGCAGCAGGAGCAGCAGCAGGAGACCTCCCACCACCACCTCCACAGCCACAGCCACGGACACGACCACCACCCTTCAATGGCGGTCCTCCCCGCTGCCTGCTCGGACGCAGCCGTCGCCGCGGCGCTCTCGCGCAGGCGCGCCGAGAAGTTTTCATTTCCTTCAACTTCTTCTTCTTCTTCTTCTTCTTCTTCTTCTTCTTCTTCTTCTTCGACTTCCTCTCCCTCTCCTCTGCCACCTTCCCCGATCTCGACAGACGCCGTGCGCCTGCTCCGGCGGATGCTCAGCTGGGACCCCAGGGCGAGGCCCCGGGCAGCGGAGCTGCTGCGGGACCCGTGGTTTGTTTCGGGGGCGGCGGCGGCGGCGCGTGTAACATAGACCGATTTTCGAGGTCGAAAAAAAAAAAACTCGAGGCCGAATCGGCTAGCTCCTATTCATTTTCTCTCTTTCTCTAATCCCTCCGACATCCCCCTCTTTCGACTCAAGAACGGCACGCGCTGCTCTGCGCTTCGCTTCGCTCTCTCCTTGCTGATTGCCCCGTTCTGACTGCCTCTGTCTAGAGGCGCGCTGATCGATGGCCGGCGACGGCAGGCCAGGCGCCGCAGGGAGCGCAGGTAAAAGGAGGAGGAACGCTTGGAAATGCCGAATTCGATCTCTCCATTCGAGCTCGCGTTGTCTCTCTCTGTCTCTCTCTCTCTCTCTACGTCGCTTCCGGCGCCTCAGAACTGTAGATCAGATGAGAGAATACACGGTCTATGGATGTAACGATAGCAAGTGCTTTGGCTAACGGCACAATCATCAATTCTTCAACCATTCGAAAAAAAAAAAACAGGCGATGGCGAAAGAGGAGCAGCAGCAGCAGCAGCAGCAGCAGCGACGACGACAACGCCCCAACTCACCTCCGACCTCGCCTCTCCTCTCGACGCGGAGAAGCGCAGGCTCGCCTCGCATCCCATTACTCTCATTTTCAGATCGAGAGAAGTCGAGACCGCGTTCCTGGCCTCCGCGGCGCCCCAGAGGCCCCTGCTGCCCGCGGCCGTTGCCGCCGCCGCAGCAGCAGCCCTCCGAGGTGGAGCGCTGCCTCGCTTCCTGCTGCTCACCGTCTCGCTTTGCTCCCTCGTCTTGGGGAGCAGCACGAGCGAAAAGGCTCGGGGGACGGCTCTGGAGGCAGCAACAGCAGCAGCAGCGTCTCCGTCTTCGTCGGCGGTTTCCGCCGCCTCGGCCGCCGCCGCTGCCCGCGCCCGCGCGCACGAGGCGGCCGTCGCCGCCGCGGCAGCCGCCACCGTCGGCGTCCTCCTCGCCTTCCCCAGCGCCTCCGCCGCCACCGCGGGCTCGCCTGACGCCTTCGGCTGCTACTTCCTCATCGTCGCGCCAGCGCTCTTGAGGGTTAGGTGGCTTCCCGCCGCCCTGGCCCTCGCGGCGCCCTCGGCAGCGGCCGCGGCGACCTTCTCCCTGCTCCCGACGTGTCACGCGCGCAGGGCGCTGGCGGCGGCCTGGGCTATCGGCGCTCTGATGGCTTACGTCGTCGACTCGCTGCGCCGCGCGGCGTTCGCGTCGGCGAGGCTCGCTGCGGCTGCCGCCGAGCAGGAGTCCGCGGCGGCCAGGGCGAGGGAGCGCGCCGCGCGCGATCTCGCTGCCGCCACGGCCGCCCGCACGCTGGCCGTCGCGAAAGCCAGTGCGGCCGCGGCGGCAGGAACCGAGTTCATGTCGCTGCTCTGCCACGAGGTGCGCACGCCGCTCAACGGCGTGCTGGCGGCGAATGAGATGCTGCTGCTCTTGCCCGAGAGCGAGCTGAGCGCCGAGGCGCGGGAGCTGGCTTCCACCGTGAGGGTCTCCGGGGCGCTGCTGCTGAACACCGTGAGTTCTTTCCTCGACCACTTCAAGACCGCGGCCGGCCGCCGCCTCGACGCCGTGCGCAACCGCGTCATCCCGCGGGACCTCATCGAGGACGTCTGCTGCGTCGTCGACGCGATGCTCCGCGGGCACGCCACGGCCGAGGCCGCGGCCGCGGCCGCCTCGGCCGGGTGGGCCGCCAGCAGGGGAGCAGCGCGCCGCGGTGGCGACGTCGGAGCCGCAGCGGCCGCCGCCGCGGCCGCAGCCGCCTCCAAAAAGCACCCGCTCCCTCCCCCGACTCTGCCGGTGATCCTGCTCCAGCCGCAGATCTCCAAGGACGTGCCCTTTGACGTCTTGACGGACGGCGACAGGCTCAGAGGCCTGTTGCTGAACCTGCTGACGAACGCGGCAAAGTTCACGCGGAAGGGGAGCATCGGGGTCAGAGTGACCGTCTCGCGCTCTCCCTGGCACTCCCCCTCCCCTCCGGCGTCTTCAGTGTCGTCGGCGAGGACGTCGACGGGCTCGGCGAGGCAGAGCGGAAGCGACGCGAGCGTTCGGGCGCTGTTGCGGGCCTCGCTCGGCGAAACGACCACGACCTCGACGGCGGCGGCGACGGCGGCGACTCCCCCCGACGCCGCGGCCGCCGCCGTGCTCCAGGCCTCCTCCCTCTACTCCATCCCCGCCAATGTCAATGCTCCTCCTTCTTCTTCCTCCCCTCGGGCGGCCTCGGTCGTCGACGGGGGCGCGGCGGCGAGGGCCGATGCCGCCGCGGCGCTCGAGCTCGCGGCCAGGGCCGCTGCCAAGGCGACCGCCGCAGGAGCTTCCTCCGCCTCGCTCGCGGCCAGCGGCGGCAGCGGCGGCGACTCGGTCGACCTCTCGGACGACCTCCCGCGCTCCTCGACGGGAATCGAGGAGGTCGCGGCGCCGCGGGCGCTGCTCGAAGAGGGGTGGGCGGCGGTCGCCTCCCGCTGGTCCGCCGACGACGGCGACGGCGAGGTGCTGCCGAGCCCGGGGGGGGGGTCGAGCTCCTCAAACGCCTCGGGCTCAAGCTCGAGCTCCGAGTGGCTCGTGTTCGAGGTGCGCGACACGGGCTGCGGCATCCCGGCGCGGTCGCTGCGGAGCCTGTTCCGGGCATTTGACCAGGGCGACGGCGGCGACGGCGGCGACGGCGGCGACGGCGACGACGGCGACGGCGACAAGAAGAGGTCGAGCAGCGGAGGCGCCGCCGCGGCGGCTGCGGAGGCAGCCCAGGCGCAGGCCCGTGCCCGAGGCGGCACCGGCCTGGGGCTAGCTATCGTGCGCACGCAGGTGCGGCAGGCCTTTGGGGGGCAGGTCGGGGCGATGTCCAAACCGGGCAGCGGCTCGGTGTTTTGGTTCAGCGTGCCGCTGTCGAGGCTCTCGGAGTGGGACGAAGGGGGAGGTGGAAGTGGAGGGGGCCTGGATTGCAACGACCCTTCTGCGGAAGAGGCCTCTTATGCTGCGTCCTCCTTGTCGAACAATACCAGCGCCAACAGCAGCAACGACGCCGGCACCGCGGCGGCGGCGGAGCAACCGGAGGCGCCGCCGGCGCTGCGTCGAACCGCCAGTTGGGGCTCGCGCGACGCCTTCAGCGACGGGCACATGCGCCCGCGCCCTCCCTCGTTCTCCGCCGCCGCCGCCGCCGCTGGAGGAGGAGGAGGAGGAGGAGGCGACGGCGTTGCGGGGCAGAACCAGCAGCAGAGCCAGCAGAACCAGAGCCAGCAGCAGCAGCAGCAGCAGCTGCGGAGGGCCTCGGACGCGACGACCAACTCTTCGGCCGGGTCTTCGACCGCCAACTTTGCCACGACCGCCGCCGGCAACGGCGGCCCTGCCTCCTCCTCCTCTGCCTCTTCTTCTGCTTCCGCGACCGCATCCGCCGCCGCCGCGGCCTCGGCGTCCGTCGTCGCCCCCCTGACCGCGAGGGACTGGGCCGCGACGAGCCGGAGGGCGGACACCAGCAGGGCGATAGCGATGACGACCGCACCCGCCGCTGACGCCGCCGCTTCTTCGTCGTCTTCCGCCTCGGCCGCCGCCGCCGCCTCGACAACAACGCCGCACCTCCGCAGCACGGGATACTACGCGCGCAGCAGCGGCCGGTCCGCGCGGCGGTCGATGTCGGCGGCGGACCTCGGCGCGGCGGACAGGGCGGCGAGGGCGCGGGCGGCCGAGGCCGCGAGCGCCTTTGCCAAAGCCGCCGCCGCCGCCTCTTCTTCCGTTTCGATCACTGCTGCTGCCGCTGCTTCTCCTCAGAGGAGGGTGTCGGCCTCTTCTTCTTCCTCGGGGGGCGTCTTCCCCGTCCCCCTCGGAGTTTCGGGCACCTGCGTCGCCGGAGCCGGAGAAACCGGAACCGAGGATGACGACCCCCGAGGGAGGAGGAGGAGGAGGGCGGCGGGCCAGCGCTCGTCTGCCGACGACGCCTCTGCCAGGAGGGGGCCCCCCGGCTCCGCGGAGGACTCGAGCGCCGCGGCCGCGGCGGTGGCCGCGGTGATCGCCGCCGCGGCCACGGACGCCGCGGAGAAGAAGGAGATGGAGAAGGAGGACGCTGCGGCTGCTTCTTCTGCTTCCCTGCCTCCCGCCACTCCTCCAAACCCGGGTTCTTCTTCCTCTTCTTCCTCTTCTTCCCAGCAGCAGCAGCAGCAGCAGCAGCAGCAGCAGCAGCAGCAGGAGCCCGACGAAGACACTTTGTCGCCGCTGCAGTTCACGCGCCGGCGCTTCGTCGCCAGGAACGAGGACAACAGCAACGGGGGCGAAGGAGGAACAACAACAGCCTTCCAGCCCTCCGGCTCGAGCTCGAGCAGCAACCAACCGCGCCCCTACCGTTCCGTGCGGCCCTCGATGGAGGAGCGCCGCCGCAAGCTCGACGCGAGCGTCCTCGCCGGCCGCTCCGTGCTGGTCGTCGACGACAACCCGCTCAACCGCACGATCGCTTCCAAGCTGGCGACGACGCTGGGGCTGCTCGTGACCAGCGTGGCGAGCGGCGAGGAGGCGGTGGAGGCGGTGGTGGTGGCCGCCGCCGAGGCCGCCGCGGAGGAAGAGGCGGCGAGGAAATTGTTGGACTCTTCTGCTTCTGCTGCTGCTGCTGCTGCTGCTTCTGCTTCTTCCTTCGAGCCCTCTACTACTGCTGCTGCCACCAGGCAGATGAGCCAGTTTGACGCCGTGCTGATGGATATGTGCGTTTTTTTCTTTGTTGAGTTTTTTTCGATTGAGGAAGATAGAGAAAGAGAAAAGGAGGAAGAGACTTTTTCGCTCACGAACAACAAAAAAACTAAAAAACTCCAAATCTTTCCCCTCCCTCAGGCGCATGCCGGGCATCGGCGGCGTCGAGGCCACCCGCCAGCTCCGCGCCCTGGGCCACGCCGTGCCCATCGTGGCCCTCACGGCCAACGCTTCGGAAAGGGACCGCGACGAATGCATGGAGGCAAACTTTGATGGCTTTTTGTCGAAACCGGTTACTAGAGATCGACTCGCCGAGGCTTTGGTCTTGGCGATCAGTGGTCGGGCGAGGTTCCAGGACGAAGTGGTGGTGTACGGGTCCGGGGCGATAGGGATGGGCCTCGGGTTTTGAAAAGAGGGAGTGGAAAGAGGGGGCGAGGGAGGAGAGATTGTTCCGGAAAATGGAGACTTTTCTCTCTCTTTCTCGTCCGCTCCTCTCTCTTTTCTCTCTCTCTTTCGTTCTCCATTCTTTTTGTAAATTGTCAAAGGGAGATATCAAGATTTATCACACACACACACACACACACACACACACGCACGCACGCAAAAATTGGGAAAAAAAACCTTTTTTTTCTTTTCTCTCAAAAAAACTCAAAAACTCTCTCTCTGTTTTTTCTCTCCCTCTCTCTTTTCCCTCTCCTCACGCCTTCTGCTGCTGCTGAACCTGAACCCCCTCCGCCCCGCCCCTCGAGCTCTCCCCTCCCGCCGCGTACGGCACGAACGCGGGCCTCGGCCGCAGGCCCAAGGCGGCAAACATGGCGTCGTCGTCCTCCCGGTCGGCGTTCTTGGTCGTCAGCAGCTTGTCGCCGTCGAAGATCGAGTTGGCGCCAGCCAAGAAGGCCAGGGCCTGGTCTCCCAAGCCGAGCTCCTTGCGGCCCGCGGAGAGGCGGACGACGGAGCGGGGCATGAGGACGCGGGCCGTGGCGACGCATCTGAGGGGGTGCGGGTTGAAATATTTCGGTTTCGACGAGGGAGAGAGAGAGAGAGAGAGAGGAAAGAGAGGTGAGTTTTTTTTTCTGAAACGAAGAAAAAGTCGAAAGCGAAAGAAGAAAAAAAATGAAAAATGAAAAAAACGTTTCTCTTCTTCTCTCACCTAACCAAGTCCATCGCCTTGGGAGCCTGCGCAGCCCCGGACTCCGCCAGCGGCGTCCCCTCCACCGCCACGAGCGCGTTGATAGGGACGGACTCCGGGTGCTCCGGGAGCGTCGCCAGCGTCTGCAACAAACCAACACGGTCCTTGTCCCCCTCGCCCAGGCCGATGATCCCTCCGGCGCAGACGGAGACGCCGGCATCCCTGACAGCCGCCAAGGTGTCTAATCTGTCCTGGTAGACGCGAGTCGTGGAAACCTTGCCGTAGTACTCCGGGGAGGTGTCCAGGTTGTGGTTGTAGGCAGTGAGGCCGGCGGTGCGGAGGTCGCGGGCCTTTTTTTTTTTTTTTTTTTTTTTTTT
>Ga0114918_10001240_pt1 | contig 22757 bp, 37 predicted proteins | sample LantaG_FD_87015 | JGI IMG/M metagenome (GOLD analysis project Ga0114918, IMG submission 87015) | Deep subsurface microbial communities from Baltic Sea to uncover new lineages of life (NeLLi) - Landsort_02402 metaG | ecosystem: Environmental > Aquatic > Marine > Oceanic > Sediment | place... | reverse complement strand
TAATGATGAATACGAAATTGCCACATTTAGAATTGATTCTTCCAGTGGTGATGGTCGAAGACCAAACAGCGTTACGTTTTCCGATATTGCCACTGACGTTAAAAGGCGAGACCTTACGATTAACGCACTCTTCTACGATTTGGATACCAATGAGGTTGTAGACCTCGTAGGTGGTTTAGAGGACCTTAAAAACGGTGTTATACGAACCGTAGGCGATGCTGGCGAACGCTTCGAAGAAGATAAGCTTAGAATCTTGAGAGCTATCAGGTTTGCTGGTAGATTCGGTAGTCAAGTGGACAACAAAATTGACCAATTACTTAGTAAAGGTATCGACATGTCTCAAATCTCTGGTGAGCGTATCAGAGATGAGTTCATTAAAGGTATTGAGAAGGCAAAATCAACCATACAGTTCTTAGAGCTGATGAATAAGTACGATTTGCTTGCACATGTGTTTCCAGAGCTAATCCCTAAATCTGGGGTTAACCCTAAAACGTTCATGGAGAGTCATGACTCAACATTGGTTGTATCATCATTGTTATTACCATTCGCTGGTAATAAACTTAAAGGGCAACTGAATGGATTTAAATGGTCAAGTGAAGAAGTAACTAACATAGAGTTTCTTACTACTTGGTTACCAAATCTTAATCCAGACTTCATTAAGCAGTTTAAGAGTAAACAAGTTAGGACCACACTAAGTGATGACCAGATAATGGAATTCGCTAAGTTCAACGGTCTGAACATGGAGATGATTATCGCTATGCTTAAGTTTAACCTGACGGTTGGCGGAGATGAAGTGATGGCGAAGTTCGGAATTAAGGGCAAAGATGTTGGAAATATGATAGCCAAACTTGAGGCCGATAATTTCAAATCAACTCTAAATCAGTAACCTGTAAAAAAGTTCTCGGACAAATTTAATAAAAGTTGACACCCATCTCAGTAGGTGAAATCTATTATACGTCTGACTGTCAAGAGTTTGTCTGGTACGCACCTATCTATTATTGTCACGCCTCATCATGAGCCATGGGTACATTGGCACCCATGGCTCATATTTATATGAGAATAATTGTAGATATGGAAGACATTATAAATTCGTTATTGACAGGGGGGGTTGCAGTTGCGTTGATTGGTGTTGCCAGTCAGGTATTATTGTGGTATCTAAACAATAGAACTCCATCGGTTAACGGTGAGGAGGAGTTAGCGTATGAGGATTTGAGTCATGCAGAATTAGATAAATTTGACAATGTACCTGAAATCCAATATATAATAGACAGAGTAATAGCCAGCAGTGCTGTTGATAGGTTTCTGATACTTAAAACCGAGAATGGTGGTGGTAAGCCTAGACTAGGTAGTCACCTATATTCTAGCGTGATGTATGAATCAACCAGCAAGGAATTAAAATCGGTGAAGGATGATTATCAACGACTTCTAGTTGATGACATATATGTTAGAATGTTAAGTGATATAGGATTAGGTGTCCCTAATAAGCTTAAGGTTGTAGACATGAAGGACGGTATACTTAAGAACATCTACAAGGTAGAAGGAGTATCTTACTCTGAAGTACATTACATTGGTGAGACTGATAACACTTTCTTCTATTTAAGTGTTGGTACTACCAATGAGAATAATACGTTCGATGACCCAATGGATAGGGTGGAAATAGAGATAGCTATTAGTAAAGTTAGAAATATATTCAAGAAGGTCGTAAACGACAATATTTAAATAAGATGACGATAGCAACAGTATTAACAATTGACTTGGTACTACTAATATTAGTGGGAATTAACGGGTTTATGGCGTATAAGTATTACGTTAAAAACTACACACCACCAATCTCAATTGCTACAGGGATGAGAGTTATTAGTGAGGTCTATGATATTATTGATATTTTGGCCAATAAGACCAAAGCACATAAGGTCGCCATAGCTAAAATACGGTATACTGGTCGCGACCCTTATTTTGAGTTAATTTATGATAACGATATTCCTGGTGAAGAACGTTACAGTCTTAAGTATAATAGAATGCCAATGGATAAATATTTGATTAAGGATATGGTGTTGGCGGCTTCTGGTGAGGTAGTGAGAACTAAGGTTGGTGATATGCCTGATAGTATTAGAAAATCAATATACACTAAGGAAGGTGTTATATACTCAGAATCCGCCAAAATCATAGAGGTCGGAGAGTTCTTATATATATTGGTGTTTCACTATGATGGTGATAAAGGTGTAAATGATGATGAAGTCGGCAATAAATATCTTAACAAGTTAATCAAGATATTCAAGACTAACAAGCACTCGCTTTAATTGCAATTCTTAGATTAATTCGGTATCTTCGTATCATGGAAAAGGAAACAGAGTTCAAATCAAATTGTACGTACCGAATTAAGGTTGAGAAGATTGATGGTATCAAATACTATATACCACAGAAAGCCACACATCCTCACCTCATGGAAACGAGGACGACACCAAAGTATATAACTGACCATAATAATAGGATAGTTCCAGCTATTGATTATGATAGTATCGGAGAATATCATGACATGCCAATAATATCAACTGACGCCATGGATAAGGATATTGTTAAAGAGATTATCGCTAATGACTTATTCAGACAGAAGCGAGAAAGTGGTTTATTCATTGAGGAATATATTGAGGTATGAACGAAGAAGGTAGAAAGAAGGGTCTAGAAGACATGAAAGAAGTTAGGCGAAAGGTTGCTGAGAAGTGGGCTGCAACTGGTCTTCTAGATGGACTCAAGGGTCATATCACAGAGAATATGGCTAAGTTGTTTGAGGCTCAAGATAAGGTTACTTTACCAGAAGACTCACCTGAAGTTACGGATAAATTTGATACTGTACACTTCCCTATTGCGAAAGCGGTCTGGGCGAAATTACCTGCTGATGAAACATACCCACCACTTGCGATACATGTGGCTAAACAATTATCAGGTCACACAATAGTATAATACACCCCCATGGTGTAACGGAATAGCATATGAATTTCCTAAATTTTTGGTCTAGGTTCGAGTCCTAGTGGGGGTACCATAAGCTCTCTTGGTGTAATTGGAAAGCACTTGAAACTACGAATTTCAGAGTCAGGGTTCGAGTCCTTGAGAGAGTACTTTGGAACTTTTGTACCTTAGCTGCATATTTATATGTATGAGGAAACAAAAGAAATACCATTACATCTACAAGACCACTTGTGATGTGACTGGAAGGTACTACATCGGTATGCACTCAACCGACAACATTAAGGATGGTTATATGGGTTCAGGTAAACGCCTGTGGCACTCGTTTAACTACCATGGTAAAGATAATCACACGGTAGAGATACTAGAGTATTATGATACTAGAAAGGAATTGAGAGAGCGTGAGGTTGAGTTGGTCAACGAGGACTTACTTAAGAAGGATTTATGTATGAATCTTGCGCCAGGAGGTGGCGGTGGGTTTAGCAGTGAAGAACACAGAAAAAAGTTTATGATGAGTTCAAAAGTGGGTACTAAAAACTTTATTAAACGGCTAAGAGAGGATGATGAATTTCGAAGGCTTCATAATGAAAGGACTGTTAAAAATATGAATAATTATCGCAAAGGTCTAAAGACGGGGGTATATACCCACCATGGATTTCATGGTAAGACTCATAGCGAAGAAACGAAGAATAAGCTAAGTGAGCTGGCTAAAAAGAGGGTTGGTGATAAAAATTCTCAGTACGGTACTTGCTGGATAACCAAAGACGGTGAGAATAAGAAGATAAAGAAAGAAGACCTTGATTCTTACCTTGTAGAAGGTTGGGTTAGAGGGCGAAAGTATGATTAACCTTAGAATACAAAAATCGGACATTAAACCAAGAAAACGTGGTCTTTGGTCACTGCTAAGAGGTGAATCGGGCGTATACGCTTTCCTAAAGGATGATGAAGCGTTATACATCGGTAGGTCTAAGAACCTATACCAAAGGTTAATAGGTCATTTTTCTAAGTCTGGGATACATAAGATACTCCCATTCGATGAAGTGGTTTTCATCTTCTGTGATAACCATAAAGAAGTGGAAAAGAAGTTAATAGAGCACTTCAATCCTGAGTATAACGGTAGTTTAACTCAAAAAATATATTAATGGCGGTGTAGCCCGTTCAGGTTTCGACCCTGTTATCGGTAAAGGAGCTGCAAATATGAGTTCGACCCCCTCTCCACTTCTATTTACAATACCAAGATGTTTCTTTATACTTGCTATATGAAAAAAGAAGATAAAGAGTTCTTAGATGCGTTCAGAGCCATGAAAGGGGTATACGATACAGTTGACCCAGAATTTCATAAGTATATCGATAAAGCTATGTTAGCGACCAGACAATACATCATTAAACCTAAACTTGATGGTACCTTTGATTATTCATGGTTACCAGCGTTTACGTTAAGGGTTATTAGGTTAATCGCTGCTCCTGATGAGTGTGCGGTAGTTAAATTAAAGCCAGAAGACGCGATTACCGTATTGGATAATCTGGATTTCGATGCCATGATGGAAGTTGCTATTGTAGACCTAACTAAATTAGCTGAAGATGTTGACCCAGCATGGTCTTATAGTTCTATGGATATAGAAGCTGAATTAAATGCTATATATGGTGATAATGTTGTAATGGAGTTAGCTAAAGACTACGTATAATGAGAAAAGAATATAAAGAAGGGTTAATAGACGCTGTGTTTGGATTCATGGAAGGTTCAATACATATATGTGCAGATATATGCAAGGCTAAGTTAAAGGAGTTACATAACCTTGATTGTGAGGTGACTGTTGAGAGTTACGATGATGGTGTGATGGTTCAGGATGAAAAGATTACCCCAATGGGTAAAGAGTGGATTGGTGGATTTAAAGGTACCATTACAGTAGACGGAGAGACTTATACAGTCAAGAGAGACTTCAAGGATGCGTATGAGCATGATAAGTTAATTGAAGGGTACTACGATGATAATTGGTTCTACGAAAGGGATATTGATTACCATACACTACAGTGGAAGAAATTGAAAGCTAATCTTTAATTTGTAAGTCTCGATTTAATTCCGTATATTATATGACCGTGGAGTTCAATGGTGAACCAATACCCTCATTACCAGCACAATACTTCGTAAAAACCTAAATACTTTAGATTAGTTTGACATATTTATATGTATGAAACTATTCCCAATATTTGAATCTTTATCCGAATCAGTTGGTCACATTGACTATCGATTCGAACATATTGCTTCCTATTCTGGTCAAGATAATTATGAGCTGGGTATGTATATCGATGATGAGATAATGGGTATGATAGAATACGTATTATTTGAGGGTAAAATATCTATTAGTGTCATAGTAGTTAAACCTAAATTTAGGAGAAAAGGTTTCGGGTCCAGAATGGTTCAAGCAATGAAAAATAACCACCCAGAATACGAGTACGAAGAATCTATGAAAACTGATTTGGGTGCTAAGTTCAAACATAAGAAAATAGACAATATTCACACTATTCCAGAAGGAGTCTCACAATTAGGACATAAGCTCCCAGTAGCCGATGTTTTTGCTCATAATAATCTTAATAATGGGCCAAATGGTACTGACTGGGAATTGATGAGGCTTGCTGATATAGATTTTGAACGTCACCCTATAAAATCCGTCAATGTCTCCAACATAGTACCTACTCAGAGATTCTTAAGTCAAGATAACCTTGATAGGGTTAATAACGTGGGTAATAATACTGAAGCGTACCTAATAGAACGTGGAGGGTTATACTATATAATAGATGGACATCACAGGATTGCTAGTGAAATCATTAAAGGTGTCAGTTCGATAACGGCATATGTTTATAGCGTTTAAATGGTTTACGTTGGTAAGAACGAATATAAGTACAGGTGAATGATTATGTCGCACATGGCGGCAGACACCTTAGAAGAATTACACGCAATGGCTCAAGCCGTTGGAGTGGCCAAGAAACACTTCCAAGATAAGAAGGGAAAACCACACTACGACATATGCAAAGAGATGAAACAGAAGGCTATTAAGGCTGGTGCCATTGAAGTTAGAGATAGAGAGTTAATTCTATTATTCAGACGGCTAACCACAGGGTAATCACCAGTAGAATTAAATTAAATAACCCTAATATACCAACACCTATAATACCATTCTTCACCCAATTAATTACGATGTCATGACTACGCTTGGCGTTCAATGCCTCAATGATAACGTGTGTGTCTCCATCCTCATTTAAGCTTAATACTTTACTAACAGCCATAATGGATTTTTCATTAGCAATATTACTTGGGCATACCGAACATGTCTCACCACTCATTACTCTGTCAAAATGATTATAACATAAGTCGGTTCTAATTCTATCATTTGGGGTTAATTTCATATTAATAAATATAGTAAATACATACTAACGTTTGTATAAGTCGAATATTTTTCGTATCTTTGTACTAATGAAAGATTGTGGTAATCATAACGGCATGATAGTCATGCATGCGTTCTCCGATGGAGACTGTGAAGAGTGTGGGACTAAAGTCGTTACTGGTCACATACCATGTGACAAGGTGTGTGAACGATGCAGTGATAATAACAATCTATGTCACATATGTGGTGACAAGATAGGTAAGGTCATGATTAAAGGTGGTCACGTAACCGATATTGATGGTGAGACGATAACCTGTTTGCTACGAGCAGCAAAGGAGACGCACGATGAAATCACATTCAATATTTCAATACTAGATGAGGAGCAGTTACCATATGCAAAACTGGGTAACGCAATGAGACTCGACAAGGAAACTAGCGAGATTCAATTCATGAAAGAAGATATGTCTTTTACTGGTGCGAACCATCATGAATTGGCCTTCTGTGAAACATGTATTCAAATGACCAACCATTTAGATGGTGCGTGTCAAAAACATAAGAAATGAGAAAGCAATATAATAGAGTGTAAGTGATTAATGGGCTGGACGAGGCACCTACGGCTGAGAAGTTATGTAAGTTATTCGGAGAATTAGCTCAAGGAGTTAACAAGACCATCGGTAGGAAGCTTACCGATGACAACGAAGAATTAATACGTGATAACGTATTGGATGAGGGCGCTGACAGCATCCAATGTATCTTCTCCTTATTGGACGACTACAACATCACTTACGATGAACTATTAGAGCGTTTAGACGTTAAAAACGACAAGTGGGTCTCAGTCATTAAGAAGCGACAAGAAGCTGTCTAATCTTTATCCTTCTGAGGTGATATTTATATTTAAACACCCACATGAAGGATTCAATCAGAAAGAAACTTAATGAGGCCATTAAACTGAATGGTCATATCTATAACAGTATAGATACACCTAATGGTAGGGTGTTAATTAGTGACACAGGTATCTTAGGATACGATGGGGTATTAGTTCCTTGGGACGTAATTAAATCCCACATGTCCAAATGAAACTATCACCAATACTAGAATCTGTACTATCGGAGAGTGAAGTGTTTGAACACATTGAGACTCTGATAGGTGAAGACTATCCAAGCTCGTTCAACATGGAGGAGTTTAAGAAGCTAGGCTCATTCGCTGCGAGAACTAGATACTGTCAAGAACACCTAAAACGAATCTCTTCAGGTTCATCTAGAATCGTTTATAAAATAGACGATGAGAAGGTATTAAAACTAGCTTACAACAAGAAGGGATTAGCCCAGAACGAAGTCGAGATAGGATACTCTAAAGAAGGTATGTTATATGACTTGGTTGCTAGGGTATATACTTACGACCAGAACGATAAGTGGTCTGAAATGGAATTGGCTAGAAAACTAACCAAACCAACATTTGCTACGATAACAGGTGTTGAATGGGATGTCTTTATGAGAGTGATTCTTAATTATGGAATCACCCACAGTTCTAATCGTAAGCCCATCTATGATGAGACTGAAGAAGAGAGAGAGTCGGTGTGGGAGAATGAATTTGCGTATGATGTATTACAATTCATTGGTAACTATGCCGTTCCAGCGGGTGACTTAGGTAGGATGAATTCATATGGTGTTGTTAAGAGAGATGGTGCCGATACGGTGGTTCTAATTGACTACGGATTAAACGGTGATGTCTACGATTCTTATTACAGTTAACACGTACTTGTAATAGTTTAGACATATTTAATAGAAGAGACAATTCTCTATTATTATTGATTAAAAAATGATACATGTCAGAAGCAGAATTACAAGCCGATATACTTCGATTACTTCGATTACTGGTTAGAAACCCAGACACTATAAACGACATCGCAAAGAGGTTACTATTCTTAGGTAAGCGAGGGGTATTACCTCCACGTACCTTTAAAATAGCTCCAAGTCAACAATATACTATTGAAGACATCCAAAAGGATGATAATTGGACTAAATTCACATTTAATGACTCTCTCAGCAAAGTATACTTTACTGAGGTAGATAATGAAGTAGGTGGTTGTGATGATGCGATATCAATTAGTTTAGGTTATTATAAAGGTAAATTAGCTGGTTCTATATTAGGTAGTATGAGCGCTGTTACAGGAACTATGAATATAGATTTGTTGGTAGTTGGTAGTGGTGTAAAAGATATAATATCTGCCGAAGATATAGCCATAACAAGTGGAGCATTTAATCATGCGGTCACCTTATCTGCCGATACTGAATATCTATTTGGTGTTACTATGTCAAATAGTGATGAGTCTTGTTCATATTGTTTAACTCAAAGTGACAGTGAAAAAGGTTGGACCGCTAATGCTGAAGGTTCTGAAATATCCCTTGGTAACTCTGCTAACGCTTCCTGTAGTTCACTTGCACTTGCTGTTGGTGGCGGTGGTGGTAAGTAACTTGCATATCTGAAATATTTTTAGTATCTTTGCGTAAGCTAGGATTAATTAAATTCATTGATAGGTATGAACAAAAATATAAGGAACAGTTTGAGGACTAAATTAGTTGAGTCTGAAAACTATAATAGTATGAACGTTAAAATTACTCGCCCTTCTCAGATGTTATACATCATGAGAGGGGTACCGTGACAGGAGCTGGTAAGAGCACTAGAGCTAACGAGATTGTTGGAGAAGGTGTAATCCACTCAACTGACGACCTTTGGGAAGCTACTGGAGATTATTTGGGAGCCTTCAAGAGAATGAACGAGTCTAAGGACTGGTCTGACCACGGTAAGATGCACAGTAAGAACCATACAAACGCCAAGGCGTCTATGGTGGAGGGTGTAACACCAATTGTTATCGACAACACGAATCTTAAGGCTTCAGATGCGAAAGCATATGTTAAGACAGCATTGGAATTGGGTTATTCGGATGCTAACATTACGGTTGAAGACGTTGGAACAAACGGTTTGACTGCTGAAGTATTGGCTGGACGAAATACTCACGGTGTACCATTGGATAAGATTAAGAAGATGATTGAAGTGCATAAGAGTGTTGGGACATTAACGGTTAAAAAGATTATGGAATCCTCTGGCGACCAAAACCGACCAAAGGTTCTATATTCTGCTGTAGTATTGGATGATAAGTCACACGCTAAATTGTTGACGGCATTGGGACATCTAATTCCGAAGGGATGGAAGACATTTGCTCATCATATGACCATTGTGTTCGCTAAAGGATTACCAGAGGACATTAAGTCTGATTTGGGTAAGGTCGTTGATATAAGAGCGACCGAGATTGGTAAGTCTGATTTGGCTATAGCTGTTAAGGTAGATGGTTATCCGTCAACCAATGACATTCCGCATATTACACTTGCGGTTAACGCTGCGGAAGGCGGAAAGCCATTCATATCCAATAAAATTACTAATTGGGAACCATTAGATTCATACGTGAGTCTGAGGGGTCGCGTAACTGAAATAAAATCATGATATTAGATGACATATATGAGATGTACCCAGAAGGTGGGTTTTATACTGCCGATGGTTTCGATAGTGCGGTCATAGGTATTGACCCGTATAAGATGCTATTAATTTATTCAATTGAAAAATGTTTAGAGGTTCTTGTCGAAGTACAAGAGATGACACCAGATGATGCTGTTGAATACTTCGAATTCAACGTGGCTGGTTCATCTCTTGGTGACGACAGCCCAATATGGTTAGACGATTTAGGATGAAAGATATATTACGATAAAGATTAGGAATTATGGATTTAATTCTGTATCTTTGCAAAAGAATAAACTGATTAACATGCCAAAAGACTTTGAAATTGAACGTAAGTATCTGATGAGGGTTAACCCATTCAGATTCGATTATGACGAACTATTGGAGATACACCAATGCTATCTTCCTAGAGATAAGGAAGGGTTTACAGTTAGGTATCGAGCAACTGCAAATGATGGGGTTGCAACGTACCACAAGACGAGGAAGAAGAGAATGTCGGATATGTCATGTACTGAGATTGAGCATGAGGTAACGAAGCCAGAATATGATAGGGCAGAGGAACAAAGTTTGAAGAGTCTGGTTAAGTTACGGTACAAGAAGAAGATTGGTGATTTGACATGGGAGATTGATGATTTCCTGACAACACGAATGATGATTGCGGAGGTAGAGTTACCTAGTGAAGACCACGAGTTCGACATACCAAAGGATGTAGAAGTATGTACGTTGATGGAAGTTACTGGGATGGACGAATTTTACAATGAGAACCTAGCCATTACAGATGAAGTTGCGGCAACACAGATAAGAGTATGATTTTTTTATATAAGTTATTATGGTTATTCAGTATTATAGCCATATTGAATTTCATAGGCTTACACCCTCAATTTGAGGAACCGATGGAGTGGATTAAGAAGCAACACGTAGCCGTACAAACATTAATGTATAGTTATGTGGCTATTTGTACTATTGGATGGTTGAATATAATTGGTTCATTCCTTTATTGGTACTTTTCTTGAAAATAAATTTGCATAACTCGATTAATATACGTATATTTGCAATATAAATTAACTAAAAACGAAGAAATTGGTCTTTTTGGGTGATACACACGGAAACTTCGGGTACCTTGAGTACCTGTTTGCTAAGATGGAGGGGTTGAATCTCTTCCATGTTGGTGATTTTGGTATGGGTGACAGCATCATCAATGGTGGAGTTATACTCAAGAGACTGGATGCCAAACTGAAGGCAACCAATAACACTATGTGGGTCATTCGTGGTAATCACGATAATCCAGCATTTTGGACTGGTGACCACATGTACGATAATATCAAGTTAATCCCAGACTACACGGTAGTTGAGATTGAGGGTAAAAGAGTGCTTGGTGTAGGTGGCGCAATCAGTGTTGACAGAGTACCTAGAATGGCTATGATGAACTTTTGGTGGCCAGATGAGGTATTTGTACTAGAACGAGAGATATTGGCTGAGATGCGAGATATTGACGTTGTGGTGACTCATACAGCACCGCATTTTGCGCATCCTGTCGGAATCAATGGTTTCGTAAGAGGTTTCGTAAGAGGTTTTGCAAAAGATGACCCGTTGCTGATTCAAATGTTGGCTCAGGAAAGGAATGACCTAACGGAAATGTACGATATTCTGAAAGAGAATAACAATATCACCGATTGGTTGTACGGACACTTCCACACCAACGAAGTAACGTTGCATGAGGGAGTCAAGTTCAGGGTAATTGGTATCAACGATACCTATGACCTAAGAACCGACATCGAAGTATAATTGGGTGGGCATTTAGTCCACCCAATTAACTATTTATAGAAAAAAGAATAATGGAAAGCGAAGTATTACAGAAATTAAGAGAAAGATTGAGCGAAGAAGCTAGAATTAACAGATTAGAGGTATTTGATTTTGACGGTACTTTAATCGTTTAAATTCTTTTGATTTCGAGAATTGGCTCCATATTTATTTATATGGAGCCAATTAAAAAAACAGGAATTATCTATAAATTAGAATCACCAAGTGGTAGGATATATGTTGGAAAAACAATCAATTTAAAACAGAGATTATCATATTATAGGAGATTAAAGTGTAAAAAACAACCACTTATTTATCATTCATTATTAAAATATGGATTTAGTGGTCATACATTTGATATACTTTATGAAGGTGAAAATACATTATTAGAATTAAATAAGTTAGAAATTTTCTTTATCGGATTATTTAATTCGTTCCACGGTAATAACGAAAATGGAATGAATTTAACCTTGGGGGGTGATGGTGGATTTGGGAGAAAAATTAGTGACGAACATAAAAAAAAGATAATTGAGTCTAATAAGAGAAGAACTTATAAGAAACACACGGAGGAGACTAAAAAATTAATATCCGAAAGTAGGAAAAAAATAGGTAACACAATAGCTTGTCAAGAGGCTAATAAGAAATTGGTGGGTAAGAAGGTTACCAAATCAGCCGATTGGATTAAAAATAACGCTGAAAGCATTAAAAAACCAATATTACAGTTTGATTCGGATGGTAACCTACTGAAAGAGTGGAAAAGTGCTAAAGATGTTGAGCTGGAGCTTGGGTTATGTAGAAAAAATATTAGTGCGAATTTAAGGGGTAAATCAAAACATGCATATGGTTATGTGTGGAAATTCAAGGTTGTTTAATCCAAATTAATTTCGTACCTTTGTAAAGATAGAAAACGATTATAATGGAAAATGAGATATTGGATAAATTGAGAAAAAGACTAGCAGAAGAAGTTAATAAGATTACCCGATTGGAGGTCTTCGACTTTGACGGGACGCTTATTTCAACGCCACTACCAGAGTTTGGCAAGCCAATCTGGGAGAAGGAGTACGGTCAAAAGTGGCCACATGTTGGCTGGTGGAGCAGAGTTGAATCTCTTGACCAAAGAATATTCGAGATGAAGCCACTAGCGCAGGTAGCTGCCGCTAACAGAACATCCACAGCAAGACCAGACACCATGAATATCATGATGACTGGAAGACGTGGAGATAAGACTGGTGCGACTAAGTTCGCTAACCTTATGGGAGCAGTTAAGGCTGTTCTAGATAAGAACGGATTTACCTTTGATGGGTATTACTACAATACTAGAGGTGAGACATCTGCTTATAAGATTGGTGAACTTAACCGAATTTTGAATGCCAATCCTAACATCGTTGATGTAACACTCTATGATGATAGGGACCAACATATTCCGACATTCCAAACTTGGGGCGATGAGCTAGTAGCTAATGGTAGACTGACTAATTTTACGATGAATCATATCAAAGGTGAACATCACTCACCAATAGACTGAGGTAGGTCTTTCTTAATGAATCTATTATCGTAACTGCATAATGGCTGAAGATTTGTATGATGGTTTAACCTGATTACATCTTCTTCAGTTATTGCTGACGATATTGCTACAGCGTGGTCAATATCCCACGTCTTATTTGGCTCATAGATACCATCCTCTGGGTTACCATAATTATCCCAATTCATCCAATTTTCCCATTGTGATTCAATATGCGATTTGAATTCATCGAATGAACATCCTAATATTTCATGGGTTCTAGACTTCTTACGATACCCACGTTTCTTAAACGCACCCCTAATAGCGCATCTAGTATAATGCTTCAACTTATATAGTGGGTCGGTAGCCAGCTTCTTACGGACATAATCCGCATTAGCTTTTTTACGTTTATCGGGGTTATTTTTAGCCCATAACATTTTTTTATCATTTTCTCGCTTGACATTTTTTTGGGCGTATTTTTTATCGCTAATTTTCTTCCCCTCTTTATTACGTAGTCTACACGCAGCAACCTTATCTGGATTATTTTTAGCCCACATTCGTTTTTGTTCTCGTAGTTTAGCCCTATTTTTTTTCTGATAATCTATATCGTATAATCGTTTTGCTTCTTTTTTTTCTTCTGGTGTCATAGTATTGTTTTAGTATAAATATAAGGCTGAGAACCCAAAAGACGACAGAGACGAACATATCCCAACGTTTGACGCATGGGGTAAGTCTATGCTGGAAAGTGGTAGGTTGAAAAACTACACCATGAATCACATTAAGGGTGAACACCACTCTCCAATTGATTAATTGATACGGAATTATTTTGATAGTACAATAAACTTGTAAAAGTCAAAAATATTTAGTATCTTTGTGATATGGAATACAATGAGAAATTACTATCTGAAGCAATCATGGTGGCTATAGCGGCCCACGGGGACCAAAGATATGACAATATCTTCCCATATGAGAAACATCTAAGGGATGTCATAAAGGTATTATCCGATAATGGGTGCGGTTTCAAATTGCAAATATGTAGTGCGCTTCACGATACAATTGAGGACTGTGATGTATCATACAATAAAATCAAGAACTATTTCGGTATAGATGTGGCGGAGATTGTGTTCTGCGTGACTGACGAGATGGGGCGTAACCGAAAGGAACGCAAAACTAAGACACTACCAAAGATAGCATCCAATCCTGATGCGGTCATAGTTAAATTGGCAGATAGACTAGCCAACATCAAGCATGGTGGTAAGGTTGACATGTATGTTAAGGAGTATCCTGAATTCAGAAAGGCTTTGAAATTTTCGGATACGATGGCCGACTCACTATGGGCTGAACTGGATGAACTTATGGGATTTAAAGTAGAAGCTTATGTCTGATTGGGATAAATACGCAAAACCATACGGCTTAGAGACAGGTGCGGGGTATAAGGAGGTTTTCTTACACCACCAGCACTTCTCTAAGACGAATCCATCCTTATTGAACAGATTCAAGGAGGACGAAACGTATGTAACATTCGACCAAGCTTTGGAGGCGATAAGACGGGCTGAAGTGGCCATAAAAGAGAAATATAATATTAAGTAATGCAACACAAGAAAGATTTATTAACGGGCAGAGTCCTTAAGCTAAAAGAAGATGCATCGTTAGGTAACGATTTGAACTTCAAGAAAGGACAAGAATTCGAATTGGTTAAGAACATGGTATACATGAGAGGTGTACCTGTACAACCTAACATGCAACAGTTCCTATATAACTGGATAATGGCTAACCCAAAACTATTTGTAGATGATACAAGAACTTGGTAAAGAAGAGTCATGGACTCAAAAGTCGCCATACGAATGGTGCCTAGAATTTAACGTTCGACCATTTGAGCCACAATATTGGAATATGACTGGTCTGGAAGACCGTTTGTCAAACTATTCGTTCCATGCATCGATATGCACCAAAGAAGAGTTTTTAGAGGAATTAGAGTGTCATGACCATAAAGAGAACTCACGTCCACGTAAGATGGATGAGTTATTAGAGATGAAAATGTATGGTCTGGTAATCTATCAGTTGATGGGTATCCAACAAGGTATTCAATTCCAACACGCTGTTACCGATTACGGTAGGAGCATGGAGACAATGGTGCCACTCAACAATGCCGAGAGCGCAGAACTAAAGAATAGATATCAAAGATGGGCTGATAAGTGGAAGACTAGTATCATATTAAATGGCGGCACCACCAATAGTGGTGATTGTGAAGATTTCGGTATTGGTAGCCTACAGAAACACTTAATTGAGTTGCGTGATAATGGTGTTCACGTTGATACATTCTGTGAACCAGACCTCAACAATGCTATGACAGCGATATGTTTCATTGCAGATGAAAGAGTCTTCCTAAAGGACGACTACCCATCATTCGAACCGACACCTAAACCATACGCACCAAATTACACACCAAATGCTGAAACTATTAAAGCTTGGGAAGATGATAACGCACGAAACTATAAGAAGTGGGTTGAAAAAGTGGGAGGTCCTAAGAACGCCTTTTTAAGGGAATTTTTAACTGGAAAAAGATTAGCATAAAACGTTACCCCTTTTTTCGTATCTATTAATGTAACTACATAGTGGTTGCAAGTTGGTGTAATGATTTAACCTAATAATATCTTCTTCCGTTATTGCCGAACTAGTTGGGATGATATGGTCAATATCCCAACCATAATTCAATTCACCATTATATAGACCTTTATTATCCCAGTTCATCCACGGTTCAAACTGAGCTTCCAGATGAGCCTTAAATTCGATTATTGAACACCCTAGAATGTCTAAACTTGAACCGACCTTAACTTTATTTTTAGACCTAAATGCGTCACGTATAGTACCCTTAATATCATATCGCAATTTGAATAATGGGTCATTCTTTAACCTGTTATTACGATACTTACGGTTTTTATTAGAATAAAAAGTTTTATTTTCATAGTATTTAGCTTTATTATTATTACTAATACCTTCTCTATTTTCTAAATAGTAATCACGTTTAGCTTCGGTGTTTAAATTGTAGTAAGTTTTATTATACCTATTTTTACACACCTTACAAACGTAACTATAACCATCTACCCTACTCTTATCTCTTCCGAAGTCAGACTGTGGTTTATCTGACCCACACTTTTTGCATGTTTTATTCTCCATCGATATCTCTCTTTAATAATATTCTTAGTCTCTGTGATATGGAATATCCATTATCTTTGCAGTGCTTTATAAATGCATCCTTTAGCTCTCGTTCAACTCTTACGTTGAACATTATTTCTTTCGTTTTCTTTTCCATTGTAAATCTATTGCTTTACTATAAATATGAGAAAGATTTGGAAAAGTCGGATAAATATTGTATATTTGTTGAATATTAATCAAAAGGGTGACTGGGGATAATACTATAACAGTAACTGGGGTAATAGAATTCGACCCTGAAAATCGCACCAAAAAGCATGAAGCTCAAGGTAGTTGGAAGCGCGTGGCGATGGTTAAGTTCCCTAAATCAGACCTTTGCGGTTATTACGCATGGTTTATAAATAAACGATATAACCTACCATTAGCGGAACCCCTTAGATTCAGCCATATATCCTTCATCAACGATAGGGAGAGTGACACCAACGGTAAGTGGGAAGAAGTTAAGAAGACGTGGAACGGTAAGAAGGTTAACGTTACCTTAAGTGTTGACGCTAAAACGGACGCCACCCATTGGTGGCTAATCGTACCAGAGGAAGAGAGAAAACAATTCGATACGATACGAACCGAATTGGGGTTAAGCGACCCCTATTTTGATTATCATATGTCGATAGGTTATGCTAGAGATAGTCACGATAATATTGACCATGGTAATAACGCGGTAAAAGCTATTAGACAGAACGAAGCGCACGCAAGATATATTCACGAATTAATTAAAAAAGGAAGGATAGAATGAAAAAGTTAGGGATTTTGGCGCTATGCGCTGTATTGTTTACCAGTTGTAGTGTAAACACATCTGGAAACGTTGATATTGATGCAACGGACATTAAATATGTCAAAGATAGTAGAACTGGGTTGTGCTATGGCGTTGTAGCATCACGTAGGACGTTTAGTTTTAGTACCACTGGTCTTGGGGTTACATGTGTACCATGTGATAAGGTTGAGCATCTGATTAAATGAGACCGTTTAAAAAATACTTTCACTAGTAGATACATATTTACATTAAAGAGATGTGATATGATAATTTATAAAACGACAAATCTAGTGAATGGTAAAATTTATATAGGTCAAGACTCTAAAAATAATCCAGATTATTTAGGTTCTGGGTTAATTTTGAGTAGGGCAATCAATAAATATGGTATAGAAAACTTCAAAAAGACAGTAATTGAAACCTGTGACACTAAAAAAGAGTTAAATGAGTGTGAGATATATTGGATTGATAAGTTAAGTGCTACCACCATTGGTTATAATATAGCTTTAGGTGGGAGTGGTGGTGATACCTATACTATGAACCCTAACCTACCAGACATAATCAATAAATTGAGTGGTGAAAATAATCACTTCTATGGTAAGACCCATACTGAAAAGTCTAGACGTAAAATGAGCGAATCTCAAATAGGTAGGGAACCTTGGAATAAATATAAAACTAACGTATACTCGGATGAAACAATAACTAAAATGTCCGAAACTAGAAGTAAATTAACTGGTGACACTAGTTCTAGCTATATTCATATAGATAAAAATATTTTAGAAAGTAAGCTGAAAGATAAAACGATTAAAGAGGTTGCCGAAGATTTTCAAGTTAGCATTTCATGTATCAGGAGAAAAATTTCTGATTATAATTTGCATATTACAAAAAAAAGTGGTAACTTCGCTAAACCATTAGATAAAAGAATTATTAACAAAATGGTTAAATTAAGGGGTGAAGGTCTAACAATCGTAGAGATTGCCAATGCTGTTGGTGTTGGTATACATAAGACTAGTAAAACCTTAAAGAACCTAAACTAAAACCTAGAAATCATTGGTGGTAGAGCGTTACGAAACACATTTACTAGAAGATACACTAAAGCTGAGTTCAGTAAGGCTTCTTCAGCGCTGTTGAGGATACTTAGGCGAACGTTCGACCAAGCTGAGGTGCCTAGATATTACCACAAGAAGGAAACCTTCGGTGATATCGATATCCTAATATCCACTAAGGGTAATGAAAACATGGATAAGCGACAGTACATCGAAAGCACATTCAAGCCGAATGAAATATTCCATAACGGTAACTGCTGGTCTTTTGACTACAAGGAAATCCAAATAGACCTGATGTTTGTGGACGGAGAACATTTCGACTCTAACCTTAACTACCTAAGTTTCAACGACCTAGGTAACTAGAATTTAATATTCGACTTTTACTGATTTTCCACATATTTATATGTATGGAAAAGAAGTATTATGTTTATATCTATCTAGACCCAAGGAAAGAAGGGGTCTACGTATTTAATGATTATCGATTCAATTATGAACCTATTTATGTTGGTAAGAGTTGTGGTAATAGACATCTAAAACACTTGACTGAAACCGAGGAAGAGACCCCAAACGTTTTTAAATATAGAGTTTTAGAAAAAATAAATGATGTTGGTTTAAAACCCGAAATAATAAAAGTTAAAACCAATCTATATGAAGAGGAAGCCTACGCATTAGAAACTAAATTGATAAATTTAATTGGTAGGAGGTGTAACGGTTCTGGTAGTCTAACTAACATATTGACTAATAATAAACCACCGAGTAATTATATAAAATTAGGGGGTGATGTTATAAATGAAATTATTAGGTTATATGGTGATGGGTGGTACCTAAAACATATTGCAGACAAATTATCCTTAAATGAAAATAAAGTTAAACGAATTTTAATAGAAAACGGAATAACCCCCAAACGTAAACCACCAACAAATAAACTTCATCTAACTGTAGAAGATATTAAGGGGTTAGTCGATGATTATGAGTCTGGCTTATCTTTACGTAAAATAAGTAAAAAGGGGGGTATGTCATATGAAGTAGTTAGAAATGCTTTGAAATCCGCTAACGTTAAACTGAGGGGGTACGATTACACCAAAAGTAGGGAACACATAAATAAAATACACGAAAAACGTAAAATAGGTAAAGGTAAGGATAGTAAATGCTATAAATCATTATCTCATGATGAGATAGATGAGTTAAAGAGGTTGAGGTTTGTCGAGAAACTACCAATACGTGAAATTTTACTTAAGATGGGTATTGGGCAATCCAAGTATTATGAATATATTGACTCGTAATTACGAGTCAATATATTGTAATTCTCGTAATAATTTAGTATCTTTGTACCATAAAGTGAATAAGATGGGAGGTAATGCATTAAAATCAATTAAAACTGTTAGGGTTTATAATCCAGAATATAGACAGATTTCTATGGAGATTTGTAACATTCTCACTTTGGGTAATATTGAGAATCGGTTGGTCTTATGTCATGAAAATAAGGAATCCCATGGCGACATAGATATAATAGTGAGTACACCTATGACACCTCCTGATATTAGGGAATACATTACTACCACCTTCGAACCTAATGAGATATACCATAACGGTAATTGCTGGTCATTTGATTATAGAGACGTACAGATAGACTTTATTATGTGTAGTGATGGTGATTTTGAGGCGTATTCTATGTTTTATAATTTTGGGTTAGGTAACTTTATTGGTAGGTTAGCTCACGGCTTCTCAGGGGAAGTAGATACAGATGATTTATTTTAGTGTATCATAGTCCTTCTTGACCTTTGGTTTATATTTATTATAAAAGAACTATTATGGTAATATATAAGACGACAAATAAGACTAATGGTAAATATTATATTGGGCAAGACGCTAATAATGACCCTAAATATTTAGGTTCTGGTAAAATACTAAAACGGGCAATTAAGAAGTATGGTGTTGAAAACTTTAGTAAGGAAATTTTAGAGGTGTGTGCTGATAAAGATGAATTAAATGTGAAGGAAGTATTCTGGATTGCTAAATTAAGTGGTACTACCATTGGGTATAATATAACTGATGGTGGGGGTGGCTCGTTAGGTTTGATACATACCGATGAGGCTAAATCAAAGATGTCTAACTCTACATCAGGTAAGCGTAACCCTATGTATGGTAAAACAATTAGAGATGCTTGGCGTGATAAGGGTTTATCAGAAGATGAAATTGAGGATAAATGGTCTGATTGGTTGATTACTAGGTCTAAATTATCTAGTGGTCAAAATAATGGAATGTATGGTGTGAGTCGATTTGGGTCTGATAACCCATTTTATGGTAAGAAGCACACTCAAGATGTTAGAGATAAGCTTAGTAGAACCAGTAAATTAAAGAAAACCGTACTACAGTATACGTTGGACGGTGAATTTGTTAGAGAATGGGACTCCACTAAAGAAGTTGAGCGAGAATTGGGGGTATATTGTAGGGGTTGTTGTAACGGCAGGTTAAAAACTTGTAGGGGTTTCGTTTGGAAATATAAAGAAGATGAGAATAAAATATAGTTTAAAATACGGGCAAACTGATTTGTTTATGAGGGTATTCGCTGGGAAGAATTATTCCCAGAAATTCGACATTCCGATTTCTAAGGACTACCCAAAGATTTATGAATTCTTGGGATTGGACTACAGACGATGGTTGAAAGGTTTTGACACTCTGGAAGAGATTTTTGAGTTCATCTCCGAATCACCATATTTCAACTGGCAAAAGTTCCAACCTTCAGAGTTGAACCGAATTAACAGAGAGCGTAACCTTAAGAGAGCTTCCTATATGACGTTCCTTGAGTGGATGGATGCTAATGTCGCAGATGAAGACCACGAGTTTGTATTCGAGAAGGATACTACGAAGTACTTGTCTATGATTGATAGGTTCTTCCCAGAAGCTGGTCTTTTGGATGAACTTGCAAGAATTGATTACGAGGTCTCAAAGAAGAAGTATGCTGCAACCATTTTCAATGGTAAGACAGTTATGGACACTTTCGGCCTGACAGGTGGAGAACTTGGTAAAGCCCTTCAAGGGTTTAAAGAATACTTAGAGCATAGAGGGGTAACCGATATGGATGATTATTATATTCAGTCAGGTACCGATAAGATGATACAAGAGTGTTCGAGAATTATAGAGAAATAGATAAAACCTAACGAACTTTCACGAAAAACCATTATATTTATATACAAATGTAAGTTATGGGTAGTGAAATGAGAAGATTAATAGACCAAGTTATAAACTTTGATAAAAATCACCTAGTTGAAAACTCTGAAGGGTTGTGGGCTAATATTCACGCTAAAAGAGATAGAGGTGGGTCACCAGCAAAACCTAATGATAAGGATTACCCAGACAAAAAGCAGTGGGATAAACTAACCAAAGAAGAGGGTGGTGAAATGGGTGAAAGTCATAATTATATGTTTTGGCAAAACCTTAAAACTATTCACCATGCTGCTAGTGAACTACTGGGGATGGACAAAACTAAAATTGATAGCCTGATTGCTAATGGTCACGCTTGGGCGGTAGACCATATTGCAACATCATCCGATGACATTGAGGAAGTATACCATTTTTTGGAATCTAATGCTGATGATAGTTATGATGGAGAGACCGAACGTGGTTATACAGATGAGTACGGAGCCGTTGAAAACGTAAATCTAAATGAAGCCGAATATAAGGGTAAAGAGGTTGAGTTGGGTAAACCGACTAAGGATGATGTCAAGAAATTCAAAGTTTATGTTAAAAACGCTAAAGGTAATGTGGTTAAGGTTAATTTCGGTGACCCTAATATGGAGATAAAAAGAGATGACCCAGAAAGGAGAAAAGCATTTAGAGCGAGACATAAATGTTCGGACGCAAAGGACAGGACAACCCCAAAATATTGGTCTTGTAAAATGTGGTCTAAAACATCAGTATCTAAAATTTTAGGTGACGAGTAAGAGTAACATATTTAACCATTTTTAAGTACGAAATAAAGGAATTTCAAAAATATTTTCAAAAAGACTTGCATTATCCAAATAACTTTTGTATATTTGTACCATATTTAATAGAAAGAATAAAAAAATTATGTTTACTACAATTACAATATTAGTCTTATGTCTACTTACCAGCGTGGTGTTGCTAGGGCAGTCGGGCTATGGCGTTAATTATTGTAAAGCATAAATAGATACAATACATAAACACTGGAAAGCCCTAACTGCACAAGTTAGGGCTTTTTTTATGTCCAGTTCTTTGAAATAATAAATGTGTGGGTGCCAGAGTTGGTCGAATGGTACAGACTGCAAATCTGTAAGCGAAAGCTCATCAGTGGTTCGAATCCACTCCCACACTCAATATGCACCTGTAACTCAGTGGGAGAGTGCCTCTTTTACATGGAGGAAGCCGAATAGGTTTACGTTGGTTCGAATCCAACCAGGTGTACTGATGATTAGATAGTGTAAATTGGAGAGCACTAGGTGGGCTGTGCCGCCACCGCAGGTTGAAAGTTAAAGACCTGTATCAGAAGTGTGGAGCCTTCGAGGTATCGGTTCGATTCCGATTCTAATCACAAAGTGGTGAGCGAAAGCTTTAAATGCTCGGTGGAT
>Ga0114918_10001239_pt1 | contig 22769 bp, 19 predicted proteins | sample LantaG_FD_87015 | JGI IMG/M metagenome (GOLD analysis project Ga0114918, IMG submission 87015) | Deep subsurface microbial communities from Baltic Sea to uncover new lineages of life (NeLLi) - Landsort_02402 metaG | ecosystem: Environmental > Aquatic > Marine > Oceanic > Sediment | place... | reverse complement strand
TCCCCTCCTCCCCCCCCCCCCCCCCCCCCCCACCCCCCCCCCCCCCCCCTCCCCCCCCCCCCCCCCCCTTTTGGTCCGCCCCCCCACAGGAAGCGCGAACCCCCCCCCCCCCCCAACAACAACAACAAGCAGACGACTTCAGCTCCGAGGACTCGGACGGGCCCAAGAGGCCGTCCCCACCAAAAAAGAAGAAGGAGAAGAAGGAGCCGAAGAAGAGAGGCGAAGAAGGAGGAGGAGGAGGAGGAGGAGGAGGAGGAATAGAGAAAGGCGGGCAACAAGAACAACAGCCGGCGAAGCGACGAAAGGGGAAAAAAGCCTCCACCGCCGCCGCAACTGCTGCACCATCAGCAGCAGCAGCGGAAGAAGAAGAAGAAGAAGAAGACCAGGAAGAAGAAGAAGACCAGGAAGAAGAGGAGGAAAAAGAACACTGGGTGCTCTGCGAGCGCTGCTGCCGCTGGCGGGTCGTTCCCGACGAAAGCTGGCCGTCGGTCGCGGCCGACCCTCGCCCGCACTGGTTCTGCGAGTGGGCGCGGTGGGACGTGAGGGCGCAGGCGCCGTTCGAGGCGGCGTGCCAGCAGAGGTAGGAGAAGGAGGAGGAGTGAAAGGCGGCGCACTTTTTTGTAAAACAAGAAGAAGAAAAAAAATGGGAAGCAAGAGAAGAAAACAGCCTAAATTTTTACAGTCAAAGGATAAGGCAAAAGGAAGAAAACAGAAGACAATGAGCCCCAGACTCTCTCTCTCTTTCTTTCGATATCAGGCTCGCGCGCCGGCGCTGCAGAGCAAGGGTATGAAAAGAGAAGAGAAAGGGGGCTCGAGTAAAAGAATGAGAAAAGAATTTTTTTCGGTTTTTTTTTTTTGAATAGGACAGGTGCTTCGATGCTTTTCTTTTTTTTTGAACCCGCTTCTTCTCCTTCTTCCTCCTTTCGAGCGAAGTAGCGCCGGAGCTCTTTTTCTTGTGTTTTATTGTGTCATTTTTTTGAAGTGTGGAGGGGGCGGACAACAAAACGCACCTCTCTACATCACGCAGCAGCCGACGTTGCCGTCCCCTCCCCCGACCCCGCCAACACCGCCGCCGCCGCCTCCTCCCGCTCCTGCTCCGCCGCCAAAGCCACCGCCGTCGGGAGCGCCCAGCGACCGCAGCTCAGCGAGCTGCCTCGCCAGCCTCGCGCGCGTGTCCGTCTCTGCCGCGGCCCACGCCCTGTCCCCTCCCGTGGGGACGAGATTAGAAACCCAGAACGACAGGGCCTCGTGGTGTCCCGGGGGGGGCTTGTCGCCGGCGCGGGCCAGGACGTCGAGCACCCTCGCGTCGGCCCTGCCAGCCGCTCGAGCTCTCTTGACCCACGCGTCCGCCAAAGCCTCGACGCTGGCGGACAGAGAGACGAGCTCCGCCGCTGCCGCAGCGTCAGCGGGCTCGCTGTCCCTGAAGAACGCGGCAGAGGCGACGCGGTAGCCGTCGGTTTCCCAGTCCTCGGCGATGCGGAAGCGGCGGCGTCCCACGATCTCGAGGTAGAAGCGGCCGTCGGGCTGGGGCTGGCACTCGAGGACCTCGGCCTCGCAGCCGACGCGGCGGAGGCGGCCCGAGCGCGGGTCGACGGTGGCCATGCCGAAGCGGCGGGAGCCCTCCATGACGCGGCGGACCATGAGGCTATTTTAGAGGTGGATTTTTTTTATTTGGAGGGGTTTGAGAGGAAAAAAAGAAAAGGTGAGTTTTTTCTTTTTTTCGCACGCGTCGAGGTTTTGAAGAAAAAAAACATTTTTTTTTCCCAAAAAAACTCCTCTCTCACTCACCGGTACCGCGGCTCGAAGATGTTGAGCGCCATGTGCTCCCCCGGGAGCATGCACGCCATCACGAACAGCGGGAGCGTGGCCGTCTCCGCCTCTCCCGTAGAGGAGGAGTTGCGACGGGCGGGGAGGGAAGAGGAGGCGGAAGGAGAAGAAGAAGCAGCGGCGGCAGCCGTCTCAGCAGCAGCAGAAGCAGCAGCAGCGGCAGCAGCAGCAGCGGCAGCGGTCTGAGCAGCGGCTGCTTCCACCTCGGCGTTCGCAGCCGCGGCCACGGCCTCGCTCCTCTCCCTCCTCGCCACCCCAGCCGCGGCCTCGGCGGCGGCTCTTTCCCCGAGGGCGGCTTCCTCCTCCTCCTTGCGCCGGGCGGCGTATTCCTCGGGGAAGGCTCGCTCGAGCAGCGCGGCGAGCGCCGTCGACTGCGGGGCCTCGCGGCCAGAGGCCACGTGCATGGTGGCGCGGCACATCGGGCAGCGGGTGGCGCGGTGGTCGCGGGCCTGTGGGTGTGGATTTGGTGGTGGGGGTGGAAGAAAGAAAGAAAGAAAGAAGGAAAAAAGTGAGTTTTTTTTCAAAAAGGGAAGGAGAAGAAAACTTCAAAAAAAAAAAAAAAAAACTCCCAAGACTCTCTCGAACCCGGTTCCTCCTCCTTACCCTCGCCAGGCATCCGCGGCAGAAGCTGTGCCCGCACGGGGTCGTCACGGGCTGGTAGAGCAGGCGGGAGCACACGGCGCAGTCGGCGTCGTCGAGGCGGAGCGCCGACGAGACGAGGCGGGACGCCGCGGCCGCGGCGGAGGCCGAAGCGGAGGTGGAAGAAGGCAGAGCGGCAGCAGCGGCAGCAGCAGGACCTGCTTCGACCGCCAGCAGGGCTTCCTCCGCCCTCTTCAGCCCCGCCGCGGCCTCGGCCGCGCTCGGGTCCAGCTCCAGCGCGTCCAGGAACGCCGAGCGCGCGTCCCCGAACCTCTCCAGCAGGTGCAGCGCGTCCCCTGCGCGCGCTGCGGCGGGCGGCCACGCCGGCGCGAGCGAGCGCGCGCGGCCGGCGTCGCGGAGCGCGAGCTCCGCCAGGTGGGTGGGGTCGAGGCCGAAGAGCGCGCGCGCCTCTGACTGCGCTGCCGGGATCGCGCGGGTCGCCGCGGCGAGGCGGGAGAAGGTGGCGGAGCGGCAGGCGCAGAGCACGGCCTCGGCCGCAGCGAGGGAGGAGGGAGCGGGAGGAGAGGGGGGCGAGGAGGCGGCAGGGGTCGACGCAGCCGGCTTGGGCGTCGTCTGCGGCGGCGCCTCGACGCCTCCGGCGGCCGAAGCCGCCGCCGAGGCCGCGCGCGTCAGCCGCAGCGCCAGGCCGAACTCGTGGGCCGCGCGGTCGAGGTGGCCGGCGGCGACGAGCGCGTGGGCGCGGAGGCGAAGGCCTGGGCCGAGTCGGGGTTTTCCTGTTTTCGAAAGAGAGGGAGCGGGGGAGGGAGGGGGGAGAGATATTTTGTGTTGGTGAGCTTGGAAAGATTTCGAAGCGCCGCTGTGGCCGCGCCGCAGCGGGAGCAGCGCTCCCTCTCGACGGTCGAAAACTGCAAGAGAGACATGTCTTTTGCTGCTGCTTCCATTCATAAACTCGCCCCGCCGCTGCTCTTTCCGACCAGCTGCCTTTGTCAAATCGGATGCGAACTCTCTGAGACTACTCACCACGAGCCTGGCCGAGGAGCGCTGCAGGGCCAGCGCCGCGTCGAGGGCCTCGGCCGAGAGCGGCGACGACGACAATGAGAGAAGCGATGATGATTGCCCGACGACGCTTGCACGCTGCTCCTGGCCTCCGCCGCCGCTCGCAGGCGCAGCCGCTGCGACAGCGGTGCCGCCCGAGCTTGCTCGAGGCATCGTCAGCGGGCGATGGGAGAAAGAGAGAGAGAGGAAGGAGCTCTTGTCGTGGAGGGGCTCGGCTGAAGGCGTCTAGTGAAAAAGGAGAAAGAGCAACGAGCGAGAAAGTGTTTGCCACGTCGACTCGAACGATTTCTTCTCTTCGATTTTCTTTTCTTCTTCGCCGAAAAAGAAAAAAGCTAGGCAGAAGAAAAGACCACTCTTTCTTGTTCCAAAAGCAAAGCGAGCTCTGTGTGCCCTTCTCTCTCCACCGTCAATTCCGATCCCCTCTCTCTCTCTGTCAGCCAAACGACAATGCAGCACGCCATGTCCTCGCGCGCGGCGGCGTCGCGGCCAGGAGCAGCGGTTGCAGCCCCGGTTTCTTCGAGCTCTGCTGCTGCTCGAATCGCTCGCGGCAGCGTCGTCGCCGCTCGCCCTTCGCCTTCGCCTCTGTCATCTCGCCGCTCTCTCGTCGTCGCCTCGGCCACGCCCGACGACAACGACAGCGGCGGCGGCGAGAAGAAGGACGACGCCAGCTCCGCGCCTCCTGACGCAGCAACGCCCCCGGCCCCTCGCGCGGCCGCTTCGTCCAACGGAGAAGGCGGAAACCAATCTCCTCAACAGCGGAAACGGCCGCAAAACCGCCGGCGCCGCAAGCAGCAGCCGGCCGAGGAGGTCACGCTGACGACCTTCAACCCAGTCGCCATGGGGCGCAAGAGTCGGTGCGTGATGTTTTTTTTTCTCTCGAGTGCGCAGTTGAGAGAGATGCCGCTATGCGCTTGCGCGAAAGGCGGGAAGTGGAAAAGAAGGGGGGGGGTGGAACTTGAGATCGACAAAGAGGGCCACGCGATCGACGAGGAGGAAAAGTTTTCAGTCGCCTTTTCCCGCGTCGGAGTGCACCGGCAGCCTCGTCTCGTCCAATTCGATCCCATGGTCCGATCGAGCGTCTTTGGAACTCGGTCCCGGAGCCAAAAGAAAAGAAATCCATTGCGAAAAGCACCCGCATTCGTGAGTTGAAAAAGACTCGACTTTCGGCAGCGCCTTCTCGCTTTTTTCTTCTTCTTCTTTTCTTCTTTCTCGCCCTCGCCCTCTCGCTCTCTTTCGCTCTCTTTCTCTCACCATCACCTCTCCTTTTTTTTCCTCTTTCCCTCCACTCACTCCTTCCAGCCAAATCTTCGACGACGTCTGGGCCCAGTTCACCAAGCTCGGCTCGCCGCTCGGGACCTCCTATTCTCCCTCCGCCTACGCGCCGAGCAGCAACCGCTCTTCTTCTTCCTCTTCCGAGGCCGCGGCCTTCGACGAGCTCGCGGCGTTCGCCGCCGCCGCCGGCGAGTTCGAGACGCCCGAGGCCGCCAACACGCGCGTGGCCGTGATCGGGGCCACGGGGAGGGTCGGCAGGGTGCTCGTGAGGAAGCTGCTGCTGCGCGGGTACAAAGTCACAGCGCTCGTGAGGCCGCCGGCCGGGATGACGATGACGACGACAAGTCCTTCGACCTCGACCTCCAACAACGATGGCGAAGGCGGCGACGACGCTTCTTCCTCCTCCTCCGAAACCTCTTCTTCTTCTTCTTCTTCTTCTTCTTCTTCTTCTTCTGCCGCCCCCGAGCCCTCCCTCGAGCCCTCCTCCGTGGGCCTCCCCGACGCCGTGCGCGTCGTCTGGGGCGACGTCGGGGACTACGCGGCCTTGCGCAGGGCCGTGGAGGGGGCGGACAAGGTGGTCTTCGCCGCCGCGGCGCGAACCCTTCTGTCTGCCGACGTGTCGCGGGTCGACGCCTCCGGGGTCGCCAACGCCGCCGCGGCGCTGCAGGACTCGAGGGCCGTCGCGGCCGCGCGGGCCAAGGCTGCGGCCGGAGGAGGAGGAGGCGAAGGAGCCGGCAGAGCCCCGACGGCCAAGAGGACGCTCTTCGAGAAGAAGAGCTTCGAGTCGGACTTTGCCGTCGACCACTGCGGTCCCCCGACTTCGAGCTCCTCTTCCTCGGAAAGCGAAGGAGGAGGCTACAAGAACAACAACAACAGGAATCGGAACAACAATAGCAGCAACAGCAGCAAGGCCGCGGCGGACCGGGCCTCGCTCTCCGTCAACGAGCGCGGCAACCTCGTCTTCGAGGGCGTCATCCGCTCGCGCGGCGGCGCGTACGCGCAGGTTTCCGCGCCCTTACCCTCGACTGCCTCTTTAGCCGAGTCCGAGGGGCTTGTCGTCCGCGTGGCCGCCGACGGGGGCAGCTACACGGTGGTGCTCAGGACGGCCGGAGGGGACTCGTACGGCGCGCGCGTCTCTGCTCCGGTCTCGTTCGCCAACCTGCGGCTGCCCTTCGCCGCGTTCAGGCCGCTGTCGGCCGGCGCGCCGCCGCAGCTCGACGCTTCGTCGGCGACGCACTTTGGCCTCCGCTTCTCTCCCCCGACCGCAGCCGTCGTGGCGGCCAACACGGGGAGCGTCTTCAGCACCAGCGACGAGAACCTGCAGGTCCCTGGGGCGTTCAGGATCGAGATCGACAGGGTCAAAGCTCTGCCCGGCGGCACGGAGCCCGACTTTATTTTGCTGTCCGCGTCTGCGGCGGGAGCGGCGGCGGTCGCCCTGGCCGCCGCGAGGGGCGGAGGCGGAGAGGGGGCGAGCTCATCGGACAGGAGCACCTCTTCTTCGTACTCTTCTTCGTCTTCTTCGAGCAACACCGCGGTGGCCACGGCCCCGGCAGCGGTGCTGGCCTCGATCGACGACGCCGCCGACGAGGCCGCGCTCGCCAACGCCGCCGAGCGGCTCTTGGCTTCCAAAAGAGAGGGAGAAGCCGCCCTGCGCCGTTCCGGTCTGGGGTACACAGTCGTCCGCCCGGGACCCCTGCTCGAAGAGCCCGGAGGCTACCGCGCCCTGGTCTTCGACCAAGGGAACCGCATCGCGAGGCCCATCTCCTGCGCCGACGCCGCAGACGTGTGCCTGAAGGCCCTGCATGACCCCCTGGCCAGGAACAAGACCTTCGAGGTGTGCTACGAGTACGAGCCCGAGGCCGGGCTAGAGCAGTACGAGCTGCTGGCGCACCTTCCCGACAAGGCGAACAACTACCTGAGCCCGGCCCTGGCGGTGCTGGAGAAGAACACCTAGGGAGGAGGGGGAGAGAGAGAGAGGGAGAGAGAGGGATAGGGAGTTCGCTGGAGAGGTGAAAGAGAGAGAGAGCTAAAGATGAGAGAGAGATAAAGGAAGAAAGAGAAAAAGGCGCCTTCTTTTGCCTGTTTTTGATAACCAAGGAGAGTTTGAGATAGAGATCGCGAACTCCTTTCCCGGCGCGGAGAGAACGGGAGAGAGACACACACAAGAGAGAGAGAGAGAGAACGCGAGAGCAGAAAAAAACAACAAAAACAAAAAAATTGTCAAATTCATTCATCATTTCTTTTTTTTTCAAATCTTTCTTTCTCCTTTTTCCTGTCTCTCTCTCTCTCTTCTTAAGCCCCGACGGCCATCTCCTCCACCTCGACTGCGTGCCTCGCCGCCTCCCTCTCGGCGCTCCTCCTCGCCTCCTCGATGCCCCCGCCGGCGCCCAGGGAGAACGCGGCCTCGACGTCGCCGTCGCCGCCGTCGCCGGCCCGGGCGTCGGCGGCGCCGCGCAGCGCCGCCGAGAGCGCTGACGTCGAAGGGAGCAGCGCCTCGAAGGAGTCATTCGCGCCGCTACTCCCGGGAGGCAGCAGGCACGCCGCGGGCCTGGGTCCGTAGCACAGGGCGGCCCCGGCGGCCAGCGGCGTCGCCGCCAGCGAGCCCCGCAGCGCGGCGTCGCTGAGGCGCGCGCGGGCGTCGACGATTTCAGAGCCCCAGCCCGTCAGTCCCGAGAGCTTGCCGAAGGCCGCCTCGACGACCGCCGCGCGCCTGTCGGGGGGCGCGTCCGCCGCCGCCCCGGCGAGGCGGAGCGCGAGGAGGAGAAGAGAGGCGGAGGAGGTGGAGGCTGAGGTTGAGGCCGAGGCCAGGGCGGAGAGAGCGAGGTCGAGCGCCGGCGGCAGGAGTGGAGGAGGAGGCGGCAAAGCAGCCGCGTTTTCGTTCCCTGCAGCGCTGCCGCGGCGCGGCCTCTGCTGCTGCTGCTGCTGCTGCTCGTGCTGCTTCTCCATCAGGGCTGCGGCGGCGTCGGCGACGGTCGCGGCGGCCTCCGCCGTCGCAGCCGCGGCGAGCGCTGCGGTCTCCCTCGATGATGACGACGAAGAAGAGAGCACTCCAGCTCTCCTTCGCTGCTGCTGCTGCTCTCCTGCTCCGGCAAACAACGCATTATTCGGCGCCGCGGCCAGCGCCGCGAGCTTGGCCAGGCGCGCCGCGCGGCTCCGCGCGTTCAAAGAGGGAGAAGAGTCGGAAGGAGAAGAAGGCTTACTCCCCAGAACGGCGCCCCTGCCGGGTAAGACCGCTCCCTCCCGTTCGTCCGCCCACAGGCACAGCGCCGAGAGCGTGGCCGAGGCCCCCAGGTAGCGCCGCGTGCGCAGGTCGTGCAGCCACGCGATCCTCGCCGCGCGCGCGACCTGCTCGTCCCCGGACACGGCGACCGAGGAGGTCGAAGTCGAAGAAGCGAGCTTTGCTGTCGTTGTCGAACTTCCTCCTCCCCCGACTCGCAGCGACAGCCAGCCGTGCAAGGGCTCGTTCAGCTGCGATGGCAGCTCGAGCAGCTGCGAAGGGTGCGGGGAGGAGAGCATGGCCGAGAAGGCAAAGTCCGCAAAGGTGCCGCGGCCGACAGAAGAAGAGGAAGAGTGAAGGCTTTCCCTTTTCGTCGCCGCTGCCGCCGCCGCCGTCGTCGCGCCTGCCGTCGCTTGGACCAAGGCCGAGTGCAGTAGCCGCGGGTCGCCCAGCGAGAGCAGCGCCGCGTAGCGCTGCGCGTGGGCGCCGTGGGCGTGCGCCAGGGCCTCGACACGCTGGCGAAGACGGAGAGAAGAGGCTCCGGAGTCGGCGTCGTTTTGGGCCACGGAATCAGCGACGGCGAGAAGCTGCGAGAGCCAGCTCGAGGCGGCCGAAGAATAGCTCTCGTCCTCCTCTTCCTCTTGTCGTTGTTCGATTCCGACCCCAGCCGAGGGGCCTCCTGCCGCCCTGCGCGACGCCGCGGCGCGGGCCCTGGCGGCCAGGGCGCGCTCCACAGCAGAGCACGCGCCGAAGGCCGCCTCGGATAGTAGGCCGCGGGCCTCGCTCGCGAGCGCCGGCAGCAGCGACAGAAGGTTGTCGGCGAGCGCGGCGAGCGCCGAGCGCGCCGCCGCATCCGACAGCCAGTCGGGAGACGGCAAGGAACTGCCGCTTCCTCCTCCTCCCCCGCGGAGGGCCAGCGCCGCGGCGGCCGGGTGCCTGGCCGCGGTGGCCGCCCTCCAGGACAAGGCCGCATCGAAGGCGGCGTCGACCCCGGAGCGAAGAGCGGAGAGAGAAGCCAGAGCGGAAGAGGCCGAAGAGGAAGAGGAAGAGGAGGTTGAGGAGGTTGCGAGTCGCACTTCCGAAGACGAAGACGAGAGCAAAACTTCTCGCGCCGCGGCGGGCACGCGCAGCAGCAGCGCCGGCAGGGAGCGGGCCGGGGCCGAGAAGAAGGCCTCCTCGCCGCGGCGGGCGGCGCCTGCGGGCCCCGCGGGGAGGGCGGCCGCCCCGGCCGCGGCAACGAGCGACGCGAGTGGGTCGAAGGGAGGAGAAGCTGCTGCTGCTCCGCCCCTCGCCGCTCCCGCAGCCGCAGCAGCAGCAGCAGCAGCTCGGGACGCGTTCAGCGCCGCCCTCAGCGCCGCGGCGGCCGCGATCCTCTCCCCGGCCTCCAGCAGCGGGCGCAGGCTCAAGCTCGGGTCCAGCGCGGAGAGAGCGCCCTCGGCCGAAGCCAGGCCGTCGACGAGCCTGCGGTTGGCAGCTGCCTTGGCCTGCAGGGCCGCATCAACTCCTGCTCCCGAAGAAGCAGCAGAAACAGAAGAAGCGCCGCCGTCGGCACTCGAGCTTCCTCCTCCCCAGGCTTTGGCGAGAGCGTCGGCTGCTCGCACGGCGTAGCTCCCCACGGCTCCCGCGGCCGCTCCCCCGCGGAGGGCGCCCGCGTGGAGGAGGAGGTCCCTCGCCCGAGGCGGCAGAAGGGCGCCGCTCTCTCCCCCTGCTCCCGCTGCTCCCTGCGTCGTCGGAGGCGGCGCGGCGGAGGCGGCGTCGCACACGGAGAAAATGTTCGCCTCGTCGGAAGGGGTGGCGGAGGCAGGAGGGAGAGGAGGAGGCGGTGCTGCTGCTGCTCCTGCTGCCATCGCTGCCGTCGCCGCTGTTTGCTCCCCCTGTTGGAGCCTCCGGCGCTGCGGCTGCCCCTGGGACTCGAGCGGGGCGGCGACCGCCGTGGCGAGGCGGGTGCTCCTCCTCCTGTTGTTGCCGTTGGGAGGAGAAGCAGGCTGCTGCTGATGGACAGGAGCAGGAGCAGCGGCGGCGGTTGCGCGAGTGCTGCGGGTGCTTCGAGCAGCAGGCGCGACTTCCGCCGCCGCTTGCCTCAACCCACCACCAACTCCTCCTCCGGGAGGAGGTGGAGAGGCCCCTGCGGCGGCAGCGGCCGCGGCCGTCTCCACGGCCCTCCCCGCCGGCAGCAGCAGGGCCCTCCCGGCGCCGTCTAGGGCGATCAGGCTGCTCCCCGCTCCTGCCGTCGCCGCGGCCGCGGCCGAAGCGGCCGCCCCGAGGCAGCCGCCGGGGAGCGGCAGCGGAGCGGCCCCGAGCCCGGGCTCCCACACTGACGCGGCATTCGAGCCGCCGCCCGCGCCCGCGCTCTCCCACAGCAGGAGCTCCCCCGTGTTCGACGCGGCGACGCGGAAGCCGGCGAGAGACGAGGTCGAATTGTCGAGGGAGATGGAGGCGAGGGGGGCGACGGCGCGCCGTTTCGTCCTTCCTCCTCCTCCATTTTGTCCGCCGGCCACCTCCAGCGCCAGCGCGACGAGCGCGCCGCGCCCGTCGTCCGCGAGCGCCCACCAGAGCAGCGGCTTGGAGGAGGCATCGTCGTCGGCGGAGAGAGCGAGGGAGGCGTCGAGGAAGGAAGCGGAAGCTGAGGTCGATTCTTCGGAGGAAGAGAGCGCGTCTTCGGCGAGCAGCCGGGGCCGGTGCCACAGCAAGGTCGAGGCCGCCTCTTGTCCTCCTCCTCCTCCTCCTTCGTCGTCGTCGTCGTCGTCGTCTCCTCTTCTCGCTGACAGGCTGTAGCCTTCGGCGCCTCCGCCGCGGCGGAGCACCGCGAGGCCCAGAGCGGGAGAAGAAGAAGAGGAAGAAGAGCTCGAGCCGCCGAAGAAGCCGCGCTTTGGTTGCACCTGCTGCCTCAGCGGGAAGAGGGCGAGCGCCGCGACGGGGGAGGCGCGAGCGTCGGCGTTGTCGGCGTCGTCGTCAGCGTCGGGCATGGCATCATCGTCGTCTTCCTCCCGTTGAGCTGCTGCAGAAGAGGGCGCTTCTGAGGCTCCGCCCCAGAAGCTGCCGAGAAGCCTGCCGAAGACTCCTGAGTTTGCTCCCGCGGCAGCAGCCCCCTCTTGTGTCGTCGCCGCCGCCGCCGTTCCAGTCGCTCTTCCTCCTCCTCCTCCGGCTTTCGGCGCCCCGATCACGGACACGCGAACCCTCCCCATGGCGTCCCCGTCCACGCGGAACAGCGCGCCGTCGTCCCTGGCGATGACGGCGACGAACGAGGGAAGGTCGTCGCCGTCGTCGTCGTTCTCTTCGTTTTTCGAAGCGGCGCCGGCGACGGCAACGGCGGCGAGCTTCTCGACGCGCCCCCCGAGCATCAGGCCCGCCACCCTCGGCTCGACGGTGGCGTCGCCGAGGTCGGGCCAGTAGGTGAGCGTGCCTCCGCTGGAGACGAAGAGCGCGCCGATGGCAGGGTCGCTGGCGTCGGTGGGCGAGGCCTGGAGGAAGAGGAAGGGAAGGAGAAAGAGAGGGAGAAAGAGAGGGAAAGGGGTTGAGAGGATGAAGAAGAGAAGCGGGAGTTTTTTCTATTCGAGCGGACAATCGAATGGGGGCGATTGGAATTTCAAAGTCTCTTCTTAAAATCTTCCGCTCATCTGCTGCGCGCGCCACACTTCAGATCGATTCTTGACGACCGTCTCTTATCGCCGCTGCTTGAAAGAAATGAATCAAAAAAAGAAAAGACTACTCACGAGCAGCACGAGCTCTCCGTCTCCGTCGTCGCCGGCATCAACGTCGTCGCTCGACGTCACCGACGGCAGCCCGCGGACCGCCGGCGAGCCCCGGGCGCCCGGGGCGACGGGCCAAGCGATCAGCGTCGTCGACGAGCGCACCCATGCGTGGCCCGTGGCGGCGCAGACCCCGGACCCGCACGCGTCGGCCAGGGCGGCGCGGGCCCCCGGCGGGGGTGGCGGTCCGCGCATTTGGTGTTGCATTTTTTGGTGATTGAGAAAGGGAGTCGATCGATGGATCGATGGGCGAAAAGAAAAAGAAAAAAAGAATGAAAAGGAGAGAGAGAAAAAAAAACGAAACCGAAGAAGTTTTCAAAAAACGAGCGCGACCAAACGGCTCTGTTTCTTCTTTTTTATTTACTTTTCTGCTGCGCTCAAAAGCAAGGGGGTTGAGAGAGAGAGAGAGAGAGCAAGTCAGCATTGAGAGAAAGAAAGCGTCAGTTTTTGTTGAGAGAGAGAGCAAGAGAAAAGAGCAGCGGTGGGGAAAGGGGAGAAGAAAAGAGAGGGCGCCTCGTTCCATCACCACCCCCGAGTTTCTCCTTCTTCTTCCTTCTTCCTCCTCCTTCCTCTGCTGCAGCAGCAGCGCCTTGTTCTTCTTTTTCTTCTCTTCTGATTTTTCACGCGCGCCGTCAAAGGCGCAGCGAGTGAAAAAAAGCAATAACGAAAAAACGGAAAATCGGAAAAGCGCGCGCGCGAAAAGAGGAAAAGAGGTTGAGAAAGTCAGAGAAAAAGAGAAGGAGAAGGGCAGAGGGCAAGCTCCTCTCTCTCTATCTTTTCTTTTTTCAAGTCGTTTCGTTTCCCCGCGAGTCTACTTGCGCAGGTCCTGTTTCCCCTGCTCCATCGACGCGGCGGCCGAGTGTTTCTGGAGGAAGGGAGAGAAGGTGAGGAGAGAAAGAGAGAGGTGGGGGCGGGTGAGTTTGGAGGAAAGCAAAAAGTTGACGAAGAGAGAAAAACAAAAACCGCCCCTCTCTCTTCCTTTCTACGCCACCGCCACCGCCGCCAACTCGCGTCCCCCCTCCTCCAACGCAACAACGCACCTGCTGCTCGAGCTCGCTCGCGATCTGCTCTTTGGCGTACCCCGCGGCCTCCTTCGCCTTCTCCGCGGTCTCCTCCGCAGAGCCCTTCGCCTCCGCCGCCTTCTCCGACGTCTTCTCCGAGGCCGCGCCGGCCATCGACGAGATCTTCTCGCTCATCTCCGAGGCCTTCTCCTTGACGGCGCCCGCGGCCTGCTCGACCTTCTCGGTAGCGTGGGACGCGGCCTCCTTCATCTTGTCCATCGCGGACTTGTCGGCTGTTTGGGGTTTTTTTTTCATTTTTTGGATTTCGAGGTTTTTTGTTTTTGTTTTTTTGAGAGAGAGAGAGAGAGAGTTCTCGCTCGGTCGGCTCGTCATCGTCGTCGCCTGCAAAAGACAGAAAAACGAAAAAACTTTCTCCCCCCCCCCTCGCAACAGGGAGGAACCCTGTTCCCCGCCTCCCAGACGCTTCGAGAGCGGCCTCAGGAGACCGAGAGGCACGCACCCATGGTGAAAAGGAGAGGGGTGGTGGGTGTTTTTTTGTTGAACGGTGACGGAGGAGGAGGAGAGAGCGAAAGAGAAAGCGAGAGAGACTTTGTTCCAGTTGTGAAGAAGCTGCTTCGACTCGTCGTTGTTTGTTTGTTTTTTTATTTACACTCTCTCTTCCTCTTCTTTCTCCCTCTCTCACGCCGCCGCGTTCTTCTTCCCTTCCTTCTTCCCCGTCCCCTTCCAGTCGTCGCTCAGCCTCTCCCTCAAAAAGCTCTCAATGTCCTCCGTCCGCCAGTGGTCGATTCGGACGGGGGAAGCGCCGCCGCTTCCTCCGCTCCCTCCGTTTTCACCTCCACCTCCACCTCCAGTTCCACTCGTCCTCTTCCCTTTCGCGTCCAGAAAGTAGATCCGCGGCGGCGCGCTGTACCTGTCCCGGAGCTTCACCTGCCCCTTGAAGGCCGCGAGCTTGGATCGCACGAATTCGTCGACGTGGCGGTGGGCCCTGAGGCGCGAGCGGCACACCTCGAGGATCGCAGAAGAAGCTTTCGGAAGAGAAGAGTCGAGCGAAGAGTCGAACGAGAAGGCCGCCGCTGCTCCGTCCGCCCCTCCGTCGTCCGGCGTGCAGCAGCTGCGGCAGTTGGTATCGAGGGTGCTGCTGCTAGAGCTGCTGCTGCTACTACTACTAGGAGGGAGGGCCAGGGACAGGGCGTCGCAGGTGGAGCAGAGCGGGTCGGGGAAGCTGTGGGGTGGGTTGAGGTTTTGGAGGTTTTGAGTTTTTTTTCTCCCCCATCAATGATGGTGAGCGAAAAGAAAAAAGAGAGAGCGTCGGGCGGCCAGTTCTCCACCTCTTCCTGCCAATAAACAAGGATGACGGGCACGAGCGACATCCTCTTCATTTGAGCTCACCCGAGTTTGGCGCAGGCCGCGGCGTCCTTGCTGCTGCTGGCCTTGGCCGAGGACGAAGGAGCAGCCAAGGCGAGCAAGATCGTCGACGCAACGACGATCGAAACCAGAAACCATCGACTCGTCCGCATCGCGCTTGTTTCGTCGCTGATTTCTCTCCTTCGATCAACAACGACTCCACGCGCAGAGAGCTCTTTTCGGTCCCTTTTGAAAGATGCGGATTGGAGAGCAAAAAGAGAGAGAACAGAGATATTTCAGCTGCTGTTGTTGTGTTGTGTTTTTTTCAAAGAAAAAATCGAAAACGAAAAAAAACTCTCTCCCTCTCTCCCTCTCTCTTTCCCACGGCGGACGGAAAAAACAAAAAAAACGCCTTCTAGTTGTTGTACAGAGACGAAGCGAAGAGAAGCGGAAGCGCTCAAGAGACCATGGCGTCCCCTCCGACGTCGGCGAGAGCGGCAGCAGCAGAAGCGTTGGCGTTTGCGTTGCCGCCGTCTGACGAAACGTTCGCGTTGCCGCCGCCGCCGTTGTTGCCTCCGCCGCGCATCCTGCGCACGAACGCGCGCCACTCATCAGAGATCGGCGGCTCGAGCATCGAGGGGGTAAGCCTCAGGAAGGTGAAGGAGCGCATAGGGGGAAGCGTGGAAGGGGAGGGCGGCGTCGTAGGCGGGGTGCCGGCGGCCGACGACGGAGGCGGAGGCTGCTGCTGCTGTTGAGCGGTGGCAGCGGAAGAGGAGGAAGGCGAGCGCGGCGTCGACGACGACGGCGACCCGCTACTGCCGCTGCCCCTCCGCCCCGCTCCTCCTCCTTCTTCCCCATCCCCCGCCTCACCCACGCTGTTCATCATCCCATCGTTGCCCTGCGTCAGGGAGCCGTACAGCTCGTCCCTCGCCCTGGCCGCCTCCTGCAGCGGAGGGGCCCAGGCGTCCGTGTTGTACGCCACCCTCGCCAGCGCCCGCCCGTCGGCGTGGCCGGGCCCGAAGACGGGCAGCGCGTTTTCGCCACCCAGGGCCACCCCGCGGGCCGCGGCCGCCTCGCGCACCTGCCGCAGTAAGCCTTCGGGCCCGCACAGGGCCTCCGGAGGGTGCTGCCCGTCGCACATCTCGACGCAGGTTAAAGTTAAGCCGAGGTTCGCCGCGGCGCAGAGGGCGACGATGGCGTCGTAGGACTCGCCCGAGGCACGCGCGTTGGAGTAGCCCGCTGGGAGATTGGAGAGGGGGTGGTAAGGTTGGGGGGGGGTGGAATTCGAGAGGGAAAGAGAGAGGGGTGAGTTTTTTTGAAGAAAAAAGGAAAAAAAAGTTTTTCGTCGAAAAAAAAAAACACGAAACTTCAAAAACTTCAAAAACTCTCTTCTTCTCTCTCTCTCTCTCACCTGTCAGCTCCGCGGCATGACTCGGGTGCCTGTACCACCAGTGCACGCCCGCCACTTTCAGGGCCACGGACAGCCCGCGCGGGCGAGCGGGGAGCGACGCGCGGTCCCAGGCAGGCGGCGGCCCGCGGCCGAGGAGGCCCCCGCCTCCGCCGCTTCCGCCGCCGTTTGCTGCCGCCGATGCCGCGAGGGCGAGCGCCGCCACCGACGCCGAAGCGGGGATGGAGGCGCCTCCGACGTCGCTGTCCATGCTCGCCAGGGACGTCGAGCGCGCCTCGCGCCTGAGCGGCGGGGGGAGCGGGACGGTGGTGGTGGTCGTCGTCGTCGTGGGCGAAGGGAGGGAGACGGCAGCCGCCGCGGCCTTGGCCGCCGCCGCCGTTGCCGCCGGCGCCGGCGCTTCTTCCTCCTCGTCGTCGTCGTCCTCTTCGTCCTCTTCGGCGAGGCCGAAGACGCTCACGGCGGCGTCGGCGAGCCTCTCGCCGTGGGCCAGGAGCTCTCCCGCGTACCAGTTGATGAAGAATTTGCTGTTTTTGATTTTGATGAAGAAAGAGAGAAAAAGTGAGCTTTTTTTCTTTTTCTTCGTCCTCAAACGTCCAAGAAAAAAAACGAAGTTTTTAAAAAATGAAAAACTCTTCCAAAACTCACCCATACTCCGAGTCCCACGCGCCGCCCCACCCGGCGAAGAAGCCCGTGGCGTCGGGTGCGTCGTTATAGGAGCCGGCGTCATGCGGGCCGGCGTATCCCTAGTTGTTTTTGTTTTGTTTTTTTAATTCGGGAAAAAGAAAAGTGAGTTTTTTTTCCTCGACCTCGATCTCGACCTCGACCTCGACCTCGACCTCCAAAAGAAAAAAAATCAAAAAAAAACTTTCAAAAACTCACCCACTCGGGCCTCCCGACCTTCCTCGCCGCCTCGGCCAGGCTCGCCCGCGCCCTCCTGTCGTGACACTGGAACTCCCCGACGCCCGGGAACCTCCACCCGTGTGGTTCGAAGTAGCTGGGGTAGCGCAGCTCGCCGCAGGGGCCGGCGCCGACGACGACCTCGTCGATGACCGCAAGAGAAGAAATTTCTTCATCTTCGTCGTCGTCGCCGCCGTCGTCAAACTCTTCACCCCCGCCGCCGTTCGCCTCCCCGTTGGCCGCTCCAGCTGCTTTGCTTCGCTTCTGCCTCCTCTTCTTCTTTCTTTTACCGCACCCGAGCTCCTGTTCGAACTCGGCGCGGAAGGCCTGCATAAACTCGCGGTAGCACTGCATCGGGCTCCTGCCGCCCCCAAGCGCACCGTCGTCGCCGTCGGCGAAGAGAGACACACACTCCGGGTTGCGCCTCCCGACGGCCCCGCCGCGCGGCGCGTCGGCGTAGAACAGGTCCGCGTCGCCCACGGCAGCCTCCTCGACCCAGGCCGGCAGCGGGATCGCGGCGTCGTCTCCCACGTTGCCGCCGCACGCGTGGAAGGAGAGCACCACCTGAAGGCGCAGTCCCGCGTCGCGGACCGCGGCGGCCAGGGCGCGGTACCCTCGGAAGTCGTAGTGGCGGGGAGAGCGCTCCACGGCTCCCCACCAGACGTCGACGGCGACGCCGTGGGCCCCCGCGGCGGCGATCTCGCGGAGGGCGCGGGAGAACCAGGGGGTGATCGTCGTCGTCGTTGTTGTGTTTGTATTTCCGTTGCCGTTGCCGTTTTCGCCGTTTCCGTTTCCGCTTCCGCTCCCGCCCGAGGAAGAGGAGGGAGAGGAGCTCGAAGTCGAAGTCGTTCCGTAACGGAAACGCCCCTCGCCGTCGACCGTGTCCAAGGGAAGCATCACGTACACGGGCACGCCGCTGGACTGGCGCGGGGGCAAGGGGGCCGGGGAAGAGGGCGCCGGAGGAGGAGGAGGAGCAGGCAAGGCTGTCGTCGTCGTTGTCGTCGTCGTCATTGTCGTTGTCGTTTCGAGTTGCTCCACCATTTCTCTGTTCTCCGGGTCCGAAGAGGACTGAAGGAGGGTGAGGATTCTCGCTCTTCTGCTGCCTGAGCTTTCTGGTAGGAAGCTCGGGCCGCGGAGGCGCGTCCCCGAGGAGGGGCCGGCGGCCCGCGGCCTGCGCTGGAAGGGCTGTTGTTTGAGTTGTGAAGAGAGGTTGAGAGAGGGTCGAAAAGCGTTGAGATTTTTTTTTCTCAAACCCCCGTTGCGTCGCCCTCGTAACATCATTCTCATCATCAATCCTTCTCTCTCTCTCTTACCTGCGCTTGTTCAGCTCTCGAGGGCGCTCGCGCTGCTGCTGCTGCAGCTACTGCTCCTGCTGTCGCTGGGGGGGGTCGCCTGCTGCGGCGACGAAGAGGCGAAGGAAAAAGAAGGAAAGAAGAAGCTGATGCAACGGCGGCGGCAGCAGAAGAAGAGGAAGAAGATCGAAGGGCGGCGAGAGGAAAACTCCTGCTCGACGCCGGGGCTGGTTTTGAGAAAGTGCTGCTGAGGGTGCTCCTGTGCATTCAGTGGCGCGGCTGCATGGCCGGGCCCGTAAGAGAAGCTAGTTTGTTGGTTGGTTGGTGGGGTTGGTTGGTGGAGGGCAGGGGGCTCCGTGCGCGAGAGAGAGAGAGAGAGAGGGAGAAAGAGAGAAAGAGAGTAGGTTGTTGTTGATGGGAAAGTGATCTGGACATTTTTCGACAAACGAAAAAAAAATCGAGCGGAAAAAAACGGGAAAATTTTTTTTTCTATTTTTCGTTTTCTTCCCTCTTTCTCTGTCGAGAGTTTCAACGCAGAACAGCAAAGGGGCGTCGACAAGTCCCCCCTGTTGTTGCTGCTGTCGATTCTTAGAGAGAGAGAGAGAGAGAGAGAGAGAGAGAGAGAGAGAGAGAAAGATGCCCGCCCTGCGCTCGTCGTCAGCAGCGAGAGCAGCAGCGGGCAGCAAGAGCGGCGGAACGACGACGGGAGGAGATGGAGGAGAACCGGCGACGACGACGAAAGCATCATCGTCGCTCGACGATGGGGCATCTCCATCTCCGTCACTCGTCCGCCTCTACGTCGGCGGCCTCGCCCCGGGAGTCGCCGAATCGGCCCTAGCAGCTCGCTTCGCTCCTTTCGGAACCGTGCAGCGAGTGGAGATGCCCCAGGCGAAAGGCATCGAGCTCGCCGAAGAGGCGAAATCGTCGGCGGCGGCGACGACGGCGACGGCAACGACGGCGACGACGACGGCTGGCCGGCAAACTTCCCGACCTCTTCCGCCTCCTCCGCCTCCTCCTCCTCCTCCGTCCCGGGGCTTTGCCTACGTCGATCTCCTCCCGAAAGACGCTTCTTCTCTCAAAAAGGCTTTTTCTACCTACAACGGCTGCAAGTGGAACGGGAAGGTCCTGCGGGTGGAGGTGGCGCACCCCTCTTTCGACTCCTACTATAAACAGGAGGCGGAAGCCGCGGCCGCGGCAGAGGCCGTCGTCAAAAGGCAGAGGGCGAGGGCCCTGGCGCCCCCTCCCTGGAAGAACGGCACCCTGGAGCTCGAGGCCAAGCCGGGCACGGGCAAGAAGAACCCGCGGGTGAAGCCACCAAAGAGTGGTGGAAGTGGCGGAAGCAGCAGCAACGGAAGCGGCGGAATGACAGCGGCAGCTGCGAGGCCGGGGAGGCTCTGCTGGGAGGGCAGCGACGAGGAGGAGGAGAACTACGACGACGCGGGCCGGAGGCGCAGGCAGCGCCTCAAGCCCCTGACCGCCTCCTCGATCGACGCTCTGTGGGCGCTGCCTGCGACTTTCGCGCCTCCCGTCGGGTTCCTGGCCCGGGCGAGGGCGCAGGAGCTGGAGGCGAGGGCGGTGGAGGAGGCGAGGGAGAGGGCCAAGGAGGCGGGGAGGCACCTGCCTCCTCCGCCGCCGCTGCTCGCGAGTGGCGGCGAGGAGGAGAAGAAGAAGGAAGGAGAGGGGGAGGCCGCTGCTGCTGCTGCTGCTGCTGTCGCCGCCGTCATCGCCGCTGCTCCTGCTGCTGCTCCTGCTGCCCCTGCTGTTCCGAGGCCTAAGAAAGCGAAGGAGCTCCCCAAAACCGCGGAGCAGCGCGCGCTTGCGGCGCTGTTGGGCAGCGAGAGCGACGAGAGCGGAAAGGAGGAGGAGTTGGAGGAGGAGGAGGAGGAGGGGGGAGCGCCGGAGGAAATGGAGGCAGAGGAGGATGGAGAAAAAGGAGGAGGAGGAGGAGGAGCGAAAGCAAAGACTGTCGATTTCTTCGATGCCGGGGAGCAGTGGGCGATGGATCGGGCGAAGGCGAGCGCGCTGGCGTCGGCGCGGTTCGCGAGCAGCAGCGAAGACGAGGAGGAGGACGAGGAGGAGGGGGAAGAGAAGATTGCTGCTGCTGCTACTGCTGCTCCCGCTGCTGCCGAGAGCGGCGGCGGCGACGAAGAAGAACAAGAAAAGGAGGAGCTGTCGCCGGAGAAGGAGCCCTCTCCTCCGCCCGTTCCCTCTTCTTCTTCCCCCTCTGCTTCCGAGGAAGACGGCAACGCGGCAGCAGCGGCGGTGCAAGAGGAGCCGGGGCTGGAAGAGGCGGCGAACGAAGAAGAAACAGAGGAAGAGGAAGAAGTGAAAGCTGCTCCTCTGTCGTCGTCTTCAGAGGGAGAGGAAGAAAAAGAAGAAGAGGAAGATCTCGCCGCTGCCCCTGCTGCTGCTCCTACTTCTTCTTCCGAAGAGGAGGAGGAGGAGGAGGACGAGGAGCTCAAGGACGCCTCCCCTGTCACGCCTTCGTCGTCAGAAGAAGACGAAGAGGAGTCTGAATCTGAAGACGAAGAAGAATCGGAAGAAGAAGAAGAATCAGAAGAGGCTGCGCCGGCGCCGCCGCTTCCACTCGCTCCTTCCCTCCCCCTTCCTCCGACCTTCGACGCGGCAAAAATGGCCTCCGTCTTCCCTGCCGCGGCGTCGTGGGTGCTCCAAACCACCCCTCGGGAGGCGGACGCCGCCGCCGCGGTGCTGTGGGCCGCGGACAAGGAGCTCCTGGCGGCCGACGCGCGGAAGAAGAAGCGCGCGGCGGCGAAGCAGAAGCGGGTCGGGGGAGGTGGAGGTGGTGGCGGCGTGAGGCAGAGGTAAATTTCGTTTCTTGTAACATCATCGACGAATGGAGGGCTTTGAATTCAATCGAGCGGGAAGAGAAGAGGAGAGAAGGAGCGGGGTGGAAAACAAGAAAAGAGGTCGACACAAAGTTTCTTGATCGCTTTTCATTTTTTTCGTTTTTCAATTCTCCCTCTTCTTTTCACCCCCGTTTCTCCTACTCAATTGACGCCCTCAGTTGCCACTCTCTTCAATGTCTGCGCTCGCAGATCTTCTTTCTGATCCCCGCTGCGCAGTGGCGGCCGTCGTCGTGCTCGCAACGCTCGCGATTCTCCTCAAATCATCGTCATCATCGTCGTCGCGATCAGACGACAACGACCAAGCGCCGCTCGGCTCGACCCCGGCCAAGCCGCTCCAGTCCTTCACGCTCGCGCAGGTCGCCGAGCACAGCTCGCAGGGCAGCGCCTGGATCGTCATCGACGACGGCGTCTACGACGTCACCCCTTACGTGACGGAGCACCCGGGGGGAGTGAAGGCCATCCTGAGGAACGCCGGAGGGGACGCGACCAAGGGGTTCAAGGGGCCACAGCACCCGGCGCGCGTCTTCGACATGATCGACGACTACAGGATCGGGACCGTCGTCGAGTCTTAAGGAGAAGGAGAAGAAGCTCGTGGAGAGCTTCTCCTACGCAAGAAAAAGAGAGAGAGAGAGCGAGAGAGAGAGAGAGAGAAAGAGAGAGGAAGAGCGCGGGGGAGCGTCTGTGTAAGAACTTGAAAACAAAAGAAACTCAGAATTTTTAATCTTCTTCTTTCTTTCTTTCTTCCTCTCTCTCTTCCCTCCTCTGTTCCATCTCAACGGAAGGAAAGAGGCGGGAGGGAGGGTCGAGCGCGCATTTGTTTACAGATGGGATGATAATGACGAAGAGAAAGAAGAAATCGAAAGAAAAAAATGGGAAAATCAAGCCGCAGCCACCGCCTCTGCCTCGGCCGCCACCGCCGCCGCCATCGCCGCGGCGACCGCCCCCGCCGCCGCCCCGGCCGCCTCCGCCGCGGCCTCCTCGGCGTGCCTGTCCACCCAGTCCGTGCTCCACAGCCTGATCGTGCCGTCCTCGCTGCCCGACGCGTACGTGGCGCCGCCCGGGGCGAACCGCAGCGCGTGGATCGGGCCGTGGTGGCCGCGACAGGCCTCGAGCTCCTCGCCCGTCGCCGAGTCGAGCAGATGGCACCACATGTCGTCGCCGCCTGATTGGATTTGATTTGTGCGTTTATTTGAGATATAGAAGAAGATTGCGAAAGAGAGAGGGTGAGATTCGGAGGCGCGGGAAAAAGGCGAGGAAGAACGGTGAAAGAAACGCGAGAGATGGAGCTCGAAAAGACGGGGAAAAATTGAAACGGAAAAAAAAAAGTCTTACCAGCAACGACCCTCGACCTCGAAGGGTCGAACGCCGCCGAGTTGATCCCGAAGTCGAACCCGAAGGACTTGACCAGGCCGAGGGAAGACGGGTCGTAGAGAGAGGCCGCCTTCCCTCCGGCGACGACGAGCGCCGACGAGGGAGAAGAAGAAGAGCTCGGGGAAGAAGAGCTTGCCGTTGCCTCCTCGGCAAAGTTGAAGTCGCTGACGACGCACCCGGTCTCCAGCGTCCTCTCGCATTTCCCGGTCCTCAGGTCCCAGACTCCCAGCCCCGGGGCATCGATGTAGGAGGTGAGTAAAAGACCATCAGCGTTGAAGAGGGCGCGCCTGATCTTGTCCGGGGCGGTGGCGGCGACGAGCGGGGCCGGCGGCGGCGGCGCCTCGGCGAGCGCGCTGGCCTTCGCGGCCGCGGCAGACGCGGAAGCAGGCAAAGCATTCAAATCGTAGACCCGCAGCAGCTTCTCGTAGCCTCCCGTGACCAGCGAGCGCCCGTCGGGCCCGAAGGCCACCGCGCGGACGATGTGCGAGTGCGGCAGGCAGACCAGCTCGTCCCCCGAGACGGCGTCGAAGACCCGAGCCGAGAAGTCGGCCGAGGCCGTCGCGCACCGGAGCGCCTCTTTGTCTAATGAACACCCCCAGACCGCGCCCTTGTGGCCGACGAAGGTGCCGATCCAGTCGCCCGTGAGGCCGTTGCGGAGCATGGGCTGGCCGTCCTTGGAGGCGGAGGTGAGGAAGACGCCGTCGGGGGTCGGGGAGCTGGTGGAGGGGGAAAGAAAAAAAAAGGTGGGGAGAGAGAGAGAGAGAGAGAGAGAGAGAGAGAGAGAGAGAGAGAGAGAGAGAGAGAGAGAGAGAGAGAGAGAGAGAGAGAGAGAGAGAGAGAGAGAGAG
>Ga0114918_10001237_pt1 | contig 22814 bp, 27 predicted proteins | sample LantaG_FD_87015 | JGI IMG/M metagenome (GOLD analysis project Ga0114918, IMG submission 87015) | Deep subsurface microbial communities from Baltic Sea to uncover new lineages of life (NeLLi) - Landsort_02402 metaG | ecosystem: Environmental > Aquatic > Marine > Oceanic > Sediment | place... | reverse complement strand
CTTTATTAGGTATAACCACGTGTCCGTTGAACGAACCCCCCGGATTTAGACTTGGTGACGGTAAATCGAATATAGTAACACCCAACGGTAACCAACTAACTAAAGAAGGTCAATTATACAAAATAAGTGATGTGTCGTTTGATATTATGCATTTACACCATAAACCTATAACGGAACACCTACTTAGAATGTTCCCGAACGTTCCTTCTATTTGTACTATACACTCAGAGGTTATAGAATTAGAAAATCCCGTTATAGACGAAAAAATATCTAAATATATTTGTATCCGACCAGAAATACAAGAATATATAAGTGAGGTTTTTGAAATCCCTAAAGATAAGACTAGGGTTATTTATAACCCTTTTGATAGTGAGAGGTTTAAGACCTTTCCACTACCTGATAAAAAAAATAAAATTGTGTTATTCGTAGGGACTATTGATTATATTAGGCAATACGCTATAGAAGATTTAATTAGTGAGACCAAAAAAGCCGGTAAGGAGTTGTGGGTTCTAGGTAAAAAAAGAGAAGACTATCTAGATGATTTAAATGAACCACACGTAACCTATATAGAACCTACTTGGGGGGTTGAGAGTTACATTAAGCAGTGTGATGAAACTGCTGGTATTCTATTAGGTAGGACCACTATCGAGGGATGGTTATGTGGTAGACCTGGTTGGATTTATGATGTGGATGATGCTGGTAACATCTCTTCAAAATCCTTACATCCTGTACCAGACAATCTAGAAAGGTTTAAATCTGAAAATGTTATAGAACAGATAATAAATGAATACATAGAAATAATATAATGAATTTATTAATTAAGTTCCCAACTCGAGTCAGAGCTAGAAAATTTTTAAAAGTATTAAGTAAATACATTAGGTTATTAGATGATAAAACGACACCCATAATAGTTTCTTGTGATAATGATGATGTTTCTATGAAAGAAGACTTCGTCACCCAAGTAATTAGTCAATACGATAATGTGGTGGTACAATTTAACGATAACGCTAATAAAATAGAAGCTATAAACCATAATATGGGAAATTTGGATTTTGATATTGTTTTGTTAGCTTCAGATGATATGGTACCACACACTAAAGGTTTCGATACGATTATAAAAGAAAAAATGTTATCTAACTACCCAGACACAGATGGGGTTTTATGGTTTAATGATGGTTATAAGGGAAATGAACTTAACACTTTATGTATTTTAGGTAAAAAATATTACGATAGGTTTGGTTACATTTATAACCCGGAATATAAGTCTGTTTGGTGTGATAATGAGTTTATGGATGTATCAAAACTGTTAGGTAGGGTATCTTATTTCGATAATGTTATAATTAGACATGAACACCCTGATTGGGGATTTGGTGTTAATGACACAATACATATGAGTAATATTAAGCATGAGAGTGGTGATAGACTTACTTATGAGAGAAGGAAAAAAACTAATTTTGACTTATGAAAAACTTATGTACAGTATCCGACATAAATTATTTGGTATATGGTTTGACTCTTTACGAATCTTTAAAAAAGACAACTGAGGATTTTATACTTCATTACCTATGTATTGATGAAAAATCTTATAAGGTGCTTAAACCTCTAGAAAACGACACACTACAGGTATATAGTGTGGACTCCTTTATTTCTACGGACCCATTATTGTTAAATTTAAAAAACTCAGAATATAGATATTTCTGTTGGTCACTAGCCTCATACTTCTCAAACAAACTATTAAAAAAAGTAGATTCTATAACCTACATTGATAGTGACATTTATTTTCATGAAAGTATCGACGTTATTTTTAAAGAAATAGGGTCTAGGGATGTTGGTATATTTAGACATCGTCAATTCCCACTAAGCACATATAGACCTGAGGGGTTATATAATGTTGGTGTGGTATTTTTTAGAAACTCTGACCTGGGGTTATCTGTTTCTGACTGGTGGTCTGATGCTGTATTAAATAAAAAATATCGAGAGTATGCTACGTGTGGTGACCAAAAATACTTAGATAATTTTCCTAATTTATGCCCCAAAGAATCCATATACCTAGATGAGAATATTGGTCATGGTGCCCCTTGGTTATGGCAACTTTATACTTTTGTCGATACCCACAAAATTAAGTGGGAGAACCAAGAACAAGATTTAATTTTCACACACTTTTCACAATTCCAATTTAACGATAACAGTTATGTCCCATCATCGATGCATCACATATACACACCTATGAGTGAATACACCACCAACCCAAACCTTAAGTTAATTTATGATGAGTACTTTACAAATTTAAAATTAACCACAACCTTATATAAACTATAAATTATGTTTACACACGCAGTGGAAGAAAAATATTTTAAAGAACACCTAAATAAAACACATAAAGTTTTAGAATGGGGTAGTGGTCTATCGACACCTGAAATATCCACACAAGTAGATTTTTTAGTGTCCATAGAACATAATACTGAATGGTACGAAAAAATAAAAAGTCTCCTATCTGGTGGTAATATAACAAATTGTAAATATTTATTAAGACCCCCAAACCCAGAAGGTATAGGTGAGATTGGTGATGGTGAGAATCTATATGTGAACTTTAAAAACTACGTTGACTCACCAATAGACGAGGGTCCTTTTGACATAATCCTGATTGATGGTCGTGCAAGAGTTTCCTGTGCTTCCAAATGTCATTTATTGGGACATAAAGACACTATAGTTTTTATTCATGATTTTACCCTTACTAATAGAAGTTATTACATGAAAAGTTTAGAGTATCTGGAACACATAGAAACTACCGTGACTATGGCAAAATTTAAAATAAAGAACTTATGAAAATAGCTTTTGGGATGATTGTTTTTGAGGGTGATTATGTTCTTAAACAATGTTTGGAGCAGGTATACCCTTTTGCTTCACAAATATTAATCGCTGAAGGTCCTGTTTCATATTGGCAAAGACAAGGACGGACAACTTCTTTGGATGAAACTAACAAAATATTGACTGAGTTTCCTGACCCGGAAAATAAAATCAAAATAGTACACGGACAATTTAATGAAAAAGATGACCAATGTAGAGCATATATGCAGCACATTGATGGTGATATTGACTATATATGGAATCTTGACTCTGATGAAGTTTACACAACTGAGGATTTAAATAAAATAGTATCTTTTCTTTCTGAGGAAAAACCCACTAGTGTGGGGTTACGTAGTTGTTCTTTTTATGGTGGTTTTGACGATTACCTAACTGGTTTCGAACTAAAAAAGGATAATTTCTTAAGAATTTTTAGATATACCCAAGGGTCAACTTGGTTAACCCATAGACCCCCAACAATACAATACCCAGTAAGTGCAAACATAATAAAAAAACATGTAGATAGTGATACCTTATATAATAAATTAGGTGTACAAATGTACCATTACTCATACACGTTCCCAGACCAAGTTTTTAAAAAAGTAAATTATTATAAAGATAGTGTTAGTAAACAAAATTGTATTGATGATTATTTTAATAGGGTTTATTTACCTTGGGTGACTGGAAATCGTGAATTGGTTGAACAGGAGTTTGTTGGTGTACACGAATTTAAAACACATATGAGGGGTGAGTGTTACACTGAAAAATTTGTTGGTGGTCACCCGGAATCAATACAGAGAGATTTAAAAGAATTAAAAAATACCTTTACTAACCAACTATCCAACTATCGTTGATTAATCCAGTTTTTATTCATATATTTTCATATTGAAAATTAATAATTATGGATACTGTATTATCACACGAGGAGGGCAATAATTTACTTCATGAGTATATTCGTACTTGTAGACCCTTTGGTTTATCTAGGATTGGTATCGGTGAAATTAAGTTAATCTATAATAGACTTGTCGGGTCTACATCATCCCATGATTATTACAGTATAGGAGCGGGTGGTGTTAGGGAGGATTCATATGAATTTTTCTTTGATGAGTACATTAGGGGTATTCGTGACGCTGATATAAACGCTTATTGGATGGGGATAGATTCCCAGAATAGTGGAGCTCAAGAGATTATTTTTAACACTCTTTCGCCGGAATCTACTAAGGTAATGCATAGAACGGTAGAACCATTTTACTTTACAAATCCCTGGTCACGTTCATTAGCTGGTAAAAAAGTGTTGGTTATTGCTCCTTTTACTGAAACTATTAAGGCCCAACACCCGAAACTATCAAAAATATGGGGTGATAAGGACGTAATGCCTGAATTTGAGTTACTAACTCTTAAATCAAAATTTCTCTTCAGTCCTGATTCTCCTTCATGGAAGGATACTTTAAACGATATGAAGTCAGAAATATCTAATATGGATTTTGACATAGCTTTGTTGGGTTGTAGTCTTTATGGATTACCGTTGGTCTCCCATATTAAAACACTTGGTAAAAGTGCTATTTATATAGGTGGTTCTCTACAACTATTATTTGGTATTAAAGGTAAACGATGGGATATTCGTGAAGATATAAATAAAATGTATAATGAACATTGGGTTAGACCAATGACATCTGAAATCCCCACCAACTACATAGGGTTAGATGATGGGACATATTGGTAAAATAAATTAAAAACTATGGCAAACGGAATATATAAAATTACTGAGGACTTTGAAAAGGCTCTAGGGGACTACACTGGTGCACCTTATGTTATCACAGTAGATAACGCATCAAACGCAATATTTTTAGCTTTAATGTATGAAAAGATTAAAGGTAAAGAAATAACAATACCATGTAGAACTTACCCATCAGTACCATGTGAAATAATACATGCTGGTGGTAGAGTCAAATTTAAATCCGTTGGTGGTAAAACAATAAAAGGTGCCTATCAATTAGAGCCAACTAAAGTGTGGGACTCCGCACTAAGGTTCACTAGTGATATGTACATAAAAAATACCCACATGTGTCTATCCTTTACAGGGCCATACAAACATTTTAAACTATCTAAAGGTGGGGCTATATTAACAGATGACCATAGTGCTTATTTATGGTTTAAGCGTGCTAGATATAGTGGTAGACGTGAATGTTCGTACCATGACGATAATTTTGATATGATTGGGTGGAATTTTTATATGATGCCAGAATTGGCGGCACGAGGAGTTTTACTGATGGGTCAGTTTTATGATGGTGAAACTAAAAAGGTTAACGAAGATGTGGAAATGCCATACCCCGACTTATCAAAATTTAAAATATTTACTAAAACTAATGAGTAAAAAAGTAGGCATAATGCAACCCTACTTCTTACCATATGTGGGGTATTTTCACTTAATAAATTCCGTTGATGAATTTGTTATTTACGACAATATACAGTACACTAAAAAGGGGTGGATAAATAGGAATCGGATTTTGTGTGGTGGTGAAGGCAAACTACTAACCTTACCAATTAAAAAAGGCTCTGATTATTTAAATGTGGTGGATAGAAAATTATCTTCTGGTTGGGATGTTGATAGGGTCAAGTTGTTAAATCAAATTAAATCGTCCTATAGGAAGGCTCCTTATTATGAAAAATCTTTTCCTGTTTTAAAAGCTTGTTTGGAGAGCCCTTCTGATAATCTATTCGAGTTTATTTTAAATAGTTTAAGGTTGTTGACTTCGTATTTAAGGATTAACACTAAAATTACTGTTTCATCATCAATTAATATTGACCATTCACTCAAATCACAGGATAAGGTAATTGCGATATGTAAAGAGTTAGGAGCTGACACATACATAAACGCTATAGGTGGCCAAGAACTATATAATAAAGAAGTTTTTAAAACCTATGGTCTGGGATTAAATTTCGTAGAGTCCCCACCATTAGAATATAAACAATATAAAAATAAGTTTGTTCCTTGGTTGTCTATCGCGGATGTAATAATGTTTAACAAAAGAAAAGATATAACTGATTATTTAAATAACTACACTTTAATATGAAATGGAAAAAATTAGGTCAGGTTTTTAACCCAACTACGTGGGACGATGGTATTAAAAGGAGTTGGATGAGAACCCATTCACAATCGGTTAGTACACTAATTAAGCCTGATTGTGTACGAGTTTATTTTTCATGTAGACCTGAAAAAGATTTAACTGGTGAGTCTAAGTCGTACACTACCTGGTTAGAGTTGGATAAAACTGACTTGACCAAGGTTTTACGTGTGTCCGATAAACCTGTTATGCCCTTAGGTGGGTTAGGTACGTTTGACGAACACTCGATTTATCCAACCTCAGTCTTTTCGGGTGGTGACAGTATAAAATTATATTATGCGGGTTGGTTTAGATGTTCGTCGGTCCCTTTTAATTGTTCTATTGGTTTGGCGTCTAGTAAAGACGGTGGTGATACTTTTGATAGGTTGGGTACCGGCCCTATTTTACCACCTTCTTTGGATGAACCTTTTGTGATTAGTGGTCCTAAGATAAGAAAGTTTGGTGACCTATATTACCTTTATTATCTTGCTGGTAAAGAATGGATAACCCATAACGACAACCCAGAAATAATTTATAAGATTAGAATGGCCTTATCCAAAGATGGTGTTGTGTTTGATAGGGTTAATTTAGACATCATCGATGACCTATTAGGTGACTATGAATGCCAAGCTGGTCCTGATGTGTTTAAATATAAAGATAAATTCCATATGTATTTTGTCTATCGAGAAGGTGTTGATTTTAGAACTAAAAAAGGTAGGGGGTATAGAATTGGGTACGCCTACTCAGATGATGGTTTGGTTTGGGTTAGGGACGATAAAAATGTAGGCCTAACTTACTCATCCGAAGGTTGGGACAGTGAAATGCATCACTACCCTCATATATTTGAACTAAATGGAAATCATTATATGTTATATAATGGTAATGACTTTGGTAGGTATGGTTTTGGGTTAGCGATTTTAGAAGATGAATAGTATAACATATACAATAAATAAATCGTCAGATATAGAGATAGGAAATCATCTTTTTGAGTGTTCCGATAGTTTTACACCTCCATTATCTACCTACGTTGAGATTGATTCGTATTCCACTAAAATATTTACTAAATCTGTTAGGTTTGAAGCGTTTTATGGTGATAAGTTAATTGGTTTGATAGCTATGTACACCAACAATGAAAATATGAGTACATTCATAACAAATGTTAGTGTTTATCCAAAATTTATTGGGGAGGGTATAGGTTATACTTTACTAACAAACTGTAAGATGTATATTGCTAGTGAGGGGTTAAAAAAACTAAGTTTAGAGGTTAAAAGAGATAATACCACAGCAATAAAATTTTACAAAAAAAATAATTTTATCATTACAGAGACTAATAAAGAAAATTACACCATGGAGTTAAAAGCAGAAAGAAATTATAATGAAGAATTTATGGATACAAAAGACCATAAATACTCGTATAATTTTGACTTTGATGTAATGCATGGATTAATGATTAGGTCTTTTGAGCCTTTCTTTAAAACTGGTAGTTGTTTAGAGTTGGGTAGTTTTAAAGGTGATTTCACTGAACGATTGATTCCGTTTTTCGATGACATAACTTGTGTTGAAGCCTCTAATAAAGCAGTCGAGGTCTCTAAGTCTAGGTTTGGGGATGGTGTTACTCACATAACTTCTTTATTCGAAGAAGTGTCTTTACCAAAGAAATACGATAATATCATACTAACTCATGTTTTAGAACATATAGATGACCCAGTATCTTTATTAAGAAGGATAAACGATGAATGGTTATCTGATGATGGTAGATTATTTTTAGTATGTCCAAATGCTAATGCACCATCTAGACAAATAGCGGTTAAAATGGGATTAATTACACATAACTCAGCCATAACATCGTCGGAGAAAGAACATGGACACAGAATAACATACACCTTAGACACCTTAGAGAGGGACGCTAAGGATGGTGGTTTAACTATAGAATATAGAACTGGTATATTCTTTAAAGCTTTAGCTAATTTCCAGTGGGATAAATTACTAGAAACTGATATAATATCTGAAGAATACTTAGATGGTTGCTACCAACTTGGTCACCAGTACCCAGATTTATGTTCTAGTATAATGTTAGTTGGCAAAAAAACTTATAATTGTGAAAAATAGAATAGCTTTTTATGGTGCGAGTGTCACTCAACAGGCCAATGGGTACTGGGAGTATTTTGCAAAACTGAACCCTGACTTTGATGTACGACCTTTTGGTAATGGTTCGATGCATTTAAATGACGCGGGAATTTGTTATATAGATGACGTTATTAATTACCAACCAGAATGGTGTTTTATTGATTGGTTTAGTACTGGTTATATAGTATATGGTAAAGATAAAGAGGTGACTACGACCCTAGAAGAAGATTTTCTAGATATAAAACAATACATAGATACTATTATGTATAGTTTTTTAAGTAAAAATATAAAATTAGTTTTTCTAACTTTTCCAGATAAGAGTATTGATGGTAGAACTGGTAAACCGGTAGAAAAAGAAGAAATTTATAAAAAAATAAATAAGTATATAAATGATGTCGGTATACCTACTGTTGATGTTTCAGAGTCTTTCGAAAATTTAGATATCATACTTAGGGATGGGATACACACCACACCATTTGGTGCTGAACAATACGCTAACATTATAAATGAAGAATTTAAGAATATGTATAATGTGGTAGAAATGCCTGAAGACTACCCGGAACAAAATAAATATTGTGGGGTTAGAAGGTTAGATTTAAATATGGTTGTTTACGAAGAATTAGTATTAGGGGGTCCTTGTGAAGTTATAGGTGTCTCACAATTTATAGGTCCGTATACCGGCTTAATTTCTATAGACGGTAAAATAATAAATAACTGGGATAGGTGGTGTTACTATGAGAGAAGAATGGTTAATTTACGTTTTAAAGTGGGTACAACTACCACTATAAAAATTTTAGAGGGTGATTTTGATAGGGGTGCCTGTGAACATAACACTAATTGGGGAATTAAAAAACTTTTACGACTAACAGAGTGTTTTTATATAGGCGGGGATTTAAAAATAATAGAATATAAATAAAAATGGAATTTAATTGTTTTACGAAAATGGAAGAAGATTTAACTACTAAAGTAGCTTGGTACGATAATAGTGTATTACCTAAACAGATGGTAGATGGGGCTCTTGGTAATCTACCTGGGTGGGGTAGGTTAGAGGAAGCTGGGCATTTCGGGGTTTTGGATGGATTAGTTCAGAGTATTAAACCTGATAGTATCGCAGATTTAGGGTGTGGTGCGGCGGAAGTAGGTAGGGTGTATCCCTCAGTGAATTACACCGGATTAGACTTACCACATATAATAGAAAATGTAGCAAAAGTTGTCAACCCAAACCTAAAATACATAGAATTTGATGCTAATAAGTCAGATTTTACAATATTTAAAGACTTTGATTTGATTATTTGTAATAGTTTTATATCTGAGTTACCTAACCCTTTAGAAATTCTAAATAAATTACTAATTAATATGGGAAAATACCTCATAATCCATAGACAGTATTTTGATGATGATACTAAATTTACAAATTATAAGACTTATGGTAATTTAGATACCGTTAGGTCACATATTGGTAGGGAGGATTTTAATAGATTATTAACTAATCATGCAATAATAAAAGAAGAAAATAATGTTTTTGGGAAATCATTATTAATAGAAAAAATTTAAAATGTTTATAAAAGTAAAAAAAATAGTGGGGACTTACCCAAATATACCTATAAAAGGAATTATACATATTGGAGCTCATGAAGCTGAAGAATACGAATCATATAAAGAGATTGGTGTTGATAAACAGGTTTGGGTGGAGGCCAATCCAGTTCTAGCTGAAGGGATAACAAATAGATTTAGTGAGGACAACAATATAAGAGTTTTTAATGAAGCAATTTATGATAGTGAAAACGAGATGGAGTTTAAAATTAGTAATAATGGTCAGTCATCTTCATTATTAGAATTAGGTGTGCACACTAGATTATTCCCTACTGTTCATTATATAGATAAGTTTAAAGTGGTCACCAAGAGATTTGATACTCTAGTAAGTGAAGAAAATATTAATGTTAGTGACTATAATTTTCTAAACGTTGATATACAAGGTGCTGATTTAAATGCTATTATGTCCTTTAGTGAACACATTGACCATATGGATTTTATATATAGTGAATTTAATACTGTGGAGGTTTATCAGGGCTGTCACCTAATAGCAGAAATGGACAAATATTTATTCGAGCGTGGATTTACACGTACACTAACACATGAGTACCAGATGGATGGAGCTAATGAAACCATAACACCTATTGGTCTTGGTAGAATTCCTGGTCATTGGGGTGATGCGTTATACGTGAAAACTAATTTACTATGATAATAGCGGATACCGGTGGTTGGCTTGGTTCTGGGTTTGGTAATAAGTGGTTATTGTTAAATAATCTTTTACAATTAGGTGAGTTTTTTGGTCATGATATTGCTTTCACAACTTTTACTGGTTTAGACATGTTTGAGCCTATCGATGGTGTGGTGGACTCAATATCTAACATACATATACACCGTACTTTATCCCCACAAACATTATTGGATACACCGAAGGAAAAACTTAAACTAAACCCTAATTTAAATTATAGATTAGAGGACGCGTCTTTATACGAGTTACTTTTTAAGTTTCGTTCAAAGTCTACTTTTTCACTCTTTAAACAAATTAAACCTAATATAGAAATAAATGAGACTAGGGTTGGGGTACACTTTAGGGGGAAAGATTTTAAAGTGTGGGATCCTAAATCTTTGTTGGATGCCTCTTATTACATTAACTCTATAAAGTTTGTTGTGGAAGAACTTAAAGAAAATTTTAACTTAACTTTATATAGTGATGATAATAGGTTGGATTCTTTTAAATCTGTAATTGGTTGGTTGGATAATAATAAAATAGGGTATACTAGGGGGGAGTATACTGATAGGTTTAATTCCGATAACTGGGGTCAGATGGATTTCTTCAACCTGTCTCAATGTGACTACATAATTTCAAGTCCCTCTTCATTCTGTATTACGGCCGCTATGTGTGGCAGAAAAAACAAAAAAATAATACATTCAAAGGAATGGGTGGTCGACTACAAATTAAAGACAGACAATTTTAGAGATATCTTTTGGAAGACATTACATAATACTGGTGGTGACGAAGACTATAAACTTTATAAGTTAATTTAATATATGATAAATTTATTCCATATTAATAGCCATATTATTGACACTTCTAAATATTCTAATTTATTACATGATGTAGTGGTTACTGAATTTGAAGACTCTATAAAGGATTACGTTGGAGCAAAATACTCGGTTAGTTTTAATAGTGCAACTAGTGCTATTTTCCTATCTTTGTTGGGTAAGGGTGTGGTTTTAAACGTACCTAGTATGGTACCTCCGGTTGTTTTAAACGCTATAGTAACATCTGGGAATAAGTATACGTTTAACGACAATACCGACTGGGTTGGTGATTCGTATACCTTACATGATTTTGGTAATTATAAAATAGTGGATTCCGCTCAAAAACTAGAGAGAAACCAATTTAAATTAGAGTGTAATGATGGTGATTTAATGGTTTTTAGTTTTTACCCTACGAAACCGGTTGGTAGTTCTGACGGTGGTATGATAGTTTCTAACGATTTTAGTAAAATTACGTTACTACGAGAGATGGCCCTTAACGGGATGACTTATTCACATAATAACTGGGAAAGAAAGATTAGGTTTCCTGGTTATAAAATGTACCTCAATAGTATACAAGCTGAAATAGGTTTAAATAATTTTAAACTTTACGAAGAAAAATTAAAAGCGTTAAATATTGTTAGGGGTATGTATAATTACGGTTTAAAATATAACAACACTAGTAACCACCTATATCGAATAGAAGTGGATAACCGGGAAAATTTTATAGAATATATGAAAACGAATGGTATTAGGTGTGGGGTACATTATGAAGCTGCCCATCTTAACCCAGTGTACGCTTTAGACAATACTAAATGTCCCATATCCGAAGAAAAAAGTTTAAAAACTGTTTCTATCCCTTTCCATAAAAAATTAACTGAAGAAGAAATAAATTTTATAATAAGTAAAATAAACGGGTATGTTAGATAGTCTAAAAAAACACACATTTACTTGTTTTGCTGATAATCGGGGTTATTTATTACCTGTCGATTTAGATATTGTTGATTTCGTACCTAAAAGAATTTTTGTAGTTAATGATGTTCCTGTTGGTTGTACTAGGGGTAATCACTCCCACCACAAAACCCAACAGTATCTGATTTGCACTAAAGGAAGTGTTAATGTAATGTTAGATGATGGTAAGATGACCAAAACCATAAACTTAAAACAGAACGAATCTATTTTAATACCTGAGTTAGTGTGGGATTCTCAAGAATTTTTAACTGAAGAAGCTGAGATATTAGTTATTTGTTCTACAAAATATGATATTAATGACTATATATTAACTTACGATGAATTTATAAAAGTTATTAATGATGAATAAAAGAAAAATTAGTTTAGTTTTAACAAACTATAATAGATTAGACCCAATTATTAGATTAGTTAGTAACGTAACTTTGTTCGATGAAGTTATTATTAATGACGATTTTTCAGATATTAACATATTCAACCAACTTAAATCTTTTTGTGATACTTTACCTCATGTTAAACTATATAGAAATGATGTGAATGTTGGGGCTTTCCATAACAAGTACCTTGCGATGACCAAGGCCACTAATGATTGGTGTGTTTTATTTGACTCGGATAACTTACTTAGGGATTCTTACGTTGAGACTTTATTTGGTTTGGGTGAGTGGGATAGTGATACGATTTATCAACCGTCCCACTATGGTGACTTTAATTATAAAAACTACGAGGGTACAACTTTTTCAGATAGTTCAGATATAGGTTTGGATTTGGGGGCTTTATTTAACGGTGGTAATTACTTTGTTAATAAAAATAAGTACCTTTCAGTTGTGAAAGGATGGGAAAGCACTATAAAGTATGTTGAGGTTATGTCCCTTCTTTACTTGTGGTTATTAGACGGTGGTAGGTTTCATGTAACTCCGAACCTTACTTACCATCACGTAACATCCCACGATTCGTTCTACATGTCCCACCAAGAATACCACATTAGAATGAAGGTTTATCTGATGGAGTGTGTGAAAAATAGTGAAGAATTAAATAAAGAAGAAATAATTAAATTAAATAATATCTAAAATGTCAAAAGTTGCTTTAATCACAGGTATAAATGGCCAAGACGGTTCTTATTTAACAGAATTTTTATTAGATAAGGGTTACGAAGTGTGGGGTATTTTAAAACGTAATTCAGTAGCAGAAAATCAAACATCAAGGTTATCTGATGACGTATTTTCTAAAATCAAATTAGAATATGCTGATATGTTAGACATGTCTTCATTAATACGAGTATTACAATTATGTCAACCAGATGAAATATACAACCTTGCAGCACAATCACATGTAAGAATTAGTTTTGATATGCCGGTATATACAACCCAATCTATCGCTATAGGCACATTAAATTTATTAGAAGCTATAAGAGTGATTTGCCCTAAAACCAAAATGTACCAAGCGGGTAGTTCAGAAATGTTCGGGAACAATGTGGATAGTGACGGTTATCAAAGAGAGACGACACCGTTCTCACCAGTATCACCCTATGGTTGTGCAAAAGTATATGGGCATAATATTTGTGTAAACTATAGAAACTCTTACAAAATGTTTGTGTCAAACGGTATTTTATTTAATCACGAATCTCCTCGTAGGGGTATTAATTTTGTAACAAATAAAGTAGTGAAAGAAGCTGTAAAAATTAAATTAGGTTTAACTGACGAATTAAAACTAGGAAATTTAGATGCTAGTAGAGATTGGGGTCACGCTAGGGATTATGTTGAAGCTATGTGGTTAATCTTACAACATACAGAATCTGACGACTTTGTATGCTCAACTGGTATATCCCACACAGTTAAAGAATTGGTCGAGTACGTTTTTAACTCTTTGGACCTAAACTGGGAAGATTATGTTACCCAGGATAAAAAATATTTAAGACCAGAAGAACTAGAGCACCTTAAGGGGGACTGCTCAAAAATAAAAACTACATTGGGTTGGTCACCTAATTATAATTTCGAATCTATGATGGATGAGATGGTTGAATATTGGTTGGAGTATTATGAAAAGTAGTTTGGTGACTTTGGTTACGGGTGGTGGTGGACTAGTGGGTTCTTCCCTTAGTGATGATATTGTTAGGGTTGGTAGTGAATTTGATTTACGTGATAGGGTTGTGACTGATAAATTATTTTCCAGTTTATCACCTAAAAATGTTATCCATTGTGCCGCTAAGGTAGGTGAGTTAGGGGGTAATATGAATATGAAAGGTGAGTTCTTCTACGATAACATAATGATTAACACTAATGTTATAGAAGCCTGTAGAAAATACGGAGTAAAAAAATTAGTTTGTTTTCTATCCACTTGTGTTTTCCCTAATGATGTGGAATACCCGTTAACTGAAAAAAAAATACATCTGGGTGAACCACACAACTCAAACTACCCATACGCTTACGCAAAAAGAATGGCTGACGTACAAATAAGAGCATATAGAGAACAATATGGACTTAATTACGTATCAGTAATACCAACCAATATATACGGACCTAATGATAATTTTGATTTGGACAATGGTCATGTGGTCCCATCATTAATACATAAGTGTTATATAGCTAAGAAAACTAACACTCCATTTAGAATATGGGGTAGTGGTGAACCTTTACGAGAATTTATATTCTCTAGGGATGTAGCGAAATTAACAGAATGGGTTCTAGAAAATTATGAGGAAGAGGAACCTATCATACTATCTACCTCACATGAAGTTTCAATAAAAGAAGTAGTTACTTTGATAGTTAGACATATGTCTTTCGATGGGGATGTTATTTGGGAGTCGGATAAACCTGATGGACAATTTAGAAAACCTAGCGATAACAGTAAATTGTTGTCCTACTTACCAAAGTTTAAATTTACTAGTTTAGATGATGGGTTGAAAGAAACCGTTGATTGGTTTGTTGATAACTACGAGAATTGTAGAAAATAAAAATGAAATAAAAACACTAAACATGACAAGAAAAAGTAAGAGATTAAGTAGTGATGAACAACAGGAAGTAGAGGCTTGGATTTACCAAAATAACACTGAGGAGGTTAAAATGACTGACACTATGACAATCAATGTTAAGTGTAAAACTGAAAACCAAAAAGCCTTAGTAAATTCAATAAAAGAGAAAGAAATTACAGTGTGTTCTGGTCCAGCTGGGACAGGTAAGACATTTCTTGCGTGTGCTGAAGCTTTAAAATTAATTAAAAGATACTCAAAATATAAAAAAATTGTCATAGTTAAATCGGTTACCACCCTAAAGAATGAAGAAATTGGTTTTTTAAAGGGTAATTTAAGAGAAAAAATGGAACCTTTTATGTTTTCTTTTGTTCACAACTTTGAGAAGATTGTTGGTCAGGCTATAACATCGAAACTTAGGGAATTAAAGACTATAGAAGAAATGCCTATCGCGTACATGAGAGGGATTAACCTAGATAGGTCAATCATAATCATAGACGAGGCTCAAAATATATCTCAAGAAAATATGAGGACAATACTAACTAGACTAGGTAGGGATTCTAAAATGATATTCTTGGGGGATGAAAGACAACAAGATTCTAATGGTGGGAACGGATTAACCTTTTTAATGGAACACTTTACTGATATAGAAGAGATTGGGTGTGTACAATTTAACAAATCGGATGTTGTTAGAAACCCATTAATAGCTAAAATAGAAAGGGTTTTTGATTCTTTACAAAATAATAAATAGTAATTACGTTTAAGTATGAATATTACCATAAGTATAAATGAAGTTTTAAGGGATGTGTTAACTAGATTTGGGGAGATATACGAAAAGTACCACGATAAACCTATTAAGTCTGAAATAATAACACCTAATTTGTTAGATTATGTAGACTTTGAGAGTGAGGAGGAACTTTTCACATTTTTATATGAAGAAGCTCCTATGGAGATTTTTGGTCAAGCTAAGGAGGTTGAGCATAACTTAATTTCTCATCTAGTGGAGTTATATAAAGGTATGCCAAAAGGTTATAAATTAAGGTTGGTTAGTGATGATTTTGGTAAGTCCAAAGCATCCACTCTTTGGTTCTTAGCTAAGTATGGTGTTGTTGTAGACGAAATAATTTTCTACAACCTGAATCAAATAGACTATATATGGTCTTTAACTGATGTCTTTATAACTGCCGATATAGATATTATAGAAAAAAAACCTAGTGATAAGAAAATAATAGTAATTACTAAACCTTATAACACATCATTAGATTGTGAGTTAAGGATAAATACCTTAAAGGAATTAACTACTTTTGAGGGTATATTAAAATAAAATTATGGGTGAAAGTAGTAATTTAAAATTAAACATAGGAAATGAAAAATTATATCTGGATGTGGATTCATTTATTGATAATATTTCTTACTATTCTGGTGACACTGGAGCTGAAATGGAAATACTACTTCCTAAGTTTGAATTTTTTAAACTTATGATTGATACAGTCACTCAAATAGTCGAGGATGTTGACGATAAACTGGGTGTTGTAGCCCTAAATAAATTATCGCTACCTAATAAGTTAGCTTTAAACACATTAATAAAATATAAAATAATTAAAAAACTTTAAAATATGGAACAACAAGTAACAATATTAGAAAATTCTTTAAAAGTATTAAAGAATAAAGAGTCTAAAATCTATTTTCTAACTCAGGATAGTGATGGACAAGCCCTTGCTTCGGTTGCGGTAAACTATCAATTAGTTAAACATCTTAGGGAAGATGGGTTCGACGCCTACATCCTTCACGAAAAAACCGAATATAAAGGGGTGGGTGAATGGTTAGATAAGAAATTTGTAGATTTACCACACGCTAACATAGAGGGTGGTGAATTAAAAGTGGGACCACATGATTTTGTCGTTGTACCGGAAGTTTATGGCCATGTATTAGAACAAATAAAAGATATGCCTTGTACAAAATTAGTTTTTTGTCAAGCTTATGATTATATACTAGAGACGATACAACCTGGATTTGGTTGGGCGAATTATGGGGTAACGAAATGTATTACAACTACAAATTCACAAAAAGAGTATATACAAAAACTTTTCCCATCTATCGATACACATGTATTAAATTTAGCTATACCTAGTTATTTTAAACCATCAGACAAACCTAAAAAACCTACTATCGCTATTCACACTAGAGACCCTCGTGATACTATGAAAATTATTAAAACTTTCTACTTACAAAACCCACAATTTAAATGGGTTAGTTTCAGAGATATGAGAGGCATCTCAAGAGTAGAGTTCGCAAAAGTTTTAGGGGAATCTTGTATGTCTATTTGGGTTGATAGGATAAGTTCTTGGGGTACTTTCCCTCTAGAGTCTATGATGTGTAACACTCCAGTAGTTGGAACGTTACCGATTCTTAAACCTGATTGGATGACAAACGAAAATGGGATTTGGGTGTATGACGAGTCTAAGTTGGTGGAGGTTATTGGTAATTTATTAAAGAACTGGTTGGAGGATTCTGTCCCACCAGAATTATATACGAAAATGGAAGAAACTGTATCCACTAATTCCGAACCTAAAGAAAAAGAAATGGTAATTTCTTACTTTAACACTTTAGTTAAAGAAAAAATAATCGAAATAGAAAACGCAGTAAATAAACTAACACCTGTAGGTGAAAACTCTTAATAATATGAATAGTAATGATGTAACAGTAATTTTACCAGTACATAATGTATCTGGTACCTTTAACGAATGGTTTTCTAAAGCCATCACTAGTTTAACTCAAGCACAAGTTAAAGCTGGAAAAGTATTAATAATTTGTGCTGACGATGAAAAAGTAAAATCTTTCATGACCAAATGGGTAAAACCAGAAGGTATAGATGTGACTATAGAATATAATAATGGTGACACTACTTTTTGTGGTCAGATTAATTTCGGTGTTACGAAGTGTGAAACTGAATTTTTCTCTATCTTAGAGATAGATGACGAGTACTCCAACATCTGGTTTAAACAGTTTGCTGAATACTTACCTCACCATGAAGAGGTTGATATCTTTTTACCTTTAGTGGTTGATACTGATGAACAGGGTCAGTTTATAGGATTCACTAATGAAGCTTTATGGGCTGTAGGTTTCTCAGAAGAGTTAGGGTTCTTAGATAATAACACTTTGTTGAGGTACCAAAATTTCCAAATAAGTGGTATGATAATGCGTAAAAGTAAGTTTGAGGAAATAGGTGGTATGAAGTCTTCTATTAAATTAACTTTTAATTACGAATTTTTACTTAGAGCTACATATAATGATGCTGTTGTTATGACAATACCTAAAGTTGGTTACAAACACACAAATCAGAGAATCAATTCTTTATTCTGGGATTATAAGTTCAATCAAGATTATAGGTTAGGTCCTGAAGAAGCTCAGTTTTGGGTTGATACGGCTAAACAAGAATACTTTTTTACAATGGATAGAGAAGTAGTCTTTGAATCGTAAGACTTATGGGTCGTAAAGCACTAACTAAACAGTATTTCGGTCCCCCACAAGAAGAGGCGGTAAGAGTTTTTCTTACTGCTTCTACTTGGGATGAAAAAAATATGGTTTATAATACATATCTAAGAGACTCTCTAATTAAAATGATTGAGAGTATAATAAGAAGGTATCGATTATATCGTCCTGGTATGGAATTTACTGACATTCACACCGACACCTTATCTTTTTTAGTTACCAAGATGGAGAAATTTAAACCAGCTAAAGGTAAAAAAGCCTATTCGTATTTCGGTACTATTTGTAAGAATTACTTGATGGGCCAAATAATGAAAGATAATAGAGATAGGAATAGAAAAATATCTTACGAGGATATATCTGGTAGTATAGAACAGAATGAAAAATATTCTTATACTATGTTCGACGACGATGTTATCCCAGTAGATAGTATTATTAAAAAATTAATTATAGATATAAAAAATTTCGTTAAGGATAACAGATTAAGTATCAATGAGGAGAAGGTTGGGTACTGTCTAATAGACGTGTTTGAGAATTACCAAACTATTTTCATTGCTGGTAATGGTAATAAGTTTAATAAAAATGTTATACTTTACCAATTACGTGAGATGAGTGGTTTAACCACTAAAGAAATACGTTCTTCGTTAAAACCCTACAAAAATATATACAAGGAAATTCTTGATGTCGTACTAAATGAGTGATTAGATATTTATATATATGCCTAGACCAAAAAGAAAAGAAATCAAATTAACCCAAGATAGTGCGGTAGCCCTAATGCAAGAAATATACAATGAGTGTGTTGAGCAAAGAACTACCGCTATTCGTATACAAAATAAAATGATTAGCTTTATGAAAGAAGCTACTGATATGGCGTTAATCGGTCCGGTTCTAAAAGAACAACAAAAAATAATTGACTCGTCAATAGATAAAAAACTACAATTATCTAAATTACTATCTACGATTATTGGTAAGAGTCTTGATGGGTCTCAAGGACAAATGGTACTTGCTGGTGATGTGAAAGAGTCCATACAAGCATTATTAGCTGAGTCTAAAACTAAAACAGGAGATGGTTCGGACACAACTTTAACTTACAATATATAATGTCAGCACAAGACACTATAAACACTCAAAAGGATATCTTTGGTAAAGTCCAAAGTCTGTTAGCCTTTCTGGATGCCACAGATAAGAAAATGAAACGTGAAAATCTGGAGGAGTGGAAGGAGGTTTTAGAATCTTTAAGGGGGATAACCAATAACCCATTACCATTACTGTTAGAATTATTAAAATTATTAAGGTCAAAAAAAAGTTCTAATAAACCAGGAGCTGCCGCTAAAGCTTTTAAAGCAGCAAAAGAAAAAATAAAAAAGGGAAAAGAAAAATTAGATAACAGATTTAAATCTACCGCTAAATCTTTTAGTGAAAAATTTCATTTAGATATGAGCGGGGATGTCTGGTTAAGGACTCTAAACCAAATTATTCGAGAGTCGGTTCTTGAGACTTTACCTAGAGTAGATGATATTTTATTCGAGGAGATAATAAAAGCTTTTGGTTGTGATGTGAATATGTTGGTCCCTACTGTCGGTGATGGAATCTCTTCCCCGACTGGGATTGAGATTAATATATCTGATGTGGATTTGTTAAAACAGTTGTTTAATGACCCAGGTAGTAAGGTTGGTAAGTATATGTACGAGTCTGACGCTAACATTAGTGGTTTTTACCCTCCTGGACAATCACCTTACCCACTAAATAGACTTTTACGAGACATTACTTTTAATGCTGGTGCCTCATTTAGTACTCCAAGTCCTACCCAAACCGTATACGGTGCTAGTGGTAGACCTTTATTCGACATTACAGCCTCTAGTAGTATTTTCGCGATAAAACCATATTATAAAACTGGTGGTGCGGTAGCAAACTATCGAAGTGCTCCAACTGGAGCTATAGGTGGTGCCACTAAATTTACCTTTATAGAGTTTCTTAAAGATTATTTTGGTAATATTCAGTTAGTTGAGGTTCAGAATTTACTAGGTGCCGTTATGGAGATTATTAGTGGGTTTATGAGTGTTAGGAATAAGAACTTTAGTGTTGAGGATTTATTGGGGTTACAGGAATTTATGGCTGGGATTAATAATATTCTAGAATCCTGTGATGGTATGGATATGGAGACATCTACCGACTCTATGAAGTTTCAGTCAGAATTATATAATGATGATAGTTTTTTTGAATTTAGTGTAGAGGAAAAAAGAGAGATTTCTTTGGAGGTTACTCGTAAATCACAAAATGTAATTTCCTTAGAGAGTTGTGGTAAAGTAGACATACCAATAGATAATGATTTGGTTGATGCTGGGGTAGAAGAAATATTGGCTGCGTTAAATAAAGAGGAACAATTAAAGGCCTTTGACTTGGTTTTATCCAAAGTCGCTAGTTCTTCAGCTAAAAGTTATGGACTTGATATAAGTTTGGGTGAAATAGCTTTACCGGTAGAAATAGATTTTAAAGAGACTTTGATTAAGAAATTACCTCAAATACTAATGTACAGTGTTTTAAATCCAAAGGGTATTTTACCTATAGTGTTAACCGCTAGACTACTGGACCAAAATACGGTTCTTACTAGTTCATTAGCTGTTTGGATGAAGATATTTAAACGTGTTATAATACGAATTGTTAAAGAATTTTTAGCGGCTGTAGCACAAAAAATACTTGCTATTTTAAAACAAATCCTTTTAAGGATGATTCAAGACTTTATAAAAAACAAGTTAAGTGAAAAATATAAGAAAAAGATTAGAATAATTAGGAAGTTATTGGACATCTTACTTCCTTTAATAATCGGTTTACAGGAGGCTAAGAGTTGTCAGGACATTTATAATTTATTATTGGCTATATTGGCGGCTAACATGCCAGATATACCGTTTGGTGTCCCACCGTTTTTACTTGCTGCCGCAAAATTACGTCCTGGTACCAGTGCTCTAGGGGCTACAGAAAAAATGATAAATAAAATGTTAGGTCTAGGATTACCTATAGGTGATTTACCCGATGGTAGTGCCAATCAAGTGATACCATTTGTAAATGCGTTACACGAAAGTAAAGAAGAGGAACAATCTGACAATGGTGGGGGTGCTGGTGTGATTATGGCTGGTCAAGTGGTTCATCCGTTGGGTCCTGGTTTACTAAAACCTTTTACTGGGTTTAATATAATCCCTTATTAAATTTAATACTATGACAGAATTTTTTAAAGAATACAAAACCAAATCCAATAAGGATATATTAGATATGATGGCAAATCTACGAGATGAATTTAACAAAACAAAATCTATTGTAATTGATTTAACATTACACATAGAGGATGTGGAGGATAAGTTTAATTTATTAAATAAAGAAATTAAAAAACGAAACTCTGATGGGTGAAAAAGATAGTTCGCAATTAGATTCTACTTCAGGTATTAAGTACTCTAAAATTACTGAATATGCGGTATGTGTAAATAATCAAGACCCTAAACGTGCGGGTAGGATTAGAGCGGTTAAACCTTTTGGTGAAAATATGACCGGTACTAAAATAACCAACCCTATGCAGTTTATCAAAGATAGGGATATAGACGCTATTAAAAATAATACATACATCCCTTGGGGTAAGGATGATAAGTATTTACATGGCCCATTCTTACCGATACATATAAATGTTGTACCCAAACCTTTAGAAGGTATAAAATTAATTAAGTCAGAAATATCTAAGTCTACCATACAAGAAGAGTATATAGGTCCTTATATATCTGAAGAGGGTTATATAGAAAATGACAGTTATGAACACGGGTTTCAAAACACCCAACAAGGAATGCAAGATACTGGTAGCCTACCTTACGCTCCTATAGGACAAAATAGTGAATCTAGAATTAACCCCGAAGGACAGTCAACTGAGGTTGGTAAAGGTAGTTTTGCTAATCCGGACGACGTAAGTATTGTTGGTCGGGATAATACTGATATCGTATTAGGTATGAGGGATAAATTATACCCACCTATAATTGCTCCACCTACTGTTGACACTTACCCACAAATACTAATTAGAGCTGGTAAATTAACACAGAACAAAGGATTAAAGTCACGACCGACCGCAAATCATTACCAAACCATGATACAATTAAATTACCATGAGAATGAAATGTATCAACATACAGAAAATAAAAAAGAGTCTTTCACCCCTGACACTCCCTTAGCTACCTTGGTTGAGTACTATATAGACCAACCTAGTCTAGTGT
>Ga0114918_10001235_pt1 | contig 22842 bp, 15 predicted proteins | sample LantaG_FD_87015 | JGI IMG/M metagenome (GOLD analysis project Ga0114918, IMG submission 87015) | Deep subsurface microbial communities from Baltic Sea to uncover new lineages of life (NeLLi) - Landsort_02402 metaG | ecosystem: Environmental > Aquatic > Marine > Oceanic > Sediment | place... | reverse complement strand
TAAAGTGAATGGTAAAAAAAAGGGACTGTCCCTGCTCCCCCAAGGGACTGTCCCTTTTTTTACGCTTTCAAATTATTAATAAACCATAATGAACAAATTCGAACTCATAACAAATTTTAAACCGGCGGGAGATCAGCCGGGCGCTATTAAGAAAATTACCGCTTCTCTCAAAGACGCAAATCGTTTTCAGACACTTTTGGGGGTTACGGGAAGCGGCAAGACGTTTACAATGGCGAATATTGTGGAACTCGTCAATAGACCCACATTAGTTATTTCCCATAATAAAACATTGGCGGCACAGCTTTTCTCGGAATTCAAAGAATTTTTTCCTAAAAACGCCGTTGAATATTTTGTAAGTTATTACGACTATTACCAGCCTGAGGCGTATATCCCGCAGACTGACGTATATATCGAAAAAGACGCTTCAATAAACGAAGATATTGACCGCTTAAGGCTTTCCGCGACAAGCTCACTTTTCTCGCGCCGTGATACACTAATTGTTTCAAGTGTTTCCTGCATATACGGGTTAGGTTCGCCGGAAGATTATTCCAATATGCTTGTAAACCTTAATTTGTCACAAGAAATGCCGAGAAAAGAACTTTTAAAGAAATTAGTTGATATTCAATATGAACGCAATAACTTTGAGCTTCAGAGAGGAAAATTTCGAATTCGAGGCGACATCGTTGAAATTTTGCCGGCTTATAAGCAGACAGCGTACAGAATAGAATTTTCCGGCGAGAAAATATCGCGTATATCCGAAGTTGATCCGCTTACAGGTGATATCTTAAATCATCTTGAGAAAATAGCGATATACCCCGCGAAACATTTCGTGACAACCGATGATAAGATCAAGCGCGCGTTAAGATCAATTTCAAGTGAATTAAAAAAAACACTTCACGCTCTTCGGAAAAATAATAAAATATTGGAAGCCCAGCGCCTTGAAACCCGTACAAAATATGACATGGATATGCTGGCGGAAGCCGGTTACTGTAACGGTATAGAAAATTATTCGAGACATATTTCCGGCCGCGCGCCGGGCAGTCGTCCGTGGTGTCTTTTGGATTATTTTGAAAAGGATTTTCTCGTAATTATAGATGAATCCCATGTGACGCTTCCCCAAATCAGGGCGATGTATAACGGCGACCACGCGCGAAAAAAGAATTTGGTCGAATATGGTTTTCGTCTGCCGTCGGCGTTAGACAACAGGCCTTTACAATTTGAAGAATTTATGGAACTTGCCGGTCAAATTTTGTTTGTCTCGGCAACGCCGGGTGATTTTGAAATCTCAAACAGTAAAATCATCGGCGAGCAAATTATAAGACCTACCGGACTTATAGATCCGCCTATTACAGTGCGCTCGACCAAAGCGCAGGTTTATGATCTGGCGGAAGAAATAAAAAAACGCGCCAAGAAGAATGAAAGAACTTTGGTAACCACGCTTACCAAACGTCTCGCGGAAGAACTTACGAAATTTTTGAAAGATATGAAACTCCGTGTGAGGTATCTTCATTCGGAAATAAATACTTTAGACCGGATAGACATCATTCGCGATCTCAGGTTAGGAAAATTTGACGCTTTGGTAGGTATTAATCTATTAAGAGAGGGGCTGGATTTGCCGGAAGTGTCGCTTGTCGCAGTTCTTGACGCGGATAAAGAAGGGTTTTTAAGAAGCCAAACCTCGCTGATTCAGGTAGCGGGCAGAGCCGCTCGTAATGTGAACGGCGAAGTGCTTCTTTACGCGGATACGATAACCGAATCCATGAAAAAAGCGATAGACGTTACAAATAAAAGAAGAGAAAAACAATTTGAATTTAATAAAGAGCGCGGAATTAAGCCAAGTTCTATAAAAAAAGCCATAAAAGAAGGCGTTACAGCGTACCGTCAGGCAAAAAAGATCGTGCAGGCCGCCACAGGCGAAAGTGAAGAAGAATACGATATACTAGAAGTCATGAGCCAACTGGAAAAAGACATGGAACAAGCCGCCCGTAACCTCCAATTTGAACGCGCGATATTATACCGCGACCAGATCATGAAACTGAAAAAAATGCTCCCAAAATAACTTTCCCATGGTTCCTTTTTGTAATACATTCCTTCGCGCTCTTTCGAAATATTTATAAATATCTTCCAATAAAAGAGTTGCAAGGATTAGCTCTATTCCCGACTACAGGTGGAATTGAGCAGGTAATTCTCGTTTTTAAGACCTCTGCGCGGCTACTTTTTCGTCATTCTGAGTCCGCCGAAGGCGGGCGAAGAATCTCTTTTTAAGCGAGGTTCTTCACTCGGCTTTGCCTCGTTCAGAATGACGGATGGGAAGAAGCGGTGGTTGTGCAGAGGTCTTTTTTTGTAAAAAAAATCTCAACGTTGTTAAATGTAAAAAAGTGAGATTCTATAGTGGACATTAGTCCACTAAAAAGGTATACTAAGCAATATAGATTAGAAGCAGACATTCCAAAAACACCAACCTCGTAGGTTGGTGTTGTAGGGATTTGTATGCGGGCACATGCAATGTGCCCCTACGGCTTCTATTAACCTACGAGGTTGTTGGTGGACGGATTTGTATGTGGGCACATGCAATGTGCCCCTACGGATCACCGACAAACTTCGCCAATATCATCGCATATTGGTTTTTTGGGGTAGGAGGAATAGGGAAATTTAATGCGTAAAACTATAAGTATTATCACGTTTGTTTGTTTTTTTCTGACTTCATGCTTGGGTGAGGTATTTGTCGGAGTGTGTCAGGCTCAGGGACTGGCGCGTCCGATGATTGCGCCTGTGTCCGCGTATGAACAGTTTGATGTTGAGGCGTTTCATTTGCCTCGGGGGCTTGGGGAGATAAAGGACGCTTGGAAAACTTCGAGTATAGCAGATAGAGATGAGCGGGTTGTTATACATATCCAGGACGCGCATTGTAATTATGGCGCCCAAAAGAAAATAGCGGATATTATCGAATATTTACGCAATAATTACGGAGTGAGCACAATCAATCTTGAAGGCGGGGAAGGCGCGTATGATTTCGCGGAATTCACCGATATTCAAGACAAAATTGTGAGAGAGAAAGTCAGCGATTATTTTGTCCGGCAGGGGCTTGTGTCGGGCGCTGAATATTACGCGATCAATAACGCCGAAGAAAGTTCCGTAAAACTTTGGGGAGTGGAAGACACGGGACTATATCTTAAAAATCTCAACGTATACAAAGATTTTTTAATGCATAAAGAGGATTCGGAGCTATATCTTGAGCAAATCGAAAGTGTTTTTAATGTTCTTAAAAAGAAAATATATTCAGAGCCGCTTCTAAAATTCGACGAAAAATATACCGGATATAAGGAAGGCGTTCTGGAGCTAAAAGACTATATCGCGTTTCTTTCCAAAAACGCCCGCGAAAAAAATATAGATACCAAGCGTTTCCCGAATGTGTATCTTCTTGCCAAGTCTCTCGAAACGGAAATGAATATTGATTTTAAAAGGGCGGAAAAAGAGCGAGAGATCCTGATATTTGAGGCTGAGAAACGTTTTTCCAAAAATTCTTTGCGAGTGCTTCTCGAAAAACTCGCCGCGTTCAAGAATGAAGAAGAATCCCGAGAAAATTTCTATAAATTTCTTATCCGGAAAGCCAAAACCGCGAACATAGATACAAAAAGATTTCCCGAACTTAACAAATATATCGAATATATTACGCTTTATAATTCCATGGATAAAACGCGCCTGATGAAAGAAATGGAACGTTTGGCCCGGGAAATAAAAGAGACGATGTATGAAAATGACAAACAAAGAAAATTTGACCGCCTGTCCAAAACCCTCATCCTGACAAAAAACCTATTCAATATACAGCTTTCAAAAGAAGATTACAACTATTACAAAAGCCATAAAGCCGATTTCGCCGCAAAAAAATATATCCCGTTCATAGAAAAAGAAGCCTCTCTACATAAAATAGACGCAAAATTCAGTAAGAACATACGCGATCTCGACAAATGGCGCAAAAACCTTTCCCGATTTTACGAATACTCCACTAAACGAGACCGGGTCTTTATTCGGAATATAAGGGATTCCCGCGTTCGCGGGAATGACAAAGAAGAAGAGAATGATAACTCCCCATTGTCATTCCCGCGGAAGCGGGAATCTCTACCACCATTTACCGTACTAATCACAGGCGGCTTCCACACCGAAAACCTCTCAGCGCTTTTCAAAAAGAACAACATTTCCTATATCACCGTCATGCCCAATTTTAAGAACGCGAAAGACTACGAATCTCAATATTTCAATCTGTTGGTTGGCAAACAACTTGATACATTAAAGAAATTGACTGCGGCAACATCAAATTTGGCCCTCTACACCGATTTTTGTGAAAATGTGGTTAAAGTTTACTCCCTGGACGAAATGGAAGCAAAAACCCTCTGGCGTAAACTTGCACAAGCAGTATTTGAAGAAAAAAAAGACGTCTCAATACACGACAGGCACTATTCTTTTCAATCATCAAATGATGCTAAACCAATTAAAGGGATAGAAATAGACGGGAAACAGGTTTATGCGAAGACAATTTTTCCACAGGATAAAAAGAAATTGTCCTCGGTTTCTACGCATAGTGTTACTAAAAAGTTATTTAAAAAAATTAAGGTCACAATAGCCCTGTTATTAACAGGTTTAATGTTTTTGACTACCGGATGTACGGGGACACTTCACATAAGAGATATTTTTGGAGCAGTAGGTGTTGAAATACAATTAACGCCTAAAGACTATTATAAATTGCGGAAAGAAGCTATAAAAGGCAACATACATGCAATTAGAGAAATGTTAGATATTTGTCAGGGAAAAATAGAATTACATGAGCAGTTTAGAATGGGAGCTGACTATTTCTTTTACATTGAACTAAATTTGGCAATGTTAGTTAAAAAAATTAACAATGCAGATGAGGATGCAGATGTAGTTGCTGCTCTTATAAACGATATTCTTGGCTGGTTTGATGGAAGTAGCTCTGAAAGGAAAATAATCAAGGGTGCTATAGCTGTTAGAAGTATTGATGTTACTAAAATAATCCAGAAGGCTCGAGAAGGATATGAATTTGCAACTAAGACATTACAAGAGTTGGCCTTTATTCGTGAAGCAGCTTATAGTGCGTTGAGAGATATGGGCCGCGAACCATTATTAGAAAATTTTCAGTTAAAAGAGATAAAGGGCAATTTGATATACGGGATTGCTTTTGGAAATGAAGGCGCTTTTAATAATGTCGCCGCCCTTGTTGCAGAAGGAGATATTGTTGCAGTTGAAATTTTAAATGGCGCTTATGATTTAGCTTCAGGGGGATTAGCATTTGTAGAAGGGAATATAAGAAAATGTTTTAAAGATGCAGATATTATTCCATTTGAGCAAAAAGCTAATGGGGGGGGACGCGGTGCTTTTATCAGCTTAGCAACTTTTACTACTTTTGGTAACGCCGATGCCTATAACTCATTATTGCAATTTGTAAAAGCAGGGGCAGGTGCAGCAGTTGATGCTATATATGACAATGTTCTTAACGGAAGATTCGATAATGAGGCTTCTTTAGTTGACCCAATTAAAACTGATTTTGCAGGATTAGATTGTAGTCTATTTGTAACAAGAGCTGAAGCCAATGATAAAGGAGCAGTTCATAGTTTAGGAAAATTTGCTGAGTATCACAATATAGCTGCCTATAATGCTCTAATAAGTTTAACAAATAATTACGGTTTAAATGATTCTAGTACAGGCTCAAGATCTTGGGACACAATTTCTTATTTAGAATCGTTAGCTAAGCGACCTCGCGAATTTCCACAAGCAATGACTGCTCTTGAAACAACAGACGGAACACCTTATCTGAAAAACCTACGGCAAGATTTTAATGCAGGAAAGACATTATTAGAGATGCTTGCTTTTTGTGGAAATGAAATTGCGTTTAATCATTTGAAAGATCTATACCTTAATAAGGAATCGGAAAGCTTTCGTAATAGATATAGCTATGCTTATTTTAAGTCCTTTTTCAGAAACAGATCACTATATTTACGCCAGGAACACTTAGAAGAAGGTTTATCCGGTGAACCCCTTAAGCAGGAAATGGCAAGGATAAGTTTTAATAATGATTCTTTCGCATTATATGGAATGTTGATTTCAAGAGAAACCTTCGGTGAAATGGCCGATATGATATTTGAAGAACTTAGCAGACAGGCACAAGCACAAGGCTTAAGTTTAAATGATTTCATAAAATCAATAGACCCTGAAAAGCTTTTTTATAAAGACTTTATACTGCAAATAGCTAATTTTAATTTATTAGATGTGGTATGTTCCGAGACTTTCGTTTTTTATGAAGTTATGGACGCGGTATTTAAAGAGCTTTCTCCTGAAGAACTAAGAAATCAGTCCTTGAGATTAGCTTTATTTGTAGAGGATATTTTAGGAAACGAGAATTTTGCGTATCAGGAAGAATTTCAGCAGTACTTAAGGACATTATATGATAACGTTGAGGGAATCAATGAGCATTTCATTGCTACGACATTAGTTGTGCATAAAACAAGATTTAATTATCTTAATCAAGAGGATATTGATACAATTGCTAACAAGCATGATCTTGGCGATTTACAAGATAAATTAGTGCCGTATACCTATTTATTTGATAAAGATGGTAATTTAAATGTGCATATAGTTTTTTCAGATGATGATGCAGTGAATACGCATTATTCGCTTACCTCTAATTTCTTCAAGGTAAGAGGGTATGGAGTTATTTCAGAAGAAAAAGAGCGAATTATTTTAGAGCTGGACAATGTCCGTCTTACTTTAATTAAGGCTAATGGAGGTCAGAATTATGATATTAACGAGGAGAGTTTAGGCAGGTCAGGAATAATCATTTCCAGAAGTCATGCAGGCAATGAAAGAAAGGTGTTTAATTGCCTTGAGGTTGCAGACGATACAACGTTTATAGGTATTATGTCCTCTTGCAGAAGCGCAACTGTAGTAGGACAAGTATTACAAGATTATCCCGAAGCATCTTTTATTAGTGTAAAAGGAACAGGGAGGGGAGAGGATACCAATAAGGTTACTCATCGCTTAATAGAGGGGTTAAAGCAAAAACCTGATTTCTATAGCGAACTATCTAATTTTGTAAAAGAAGGTTTAGAGCCCACTATTGAAGATAACTATATTCTTCCTTTTGACCCAGCTTATAAGATTGCCGAGGAGGTGGAACGTAAAAGTAGAGAATTTGAAAAGCCGTTTTCTTTTTCTATAAAACAGTTTGACGAACACAGAAGAGAAGAGGCAAGGGGCGATGCTTCTACTCTGTTTGCCTATGCTGAAGGTATGGCGCTTGAGAACCCTCAACCGATTTCAAAGAATGGGATTGAGGATATCGGCGGGATTAAGGAAAGTGTAATGCCGGATGCGGCTCGGTTGACTATTGGTAAAACAACCGTTCATATTGATAACGATCTTATTCGGCAATATAGGGCTTTTGGATTTGAAGATCAAAAGTTTTTTGTCGAATTTCTTAACGGCTTTTTCGCGGATGAAATTTCAGCGCGTCCCATAATACAGAAAGAGCTGGTTATTTCTGTTCTTGATACGGCCGGATATCTTTTTGAGGATCATTTGGCTAATGGATTTATTGGCATTCATCGGTCATTGTTTGAAAAACTTGGCTCTACCCCGCAAACCGCGCGTGAGCTTCTTGCTGTTGGTCTTAAACATGAACTTGCGCATGAAGCGTTATTTATGGAAAGGGAAGTGCTTAGCGCAAATTCCCTGAATGCTGACGAATTTACTGGTCGCAATCGCGCTGATATTAAAAAGGCCATGCGGAAAATCGGGCTTTGGGAGGAAGTGGAAAAGAGAATGCTTGAAGAGGACATAAAGAACGCTGAAAAAATGGGATTGAACATACAAGAGATTATCTCAAGCGGTCTTTTATCTGAATCAGCGCCTTTTGCGCGTGGAATGGTTGAACTGCAATTTCAGAAAAGGATAAAGGGCGAAAGGGATGTTTCATGGGAGTCGCTTTACTTGCCGGAATTTAAGACAGTGATTGGAAAAGATGGCAAAGAAAATGTTGGCAGTATGGCCATTAGATTAATTAGGTCACGGGGACCAATGCCACAGAAGATTACTGGATTGGCTATTCAATATTTGCAGTTAAAAAATATGCTTGAAGAAAATCCGGAAGATAGGGAAATTTTTAGTAGGATTGTTTATGCTATGGGAAATAGATTAGGATTAATCAAAGCGGAAATAGAAGAAATTCTAGAGGCAGGTTTAATTCTAAGAAGTTTTGACCAAGGATTATTACAAGGTAAAAAGGATATTTTGCATTATATATCTACGTTTCAAAGTGAATTAAAAAGAGAAAAAAAGTATAGCGAATTTAAAGCAAAAGACATAAACCTGAGAGTAAAATCTTACAGTTGGCGGCCGGCGGGAACGGAACATTATCCCTTACCTTCTTCTATGGCAGAAATACATAAATTAGCCGAAAGTATTGCAAAAGATATTTTAACTACTAATACTTCACGTTGGTGTGGAAGTTTTAAAGTATGGGATAAAGATAGGTATTACATAAGCGTGAAAGATCCTATTGAACGTCACTTAGAGTATTTTGATTTATTTAGCGGTACAAGAAGAACTGCCGATGAAATGGCAGAATATAAAAAGTCACAAGGATACATAGAGAAGAGAAAGTCGATTGAAGAAAATCCGGATTTAATTGAAGTATTTCGAGATTTAAACAGCACTATGGCGGCAGAAGCCGGCCATTTGGTTTTAGAATATATGCTTGGAATGTGTCCTGATTTGTCAATTCATGAATTTTATGATGCTTTATTTCGTCTGGGGATGGAAAAAGAGTTAAGAAATAATTTCGTACAAAGGGGAACGTTTAGATCTCTTATGAGACTTACCCGATCGGAATTAGAACAGTTAAGCTCTCATGACAAGGAAATGTATGCAAAATTCAAAAGCAAAAGGTGGTTAGAAGACCCTGCGCTTTCAGAAACAGATATTGAAAATTTACTTTTAGAAAAAATATCAAAATCTTTTCCGGATAATCGATTTAAAGCAGAACTGTTAAACCTTGATAGACAAAGAGATAGAGCTTTTTTTAGTCACAGTATTGGTGCTGGAATGTTGTATGAGCTGTTGAGAAAAGTCGATGGTGATGTTGATTTATTGATACTAATTGCCGGCAGAATAATGAAACATCCCGAGCCGTCTTCCGTATTTAAGTCAGTTCCTTCTTTTGTTGAAGAATTTGAACGGCAACTAAAGAAGTGGCGTCAAGAGCCAAAAGCTCTTATTTCACATACAAAGACTAACTTGGTCTCTCAACAAAATGCAGGTTTATTGGGGCCGCAGAACATAGCTGAAATTTACGACGGGATAATGAAGCAAGATGATGTTGGTAACGTTGTCGGCATGAGCGAAAATTCTCCCATCACCGGCAATATCGCTAAGGGCTTTACTCCGGATAAAGAGGCATTGCTCCGCGCGGAGATATTGTCGAATAGCGAAGCGGTGATGGAGGCGAATGAGGATGTTGTGAAAGTTGTGGAGGAGAGGTGCCGGAGGCTTTTGGTATTTAAGGGGGATATCAGATATTTATTGAGGGAGAGAGGGATCTCGGAAATGCAGATTAATCGTGTTATTTCTGCTTTGGTAGAGCCGCGGGCGATGTTTCAATGGTTTAGGGCTATTGTTGAAGGCGAGGAGAGATATCTTCTGGGGCATGAAAGCGCTTTGGCTGTCAATCTTGTAAGGTATCTTATGGTACAGGAAAAATTAACGGGCATTCCTAACCTTGTTGATGAATATATTTTGCATGAAGCTTTGGAGAACGCGGATTGGGGGAGTTATAAGCATTATAAGATCATTGGCTTTACAAGCGCGTATTTGAGACAAAAAAAATATAGAGCTCCTTATTTGACGCCTTTGGGAAAAGCTTTGGGGGCCTTTATAGATGTTTCCGTTCGGAACAAAGGAACCGTTAACAGTATGTTAAGGGTGCAACCTGATAATGTTACGCCTGTTGAACTAACTCAGGGAGCTAAGCCGTTACTGCCGCCGCAGTCTAACTCTAAAGTTGGCGGGAAAACGGGTTTTCAGCCTTATAATAGCAGTGTGAAACCGGAATTTAAACCGTTATTTTCCGATCCTGAAAAACCGGCAGAGTTTGAAAAATTATTTCCCAAGCCTCCCATACCGCGATTCGAAACTACAACTTTCGTAAAAACGCATGATAAGGTCAAAGATCGAAAAGCGGTGACCATTGAGGCGTTTAATAGCGAACCTCCGACAAGAGAGCGCGATCCGATCGCGATAGTGGGACTTCCGGCGTGGATGAAAGGCGAGGTTAAGCTCCTCAATGAGTTGAAGAGGGATATAAGCCGCGTTCTGGGGCGTGCCGGGCATGGCAAGCCGAACGATCCGCATAAGGTTGATTTCTTTTTTATGGGCAAAAATAAGCCGAAAGAGACAAAAACGAGTATAACAAATATTTTACGCAAATATGAAAATAGAAAATCCGTTCTATTTATACCCGAAATGCCGGAGTTGAAGATAAAATCTGATTCTGCGTATGTAAGAGGTCTGGAGGAGGAGTTCGAGAAAAAACTTACGATAGTTTCCGATGCCTATACCGACCTGGATTTTTCTGAGAAAGGAAAAGTTTTTGTGGATATTACCGCGCGTATCGCGATAACGCGGCTTATCGGATGGTATAAAGAATCTGAGATTTCCGGCAATTCGTTCGCGCAAATTGAGGCGATGACGGCGTTAACGGAATATCTTTTAAAAATTACCGGGGAAGACGCGACGAAGATAAAGGACTTGAACTTATTGCTCAAAAACTTGCTTCTAAGGATAAGTCCGGTGGATTATAACGGTGATTTTAAAAATTGGGAAAAAGCTCAAAAGGCTCTGGCGACGTCGTTATAAGGTTTTGGGTTTGACAAACATAAACGAATAGTGTAATTTTATAACTGCAGAAGTGAAAAGAGGTTATTATGGAAAGCAATACAAACAGAATAAAACGTAAAATTCTTCCGATTTTGAAAAAATTCGGAACTCGAAAAGCGGCGCTTTTTGGTTCATGTGTCCGAGATGATATGAAAGAAAGTAGTGATATTGATGGTTTAGTAGAGATTGAAAGTGATATTAGTTTGCTTGGTTTCATAGATTTAAAACAGAAAATTGAAGAAGTATTGGGACGAAAAGTAGATTTAGTGGAGTATGACACACTTAAACCTCTTCTTAGGGAAAAAATTTTAAAAGAGCAAGTGGTGATTCTATGAAAAGAGATGTAAAAGCGTATATCGAGACATTCCGGAAGCGATAACAAAAATCGAAGATTATGTTAAGGGGCTAAGCTGTGATGAAGAGTTTTACAGTAACAGTCAAGTTCAAGACGCTGTTGTAAGGCGTTTAGAAATTATTGGCGAAGTTGTTAAAAATATTCCTCGAGAATTCAGAGACGAATACCCGGACGTGCCGTGGAAGCAAATCGCGGGTATGCGGGGATGTTCTTGTTCACGAATATTTTGGAGTAAATTTGAAACGGACGCTAAAAGTTGTTAAAGAAGACATGGTTGATTTGAAGGAGAAAATGTTAGACATAAGGAAGAGTTTAGAATAAATGATGTGGTGTGTCAAAGATTGACAAAAGTAGCATAATATACCCGTAGTAAAATCACGATGGGAGGCTATCTGAAAGGTTTTGTCCTGAAGAGATGCCTCTTTTTTTATCATTATAAATACAAGCAGAACTTGGCCGCAGAATCATAGTCTGAACTACGTTAGACTAAACAGGATTAGACAGTCGAAGAATTTGTAGGTAGAATCGAGAGATGGGGGGATTTGTGTTGATAAATGGAAGCAGATGGTGTACATTTGTACAAAAACAGGGAGAGTTTTATGTTGTTTATTTGTGTTGAAATGGTGGGGCTTATCGCGGGAATATGTACAACGATCGCGTTTCTGCCGCAGATTATTAAAATATTAAAAACGAGGCATGTTAAAGATATTTCACTTTGGATGTATGTTATCATGACAAGCGGTATTTTTTTGTGGATGGTTTATGGAATTTTATTAGGAAGGGTTCCCATTATTCTTGCTAACGGGATATCGTTTGTTTTGTGTTTAACGGTAGTTATTACTAAAATCAGGTATAGGGAATAACATGGCGGGGAAAACATTGCTTATTACCGGAGCTACCGGGTTTATAGGCAAAAGTTTAGTAAAATGTCTTCTTTCGAATAAAGAATACAAGCTGGTATGTCTGGTCAGGAAAACAAGTAAGACGGATTTTTTGACCAAAAACGGTGTGGAGACAGTTCTCGGCGATATTTGCGATTTTGCCGGCATGGAAAAGATCTTTAAAGAGGTGAGGCCGGACATAGTTGTTCACGCGGCGGCAAAAGTTTCAGAAACGAATGAAACCGAGCTACGTAATTATAACGTGACCGGTACGCACAATATCTGTGAGTTATGCTTTGTATACGATATTGAGAAGCTCATTTATTTAAGTTCCGTATCTGTTCTCAGTGGAAACGGTGATGTGCCGCTTACCGAATGCCTGCCGTATAAAGCCTCCAATCATTATGGAAAAAGCAAAATAGAAGCGGAACGAGTTGTTCTTGATTACAGAAAAAAAGGTCTACAGATCTCTATTTTAAGGCCGTGTATGGTTTATGGTGAAGATGAGCCGCACGCTTTAGATAAGATACTTCGCTTGGCGGAAAAACGGCGTATCCCTGTATTGGATATTCCCGAAATGAATTCAAAATTACATTTGGTATATGTCGAAAATGTTATTGACGCGCTAATGCTATCGCTTGAAAAAAAAGAAGCGCTTTTCGGTACGTTTATAATAGCCGATAAAGAAGTTATCACTTTAAAAAAGTTCTTGGAAATAATTTATGACGCGCTTGGCAAAGGAGCTCCTCCTGTAATGCCTCGCTGGCTCGTAAAGAGTCTTATGGTATTCCCGCCTTTCAACTCGCGAATTCGCGGAATTTTTAAGGACAGAGTGTATAATATAACGCGCGCGGAAAATGAGCTAGGATACGAGCCCGAAATATCAACGGAAGAAGGGCTCCGCCGGACGGTACGGTATTGGAGGGAAGCGGAACATGTCAAAAATTAAAGTTACAATGCTTGGAACTACCGCGGCGATGCCGACTCGGGAGAGAGGGCACCCGGCGGTGCATGTCAGTTTTAACGATGGTCAAGAAACTTGTTTTCTTTTTGATTGCGGGGAAGGCACGCAGAGACAGCTTATAAAAGCGCGTCTGGGTATGAGAAAAATAGAAAAAGTTTTTATTACACACTGGCACGGGGATCATTTTCTGGGGCTTCCGGGTATGGTTGACACTATGGGCTTTGAAGGAAGGAAGACGCCGCTTGATATCTACGCTCCCGAGGCTCGGAAAATAAAAAAAATTCTTAGTTTCAGCCATTCTTTCGGCGGGTTTAAAGTTTTTTCCCGGGATGTACGCTGTAAGGGAAAAAAGGTCTCCGAAGAGGCCGCGGCATCTTCTTTTAAGATATTATCGATTCCGGTTAAGCATAGCGTACCGGCGGTCGCGTACGCGTTTCAAGAAAACGATAAGGTTTGTATCGATCCAGAGAAAGCGGCGAAATACGGACTTCCCGAAAAAAGTCGAATATACCGAAAACTGAAAGATAAAGGCGCACTTACGGTAAAGGGCCGGCGCATAAAACTTAAAGATATCGCTGTAGTTAAAAAAGGCAAAAAAATAGTATATTCGGGAGATACGGAAATTTGCGATAATTTACGAAAATTGGCGAGGGGAGCGGATTTGCTCATACAAGACTGCACTTATTTTGACAGTCCTGCTCCCGGAAAAAATTATCAGCATGCGGCGCTTCCTGAAGTTATTGAAATGGCTTTTAACGAACATATTAAAAAAACGGTTTTAACACACATAAGCACAAGATATAAAGATCTGGAATGGATGAGAAATTTGATCAAAAATTATCCGGGATTTGAGGTTGCGGAAGATTTTATGGAGATTGATGTGTAGGCGCGAGAGTAAGTATGAGGGAGGGTACATGTTTTTCGGGGCACATGCGATGTGCCTCTACGGATTATTATGAAAATTTTACTTCACATATGCTGCGGGGTGTGCGCGGCGCCGGTTGTTGAACGGTTAATGTCGGAAGGGCATGTCGTAACGGGTTTTTTTTATAATCCAAATATACATCCTGCCCCCGAATATAAAAAACGGTTAGAATCCGCGAAAAAGACGGCGTGTGAACTCGCCTTCGAGATGAAAGAAGGTTTGTATGACCGGGAAGTATGGTTTGAGGCGGTTAAGGGCACGGAGTATTTGCAGGAAGGCGGCGCGCGGTGCGGGATATGTTTTTATTTGAGATTAAGGAAAACTTTCGAGTATATGAAGAAAAATATGTTTGACGCTTTCACGACCACGTTATCCGCGAGTCTGCATAAAGACGCGGTGACAATAAGCGCGGTCGGCAGAGAAATCGGCGGGGATCGGTTTATTTCGGCGGATTTTAAGAAAAAAGGCGGGTTTCAGAGAGGCCAAGTTCTTGCTAAAGAGTGGAATCTTTACCGCCAGAATTATTGCGGATGTATTTACAGTTTGGAAGAGCGTCTTCGTAAAGACGTCTTGCGTAGGGATAATAACAATGAGTGAGAAACAAAAATTATCATATTCCGCTTTTTTGAAGCGGATCAAGGATACAATAAAACAGAATGATATGCTGAATGAAGGAGATAGGGTGCTCGCGGCGGTTTCCGGGGGACCGGATTCTGTGTGTCTTTTGGAAGTGCTTTGCCGGATACGTAAAGATTTCCAAACGGAAATTATCGTTGCTAACATGGATCATTGTCTCAGGGGGGAGCGCTCGGAAAAAGATTCAGAATTTGTAGAAGAATTATCTCGGAAATTTAAACTTAAATTTCTGCATAAAAAAGTAAAACTCAGATCTCTCGGCGCGAAAGGTGTCTCTTTGGAAGAATTAGCGCGCGGTGAGAGATATAAGTTTTTGAAAGAAGCGGCATTAAAGGAAAGCTGTAATATTATCGCGACCGGTCACACTATGGATGATCAGTCCGAGACGGTTTTGATGAGAATGATTCATGGAGCGGGTCTTGCAAGACTGTCAGGAATACCTCCGGTAAGATACGAAGGGAACATTAAAGTTATACGGCCCTTGCTCAGAATCGAAAAGCGTGACATTTTAGAATTTTTGAAAAAAGAAAAAATACAGTTTGTTCAGGATAAGAGTAATTTGGATCTAAAGTTTGTAAGAAATTACGCAAGGCATAAAATATTGCCTTTTCTTGAGGAGAGTAATCCTCAAATTAGACGAACACTGGCAAATTTAGCGGATTCGCTTCGGGAAGATTATGTGTTTCTATCAGCTGAAAGAGAAAAGATCATTGAGAAATATAGAAAAGGCGATAGCGAAATTAATTCGATCAAAATTAAGGATATGCTTCTTCAGCCGAAAGCGGTAAGGAAAGAGATATTTAAAGAGCTCATAACGAAAGCCGGCGGTAATATAAAGAAACTTACATATCGTCATTGGATGGATATGAACTATTTTTTAATTTCCGCGCGCCGCGGAAAATCCCTGAATCTACCCGGCGGAGTGAAGATAACTAAAAAAAACGACGAGATCGTTTTTAAGAAATAATGTTGGCCGTAATACCGGTTATTGGACAACGGACAGGTACGGGCGAGCCTGTCCGAACAAACCCGGATAAAATAAAAAAACATTGAGCGGAAAAATCACTTTTGCTATCCCTGCCTTGAATCGGGATCTCTTGCCGTGAAGAAATAATTATACATTCGAAGCCGTTGTAATACGTAGTGAAAAGGGCGGACACACGAGGGTCCGCCCCTACGAAGTTGGCGGTGCAAAGTGAATTGTAATCGTTATTACATAACGATTTAAAAACACCAACCTCGTAGGTTGGTAGTAACCTACGGGTTGGTAGTAACCTACGAGGTTAAAATAATACTAGTTATTATACGCCGGGCAGGATCGTTTGTTTCTGTTCGAATAAAAGGAAAAAAAGATTTACGGGTGGACACATGAGGGCGTTCCTGCGAATTTGACGAAGTGAGAAACCGGAGCGGAATTTTTTTATTTGTTTTCGGTAGGATTGTTCGTAACACTTAATACCACTTTTTCGTTTAAAAATTTGACCGTGTCTAACAGGTATGCTACAATACGGAACAGTTAGTTGAATAATGGCAGAGGCATAACGTTAGAGAATAAAAGAAGAAGCAAAAATGGCTGATAATAAAAAAAATGAAAATAAATTCAAAAAAAAGCTAAACGATTCCAAAGGATCTTCCAAGAAAAATATAAAAAAATTCCCGGATAAATTCAGTTGGATATTAATCATCGTCGGGTTATTTTTGGTTTTTCAATGGGTATTCTCCTCTTACGATCAAACTACGAGGGATATAACTTACAAAACATTTTATGAGATGGTCGAGTCTAATAGTGAAACGAACGATATCTTATCGGCGGTTAAAATAAACAATCGTGTTTCCGGACGGTTAAGTAACGGCAAGACTTTTATTGTGAATATACCCGAAGGCGACTCCGATATTATCGAGCTTTTACGGGTAAATGTGCCTGAGTTTGACATAAGCCCCCCGCAGACTTTCTTGTCGAATTTGTTCTATTCTTTGGGTCCGATGCTTATTTTTATGCTTTTTCTTTGGTTTTTTATTTATCGGGGCGCGTCCGGCGGCGGCGGGAAACTTATGTCTTTTGGTAAGTCACGCGCGCGTTTGGCAACTAAAGACAAAATGAAAGTGACTTTTGGCGATGTTGCCGGCATTGAGGAGGCAAAAGAAGAGCTGAAAGAAGTTATTGAATTTCTTAAAGAACCGCGCAAATTCCAGAAACTCGGCGGAAAGATGCCCAAAGGGGTGCTTCTTATGGGGCCTCCGGGCACAGGTAAGACTCTTTTGGCAAAAGCGGTCGCGGGTGAGGCGGGGGTTCCTTTTTTTAGTATTACGGGTTCGGATTTTGTCGAGATGTTTGTCGGAGTCGGCGCGTCACGTGTCAGAGATCTTTTTGAACAGGCCAAAAAGTCGGTTAAGCTCAGCCAAAAAGGGTGTATTATTTTTATCGATGAAATTGATGCCGTGGGACGGCAAAGGTTTTCCGGGATAGGCGGCGGGCATGATGAACGCGAACAGACGCTCAACGCGCTTCTTTCCGAAATGGACGGGTTTGATACCGGAGGAGGTGTAATTTTGATAGCAGCTACCAATCGTCCGGATATGCTCGATAGCGCGCTTTTAAGGCCGGGACGGTTTGACCGGCAGGTAGTGGTGGATCAGCCGGATATTGTGGGACGTGACGCAATCCTTAGAGTTCACGCGAAACACATAAAAGTGAGGAAGGATCTTGATCTATATAAAATAGCACAGCAAACCGCGGGGTTTTCAGGGGCGGATCTAGCTAATATTATCAACGAAGCGGCGCTTCTCGGCGCCAGACGAAACAAGGAATCGGTTGGCAGTGAAGAGCTTCAGGAGGCTATGGAACGGGTGATAGCCGGGCCTCAACGGAAATCTCGAAAAATAAACGCGGAAGAAAAAAAGATCATCGCGTATCATGAATCCGGTCACGCGCTTATGTCATATCTTATTGACGGGGCGGATCCTTTGCATAAAGTTACGATTGTTTCCAGAGGAATGGCTCTCGGATACACAATGCAGATTCCGCGTGAAGACAGATATTTGTACAGAAAAAAACAGTTTCTTGGAAAGATCGCGGGTATGCTTGGAGGCCGAGCCAGTGAGGAAGTAACATTCGGTGAGATATCGACCGGCGCGCATGATGACATAAAAAAGGCGACCCAATTAGCTCGGGACATGGTTACACAGTACGGTATGAGTGACAAATTGGGGCACTTAACGGTCGGCAGGCGGCACGCGCAGATATTTCTCGGACGGGATATTTCTGAAGAAAGAAATTATAGCGAAGAAACAGCCAAGATTATTGACGAAGAAGTGAAAAAAATTGTTCATGAGTGTTATAATACCGCTAAAACAAAACTGCTTGAAAACAAGGATAAACTTGACCTTTTGGCAGAGAAACTTATAGAAAAAGAAACTATGGACGAAGACGAAGTAAGAAAACTTCTAGGGTTAAAGAAAACGACGGAATGACGTAAAAGCGAAAAAAATATGCGCTTCAAAGACTATACTTTACCGATTTATCAGCGTACGTGCATAATGGGAATACTGAACGTTACGCCCGATTCTTTTTCTCGGGACGGTATATACAAAGATCCTTCCAAGGCTCTGCGGCGGGCGGAACAAATGGCCGCTGAAGGCGCCGACATAATAGATGTGGGCGGAGAATCTTCCCGCCCCGGAGCGGAACGCCTTTCAGAAAAAGAAGAGATAGAGAGAGTTGTTCCCGTTATAAAAGCGTTAAAGCGTTCTTTAAAAAACGTGCCGGTTTCGATTGATACATATAAGAGCAAAGTGGCGCTCGAGGCGCTCGCGGAAGGCGCGGATATTATCAATGATATTACGGCGTTAAAAGGTTCTTTTGATATGGCTCGGATCGCGGCGGAATTTGACGCGGGAGTTATTCTTATGCATATGAAAGGAAACCCGCGTACAATGCAGGAATCGCCGTCATATGACAATGTTGCCGAAGAAATTTATTCCTATCTCGCGGAGTCTATTTCTTTGGCGGAGTCCGCGGGTGTGAAGCGGGAAAAAATTATTATTGATCCCGGAATAGGCTTCGGAAAAACTTGTCAGCATAACATTGAAATTTTACGCGCGCTAAAAAAGTTTAAAGAACTCAAAAAGCCTGTTTTGGTAGGTACGAGCCGCAAATCTTTTATAGGCGCGATTACCGGCAGAGACGTAGAGGAAAGAATCTTCGGTGACTCCGCGGGTTTCGCTCTCGCGATAATGAATGGCGCGGATATTTTACGTGTGCATAATGTCCGAGCGGCGCGTGACGCGGCGCGGGTAACAGACGCTATAGTAAGGTGAATTATGGGATTTTTTTTAGGATATTGGGAAATAACACTTGAAGTACTGATCCTTTGGGGTGTGTATTACCTCATTTATCTTCTGCTTAAAGAAACCGCGGCGGAACAAGTGTTAAAGGGGATTGTTATTATCACGGTCGTTGTTATATTGACGCGCGGGTTCAATTTAGTGATAATTAACTGGCTGCTGACAAGATTTTTAGCTATTTCCGTTATCGCGTTTCTTATTATTCTTCAGCCGGAAATAAGGCGGGTGTTAGCCAATCTCGGCCGGTTTGGTATTTTTTCCGCCGAGAAAGAAACCATCGGAGAGATCGCGAAAGCCGCGAAGGTGCTTTCAAAAAAGAAAATAGGCGCTTTAATCGCGATTTCAAGGGAAAGCGGCCTGCGCCGGTATGTCGAAAGCGGAGTCAGTATCGATAGCAGGGTTACGAGTGAACTCATCAACACAATATTCGCTCCAACCGCGTCTTTACATGACGGGGGTATAATTATTTCCGATCAGCGAATAGAAGCGGCGGCGTGCTTATTCCCGCTTACGCAAAATCCGAATATTTCAAAAACAATGGGTACCCGGCATAGGGCCGCTTTAGGCCTTAGCGAGGAAACTGACGCCGTTGTTCTTGTGGTTAGCGAGGAAACCGGAGGCTTATCATTAGCGACTTCCGGGAAAATAACTGAGAATATCGATGCCAAGGATATAGTAAAAATCCTGGAAAGGGTATATCTCCCAAAAATAAACAAAAAATCTTTTTCTTCGGTTGTACAAAGGATATTTAAAAAGCGTAACGTAAAACAGGTGTAATATATGAAGTGGGGAAATGTTATTTTTAACAATTTTTTAGCGAAAATCGTTTCACTTATACTCGCGGCTCTTACGTGGTTTTATGTTTTTGATTTGATTAACAGTGATTCTTTTCTTCAAAAAAAAGAATCGGTTGAAGATGTTTTTTCCCGGTATAAGTTTGTTGTTAAAGAAGTTCCGGTAAAACCGGTTTTTACCGGTAAAGTCAGAGAGGGGTACAGAATAAACTTTGAAAGTGTAACAATAGAACCTTCAAAAATAGCTGTCTTTGGGCCGGAAGAAGCCATTGAAGGAGTTAAAGAATTGAGGACAGATAAAATTAATCTCGGGGAATATACCAAAAGTACAACTTTGCGATTGGGGTTCGATTCTGATACGAAATTTTTAAAGATAAAAAATAATGCTGTAACTGTATATCTTCCGGTGGAAGTTATAAAACATGAAACCGGACAGGACAAGTTGAATAATCCGAAATAGCCGCAATAAAACTTCCGATTAACGCGCGTGCTTAAAAGAAATAGTGAAATTGTATCCTTCTTAAAAAAAAGGCGGGGATGTGTTTAAATGATGAAACTTGGAGTTAATATAGACCATGTCGCGACTATAAGAGAGGCGCGCAAAACCTTTGAACCAGATCCTGTTCAAGCGGCGCTTTTGTGTGAAAAGGCGGGGGCTGATGGGATAGTATGTCATCTTCGCAAAGACCGGCGCCATATAAATGACGATGATTTGAATGAACTTAAAAGATCCGTTACTACGAGATTAAATATGGAAATGTCGACGGACGAAGAAATAGTGCAAATTGCCTGCCGGATAAAACCTGATCAGACGACACTTGTCCCGGAAAACCGGCAGGAAGTTACAACAGAAGGCGGGCTTGATGTAGTCCGTAATTTTGACAGGATCAAAGAAGTTGTCGAGAGGCTTTTGAAGGAGGGAATAGAGGTAAGCTTATTTATTGATCCGGAAAAAGAGCAGATTGAAAAAACAGTTCTGACCGGCGCGAAAAAACTTGAGTTTCACACGGGCCGATATGCCGAAGAATTTAATTCACGCGGTAATTATCGGAAAGAACTTGAAAATCTCGAAAAAATGGTAAAGTTCGGCAAAAGTGTGGGGCTTTCGGTTAGTGCCGGTCACGGGCTCAACTACTTAAATACAAGACCGGTGGCCGGTATCGCCGGCATATATGAGTTGAATATAGGCCACTCAATAATCTCAAAAGCTGTGTTTGAGGGGATAACTGCCGCTGTTAAACAAATGAAGGAATTAATCGCATGAACGTTACAGGTATAGGGATAGATGCCGTTGAAATTGAAAGATTCAGGAAAGCTTTAGATCAATGGGGCGAAAATTTTCTGAAAAAGATATTCACACAAAAAGAATTGGAATACGCCGGCACAAAAAAAAGTTATTCGATGCATATGGCCGGTAAATTCGCGGCGAAAGAAGCCGTAAAAAAAACTCTTCCGAACGGCGCGGAAATAGGCCTTAATTGGTCGGATATAGAAATATTGAACGGAGAAGACGGTAAACCTTACACATGTTTTCACGGTCACGCGGCGAGTCTTATGAAAAAATTCAATTTATCTCGAGTTTATGTCAGCATTTCGCATACTGAAAAACTTGCGATAGCAAACGCGATAGGAGTAAAAAATGATGCGTGAACATATTTCAAAAATACCCGGACGAATAGAAAATGCCCACAAAGGAGATTACGGCAGAATTTTGATTCTTGCCGGTTCCCGGGGCATGACGGGAGCCGCGTTTTTGTCGTCTCACGGCGCGCTTTTAACCGGAAGCGGACTTGTAACAAACGGCATTCCAGAATCACTAAACTGCGTTATGGAAGTAAAACTTACCGAAGTTATGACGCTTCCTCTACCCGAAACCAAAGACGCGACTTTAAGCTTAAAAGCAAAATCCCAAATTTTAAGTTTTTCCGAGAAATGTGACGCGGTCGCGATTGGTCCCGGGCTGGGACAAAATGAAGAGACAAAAAAACTTGTAAAAGAACTGATAGAGGAAATAGAAAAACCAATAGTGTTAGACGCCGATGGAATAAACGCGCTTGATGGAAAAGTCGAAATAATAAAGAACCGCGAAGTCGCGACTGTTATAACTCCGCATCCCGGTGAAATGGCGCGTTTAATAGGTAAGAGCGTAAGCGAAATTCAATCAAAAAGAAAAGATATTGCTAAAAGCACCGCACAGCTCACAGGCGCCGTTATCTGCCTGAAAGGTCATGGGACGGTTGTCGCGGATCCTTCCGGTTATGTGTATGTTAATGAAACCGGCAATTCCGGTATGGCCACAGGGGGTACAGGAGACATCTTAACAGGTATGATCACGTCATTCATTGGACAAAAGATATCCGCTTCAAGTGCCGCGATCATCTCGGTTTATCTGCACGGCCTGGCCGGAGACATAGCCGCCGAAAAAAAAGGTCAGTTCAGCACAAGAGCCATGGACGTTCTAAATTCCATTCCCGAAGCATTTGACAAAGCCGGTATTTAAGCTATTCCCTAAACTAACCTCGCAGGTTGATAACAGCCTCTGGTGTTAGTTTTTTGGATCATTCACATCTGAATCGTGAGGGAAAAAATTATTGGTATCTACCCAAAAACCACCAGCATGAAATTTAACCCCCCTTGTGTTTCGAAATGACAAGGATTAAGCGTATATTTTGATCGTAATATCGATTGAAAAAAATCGCTATCTAAAAAAAGCAGAAATCCCGGGCTTGACCCGGGATCTATTATATTCCCAAAAAACGGTCTAAACGCATAAATATACGCGTACATTTCGTAATTTAAAACGTACGATTGATTGATGCAATTAATAAGACCTCTGCACGGCTACTTCTTCGTCATTCTGAGCCCTTCTCATCCGGCATTCTGAGCCCGCCGAAGGCGGGCGAAGAATCTCTTTTTAAGCGGGATTCTTCACTCGGCTTTGCCTCGTTCAGAATGACGGATGGGAAGAAGCGGTGATTGCGCAGAGGTCTTATTGAGGG